>Ga0209167_10001548_pt1 | contig 13339 bp, 10 predicted proteins | sample Coa_R1_9_FD_187154 | JGI IMG/M metagenome (GOLD analysis project Ga0209167, IMG submission 187154) | Surface soil microbial communities from Centralia Pennsylvania, which are recovering from an underground coalmine fire - Coalmine... | ecosystem: Environmental > Terrestrial > Soil >... | reverse complement strand
TGTTGGCCGCGTCCAGCAACTCGTTTGACAGCTTATCCACCATGCCTTTTTCGCCGCGGCCGCGGGCATAGGTAATGATCCAGCGGATGGCCAGCGAGGTACGCCGGTCGGCATTGACCTCAACCGGCACCTGATAGTTCGCGCCGCCGACGCGGCGGGTCTTCACTTCAAGCAGCGGCTTGGTGTTTTCGACCGCCTTCTTGAACAGCTTCAGGGCCTCGTCGCCGCCTTTGGATTCGAGCTTCGTCAGGGCCTCGTAGAAGATGCCCTCGGCGGTTGAGCGCTTGCCCTGCCACATCATCGAATTGATGAACTTCGTCACCAGGTCCGAGCCGTAGACGGCATCGGACGGGACGGTCCGCTTGGCGATATGTCCTTTACGTGGCATGAATCAATCCTCAGCCTTAGCCTTTTTTCGCGCGCTTGGCGCCGTACTTCGAGCGGCCCTGCTGGCGGCCGGCCACGCCTACCGCATCGAGCGTGCCGCGAATCACGTGATAGCGAACGCCGGGCAGATCCTTCACGCGGCCGCCGCGGATCAGCACGATGGAGTGCTCCTGCAGGTTGTGGCCGACGCCCGGGATGTAAGTGGTTACTTCAATGCCGTTGGTCAGGCGCACGCGCGCTACCTTGCGCAGCGCCGAATTCGGCTTCTTCGGAGTCTGGGTGTAAACACGGGTGCAGACGCCACGCTTTTGCGGACATCCCTGCAGCGCAGGGCTGGCCGTCTTGTACCGGGGCCGCTTGCGCCCCTTCGCCACCAATTGATTGAAAGTAGGCACTCTTTCCCGCTCCTTGGCCCGTCGCCGTCCTGCCACCTCCGCCTTGATGTTCAGGCAGAGCGCAGACATTCCGCCGACCGGCCGCAATCCTGTGCTTGTCTATAACCGAGGGCTAAATCCCGACTTCTAGACGCGCATCCGTGGGCATGGCGGCTCGAAGCCGACCATTACTTCTCACCGCGTACTTTTCACCGCGCACTCCACTGCGTGGCGGCCCGCTGGAGAGATTCTGGGTTCAAGCTCAGACCGCCGACGGTGGCACCCGGCCAGTTTTCCGGGGGCGCTCCGTTTCGTCAGCCCTGTCCCTGCATATCCTTCCGCAAAAGGACGGAAGGCACCGCAGGAACGTTTTCAGCGAGGAAGCCTCCGAACTCAGAGATGCAGTTCGAAAGCGCGTTTTTCAAAAGCCAGGCTGTCAACCCTTTGCGGTTCGCACCGCACGAGCACACAGCCAACAGATAGCTTGGATGAACTCGCGGAACCTATCTACTATAGCAACCGCTCCAAACATCGTCAACGGGTGATTTTGCATCCCAGACTTGAAACGCACGTTCTCGGCCGCGAAGGGACCTCCCCTGCGAATGCTGCCTCTTGGGAATCCCACCGGGAGGTCCCTCGGGCCGTGAGTGCGAGGTGCTAGCCTGCGCGATGATCCCCGGGCAAGAGAGATTCAGGTTGAGAAACCATCGTCGGTGCGGAGTCTCGACTTGCTGATTCCGGGTTCAGCTTTTAGACTACAAGTTTTCCACTTCAACGCCCGTTTCCGGCGCGCTCGTTCTCTCGAACGCGCCGGTGTACTGCGGGCAGGCGGTACGAGGGGGTGCATGCGCGGTTTGGCTTCGAGGAAACGGTGCTGGGGCGGGTGCGGACTGGCGGTGGCGATTGTGCTGGTAGCCGCGCTCTCCGGTTGCGCTAAGAATGCCGCAGCCGGCCGGGGAGCAGCTCCGGTCAGAATAACGGTTTCGCCGTCCTTTACCTTTTCGGTACAGGTCGGAGGCACGATCAACTTCAGCGCGGTCGCGCAGAATGCGGGGAACGGCAGCATCCCCGGCGCTACTTACACCTGGTTCTCCACCGATACCTCGATTCTGAACGTATCCCCGGGGGGACTGGCTTGCGCCGGCCACTGGGACGCGCTGTATACGACCTGCACTCCGGGCAACATCGGAGTGGTGCAAGTGACGGCCACGGCGCTCGGCGCCACCAGCGTGCCGACGCTCGTATTCGTGCATCCTCCGATTGATAACGTCACCGCAACCGGCATTCTGCTGGACAATGTTCCGATCCAGGAACCATGCCTGTCGCAGGGACAGACCATGACGGTCGAAGCTCACGCCTACAGCCAGGGCACCGACATTACTTCCACGGTGGGACCTTTTAGCTGGACGGCGAATAACAACTCGGTGGCGCAGTTGACGCCGCTGATGAACGTCGTCATCTATAATGGCTTCACCTACAACCTGGCCACGAATCAGGTGACGGTGACGGCGGTGAACCCCGGCCTGACGCAGGTTTATGCGACGGTGAGCGGCGCTTCGAGCACCTCTTTTCAGCAGCCGCAATTTCCGGATTCGCAAGGCGCGACCTCACCGGTGTTCGACTTCTTTGAGACCTGCCCGATTCAGAGCATCGTGCTGGAGTTGAACGAGGCCGGTTCGCAGCAGACCCGCTTTGTCGCCAACAAAGGCACGGCCCAAACCGCGGTCGCCACCATCACCGACGTGATGGGCAATACATCGCTCGTGAGCACGGTGGGAGCCATTGTGCTCAATAAGATTCCTCTGACTTGGACTTCATCGCAACCGGCGGTCGTGGGAGTCGGGTCGGGCTGCACGGAAACCTGCAGTCTAACCACTCCGACGGTGGGCTCGGCCCTGGTCAATGCATCCTGCTCTCCGCCCACCTGCAATATAGGTTTTCCGTACGTGCCCCCGTCGCTGGCGACACCGGCGGCGCTGAATGCCTGCGTGCAGTTTGTGCACGCGCAGTTTCCTAATCTGAATTCCTGCCAGCAGTTCATTCCTGGGCCGGTGTATTCCTCCCCTCTTCCGGGAAGCACGATCCCCGGGATCTCGGGGCTGGTTTCGGGCGCGGCGGCCGGCAGTACGGTGCTGGCTTCCAGTTTCGGGTGCGCGCAGCTGGCGCCGATTGACTGCTCCACATCGGCCTACAACGTTGCGACTTCCGCGGGCTCTTCGGGCTCGGAGGTTCCCATGCCGGTTTCGCCCAACTCGGTGCTGTTCGATCCGCTCGGCGACAAGGCCTTCATGGGAAGCAACTACGAGGCGCAGGTGATTAATCCGGGGAACTTCAGCAGTTCGTCCGGAGCCTTCACCCCGGAGGGGACTATCACGGGCAAGGTGCTCGCGGTCTCGTATAACGGCGCGGCCGCGATTTTTTCCGATACCGTACACGTTCCCAACCAGGTGTATTACCTGAATACCGCCGTCCCCGCGGCGCAGCAGTCCACGGCGCTCAACATCAACGGAGCCTCCGCAGCCGGATTTTCTCCGGACGGCCTGAAGGCATACATCTTCGGATACGACCCCACAACCGGAAAGCCGAATCTCTTTGTGTATTCCTTCTACACGGGATTGCAGGAAATTCCCCTGGCGGCAAACACCACGGTAAGTTCGATCGTGTTTCCCGGCAACGGAGCCTTCGCCTATGTGGTTGAGCCTTCGCTGGGCGGAGGCGGTCCGGCGGTGAGCGTCTACAACACCTGTAACAACCAGCCCGCCACCGACGCCGCGCTCACGCCGCAGGTTCTGCCGCTGGCGGCGCCGCCGGCTGTGTTCAAGGCATTACCCGACGGCTCAAACCTGGTGGTTCTTGAAAGCAACGGCAACATTCAGTACATCACGCCCGCGATCACTCCGGTGGTGCCGGCGACGTTCAACGATCCGGCAAACTCGATTTGCCCGATGACCGTCAGCCACACCGTGGCAGCGCCGCTGGATCTGGGTCAGGGGGCGTTGCAGCCGATCAACCTGTTTGCTTCTCCGGATGATTCCATGATTTACGTGGTGGCGAGCGACCGGAACAGCATTCTCTACTACGATTTCGCCACCAGTTCCGGCGGCGGCATCCTGCTCGCCAACAATGCATTCCCGGTCGCGGCGGATATCACGGTGGATGGCGGTCTGATTTTTGTGGCGGGCAGCGACAGTTTTCTGCACCGCGTCAGCACCGGACTGGGAGGCACCGATCAGATACAAATCCAGTTCCCCAGCCTGCCCGACGTTTATAACCCGTTCTGCACGGTGGGCGCCTGTTCACTGAATCTGGTAGCGGTTAAACCCTAGGGAAGCGGCGCGCTTGAAAACTCATCCGGCGGACTGAATAACTCTTGTCATTCCGAGCGGACCGGAGCGTCAGCGACGGCAACCGAGGAATCCGCGTTCCCTTACTGATCTCCGGCGCAGCGAGAGATTTGGTGCAAGCGGTCCGCTAGCCGGCGGAGTCTTTCATTTCGGACGGCTGCTTCTCCAGTTCCTTGCCCACGCTGTCGAGCACTCCATTGACGAACTGTACTGACTCTGGCGTCGAGAACTTGCGCGCGATCTCGAGCGCCTCATTGATGACGACGGCTCGCGGGGTGTCGGGATAGGCCAGAAATTCTGCAACCGCTGCGCGAAGCAGATTACGGTCCACCGCAGCCATGCGCTCCACGCGCCAGTGCTCGGCGTGCTTCTCAATCAGGCGGTCAATCTCAGGACTGCGGTCGGTGGCGACGCGAAACAAGTCGTCGGCAAAGCCGCGCACTTCGGCGCTCGCCGAGCCGTGCTCCGCCCAGAAGGTGCGCCGGACGTGATCGGCATCCTGCTTGCCCAGATCAGACTGAAAGAGCATCTGCAGCGCCAGTTCCCGGGATTTGCGGCGAGTTCCCATTTAGAAAGTTGTCCGTGGTCAGTTGCCAGTTTACTTCAGGTGGGAGCTACCTGCGTTTCTTCGCGTGTCTCTTCTTCGAATCCTTGTGATTCGGCGGACGCTTCAGGCCCTTGTCATTCCGAACCCGCGCAAACCGCGAGTGAGGAGCCTGCTTCTGGCTGATAGTGGACGGCTGAGCGCTGATAGCTTTTTTCAACCCCGCCATCTCGACCGCGGCCAGCGCCGCTTCGAATCCCTTGTTGCCCATCTTCAGACCGGCGCGGTCGATCGCCTGCTCCAAAGTATCGCAGGTCAGGACACCGAAAGCATGGGGCACGCCAGTTTCCTGCGCGGATTGACCAATCCCGCGCGTGACTTCATTGACGATCACGTCGTAGTGCGCCGTGTCGCCCCGGAGCAGACAGCCGATGCAGATGATCGCGTTATATTTTTTCGTTTCGGCGAGCGTGCGCGCCGCGGAGGGAATTTCGAAGGCTCCGGGCACGCGCACAACCGCAATGTCTTGCCTCGACGCCCCCAAGCGCAACAATCCGTCGCAGGCGCTCAGCAGAAGCCGCTCGGTTATGAACGCGTTGAAACGCGCGACCACGATCGCAAAGCGGAAACCTTCGGCATCGAGCTTGCCCTCCAGCGCTGGAACCACCGGCTCCGGAGGAGAGTCGATCTTCAATTGAGCTTTCTTCTGTGTGATTTCTGTATCCTCTGGGGTGAATTGGTTTGGTTCCCGCGGGATCCGCCTGAATCCGCGAGATCCCTCGCTGCGCTCGGGATGACGGCGCGAGGCTCAAACGCCTCGCAAGCGCCGTCACTTTCCCTTGAACGCCGCCGGCCGCTTCTCGAGAAACGCCGTTGTCCCTTCTTTCTTGTCTTCGGTCGCGCAGCAGACGCCGAACAGCGTCGCTTCCAGATAGAGCCCTTCGGCCAGCGTCATCTCCATGCCTTTGTTGACGGCCTCCATGGCATACTGCACGGCCAGCGGAGCGTTGGCGATGATCTTCGCCGCGATCGCCTCGGCGCGCGGAATCAGTTCCGCCGCTGCCGTGACTTCGTTCACCAGCCCGATGCGATGCGCTTCCTGCGCCGTGATCATTTCGCCGGCCAGCACCATCTGCATGGCGAGCCCTTTGCCGACCAGCCGCGGCAGCCGCTGCGTTCCGCCATAGCCGGGAATGATGCCGAGTTTGACTTCGGGCTGGCCGAGCTTCGCGTTGTCGCTGGCGAGACGCATGGTGCAGGCCATGGCAATCTCGCATCCGCCGCCCAGCGCGAAACCGTTGATGCAGGCGATCACCGGCTTGCCGAGATTTTCAATCAGATTAAGCACGCTCTGCCCGCGATGGGTGTACTCCTTGCCGCTGACGGCATCGTGCTTGGCCAGTTCGCTGATGTCGGCCCCGGCGATAAACGCTTTTTCGCCCGCGCCGGTAAAGATGACTACGCGAATCGCCTTGTCGCTCTTGATGTCATGAAACGCCGCACGCAACTCCTCCATGGTGGCCATGTTGAGCGCGTTGAGCACCTTCGGCCGGTTCACGGTGACGTAAGCGATTGCGTTTTTCTTTTCGAGAAGAATGTTTTCGAAGTTCATAACACTCACCCTCTGTCATCCCGAGCAGCCCGCATGTCATCCTGAGCGGAGTAAACCGATTCGCTTAGCGAATCGGTTTACGCAGTCGAAGGACCCCTTTCATCTTCGCGGTCCCGGCGGCCTGAAGAGGAATCCTTTGCAAACGTCCGCCGTTAAAACGCCCCTCCGAGTCTACCGTCGCGTGAAGCGGAAAGGCATCCTTCGACTCCATGAGAATCTCGCTTCGCGAGACTCTCATTCCGCTCAGGATGACAAATCGCTAAAGTTTCTGCGCCCGCGGCTTCTCCGGGTCGGCATAATCATAAAACCCGCGGCCCGATTTGCGCCCGTACCAGCCCGCCATCACCAGCCGCTTCAGCAGCGGAGGCGACGCAAAGCGCCGCTCCTTGAACTCGTCATACATCACATGCGTGATGTAGTAAGTGGTGTCGAGCCCCACAAAATCGAGCAGCGTGAAGGGCCCCATCGGATAGCCGCAGCCCAGCTTCATCGCGTTATCAATCTCTTCGATCGAGCCCACGCCTTCTTCATACGCGCGAATCGCATCGAGCAGATACGGCACCAGCAGCCGGTTCACGATGAAGCCCGTCTTGTCCGACGTGCGCACCGGAACCTTGCCCAGCTTCTTCGCAAACTCGTAAGCAGCCTGATACACCTCGTCGGAAGTGGCGATCGTGCGCACGACTTCGACCAGCTTCATCAGCGGCACGGGATTAAAAAAATGCAGCCCGATAAACCGTTCCGGACGTTTTACTGAAGTCACTAATTCGGTCACCGAAATCGAAGAAGTATTCGAAGCGAAGATCGCGTCTTTCTTCACGATGCCATCGAGCGACGCATACATCTTCTTCTTCTCTTCCACGTTCTCGATGATCGCCTCAATCACGATGTCGCAATCGGCCAGGTCGGGCTTCGAAGTCGTCCCCTTCAGCCGGGCGCGGATCGCGTCTCTCTGTTGCGCCGTGATCCCGCCCTTTTCGACCGGCCGCTCGGCAAACTTCGCCAAAGATTTCTCAATCCCGGCAAAGCCTTTGTCGAGAAACTTCTGTTCGACCTCGAGCACGGTGACGTCAAATCCGGCGGTAGCGCAAACCTGGGCAATGCCGGAGCCCATCAGCCCACAACCGAGAACTCCAACCTTTTGAATGGCCATGATTGCTTCCTTCACATCACAAACGCTTTGTCATCCTGAGCGCAGCGAAGGATCTATGCACTTCGCCGCGGCTCGAACTGATGATGCTCAAACCACTCCTTGCTCAAGTCAGCCCACGTCGGATTCGCCGACACTATCAGAGCGATCTTCTTCATCCGGAGCAAGCCTTTGATTTCTTTCTCCCGCTCAATCGCATTTCGAATGTCTTCGAAGCGTTCGAAATAAATCAAACGGTCCAGTTTGTATCGAGTCGTGAAATCCGAAGCCCTGCCCTCTTTGTGCTCGCGCACTCGCCGGATCAGATTGTTCGTCACGCCTGTATAGAGCGTCTTTGAGCGGTTGCTCATGATGTAAACGAAGTAGATCTTCGGGTCGCGCAAATACATAGATCCTTCGCTTCGCTCAGGATGACAACATCTTGGCCGCGACGGCTCAGCTTCGCCTCGCGCAAATCGCCCCTACAGCCCAAATTGCGGCCCAACAAAAGATCACGTTCAGGAACCAACCAACCGCCCAAGCCACATTCTCATACCAGCCCTTGCAGCCGGGGTCGAACGAATTGCAGAGCCAGAACGCGGGATACGCCCCCGGGATCAACAACCACGCGCTGAAGAAGCCAAGTACAGGCACAGACGCTGCCACGACCGCATTGGCAAGAAAAGAAATTGCAAGCGCCTTGTATTGCCACTTCATCCGGCCGCCCCCGAAGCATTCTTGCCGACACTGTCAAACTGCACAGGTCCTTCGCGGAAAAAGGCGCCGCTCAGGATGACAACGCTCTCTGGGCTGAACGCTAGCTCATGCTCTCCACCACCATCGCGATCCCCTGGCCGCCGCCGATGCAAGCCGTAGCCAGGCCATACTTTTTCTTCCGCCGCCGCAGTTCGTAGAGCAGCGTGATCACCAGCCGCGTTCCGGTTGCGCCCAGCGGATGACCGAGCGCAATCGCTCCGCCGTTCACGTTGACTTTCTCGCGGTCGAGGCCCAACTCTTTTTCGACCGCGAGATACTGCGCCGCAAACGCCTCATTCACTTCGATCAGGTCAATGTAGTCGAGCGACAGGCCAGCTTTCTGCAGCGCGATCTTCGATGCCGGCACGGGACCGCGGCCCATCACTTTGGGCTCGACTCCGGCAATGCCCCAGCCCACAATCCGCCCCAGCGGCTCAATCTGCCGCTTGCGGGCTTCTTCGATCGCCATCACGACCACGGCCGCGGCGCCATCCACAATGCCGCTGGCGTTGCCGGCGGTGACCGTTCCGTTTTTTCCGAAGGCGGGCTTCAGCTTCGCCAGGCCTTCCAGCGTAGTCTGCGGACGGCGATGATCATCTTCGGTCAGCGACTCGCCCGTCTTCTCCCCTTTGGGATTGCGCAGCGGCACCGGCACAAGTTCTTCCTGAATGCGTCCGGCCTTGTAGGCGTCGTCGGCCTTCTGCTGTGAACGCAGCGCGAACTCATCTTGCATTTCGCGCGTGATTCCCTGTTCCGATCCATACAGCTCGGCCGTGTTCGCCATGTACGATCCGCAATAAGAATCGAGCAGCGCCACCATCAGCGAATCTTCGAGCTTGCCACCGGGTGCAAGCGTGAAGCCGTCACGCCCGCGAATTACAAACGGCGCCTGCGACATCGCCTCCATGCCGCCGGCCAGCACGATCTTCGCTTCGTCGGTCTGGATCATCTGCGCCGCCGACACGATCGCCTGCATCCCCGAACCGCACAGCCGGTTCACGGTGAGCGCCGGAGTCTCGATCGGAATGCCGGCGCGCAACCCCACGTGGCGCGCGCCATAGAGCGCGTCGCCGGAGGTCTGCTGCGCGTTCCCGAAAACGACGTGGTCGAATTCTTCGGGCGCGATGCCGGCGCGTTCTATCGCGCCCTGAGCCGCGACGGCGCCCAGTTCCTGCGCGGTGTAATCCTTCACTTTGCCGCAATAGCGGCCAAAGGGCGTGCGCGCCCCGCTGACAATGGCAATATCTCCTGCTTTGAGCATGAATTTCTTTCAGTGACTCCAGATGTGATCAGAAACGATGAGCCAAACTGGTCAGTTTAGCAGCCGAAGGGAATCTTCACCACAGCAGCATAGAGAGATCTGGGCCGTTGTTGGCTTTGAGTAAGAGAGATCCTTCGACTCCGTGAGAAGTTCACTACGTAAAACTTCGCTCAGGCTGACAAGCTCGATAAGAGTCCGTTCAAGAAGGGAAGACTTACGCGACGGCGCCGGCGGCGAGCGCGGCCGGTCCGAGCGCGACGATTTTTCCCGGGCCCTGCGCCATGGCCTGGGCGAGCGCGTGCTCGGCGCGGTTGATCACCTCGGTGACCACGTCCACGGGATCGTACTCAGTACGGATGACGGCCTCGGCCAGCCCGGCGGAGAACAGCGCGGGCGAACCTTGCGCAGCGCCGTCTTTTGCGGGGAAGCGCACGTCGGCAATGATCTTGCGCAGCTTCTCGATCGCCAGCATGGCTTCCTTCTCGGCGGTTTCTCCGAGCAGGATCGCGATGGTCATGGTGTCATAGCGGAAGGCGAGGTCGTTCGAGCGGATGTTCGCGCCAAAAAGCTGGCCGACTTTCTGCATCAGCGACTGCACCTCCGCCTCGCCGTATTCCTTGATCATGGCGCCACTCTTGCCAAACTGGAGCAGCAGAACCGACAAGGCAGAAGCGTTCTGAATGGCGCGCTTGCTCTCGGCAAGAAGCAAGTCAATGTAGGAAGCGCGCTTGAGCAGGCCGGATTTTTCATCGGTCACGGAAAGGTTCTTGACCAGGCGGCGCAGGCCGACATTATTCAGCGCGATCACCATCTGGTCGGAAAGCGTCTTGAGCATCAGCGTGTCGGACGGGGGCCAGAGGCGCGGCCGGCTGTGGATAATAACGAGGATGCCGACGGCTTCCTCGCCCTCGCACAGTGGAATGGCCAGGATCGCGGCGGCACCGAGTTCTGCGACCGCTTTGCTCGCCGGCTGCAATTGCGGCGCTTTGGCGGCATCGTTGATCGCGACGGGCTCATGGCCTTCGGCTTCCTTCTGCAGGCACGCGATCAGCTCGGCGATGACGCCGTTGCCGGCCTTCTTGGCGCCTTCGGCGCAGAATTCCTCGAGCGCGGTGGGCGGAAGACCGGGCTTGCCCATGGCGGCGATGCAGCGCGTCGCTTCCCAATGGCTGCCGATCTCCTTGACTGCGGTGCTCAAGACCGTTGGCGCCGTGGTCTGGTGATAAAGCTTGCGGGTAATCTCCGCGACGCGCGCGAAGCTGCGCATGTCGTTGGCGGGATCGGGCGCGGGAGCTGTTGCCGGAGCCGTGGCTCCGGCCGCCGCCGTCGCGGGCGGCAAAGGAGCTGACCCGGCATAGCGCGGAGTCACGCCGGCGGATAGATACAGCCGCTGCAAATCTTCGTTGCGCTCTTCCTCGCGCGGAAACAATTCCTGGATTCGCTGCAGGCGCTCGACAGCCTTGTTGCGCATGCCGTATTGCACCAGAATCTCGGCCTGCAGCATGAGGTCCTGCAGGGTAGAAGCGCCGAGTGTCGGCTCCTGGGCGTGCGCGGGCTGCTCGGCCGGCTTGCTCACCGAGTTGAAGCGGCTCGAAATCGCTTTGAATCGTCCGTCTGCGACCTTGCCCTTGAGCATCTCGAGGCGCTTCAGGTGCCCCGGCTCGTAGGGATCCACTTCGGCGGCCCGGTCGAGACAGTCGGCGGCCTTGGCGTAGTCGGTGATGCTGCAGTAAAGATCGAAGAGCTTCAACAGGGTCTGGCAGTAGTCGTTCTCGCGGTTCGAGGAATTGTAGAGTTCGCTCAGGAACTCCAGCATCTGCGGCGAAGGCCGATGCCCGCGGGTGAGATCTTCCATGATCGCGGTGAATTGGCGGCGCTCACCGCGCTTGCGCTGGAACTGTTCGAGCTTGCGGGCCAGGGCGACCGCGTTGTCCTCCTGCTCACTGTCGAGCAGCTGTCCGATGAGCCCGATCACCTGCTGAATCCGCGCCGGATTCTGCTCAAACAGCTGCCAGACCAGCGGCTCGGCTTCCGCACAGCGGCCCGCGGAGACCAGCGCCGAGGCATAGGCTTCGTGGAGCTCTGCAGTCGCCTGGCCGGAGTTCATCTGCGGCTCGAGGATGAAAATGGCCGCACCCACCTGGCCCTGCGCAATCAGCACTTTGCCATAAGCCAGCGCGATGGCGGGATCAGAGGAGTCTTCCTGATAGGCGCGTTCGTACCAGTGCGCGGCGTCGCCACTTTCCGCGGCAGTGAGCTGCGCGACTCGCTGAAAGGCGAACGCCGCCATTTTTCGATTGCCCGATTCTGAAGCCATTTCGGCCACGCGCATGAAGTTGGCCTGCGTAGGCTCGAGCGCAACCAGGCGCTCGAGAATCTCGGCGGATTCCTGCTTCTTTCCGAGCTTTGCCAGTTCGGCCAGCGCGGTTTCATAGGTAGTAACCGCCAGCTTTTTGTTCGAACCTTCGAGCAGTTGACCGAAACGGAATTTCTGCTGCCAGGTGGGGTTGCCGTGACGGGCGAGTTTTTTGTAGGTGAGGCTGGCGCGGGTCGCGTCGCCGGCTCCGACCTGCCGTTCGAAGAGTTCGCCGAGCAGCCGGACGGCATCGGCGTTGCGGTTGACGGAGAGACACAGATCGGCGGCAAGTTGCCGCACCACATCATTTTCCGTGTCTTCGCGGAGGACTGCGAGGTACTCTTCCAGGGCTTCGGGAGTCTTGCCCTTTTGCAGGAGCTTTTCCGCACGCTCCACCCGCCTGGCGATCTCGGCTCGGTCCGGTTTTTTGGTGACTTCAGGCATGGGGAAAGCGCACTAAGCCCTGTTTTCGATTCTAGGAGGGGGAGTGAAGAGCGGCAACGCGGTAACGGAACGGCCCGATTACGAAGGTCACCGCGCGAGCGTGAATCCACGGCCGCCTGCGGGACGAGTCCGCGAGGCCCGGAATGGTCCAAACCCCGCTACAGACGGGCGATCTCATTAGCCAGTTCCAAGAAATGAGAGTACGATCTCCCGCATGAAGTTGGCACCCTCCCCCGGGCGGCCCACGGCCTTCGCGCGCCTTTCTGTCTTTGCGTTCCTTTTTGCCGCATTGGTTTCGCTGTCGGCGGCGCAGCAACCTTCCCGCATCGCCGCCCTGGATGACACCGATCGCGTGCTGTTGCCGCACTCGACACATCCTCTGGCGGAGGCTGCGAATGAGATCGGACCAGTCGAAGCGGGCTTGCGCATGGAGCGCATGTTGCTGGTGCTGGGCCCTTCGGACGAAGTGCAGCCGCAGGTGCGCGCGCTGCTCGATGGCCAGCACGACGCCAAATCGCCAAACTTTCACAAGTGGCTGACTCCGGCACAGTTCGGCGAACGCTTCGGACCGTCCGCGCAGGACGTTGAGCAGATCACGACGTGGCTGCAGCAGAAAGGGTTTGACACCATCAAACCGGCGCGGGGACGAACCAGCATTGAGTTTTCCGGCAGCGCCGCGCTGGTACAGGAAGCGTTCGGAACTCAAATCAATTATTACTCGGTCAGCGGCGAGAAACATCTGGCCAACCGCAGCGGCATTTCGATTCCGCGGGCGATGGCGGGCGTGGTGCGCAGCGTCGGACTGAACGATTTTGCTTTCACCCAACCGACGTTCCGCGGCGCCCGCGCGGTATCGCGGGACGGAAGCGGGCGGCTCGTGGCCACGGATTCCTCCGGTCCGATCAATGGCGACTTTGTCAGCGTGGAGGGCGAGAACTACCTCGCACCCGGCGACTATGCCAGGATCTACAATCTCGCCCCCCTCTATACGAGCGGAGTGAACGGCGCGGGCGCTTCGATTGCCATTGTCGCCCGCAGCAATATTTATCTTTCGGACGTTGAGACGTTCCGCCAGGCTTTCAACCTGCCGGTGAATGACCCGATCATCGTGCTCAACGGGCAGGATCCGGGC
>Ga0209167_10001547_pt1 | contig 13340 bp, 10 predicted proteins | sample Coa_R1_9_FD_187154 | JGI IMG/M metagenome (GOLD analysis project Ga0209167, IMG submission 187154) | Surface soil microbial communities from Centralia Pennsylvania, which are recovering from an underground coalmine fire - Coalmine... | ecosystem: Environmental > Terrestrial > Soil >... | reverse complement strand
AATTCCGAGCGCTCATTATTGCGGGCTGTCGGTGGGCGGATTGATCGGCCAGTGGCTGGGCATCCACGCACCGAAACGCTTCAAGAGTTTGACGCTATGCAACACCGCGGCGCGCATCGGCACCACGGACGCCTGGAATACGCGAATAGCGGCCGTCCGCGAAGGCGGCACGGCTGGGATCGCAAACGGCGTGATCTCCCGCTGGTTCACCGAGGATTTCGCAAAGCGCGCACCCGCCGCGGTCGAGGCCACTCGCCAAATGCTGCTGCACTCGCCGCCAGAGGGATACGCTGCGACCTGCGCCGCACTGCGGGACGAAGATCTGCGCGAAGAGATTTCGCGCGTGAATTTGCCGACGCTGGTGATTTCCGGCGCTAAAGACGCGACAACGACGACGGCCGACGGGCGGTTTATCGCGGAGAAAATCCTGGGCGCGACATTCGTCGAATTGGACGCCGCCCACCTTTCGAATATTGAAGCGGCCGAGCCTTTTACAGCCGCGCTGCTGAAGTTCCTCGGGCAACAGGAGGCGAAGTAATGGACGAGCGTGAGCGTCATGCCGCAGGAATGAAAGTGCGCCGCGCCGTGCTGGGAGATGCGCACGTGGACAAGGCCGAAGCGAGCAAGAACTCGTTCAGCGAGCCGTTTCAGGATCTGATCACGCGCTATGCCTGGGGCGAAATATGGTCGCGCCCCGGCCTCTCGCGCCACACGCGCAGCCTGTTAACCCTTTCCATGATGATCGCGCTTAATCGCGGCGATGAATTCCGCATGCACGTGCGCGCCGCGCTGATTAATAAAGTCACGCGCGAGGAAATTCAGGAAGTGCTGCTGCAAAGCGCGATCTATTGCGGCGTCCCGGCGGCAAACGCCGCGTTTCATCTCGCACAGGAAGTTTTTGCGGAGATTGATGCCGGGCGTTAATGCGATATTGAGGTGCTGCGCTTAATTCCGCGTTGCAAGATTTCCAGTGCCACCAATTTCAGGAGGAATCATAAATGCCGATCGAAAAAGTTGCAGTCGTAGGGTGCGGCCTGATGGGTTCAGGCATCGCGCAAGTAGCGGCTCAGTCGGGCTGCCAGGTGACGGTCCGCGAAGTGTCCCAACCGCTTCTTGATAAGGGTCTGCAATCGATCGAGAAGAATCTGCAGCGCCTGGTGGATAAAGGCACGCTCGCCGCCGCCGACCGCGATCAGGTTCGCGGCCGCCTGCGCGGCACCACCAATCTCGAAGATTTGAAAGATTCAGACCTGGTAATCGAAGCGATCATCGAGCAGCTGCCCGCGAAGCGGGAACTGTGGACCGCGCTCGATAAGATCTGTCCGAAGCACACCATTTTCGCCAGCAACACGTCGTCGCTCTCCATCACCGAAATGGCCATGTTCACGCAGCGGCCAGACCGTTTCCTCGGCCTCCACTTTTTCAACCCCGTCCCAGTAATGAAATTGGTGGAAGTAATCCGAACCATCGCCACCGACCCCAAGGTGGATGAGGAAGCCGTCGCGCTCGCCGGCCGCTTCGGCAAGACGCCCGTGCGCACCACCGATCGCACCGGCTTCATCGTCAACCGTTTGCTCGTCCCATACCTGCTCGATGCCGTGCGCGCGCTCGAGGAAGGCGTTGGCTCCATCGAGGACATTGATAATTCCATGAAGCTCGGCTGCGGCCATCCGATGGGGCCACTCACCCTGCTTGATTTCGTCGGACACGACACCACTTACTACATCGCGAACATCATGTTCGATGAATTCAAAGATAAACGCTTCGCGCCCCCGCCTCTGCTGAAGCGCATGGTCGCAATGGGATGGAATGGCCGCAAAGCCGGCCGCGGATTTTACGATTACAGCGATCCCGCAAAGCCCAAGCCGCTGCAATTCACGTAGGGAAGCTTTGCGTGTCCTGGATTCAGCCACAACGTCAGCGTTGCTAAGTCAGGCGGCTTTACAGCTGGCGGAAAAAGTCGGTTTTTTAGGGGGTCGGAGCTTTAGCTCCGACAATAAGTGCTTGGCTTTCATTGGGCTTTAGCCCCTGAGGACAAGGTTTCTGGCATTTTTCCGCAAACTGTTTAGCCGCTGAAGTTCCGCTTTTGCGGCTGCCACAGACACTCTTCAGCTGGGCGGCTTTGGCTTTGCTGTTGCAGCGGCTCACTTTAGTGCGCCATCGGTGGTGCGGCTATCACCGATGGCGGTCTGAAGACAGCCGCTACAAAAGGCTTAAGTACCGCTTCCGCAATCACCGCACCGAACACGCGTCAAAGCTTCGCTTGGCCGTCCGCTGTGCCGGCCCTGGAAAGCCGCTCGATCACTTCTTTGGGCAACGGACGCGATTTCATGCGCTCCGGGTTCGCGGGATCCGTGCTGGCCCACACGCGCGTTTCAAACCCCTCCACCGCCAGCGCGCCAGCCTTGAAGAATTGATGCCGGATGATGAAACTGCTGCGGCGAAATTCCGTTACCGTAGATTCCGCCCGCAGTTCGTCGCCAAATGTCGAAGGCACCAGAAACCGTACGCGCACATCCACGAGAGGAACTCCCAAGATCGCGTGCGCCCGGAACAATGCGCGCGTTGGCATCCCCGCATTGGTAAAAAGCGCCGTGGTGCAATCGTCAAACCACACGAGATAGTTTGGATAAAACACAATTCCCGCCGGGTCGCAGTGCCCCCATTCGACCAGCAGATGCCTCTTGCTTACGAACATCGCCAAACGCCCCCAAAAGAACGCCGTTGCGGCGCGCGAAAAGTCCAATGCTGCAAAAATCGCCTGAATTCAACGTCGCATGGTAACACCCGCCTCCGCGACCCTCCAACTATTTGCCTCACCCCACGATATCGTTCCGCGACCCACGCCGCTTCTGCTATCGTTGCACCGAAACAGCTCGAGGTCGCACGTCATGCGCACGCAAGTTGGCATCATCGGAGCCGGGCCCGCGGGCCTGGTTCTCTCGCACTTGCTTCATCTCCATGGCATCGAGTCCGTCGTGCTCGAAAATCGCAGCCGCCAGTATGTGCAAGAGCGCGTGCGTGCCGGTGTTCTCGAACAAGGCACGGTGGACCTACTGAAGGAAACCGGCGTCGGCGCACGCCTGCAGCGCGAAGGCCTGGTGCACTACGGAGTCAATCTGCGCTTCGGCCGCCGCACACATCGCATCGATTTCGCGGACTTAACCGGCGGAAAAGCGGTCACCATCTACGCGCAGCACGAAGTGGTGAAAGATCTAACCGACGCGCGGCTCGCCGCCGGCGGCCAAGTTCACTTTGAAGTCGCAGAGACCAGCATCCACAATTTCGAAGCCACGCAAGAAACCAGCAAACCCACGATCCGCTTTCGCAAGGATGGCGAGCCGCGCGAATTGGTTTGCGACTTCATCGCCGGCTGCGACGGTTATCACGGCATTTGCCGCCCGTCGGTGCCCGAAGGCATTCTCACCACGTTCGATCGCGTGTATCCGTTCGCCTGGCTGGGAATTCTTGCGGAGGCGCCGCCGTCCTCCGAGGAACTCATCTACGCTTACCATGAACGCGGTTTCGCGCTGCTCAGCATGCGATCACCGCACATCGGCCGCCTCTATCTTCAGTGCCGTCCCGACGAGGACATTCTGAATTGGCCCGACGATAAAATCTGGCAGGAGCTGCAAGTCCGGCTGTCGGCCGAGGAAAACTGGAAGCTGGTGGAGGGCCCGGTACTGCAAAAAGGCATCACCGGCATGCGCAGCTTCGTCGTAGAGCCGATGCAGTACGGCAACCTCTTCCTTGCCGGAGACGCCGCGCACATCGTGCCACCCACCGGAGCCAAGGGCCTGAATCTCGCGGTCGCCGACGTGCGTATCCTGGCGCGCGCCCTCGCGGACTTCTACTCCACCGGCCGGCGCGATCTACTGAATGCCTATTCCGAAACCTGCCTGCGTCGCGTCTGGAAAGTGCAACGCTTCTCCTGGTGGATGACTTCAATGCTCCATCGCTTCGAGAACGAGAACGCCTTCGATCAGCGTCGCCAGCTCGCCGAGCTGGATTACGTCACCAGTTCGCGCGCCGCTTCTCAATCACTCGCGGAAAATTACGTTGGTCTGCCGCTCGAATAAATCCTATTTCGCTTTCAGTGGCGTGTTTCACTTCGGCACACCCCCTCAGTTCTTACGTCGGTACTAGCCGATTGAGAGTACCGGTCTATCGCCGCGGTCAAACCTGAAAGCTATCCTGTCTAAGTTCAAAGCAAGCAAACGCAACTCAGTCCCGCCGCAGCGGGGTAGTTCAAACGGGGGTTTAGATGCAAGCTGGGGGATTCCGCAACATCATTCGTGGCCTGCTAGCAGCCGGCACCATTCTCGTCGCCAGCCAGGCGATTCAAGCACAGCAACCCTTTTATTTGCAAATACATATGGGAGAAAACGGCCAGGATCCTATCGCTTTCATGGGTCCTCATTACTACATCCATCAGGCCGCCGGCGCAAGCCTGAGCACTCCGCCAACGACGGCTTTCACTCCGTCGCAAATTCGCCATGCCTACGGTTTTGATCTCATCACCAACCAGGGCGCCGGTCAGACGATCGCGCTTGTAGACGCTTATGACGATGCCAACGCAGGGAGCGACCTCACGGTATTCAGCCAGCAATTCAACCTGCCGGCTTGCACCACCAGCAACGGCTGCTTCCGCCAACTCTATTCCAGCGGAAAGAAACCGGCCGCTAATGCGAACTGGGCCGTGGAAATTGCGCTGGATATCGAATGGGCGCATGCCATCGCGCCGCAAGCCAAGATTATGTTGGTCGAAGCGCCTTCGAACAACCTGAGCGACTTGCTCTCCGGCGTGGATTTCGCGGTGCGCAACGGCGCGTCCGTCGTTTCCATGAGCTGGGCGTCCACGGAACTTTCCAGTGAACGCAGTCTGGACAATCACTTCGTCGCCACCGGCGTCACTTTTCTCGCGGCTTCCGGCGACAGCGGCACTGGCGTGAACTATCCCGCGGCATCGCCGGACGTGATTGCCGTCGGCGGCACTTCCCTGACGCTCGATAAATCCGGAAATTACAGCAGCGAGTCAGCGTGGAGCGGCAGCAGCGGCGGTATAAGCAAGTACGAATATGAGCCGCTTCCCCAGGCGCAGCTTCCGATTGCCAACGACATTCACGGAATGCGCGGCGTGCCGGACGTTTCCTACAACGCCAATCCCGGAACCGGATACGCCATTTACGATTCGATCGGCGTCAGCGGCTACAGCGGGTGGTTTCAGGTAGGCGGCACCAGCGCCGCGTCACCGCAGTGGGCCGCACTGATCGCCATCACCAATTCGCAGCGCGTCGCTGCCCGTAAGGCAAACATGAGCGCGACCGGCACGTCGGTATACGCGGTCGGAAAATCGAGTCTGAGTACCAATTTCCACGCGGTCACCACGGGCACCAACGGTTCCTGCGGTACGATATGTGACGCCTCCGCCGGATACGACTACGTTACCGGTCTTGGCACACCGCAATCCAAGGTTTTGATCCCAGCCTTGGCCGCTCGTCCGTAATCGCTTCACCTCGGTCTCGGATGCGAGCCGCCCAGATCCCTTCTAGGCGGCTCGCGTTTCGATTTCCACACGCTCCCTCCGCATGGTCCTGCAAGTCCTCCTCGCCACTCCTAGCACTTTTTGCTTGCGAAACACGCTCGCCTCGCGGCCCTCTCAGAATCCGCCGCAGTAGTGTATAGTTTTTTCAGGCGCGGCCATTCCAAAAGCCACATTTGCTACAGGCCACAACGATTCGCCTCGCCACAGGTCTATCCCAAATGAAGCCACATTTGCAGGTGATGAAATTCGGCGGCACATCGGTGGGCGACGCTTCCTGCATCGCGCGCGTCGCGGAAATTGTCGCCAAAGCGTCGCGCATAGGCCCGCTGGTCGTTGTCGTCTCGGCCATGAGCGGCGTCACGAACCGCCTGATCGAAGCCGCTACGTGTTCGGAGACGGGAGATCGCGAGCGTGCCACCGAACTGCTGGAAGCATTGCGCGAACAGCATTTCGAAGCGCTGAAAACCCTGATTCAGAATCCGGAAACAAGAAATTTGATCGCCCTGGGCATCGAGGAACTTCTCCGCGAAGCGCAGCGCCTCTGTGAAGGCACCGCGCTCATCCACGAACTCACGGTGCGCACGCTCGACTGTGTTTCCAGCCTCGGTGAGCGCCTCTCCGCGCCCCTGGTTGCAGGCGCATTGAGTGAACGCGGCGTTCGCAGCGAAGCCGTTGAAGCCACGGAATTGATCGTCACCGATTCCTATCACGGCGCCGCCGAACCTTTAATGGAGCTCACGAAAACGCGTTGCGAAGCACGCCTTGGCCCGCTGCTGCAGCAAGGAATCGTTCCGGTAGTCACTGGATTTATCGGCGCGACTGCTGAAGGTGTCCTCACCACGCTCGGCCGCGGTGGCTCGGACTATTCCGCCACAATTCTAGGCGGCGCGCTCGGCGCGGATGAAGTGATCATCTGGACTGACGTGAACGGCGTGCTGACTGCCGATCCGCGGCTGGTTCCCGGCGCGCGCACGATTCCCGAAATTTCCTATCGCGAGGCTGCTGAACTCGCTCATTTCGGCGCCAAGGTACTGCATCCCAAGACGCTGCGCGCCGTCACGCAATCCGGCATCCCTGTATGGATTCGCAACACCTTCGAGCCCGAGCATCCCGGCACAAAAATCACGCCGCAGGGCCGCAAATCCAGCGTCGGAGTGAAAGCACTCACGGCCATTCGCGATGTTTCGCTGATCGCTGTCGGAGGCCCTGGTATCGTCGGCCTGCCCGATGTAGTCGGCCGCACATTTTCCACCACGTCCAATGTCCGCGCGAACGTGCTGCTGATCTCGCAGTCCTCTTCGCAGAACGATATTTGCTTTATCGTTTTTTCTTCTGACGCCAAACGCACCGTGGATGCACTGCGCCAGCAATTCGCGCAGGATCTGATGCATCAGAAAGTCGAGCACATCACGCTCGACCCCAACATCGCCATCGTCGCCGTGGTCGGCGAAAATATGCGCGGCACGGTCGGCATGGCCGGCCGCACCTTCAGCGTGCTCGGCCGCGAAAATATAAATATAATCGCCATCGCGCAAGGCTCTTCGGAGACCAATATTTCGTTCGTTGTGTCCAGCCAGGACATGAAGAAAGCGTTGCTGGCCGTGCACCAGGAATTTGCACTCGATACGCGCGGTACGCAGGAAACATCATCCGCCGCACAATGAGCGACGCCATAGCAAAAACCGCACAAAAGGCCGGCACCACAGCCATGCAGCGCTGCATCTTGCCTACATGCGCTGCGGTGTCGGGCATCCGTGAACAGATTTATCTGTGCCCTCGTTGCGGCGGTCCACTGGAAATCGAAATTCCGCTCGAGCTGCTGAAAGCAGTGCCGGATCTTCGCGAGCGCTGGCACGCGCGCGCGGCCTCGCACGATCCGCGCGACCGCAGCGGCGTGTGGCGTTACCGCGAATTGCTGCCGTTTGACGGCGACGCACCGGTCGTCACGCTCTTTGAAGGCAACACGCCACTGTACGACGCTCCGCGCTCCGCTCAATACGCGGGCCTCACCGCGCTGCGCCTGAAACACCAGGGCTGCAATCCCACCGCGTCTTTCAAAGACACGGGCATGACGACCGCCGTCACACAGGCGAAATTGCTCGGTGCGCGCACGGTTGTATGCGCGAGCACCGGCAACACCGCCGCGAGCCTCGCCGCGTATGCCGCTCGCGCGGAACTGCAATGCGCGATTTTGCTGCCGCAGGGCCAGATCAGCCCCGCGAAGCTCGCGCAGAGCATGGATTACGGCGCCATCATTTGCGAAATCGCCGGAAATTTCGACGATTGCATGCGCCTGATTTCAGAACTCGCCGATGTGCCGTCGATTTACATCGCGAATTCCGTCAATCCTTTTCGCATTGAGGGCCAAAAGACCGTGGCCTTCGAGCTTCTGGAGCAGTGCGGCTGGCGCGTGCCGGATCACGTGGTTGTTCCGGGCGGAAACATGGGCAATAGTTCGGCGCTCGGAAAAGGTTTCGACGAAATGCTGCGCCTCGGTTTGATCGATCGGTTGCCGAAGATCAGCATCATTCAAGCCGAAGGCTCCGCTCCGCTCGCGCATCTGTTCGCCGCCTTGGGACCATCGGCAGCCATGGCGGAGGCAGCGCTTCCGGACGAGATCGTACCTGTTGCGAATCCGAGCACGCTGGCCACCGCCATCAAGATTGGCGCTCCCGTTTCCTGGAAGAAAGCGCTGCGCGCGGTTCTGCGCACGCACGGAAACATTGTTACGGTCAGCGAGCGAGAAATCGCCGACGCCAAAGCCATCATCGGCCGCGACGGCATCGGCTGCGAGCCGGCCTCCGCAACGACCGTGGCGGGCATCCGCAAGCTGGTCGCTACCGGACAAATTCACGTGGGCGAATCGGTGGTCGCGGTTTTGACCGGACACGTCCTGAAAGATCCCGACTATGTGAGCCACTATCACCGCGGCACGCTATCGTTCGAGTCCGTCACCGCTGAAGGTGCAGCAAAGACCGTGCCAATTGTCGGCAAATTTCGCAACGCTCCCGAAAAAGTTGCCCCAACCAAGGAAGCCATTTTGAAGAGTTTGGAGAGCCGCCGCTAAAGCCGTGGAATTCCGGCGGATGAAGTGAGAAGAACCATTAGCAGGTTGCGGCGAGAATTGATTTGCAGGGGGTCGGAGCTTTATCTCCGACAATAAACGCTCCGTCGTAAATGGGCTTTAGCCCCTGAGGATAACGTTTTTCGCATTTTCCGCAACGTGTCAAGGATTCCTAAGAGATCGCGTAACGATCGATGAGAAAATTCAAGCCCCGCTCCTACGAAGTCCGAGTTCCCGCATCCAGCGCCAATCTCGGCGCGGGCTTCGATTGCTTTGGCCTCGCTCTTCAGCTGTTTCTCACCGTGCGAGCTACCGTGCCCTCCGACCCGGGCGCTCGTAGCGAAGCGCGCACCAGCGGAGTTGCCGGCAGCGAAGCGCTACCGAGCGCTCCGGAAGAAAATCTGATCCTGCGGGCCATGCGGCACGCGGCGGAGCGCCACGGCTTGCATTTGCCGCCCGTACATCTGGCCGTGCAGAACCAAATCCCAATCGCCGGAGGCTTGGGCAGCAGCGCCGCGGCGATCGTCGCCGGCATCGCCCTCGGTTTTGCGGTCAGCGGGAAAAAGTTGACGCAAGAAAACGCTCTGCGCCTCGCTGCCGAAATGGAACACCACACGGACAACGTGGGAGCGGCGCTGCTCGGAGGCCTGGTCGTCTCGTTCGTAGGCGCGGATGGCAACGTCGTCGCGCTGCGCAAAATCTGGCCCCGGCAAATCCGTGTCGTCGCCGTCACGCCGAAAATGACTTTGCAGACAGCTGCTTCGCGCGCAGCTTTGCCACAGACAGTCGAACACGCCGCTGCAGTGCACAATCTCCAACGCTCCGCTCTTTTTCTCGCTGCCCTGGACGACAAGCGCTACGACCTGCTTTGGGATGCCATGCAAGATCGCCTGCATCAACCTTATCGCCAGGCGCTGATCCCCGGCCTCGCGGAAGTTCTCGCGGTTGCCCGGATGCCCGGCCTTTTAGGGGTGGCTCTCAGCGGCGCCGGCCCGACGGTGATCGCGCTAGCCACCAAGAATTTCGCGCAAATCGGAAAAGCGGTCGCGGATCAGTTCGAACGCCGCGGCCTTTCCTCCACGGTGCGTAATCTGGCCGTGGCTCAAGAGGGAATTCGCCTAGCCGGAAAGCCGCTGGCGAAAAAATGAGCTGCGCCGTTTTGAAATGCATCCCATCGCGGCGCGGGATTACTTCACAAACGTCAAACCGTGCGGCACAAAATGCGGGAACACGTAAGCGTACAGCATCACTATCACGCCGACGATCGACCCCAACGCAATCGAATGCCAAAACACAAATCGAAAAATAATACCTTCGTTGCCCACTTGTTCGGTCGCGGACGTAGCAATCGTGATGGACTGCGCATCCACCATCTTTCCCATCACGCCGCCGGCGCTATTGGCCGCGCACATCAAAATCGGATCAATCCCCAATTGTTGTGAAGTGATGCGCTGCAAACTGCCGAACAGCGCGTTCGAAGAAGTATCGCTGCCGGTCAAAGCCACGCCCAGCCATCCCAGAAACGTCCCGAAAAACGGATACAGCCATCCCGTACGCGTGAACGCAAGGCCCAGCACCGCATCCAGCCCGGAGTAGCGCGTCACGTATCCCAAACCCAGCATGAACGAAATCGCGATCATCGCCAGGCGCATGCGCACCAGTGTGCGCCAAAATATTTTCATCAGTCGCAACGGACCCACGCCCAGCAAGAATCCGGAGACAATCGCAGCCAGGAAGCAGCCGCTGCCCGTCGCCGATAGCCAATTGAAATCGTAGCGCGCCTGTTCCGGAGTCGGCTTGCTGACCACCGGCGCCGCTCGCGTGATGGCGTTGTGCAAATAGGGCCAATTCCATCCGGGATTGCCTGGCCGCACTTTGCCGTCTGCTTGGATCACGATAAAAGCAGGCGTGGTGGCTTTGTTCATGGCCAGTTTCACCGAGGGCAGCCCCCACGCCAGCACGAATAACGATAGCACCGCAAACGGCATCCATGCTTTCGCCACGGTGGCGACGGGATATTTGCGCGGCGCCACATATCCATCGAATTCCTTCGCTTTCCACTCGCCGCCCATGTCGTCCGCAAGTTGCCCTTCCACGGCCACGGGTTTCGCGCCTTCCTTATCGTAATCGAACCGCCAGATTTTCTTCGGCTTCCAAAAATGCAGGAAAATGACGGTGCACAAAATGGACACCACGCCAGCCATGATGTCCACCAGATTGCTGTCGCGGTAGTTCGACCACACATATTGCGTGCCCGCGAATGAAATCCCCACCACCAGAATCGCGGGCAGCACTTCAAAAGTTTCCGACCAACTCACCATCGTGCGCACCAGCCAGAACGGCACGATCACTGCCGTAAACGGCAGAATGCGCCCGATCATCGCGCTCAAATCCGATTCCGGCAAACCCGAAACCGCCGCCAGCGCGTGTACCGGAGTTCCAATAGCGCCCCACGCCACCGGCGCGGTATTCGCGATTAAATTCAACGCCGCCGCGTGAAACGGCCGGAAGCCCAGCCCGATCATGAACGCGCCCGCAATTGCCACCGGCGCTCCGAAACCCGCCGCGCCTTCGATGAATGCGCCAAAACAAAACGCCACCAGCAAAACCTGCAGCCGGCGGTCCGGTGTAATTCCCGCGATCGACTCCTTCATGATCTCGAACTGCCCGGTCTCTACGGAAATATCGTAGAGGTACACCGCCGCCAGCACGATCCAGGCAATTTTCAGAATCCCGTACGCCACGCCGTAGGCAAAGGCCGATGCCGCCAGCAGCGCCGGCATCTTGAAAACTAAGGTCGCCAGCATCACCGCGGTAAACGCTCCGGCAATCGCGCACCAATGCGGCTTCACTTTCAGTCCGGCCAGCAGGGTGAAGAGAACCAGGATGGGAAGCGCTGCGATCAGCGTCGAGACCCACCAGATCCCGGCGGGATCATAAACTTGCGTCCAACTCATACCAGCCCCCTCGCAGCAGCATGGGATTGTTACAAGCGCCGACTTAGTGGACGTTCAATATCCCGCCGCCATACTTTTGTCAAGAAATGGAATTACGCAATGGGAGGATCAAACCCCCGGATCAAAGACTTCGGAAATTTATGCTCGAACCTTTCTGCGCAGCAGGCAAACGCACACGCAACCGGCAATCAGCATCAATATGGCGGAAGGTTCCAGGGTGCTAATTGGCGCAGGAGGGAGTGGTGGAGGAGGTGCTGGCGGACCGTTCGAAGGCGGCACCGAGCTCGTTGGTATTCCCGGAGAAGATGGTGTACCGCCGACGGGGAAAAGCGGCGGGACGATTGGGATGAAGACGGATCCTGGAGATAGTTGCGGCACCACAATTGCGGTCGTGGGCGGCACGATAAGCGGCGATTCAGGCGAAGATTCCGCAGCCGGCAAGAGCCCGCCATCCGCCGGAAGTTCCATAGCTTCCGGCGAAGGCTCATTGTTCAACACCGGTGCCACGGGACCTTCAGAAATGCGGTTTCCGCAGCGAGTTCTAGCCATGTGCTCGCCGTCGGTCACCACGGTTTCTCCCGCAGGCAAATTCATTCTGTTCTTCGTCCAGAATATTCGAGTGCCGACGCGATAGGAAACGAACACCGCGCGCGCTTGCTTCAACCGCGTCACGCGCACTGCGCGCAGATCAAAATCGGAATAGTGCTCGGCCACCACTTCGTCGTGCGCCACGGCGTTCCGCAATTCGGCCGAATTCCTCACTCCGCCGGGAATCACGGAGTACGGGTAAAGGATGCGGTCTGTCTTGTCTAATTCCGGATTTGGCGCGAACCAATTGCTGTCGGCAGGAGCTTGATGCGATGCTGCGCAGACGTTCCTATCGGTAGAAGTACGCTGTCCGTAGCCGTAGTTATCCGGAAGTACACTCGATACGAGTACGCTTTCCAGAAGCAGGATTGACAATGCTCCCAAGCGACGGCGATCAATTTTTCCGGCGAATTCCGCCGCGATCGTCCAGCCCTTCCCCATTTCCCCTTTTTACAGCTTGGCAATCCCCATTGCCGACGGTCTTCCCCGCAACGGCAGTACGCAATCCCCCTGCCAACCAGAGCGCCGCTGAGCCCTGAAGCAGTCCTATTCGTGTCCCGGAACTCCATGTAAACAAAGGGGAAGTATTTCAAATGGCTTCGAAGTTTTCCACGGCGGCAGGGTCTTCGAGGAAATGAGAGAAGTAACTTTCCTGTAAATGGTACTAAGGTTCTAAAGGCAGCCTGCCAGTCTTGGCCGGCTTTGTCCTCAGATTTTCAGCGGCGTGACTCCGACTAGGTACTCGAAGCAAGGAATCTGTGACGCTCACTCGTCCGAAGATTTGGAGGTTTGTTCCCGCGAGCCTGCCGCTGTTCCCAGCGCCACTTCGTCCTTGCCATGCTTCCAAACTGCAAAACCCAATCCCAAAAAGGGACCGATCAGAACGACCAAAAAGGCCAACAAGAACAGGACCAGAAAGATAAGAACTATCACAATGGCTGGCATTGCTTCTCCTCGTTCCCACCCTGGAGCCGAGTTCTCCGCGCCTCTGACGCAACCAACGACGCAACAAAGCGCGGACTCACCTCTTTAGATGTTCATAACAACCCCGCGGGGTACAGAAAGTTACCGTCGCTTTTGATGTTTTTTCCTGCCGCACAACGCCCCGGTTTTCGCGCGCAGGCCCGCGCAATTCTCGGCTGCGAGGCCTGCCAATTTGGCCGTACAACCTCGTACTGCCACCGGC
>Ga0209167_10001540_pt1 | contig 13401 bp, 21 predicted proteins | sample Coa_R1_9_FD_187154 | JGI IMG/M metagenome (GOLD analysis project Ga0209167, IMG submission 187154) | Surface soil microbial communities from Centralia Pennsylvania, which are recovering from an underground coalmine fire - Coalmine... | ecosystem: Environmental > Terrestrial > Soil >... | reverse complement strand
AGTCCGCGGAAATCCGTCCAGGACGTATCCCCGCTTGCAGTCCGGCTGCACCAGCCGCTCCCGCACCATCACACAAACCAGATCGTCGGAAACCAGCTGTCCCCGCGCCATCACGGCTTTGGCCGCCTGGCCGAGTTCGGTTCCGCGGGCCACGTTCTCCCGCAGCAAGTCCCCGGTCGATACCTGGGGAATCTCATACCGCCCCATGATGCGCTTGGCCTGAGTGCCTTTTCCGGCACCCGGCGGTCCGAGCAGCACAACGGGGCCCACGTTACGCGAGGTTTCCTGCGCCATCGGCTTGGCCAAAGCCTCCCGATCTCAGTCTCCCCGGCGCCCCAGAACCACCACCGAGGTGCAGCAACCCCCACAAAACAATTCCCGCAACACCGAGAAATCGTAGAGACCGTTGCCCTATAACGTCTCCGCCGGCAGCGCCGGCGCCGCATGCAGGACGTAGCAAGCTACGTCTCTACAGTCACTCCGCTTACCAGGTACGACGCCCGCGAATGCGCCCGCTGCGCGGCGTGAATCCGTCGTAGTGCCGCATGATCAGCTGCGCTTCGATCTGGGTGACCGTATCCATAGCCACGCCCACCACGATCAGCAGCGACGTTCCGCCAAAATAAAAGTTCACGCCCAGACCGTTCAAAACCCAGTTCGGCATCGACTCGAAGAACCTTCCGAACACCCAGGGAAGATGGTTCAGTCGAATGCCCGCGATCATCCATTCCGGAATGAACGAAATGATAATCAGGTACAGGGCACCGACCAGCGTGATGCGCGTAAGCACTTCATTGATGAAATCCGCCGTGCGCTTGCCCGGACGAATACCGGGAATGAATCCGCCGTACTTGCGCATGTTGTCGGCAACTTCGCTGGGGTTGAACACGATCGACACATAGAAGTAGGCAAAGAAAATAATGCCCACCGCATACAACACGGTGTAAAGCGGCTCGCCCCACTTGAGCGCGTCAAACAGCGGCCCAAAGTATCGGTTGTTGTGCAGACCGTAGCCGACAGTCAACGGCAAGGTGAGAATCGAAGACGCAAAAATAACCGGCATCACGCCGCCGGCGTTCACTCGCAACGGCAGGTGCGTCGACTGCCCGCCCATCACCTTGCGTCCGACCACACGCTTGGCGTATTGCACCGGAATTCGCCGCTCGCTTCGTTCCACGTAAACGATGAACCCCACCACCGCAACCATGAAGATGAGCAGGAAAATCATCAGCGGGAAGGTCATCGCTCCCCAAGCCGAGTTCTTGGCCTTCTCGATCAAGTCCACTACGCCGCGCGGCAGGCCAACGACAATCCCGGAAAAAATCAGCAACGACATGCCGTTGCCCACGCCCCGCTCGGTGATCTGTTCACCCAGCCACATGATGAAGGCGCTGCCCGTGGTCAGCGTCAGCATCGTCATTAAGTCGAAGCCGACTCCTGGATTCAGCGCGAACCCGCCCTTCGCCAGCCCAATCGCGATGCCAAAGGACTGTACTGCGCTGAGAATCACGGTGATGTAGCGCGTCCATTGCGTGATTTTCTTGCGCCCGAGTTCGCCCTCCTTCTGCAGCTTGGCCAGCGGCTCGTAAACCACCGTCAGCAACTGCAGAATGATCGACGCCGTAATGTAGGGCATGATGCCCAGAGCGAAAATCGTCATGCGGCGCAGTTGGCCGCCGGAAAACAAGTCGACAAATCCGAACAGCCCGCCTTGCTGGCCCTGAAAATAGTTCTCTAACGCCGAGGTGTTGATCCCCGGAGTTGGCAAATGCCCGCCCAGCCGGTACACGAACAGCATCGCCAGCGTGAACAGGATGCGCTTGCGCAGATCCGGAATGCGGAAGATGTTCGCCAGCTTGTCAAACATTACTGCCCCGCCTTTACTGTTATGACCTCGAACTTGCCACCCGCCTTGGTGATCTTTTCCTGGGCCGACTTCGAAAACTTGTGCGCGCTCACGGTAATCGCGATGGTCAGCTCGCCATCGCCCAGAATCTTTACCGGATGCTTCGTTTTAATAACTCCCGCCTTGCGCAGAACCTCGGGAGTGATGGTGGTTTCGCCCAGTTCGACCAGCCGTTCCAAACTCACGATGTTGAATTCCTTGCGGAAAATGTTGGTGAAGCCACGCTTCGGCATGCGCCGGTGCAGCGGCATCTGGCCGCCTTCAAAGCCGCGGATCATGCGCGATCCGGTGCGCGAACGCTGTCCCTTGTGCCCGCGGGTGGACGTCTTGCCCATACCGGAGCCCATGCCGCGCCCCACGCGCTTGCGCTTTTCGGTGGCCTTCTTCGGTGCTCGAATGTTCGATAAATTCATAACTTCCTTCGTAGAGACGTTGCTTGCAACGTCTTGCCCGCGCCCGCGGAAATCTTGCCGTCGGCCGAGACGTAGCAAGCTACGTCTCTACAAAATGCTACTCCACAAACTCCACCAGATGCGGCACCTTGGCTACCATGCCACGAATGGCCTGCGTGTCCGGACGCTCAATCACCTGGTTCAGCCGGGTGAATCCCAGTCCCTTGATCACCAGCTTCTGTTTCACCGGGGCACAAATGGCGGAGCGCACCCATTTCAGCTGGATCTTTCCACCGCTCGAATTCGTTTTCTTCGCCGTCATTCTCTAAGCCTCGTAATCCACAACTGGCCACGAACCCCTGGCCCCTTGCCACTGCCTTACAATTCCTGCGCCGTCTTGCCGCGCATCAGCGCCACGCTCTCGCGGCTCTTCAGCTGCTTCAGCGCGTCAAACGTGGCCTTGATCACGTTGTGCGGATTGGTCGTGCCAATGGATTTCGTCAGCACATTCTGCACCCCCGCCGACGTCATCACCGCGCGCACCGCACCGCCCGCAATCACGCCGGTGCCTTCCGGAGCGGGTTTCAGCAGAACCTTACCCGAGCCGTAGCGCCCCAGCACCAGGTGGGCAATGCTGGTCTGCGTCAAGTTCACCTTCACCAGATTCTTCTTGGCCGACTCGATCGCCTTGCGAATGGCCTGGGGAACCTCCTTGGCCTTGCCGGAACCGTAGCCCACCACCGCCGCCGAAGGATCGCCCACAACCACCAGCGCTGCGAACGAAAGATTCTTGCCGCCCTTGACCACTTTGGTCACGCGGTTAATGGCCACCACCTGGTCTTTCAATTGGTAGGAACCCGCATCGAGTTTCTTAATCACTGTTGGCATTTATAAACCTGGCCTTTGGCTATTAGCTCTTGGCTCTTATGCTTTTCCGCTTTTAGCCAATGGCCAAGAGCCAAAGGCCAACAGCGGTTTCCTTAGAACTGCAATCCCGCTTCGCGCGCCGCATCGGCCAGCGCCTTCACGCGTCCATGATAGAGATAGCCGCCGCGGTCAAACACCACCTTGGTCACACCCTTGGCCTTGGCTCGCTCGGCAATTGTTTTGCCGACGGCCTTCGCCGAAGCCACGTTGCCGCCGGTCTTGCGATCTTCCTTCTTGCCTTCGGCTGTGCTGGCAGAAACCAGCGTCTTGCCGTGAAGGTCGTCGATGACCTGCACGTAAATGTGATTCAGCGAGCGGTACACGTTGAGCCTCGGCCGCTCCGCCGAACCCTGCATCTTTTTGCGGATGCGGTCATGCACGTGCCCGCGCTTTTCGTTTTTAGTAACTCGAGTAAGCATAATTAAGCTCTCAGCTCTCAGCTCTCAGCTCTCAGCCGTCAGCGATCAGCTCAATCCATCTCGCAGAAACTTCGAACCAATATGAAGTTACTGAGAGCTGACTGCTGAAAGCTGACAGCGGGTTCCCTACTTCGCTCCGGTCTTTCCAACCTTCTTCTTCAAGCGCTCACCCGCGTAGCGCACGCCCTTGTTCTTGTACGGATCGGGCGGACGCAGCGACCGCATTTCCGCCGCCACCTGTCCCACCTTCTGCCGGTCGATTCCCGTCAGCGTGATCTTGGTCTGCTTGGGGTCGACCACCGCGTCCACGCCCGTGGGCAGCGGATACTCGATGGGATGGGAGAAGCCCAGGCTGAACACGACCATCCCCTTGCCCTTCATCTCGGCGCGGTAGCCGATGCCGACAATTTCCAGATCGCGCGTCCAGCCCTTGGTCACGCCCTCGACCGCGTTGTTGACCAGCGCGCGCGCCAGCCCATGCACCGCCGCCTGCGAATCGTTCTCGCGGATGGCGACCAGGTTTCCGTCCTTCTGTTCAACCTGGATGCCGGCTGGCAGCGCCGTATCCAGCTTGCCCTTCGGCCCCTGCACCAGAACGGTGTTGCCTTCCACTTTGACCGTCACCCCTTTGGGGATCGGGATCGGCTTTTTTCCAATTCGTGACATAAGGCGCTCTTAAGCTCTTAGCTCTTGGCTAGAATCTGTGGCTCTTGCGTTTGCTCCAGCTAATAGCCAAAGGCCAATAGCCAAGAGCGGTTTTCTAATAAATCTGGCACAACAACTCACCGCCCACGCCTTCTTTGCGCGCCTGGCGTCCGGTCATCACCCCGCGCGGCGTGGTGAGGATATTGATCCCCATACCGCCCAGCACCCGCGGAATCTCGCTGCGGCGCACATAGACACGGCACCCGGGCCGTGACACACGCTCGACCTTCGAGATCGCCGCCTCGTTGTTGGCGCCGTACTTCAGGTAAATCCGGATGACCTTATGGCCTTCTTCCTCCGTCGGCTTGAAATTGGAGATGTAGCCCTCTTCCTTCAAAATGCGGGCGATCTCCAGCTTCAGCCGCGAAGCCGGGATATCCACTTTCTGGTGCCGGGCCTGGAGCGCGTTCCGCACTCGAGTCAGCATGTCTGCCACCGGATCGGTCAACCTCATCGTTTGCTTCTCCTCTAGCCACCCGTTCGCTCCGCGTCCCGCGGAGAACCTGCGGCAGCTTGCTTCCAACGGTGCTTCATGTTCCGCTTGTCATCCTGGGCGGCGTCCTTTGCCGCGAAGGATCCCTACCCTCGCGCGACTCTCAGCAAACCGCCGTCACCACGAAGACTTCGAAACCCCAGGAATTTCCCCGCGCAGCGCGAGCCCGCGGAAGCACAAGCGGCAAATGCCGAACTTGCGCAGAAATGCGCGCGGCCGTCCGCACAGCTTGCAGCGGTTGTGCTTGCGCGTGGAAAACTTCGGTTTCCTCGGCTTCTCTTGATGTAACCCAACGCCGTCTTTCACTCGTTTTGCTGTAGTTGCCAAACTTAGCTCCTAACTTGCAATGCCCGTAAACGTAATTTTTGGAAATCCTCAGGCCCGGAACGGCATTCCCAGATGCTTAAGCAGCGTGCGCGCCTGGTTATCATTCGCGGCCGTGGTCACGATGGTCACGTTCATGCCCTTCTGCTTGTCAACCTTCTCGTAGGAAATCTCCGGAAAGATCAGCTGGTCGTGCAGCCCCAGCGTGAAGTTCCCGCGTCCGTCGAACGACTTGGTCGAGACTCCCTTGAAGTCGCGCACCCGCGGCAAAACGATATTCACCAGCCGGTCAAGGAACTCATACATGCGGTCGCCGCGCAGAGTGACCATCGCGCCAATCGACTGCCCTTCGCGCACCTTGAACGCCGCAATCGACTTCTTGGCCTTGGTTGTGATCGGCTTCTGCCCGGTGATCTGCGTGAGTTCATTAACTGCCGGGTCGAGTACTTTCGCGTTCTGCGTCGCCTCGCCCACGCCCATGTTCACCACGATCTTGTTCAGCCGCGGCACCGCCATCGCGTTCTTCAGTTCCAGTTCCTTGAGCAACGCCGGAGCCACTTCCTTCTCAAACTTCGTGCGCAGCCGTGGACGCTCCTTGGCGCTGTGCCGCGCCTGATCCGGCGCCTTCTGCTCCTGCGACGACTCTTTTTGCTTCTTATCTTTTGCCATTTCGTTTCACTTCCCGCCTCACGGTTTCGGAGTGTTGGCTGTTGGCCTTTAGCTATTGGCACTCAGCTCAACGTGTACCGGTTCGTGAGACTCAACTTTTAGTGTTTGCTGCTCGCACAAGCGCCACAAGCTAAGAGTAATGGCTAAGAGCTAACAGCTATTTATCCAGCGTTGTTCCGCACTTCTTGCACACGCGCACCTTGCGGTCGCCGCGCACTTCGTGGCCGATGCGAACCGGCCCGCAGGTCGGACACACCAGTTGCACGTTGGAAATCGCGATCCGGCTCTCCTGCTCCGCGATTCCGCCCTTGATGTTGCGCTGCGGGTTCGGGCGCACATGCTTCTTCACCATCATCACGTGCTCGACCAGCAACTTGGCGTCGTTCGGAAACACGCGCAGCACGCGCCCTTCCTTGCCCTTGTCCCGCCCCGTGATCACCTTCACGGTGTCGTTGCGGCGAAGATCCACTCGTTTATTTTCCGTGCTCACAGTTCGCATAATCTCTGTCCCCAGGTCTTAAGCCTGAGGTGTTGGGTCCTAGGCCCGCTGCCCGGCCGAAGACCCAACACCTACCCCCCCAAGACCGTTCCTAAATGACTTCCGGCGCCAGCGACACGATCTTCAAAAATTTCTTCTCGCGCAACTCGCGCGCCACCGGCCCGAACACGCGCGTCCCCACCGGTTCGCCCGCATCGTTGATCAGCACCGCGGCATTCGAATCGAATTTGATATAGGTTCCATCGCGCCGTCGGGACTCTTTCCGCGTGCGCACAATCACGGCCTTGACCACGGTTCCCTTTTTCGTCTGGCCCTCGGGCGCCGCTTCTTTCACCGCCGCGGTGATTATGTCGCCCAAGCCGGCGTTCAACCCGGTCGAGCCGCCCAGCGGCAGAATCATCTGCAGCTTGCGGGCGCCGGAGTTGTCAGCGACCTCCAGCATCGATCTCATCATCACAGCCATGGCTTCAATCTCCCTGAATCCCTGTCATTCCGAACACACGCGCAAAGCGCGGGTGAGGAACCTGCTCCCTGCCGAACCGGCGCATACGCCTAACTCGCCACGTCCGCCACTTCCGGAACCAACGCGGCCTTGCGCACAATGTCCTTCAGCTTCCAGCGCTTCAGCTTCGACAGCGGACGCGTCTCCTCGATCCGCACCACGTCGCCCACATGCGCCTCGTTCTTCTCGTCGTGCGCGTAAAATTTCTTGTTGCGCGCGACCACGCGCCCGTAAAACGGATGCGCCTTCTTGCGCGTGACCTTCACCACGATGGTCTTGGCCATGCGGCTGGAGACCACTTCGCCTACCACTTCCTTGCGCCGCCCCTGCACCTTCGGTGTAGCTTCGGTAGCCGTCTTGGTATCCGCCATTATCGTTTCTCCGTTGCGGCTGCGCGCCCGCGCTCGCCCATGATCGTCTTCACGCGCGCGATGTCTTTGCGCAGCCCGCGAATCTTCTTCAGGCTCTCGGTCTGCCCCATGTTCAGCTGAAACTTCAGCTTGAAAAGCTGGTCGGCTAACTCGCCTTCCTGATGCTTCAGCTCTTCTTCGGTAAGATTTCGAATCTTGTCTGCTTTCATAAAGTAGCTCTTAGCTTTCAGCTTTCAGCTCTCAGCGTTATCTGGCCGCCTTTGCTGACGGCTGATAGCTGATGGCTGACAGCGGCCTTACGCGTGCGTCGCTCCCTCGCGCTTGACCAGCGTGGTGCGCAGCGCCAGTTTGTGTGACGCCAGCCGCATCGCTTCGCTCGCGTCCGCCAGGGTCACGCCTTCCATCTCGAACAGAATCTTGCCCGGCTTCACCACCGCGACCCAATGATCCGGCGCGCCCTTGCCCTTGCCCATACGGGTTTCGGCCGGCTTCTTCGTGACCGGCTTGTCCGGGAACACGCGAATCCAGATCTTGCCGCCGCGCTTCACGAAACGCGTCATCGCCACTCGGCTGGCTTCAATCTGCCGGTCGGTAATCCAGCCGGGTTCCAGTACTTTAAGCCCGAAATCGCCGAACGCCAGCGTCGACCCGCGCCAGGCCTTGCCCGTCATGCGCCCGCGCTGCTGCTTGCGATACTTCACTTTCTTTGGCATCAACATAGAAATCGCTCTTAGCTTCTGGCTTTTAGCTCTTAGCTAAAACCTTGTTTCCTGTCCTCATGAGCGAGACGCCTTTTGTCTCGCGAAGGACCTGGGCGCGCCGCGCGATCAATCCCGCGTTCTTTGCGAGATTGCTAACCCGCGCGTTTGGCGCGCTTCCTTAAAACCCGCCCACGGCCGTCTGCGGCTCGCGCTTCTTGGTCGGCAAAATTTCGCCCTTGTACACCCAGCACTTCACGCCGATTACGCCGTAAGTCGTCCGCGCCTCGGTGAAGCCGTAGTCGATGTCAGCGCGCAGCGTGTGCAGCGGCAAGCGCCCTTGCAGATACCATTCCGAGCGCGCGATTTCGTTGCCGTTCAACCGACCGCTGACGCGAACCTTAATTCCCTTGCATCCGAAGCGCAGCGCCGAGTCCACCGCCTTGCGCATCGCACGCCGGAAGCCCACGCGCTTTTCCAGTTGCAGCGCGATCGATTCCGACACCAGCTGCGCGTCGAGCTCAGGCTTGTGCACTTCCTGGATATCGACAAAAATGTCCTTGCCCGCCGTGCGCTTCTGTAGATCGGCCTTGAGCTTGTCGATTTCCGCGCCCTTGCGCCCGATAATGATCCCTGGCCGCGCCGTCTTAATAATGATCCGCAGCTTGTTGCCCGGCCGTTCGATTTCTATCGAGCTCACGCCCGCCGACTTCAGCTTGTCTTTCAACTCAGCCTTCAGCTTGACGTCCTCGTGCAGCTGTTTGTCGTAATCCCGCTCGGCGAACCAGCGCGACTTCCACGGCTTGGTGTAGCCGAGGCGAAAACCATAAGGATGGACTTTTTGTCCCATTGCTTCTCCTAAAATCAAACCCGATGAAACCAATCCGCTAAACCAATCAATAACCCTTGTCATTCCGAACCCGCGCAAAGCACGGGTGAGGAACCTGCTGTCGCTTATCCTGCCGTGGCCTTAATTCGCCGCCGCTTTCTTCTTGCTGCCTGCCGCCTTCACCGCCGGCGCCCGCCGCTTGGCTTTCGCCGGAGCCGCCGCAGATGCTCCACTGGCCGCGCTGGTCGAAGACTCGCCACTCTTCCCGCGCTCCGCTAGCACCAGCGTGATGTGCGCAATACGGCGCTGGTACCGGTACGCCCTTCCCTGCGGCGCCGGACGAATCCGCTTCATGCGCGGCCCGTCGTTGGCAATCGCGCTCTTCACGTACAGGTTGTCGATCTCGACGTCGATCCCCTTCTCGCCGGCGAGAAAGTTCGCGTTGTCCAGCGCCGACTGCAGCAGTTTGGCTACCGGCGCGGCCACCCGCTTCTTGGTGAACGCCAGCGCGTTGCGCGCCTCTTCCACCCGGCGCCCCTTGATCAATTCCAGCACCAGCCGCGCCTTCTGTGGCGAAACTCGCAGGTACCGCATTTCCGCTCGAAATTCCATAGTCGTAATCTCGCTCTTGGCTCTTGGCCTCTAGCTCTTAGCCAAAAGCCAAGAGCCAGCAGCCAACAGCGGTTCTATGCCTTCGGCGCCGATGGCGCCGACGGAGCCGAAGAAATCGCTCCCGGACCGCCCGGAATCCCGGCTGGCTTGGCGGCCACTTCCGTCGCAGCTTTCATGGAGTGCCCCTTGAAGTTGCGCGTGAAGCTGAACTCGCCCAGCTTGTGTCCCACCATGTTCTCGGTCACATACACCGGGATAAATTTCTTGCCGTTGTGCACCGCAATTGTGTGCCCCACCATCTCCGGCACCACGGTGGACCGCCGCGACCAGGTGCGCAGCACTTTCTTCTCGTTGCGCGCATTCATGCCTTCCACCCGCGCCTGCAGGTAAGCATCGACGAACGCGCCCTTCTTGGTTGAACGTGCCATAAAGTCAGCTCTCAGCTTTCAGCCGTCAGCTCTCAGCCAACAGCTCTTTGCATCTTCTAAATCTTCGCCACCAAAACCCTTGTCATTCCGACGGATCGCGAAGCGAACCGGAGGAACCTGCTTTTTTGCCAGCGACGAACGACCAACGACCTACTTCGTCCGGCGGTTCACAATAAACTTATCCGTACGCTTGTTATTCCGCGTCTTATAGCCGCGCGTCGGCTGGCCCCACGGGGTCACCGGATGCCGGCCACCCGAAGTCTTACCCTCGCCACCGCCGTGCGGATGGTCGACCGGATTCATCGACACGCCGCGATTGTGCGGACGCTTGCCCAGCCACCGCGATCGTCCCGCCTTGCCGATGGTGACATTCTCGTGATCCAGATTGCCCACCTGCCCGATCGTGGCCATGCAATCCTGCGAAACTTTGCGGGTCTCGCCCGAAGGCAACTTCACCAGCGCGTACTCTTCTTCCTTCGCGATCAGCTGCGCCGCTCCGCCCGCCGACCGCACCATCTGCCCACCCTTGCCCGGCTTCAATTCCAGATTATGGATCTGCGTGCCGGGAGGAATATTCCGCAGCGGCAGCGCGTTGCCCACCAAAATGTCGGCGTCCGGTCCGCTCACCACCTTTTGCCCCACCTTCAGCCCTTCCGGCTGCAGGATGTACCGCTTCTCGCCGTCGGCGTACGCCAGCAGCGCAATGCGCGGCGACCGGTTGGGATCGTACTCGATGCTCACGACCGTCGCCGGAATGCCAGTCTTGTCGCGCTTGAAGTCGATGATGCGCAGCTTGCGCTTGTGCCCGCCGCCGATAAACCGCATGGTCGTATCACCCGAATTGCGGCGCCCGCCGGTGCGCGGCTTCGGCTCCAGCAGCGGCTTGTGCGGATTCTTGGTCGTGATGTCGTCGTTGACGATGGTCGTGCGATAGCGCAACGTCTGCGTCGTCGGTCGATAAGTCTTAATTGGCATAATCAGCTCTTTGTCGCCAACCCCAGCGACTAACTCAAATCTCTGTCATTCCTAACCCGCGCCAAGCGCGGGTGAGGAACCTGCTTCCCTCTTGACCACGCCAGCCTTACAGATTCTGCGCGTACTCCGGCATCTTCTCGCCCGTACGCAACCGTACGTACGCCTTCTTCCAGTCCGGACGGTAGCCGGCGAACTTGCCTCGCCGCCGCTCTTTTCCCGGATACATGGCCGTGCGCACCGAGCGCACTTTCACCTTAAAAATCGACTGCACCGCTTCCTTGATTTCCGTCTTGGTCGCCTTCGGAGCCACCTGGAACACCAGCGTGTTCTGGTTTTCCTTGATCTCCAGGCCCTTTTCGGTAATCACCGGACGGCGAATGATCTGGTATGCGCTTTTCATGATGACTAAGCTACCTCCGCCGCTTTTTCGTGCTTGGCGCGCCGCCGGCGCTCGCTGTGCGCCTTCTTGGTGCCTTCGTCTTCTTCCGGCTTGTGCTTGCGCTTCGACACCGAAGCCTTCAGCGAAACCTGGAGCTTCTCAATCGCCGGCTGCGAGAAAATCACGCGATCGTATTTCAGCAGATGATAAGGATGCACTTCGTTGCTTCGAATCAACTCAAGCCCCGCAATGTTGCGCGCGCTCAGTCCCAGATTCTTGTTCTCGTGCTTCGCCTCTTCCACAATCAGCACCGTCGCGTCGACCTTGAGGGAGTTCAGCGCCTTGCGGAATTCTTTCGTTTTCGGTTCTTTCACGTCGAACGCGTTCACCACGATCAGCTTGCCGTCGGCCAGCTTCGCTGCCAGCGCCGAGCGCAGTGCGCCCAGCAGCTTCTTCTTGGGGAAGGTGTAGTCGTAAGACCGCGGCTGCGGACCGTGCACCGTATAGCCATGCCGCCACAGCGGCGACCGGATCGATCCGATGCGGGCCCGCCCCGTGCCCTTCTGCTTCCAGAGCTTCTTGCCCGAGCCGGAAACTTCCCAGCGGCCCTTGGTTTTGTGCGTACCGGCGCGCTGCCCGGCACGGTAGTGCTTCACCGCTTCCCAGAGCAGATCCTCGTTGACCGCGCCGAAAATCTCGTCGGCCAGGTCGAGCGTGCCCACCTTCTCGCCGCTCAAATTGTGAATATCAATAGTTGCCATATTGCTTTTCGTCTTTTGGGTTAGCCGTATTCCTTAAGCGAACGACTAACGACCAACGACCGCTCCTATGCCTTCTTCGCCGCCCGTTTCGCTGCCTTCAACGGATCCACCGTCGCCGAACCCGCAAACCCACGGCGCTCTCGCGGCGGCTTCTTCGCCTTCGTAATAATGATGTATCCACCCTCGGGTCCCGGCACGCTGCCTTCGACCACCAACAGATTCTCGTCCTTGTCGACGCCCAGCACGCGCAGATTGCGTTGCGTCACACGCTGGTTGCCCATGTGTCCCGACATGCGCATACCTTTGAACACACGCGACGGAAAGGCTGACGAGCCGATCGAGCCGGTAATCTGAAACATCGATCCGTGCGACTTCGGGCCGCCGCCAAAATGATGCCGCTTCACTACACCCTGAAATCCGCGCCCCTTGCTGACTCCGACGACATCGACAAAGCGCTCACCCTCGAAAATCTCGACCAGCACCCGGTCGCCAACCTTCACACCTTTGTCTTCCGAGCCTTCCACGGCTGCTTCCATTTCGAGCGGCACCTCGCGCATGAATTTCACCGGCGGCAGATTGTTCTTCGCCAGGTGACCCTGCGCCGGCTTGGTTAGCCGTGATTCCTTCACAAATTCCACCAGGCCGATCTGGGCCGCTTCATAGCCGTCCTTGGTCGCCGACTTATGCTGCGTCACCACGCACGGGCCAGCCTGCAGCACCGTGACCGGGCGCACGTCGCCCTTGGAGTCAAACAACTGCGTCATCCCGACCTTCTTACCCAAAATCCCCGCGACCTTCGTTGCCATTTCTAATCTCCATGCCCAGCGTGGCCGTAGCTATTGGCTGGGAGCCGTTTTTTCTGACAGCTGATAGCTGACGGCCGACAGCTTACTTATGCTCTTTGCCGAACGCCTTGATCTCCACGTCCACGCCCGCCGGGAGATCCAGCTTCATCAGCGCATCCACCGTCTGCTGCGTGGGCTCGAGAATGTCGAGCAGGCGCTTATGCGTGCGGATCTCAAACTGCTCCCGCGACTTCTTGTCCACGTGCGGCGACCGCAGCACGCAGTACTTGTTCTTCATCGTGGGCAGCGGAATCGGCCCCGCAATCTGCGCCCCGGTACGCCGCGCCGTTTCCACGATCTCGCCCGTCGACTGATCCAGAATGCGATAGTCGTAAGCCTTCAACCGGATGCGAATTCTTTCTTTTCCAATCACAGTGTCATCTCTCTAACCCCTCCCGGCATCTCCGGAAGGAAAGAACCTGCGGCAGGATGCAAGCCGCGTTTGAATTAATCACTCAGTGTGCTGCTGCTTCCTCGAAGACCACACCTTATACAACCGATTCACAAGCAGGTTTCCGAGCCAAAAAAAGCTGACAACAACCAGGGCGGGAATCGCAAAAAACACACCCTTCCAATGACTCATTGCCCTTCCCTACGTCACAATCTCCGCGATCGTGCCTGCGCCCACCGTGTGTCCGCCTTCGCGGATCGCGAAGCGCAGGCCCTT
>Ga0209167_10001536_pt1 | contig 13430 bp, 11 predicted proteins | sample Coa_R1_9_FD_187154 | JGI IMG/M metagenome (GOLD analysis project Ga0209167, IMG submission 187154) | Surface soil microbial communities from Centralia Pennsylvania, which are recovering from an underground coalmine fire - Coalmine... | ecosystem: Environmental > Terrestrial > Soil >... | reverse complement strand
GCACTGGGATGGAATTGCAGCCTACTGCAAACCTGAGAACAAGGTATCCCTCGGATTTGTCGAGGGGCTCAATAATAAGATTCGCGTTCTACAAAGACGTGCTTATGGCATACGAGATGAGGAGTATCTGCGTTTGAAAATCCTCACGTGTATGCTTCCGGAAATCTAAAAAAGGTATAAATCAAGGTAAATTTACCCACTCATTTGGGAGAAGAGCCTTTTTTTCTTTTCGATCCCATAGGGGTTTCATTTCCGTTTCCATGGCGATTGTCGGCGCTCTCTTCCGGAGCAGGGCAGCCATCGGTTTTACTTGAATGCGCCATACGCCGAGATTTAATCGCTGTGAAGAGGACAAGATGAGCCTAGGGCGCTGGCGAAACTCCTCTACTCGGACGGGCTCGTGATTTCGCCTTCGGGGAGTAAAGGGTGTGGGCAGCCACATTATGGAATCAATAAATACAGGAACAACCCTATCGCCAATGTCCTTCCCGAAAATAGTATCGACCGTATCTCCGGTGCCAGCGAGGAGCAATCCATACTGCACCAGGATATGGCGGGCGGCGCCAGGTACCCGGCACCCAAGCGTGAACGCCTCCCCGCCAAACCCAATATCCACCAACCCATACGAATCCAGGGCCCGGCGCTACGCCAACGACTTCCACGCGGTCCGGAGGGGGTGGAGCGTATATACCGCCAAAACATCCTGCGAATAAAAAGATCGATAATACTGGAACCAAGATCCTAGAATATTTCATATTTGCCTCCTGCATTCGGACCTGAGAAAATCGGCATCACTAAAAAAACAGGCCACTTCCGCCACGAGTTATCAGAGAAAGCATCTCTTGTATTTTATAGTCGGACCCTTAAAATGCTCATCCCCATAACCTCGGCTCGAAAACCGATGCTTCCAGATCTCCATTCCAAGTCTTGCGCGTTTTCATCTTCTGAATTTTGATCTTCGTGCAAAAGGAGGAAACAACTTTGTACTTCCATCTCACGGTGAACCCCCCCCCAGTTTACTCGTATCGAAGGGCATCGATCGGATTGAGACGGGAGGCCTTCCAGGCGGGATAAAAACCGAAGATGACACCGACTGTGAAGGAAACCGCCACCGCCGCCACGATGGCGCCTGTTGACGGGGAGGTCGGCCAATGGAGGATCTTCGCGACGGCGTATGAAGAACCGCGGCCCAGCACGATGCCGGTCGATCCTCCGAGGAGACACAACACCACGGCCTCGGTCAGGAATTGTTTCAAGATGTCTCTCGGCTCCGCCCCGACCGCCATACGTAGTCCGATCTCACGGGTGCGCTCGGTGACCGACACTAACATGATATTCATGATGCCGACGCCGCCCACCACTAGTGAGATCATCGCCACATAGAGGAGCAATTGAGTGATCAACTCCGTCGTTGAGCTCATGGCCCTCGCGATTTCGGTCATATCGCGAATATTAAAATCATTCGGATCGCTTGCACGTAGGTGGTGCCGCTCGCGCAAGAGCCCGGTCATCTCCTCAATGGCGAGTGCGATCTGGCTACTCGATCGGGCGGCAGCGAGTATCTGGTCGACCGTGGTGAAGCGAATCGGCTGCGGCGAATCGGCCTGCTCCGTTGTAGAGGGAACCGGATAAAGATTCTGCTGGATATTCGGATACAACTCATTGAGCGTGTTGACTTCGGAGCTGTTTGCGGTGTTCGTCGCGCTCTGATTCGCCCCCGAAAGCGAAGAGCCCACGACCCGATACTTTATCGTTGTCCAGGGGGCCAAGAGGATGTCGTCCTGGTCCTGTCCCATTAAATTTGCGCCCTTCCTTTTCAGAACGCCGATGACCCGAAACGCCACGTTCCGAATACGCAGTTCTTTTCCGATCGGAGACTGTCCCCCGAACAACTCGTTCACAACGGTCTGGCCGATCAGGCAGACCTTGCTCGCGTTATGGACATCGTGATCCGTGAACGCCTCACCCTCCTGCAAATCGGTCCACTCACGCACCTTCAGAAACGAGGGGGTGGTGCCGTAGACGTAAGTCGGCACCCAATTGCGCCGAGCATAAACGAGCTGCGTGCGGGCGCGTACGACAGGGGCTACAGCGCCGATCGAAATAGCCTCCTGTTCGATCGCCTCCGCGTCTTGCGGTGTGAGGGTCATCGCGCTTCCGCTGCCATTGGCGACACCCGCCGTGGCCAGATCCCCCGGAATCACGACGAGGGTATTTGCGCCAATACTGATCATGGTGCGTTCGATGGCGCTTGAGGAGCCATTTCCGATCTCCATCATCGTGATCACTGCCGCAATGCCGATCACGATTCCTAACGTGGTGAGAATGGTCCGCATCACATTGCGCCGTAGGGCGCTGAGGGAGGTTTGAAGTGTGCGCCGGAACTTCATGATGCGCCTCCGAAGCCGACGGGGCGCTGATTGCGCTCTTCACCGGGTTCAAGGAGACCGTCCTTGATACGTATCGTCCGTTGGGCGTGGCGCGCAACGTCGGGGTCGTGGGTCACCAGGATGAGGGTGAGCCCCTCGGTGCGGTTTAATTCCTGGAACATTTCGAGGAGCTCCTTGCTGGTGCGGGAATCCAGATTCCCGGTCGGCTCGTCGGCGAAGAGCACCTTGGGGCGATTGATCAGAGATCGGGCGACCGCGACCCGTTGCTGCTGCCCCCCCGAAAGCTGAGACGGCTGGTGATGCAGTCGATCTCCCAGGCCGACCCTGGCGAGCAACTCGGAGGCGCGTTCATTCATCTGACGTTCCGAGAGATTCTCCCGACTGTAGGTCAGCGGCATCACAACGTTCTCCAATGCCGTGGTTCGAGAAAGCAGGTTGAAGGACTGAAATACGAATCCGATCATCCGATTTCTGAGGCGCGCCTGTTCCTTGGCGTTCAGGCGGGAGACCTCCCGCCCGTCCAGCCAGTATTCCCCCGAGGTCGGACGATCCAAACATCCGAGGATGTTCATGAGGGTACTCTTTCCGGACCCGCTAACACCCATCAATGAAACCGATTCGCCTCTGCCGATGCTCAGCGATATGCCCAGCAGCACCGGTACATCCACCTCGCCGAGGGAGTAGGTCTTACGAATCTCTTTGAGTTCGATCAAGTCCATGAAAGGGCCGTTTCCAATTTCCTATCGCGCGCCTTGGCCTTGACGTTGGCCTCGGCCTTGAGGCGCGAATGGGTTCTGAGGCGCAAACGGACTACGCTCGGTGGCTTCGCCTGTGTTTCCGGTGGCAGGCCCCCCAACGATGACGCGAAGGCCCTCGGTCAGCTCCGGGCCTTCGACCTCCGTGTAGATGTCGTCGGAAAGACCGATTTTCACATCAAGAGGCCGGACCAAGCGGCCTTGCTCGATCCAGAGTATGCCCGAAGATTTCGGGGCACTCGACCTGTCAGTCTCTGCGCTTTTCTCCGGGGGCGGCGGAACTCGGCCATGCATCTCATTGGATGGCCTCGCGACTTGGCCGGGACTCGGGGTCCAACTCAGGGCGGCGGTCCGAACGAGGAGGACCCCATCCCGCTGTCCGACCCAGATCTTCGCGTTAGCCGTTAAGAACGGCAAAAGCTGTCCGTCTTGATTGTCGGTTGCGACCGTGACGGTGTAGGTGACGACGTTCTGTACCGTGGTCGCGTTCAGCCGGATTTTGCCGACCTGTCCTTTAAAAACACGATCCGGATAGGCATCCACGGTAAATCTTACCGGTGCACCCTCGGAGATGGCCCCAATGTCGGCTTCGTTGACCGAGACCCAGACCAAGACACGTTTAAGGTCCGTCGCAATGAGAAAGAGGCTTGGAGCGCTCAGACTAGAAACAACCGTCTGACCGATCTGAACTTGCCGATCGACAATCACTCCCTTGACCGGCGAGCGAATCGTGCAATAACCCAGGTTGATCTTCGCCGTGGCGAGGACTGCCTTTGCCTGGGCGATCCCGGCCTTGGCTTGGTCCACAGCCGCCTCCGCCGATGCGACATTTGCTTTCGCCACCTCAAAACTCGCCTGGTACTGATCATAAGCACTCTGGGCCAATGCATCCGAGGGCCCTAGCTTCTGAGCCCGACCCCAATCCTGCGTCGCCTGAACCAGCTTCGCCTTCATCTGCATCAGGTTGGCCCCGGCGCTGATCTTATTCGCCTCGGCCTGCTCCAATTGGGCTTGGGCGGTCTGCACCGCAGCGCTGTAAAGCGTGTCGTCGATTTTGGCGAGCACAGTGCCGGCCTCGACTTCGGAGCCGTAATCGACCTGCTTCCCATGCTGATCCTGGCCGAAAGCCTTGATTAACCCGGCGACCTGGGCGCCCACCTGGATAATTTGCTCCGGCTCGACCGTGCCCGTTGCACCGATGGTGGCCACCAAATTACCCCGCTTTATCGCCGCGAGCTGATGAATGGGTTGACTATCCCCCCGGGACCGGTACCACCAAACACCGGCGGCGGCGGTCGCGCTCAGTCCGAGGATAATGACAAGGGTAAAGCCGATCGCTCGTTTCATTTTTGTCCGGTTTCAGAAGCGCCACATTTCAATTTACTTAAATCCGGCGTGAAATAACGTTTAAACCGTGACGCAAGACAATATGCTGGTTTTGGTGATATTTGGGTTATAGAATGAACCCCCCGGGGTAAGTTCATTCTATAGGTCGATGCAATCCAAATTTGCATGAGCTTCATCGAAAAAGTTCGAATAACTAATCTGAACGCCGGATTTATTAATAAGTATCTGCATCAGGGCTGGATTTCGCCTTTCGTTCCCCGAGAAGAGTTCACCGGACTCAAGGGCGTCGCGGACGATCGTGAGGGCGTAAAATCCCAACCCCCTCCCAATGCCTTAAAAAGGGTGATCAAATCGGCCGCAATCTGCTCATCGCTCTGCACCAACGCATCCTGTGAGGAATAGAGGGATTTTTGAGCGGTCAGTACATTGAGAAAATCGGTCTGGCCCGCACTGTAGAGCAGCAGGGAGAGTTCCACGGCTTTTCGGTTTGCGACTGTCGCGTCGTATAAATGCCGGTGATGATCCTGTTCCCTGGAGAAGGCGATCAAGGCATCTTCCACCTCCTGAAAGGCCGCGAGAACGCTTTTTTGATATGTGACGAACGCCTCGTCCCGCAGCGCTTCCTGTAGCCGGATATTGGCCACGATGGCACCCCCCTGGAAAATAGGCCAGGTGACCGATGGCCCTATTCCGAAGGATCCGCTTCCAGCACTCCACCAGCTTGCTACGGAATGACTGTTCCAGGTCACCGAGCCCGTCAGGGAGAACGAAGGAAACAGCTCGGAGACCGCCGCGCCGATTTGAGCCGTGGCCGCATGTAACTTCGCTTCCGCCTGGCGAATATCGGGTCGGCGCCGCAAGAGGTCTGAGGGAAGGCCCGCCGGTATCTGCGTCGGCACCCCCGGCAACGGGGCGGACGGGTCTAACCGTTCCAACAACTCCGCCGGGGTGCGCCCCAGAAGAACACTCAAAGCATAAATGGCCTGCCTGGCTGAGATTTCAAAGACCGGAATCTGTGCCTCGGTGGTTGCAACATTCGAGTCGGCGTTGGCGACATCAAGCGCGCTGTCGAAGCCCGCCTTCAGAAGCCTATGCGTAATTTCGGCGGTATGTTTTTGAGAAATCAGATTCTCCTGAGCGATCGCAATCTCCTGCTGAAAGCCGCGAAGCTGAATATAGTTGAGGGCGATCTCGGCGATTAGATTAACCTGAGCGTCGCGGATCCCCTCGATCGCGGCATGAATGTTTGCATCGGCCGACTCGATGTTTCGGCGCTGTCCGCCAAAGAAATCCAATTGCCACAGCGCATTAAGCCCTGACTGAAAGAGATCCGCGGTCTGACCGGAGGGCGTCACCCCTGCTGTATGAACCCTTTGATATCCTGCGGAGGCGCCGAACGAGGGCCAAAGGGCGCCAGCGGTCACCGCTCGGGTCGCTCCGGCTTCGCGCAGGCGCGCTTGCGCGATTCGAATATCCAGATTCGCCCGGAGTCCCTCCTCCACCAGGGCCGTCAATTGCGGGTCATTGAACTGGTCCCACCATCGGGTCAGGGCAGCCGCTCCTCCGGTGGCGTAATAGGGTTCCGTCGGCTTATTTTCAATCCCGGCCCACTGAGAGGGGGCAATCGTCTGCGGTGGATGGAAATCGGGTCCGACCATGCATCCGTTGAAGAGCGGGCCCGCAAAGCTTAAGACCACCCACCCAATCAGAACCGATGCCCGCGGCCCTCTCAAACTCATTCGCACGCCCTCACCCGGTCAGAAATGGGCAACCTCCTCCCTCAACAATCGACCCGCCTTCAGAAACAAAACGTGCCAAACACCGGGTCCCACGATCTGGGGTAGGGTACGATTATTTCCGAGGATCCGTTTGAGCCCTGCTAAGCTTCGAACGCATCTTCAAGAGTACGAAAGAGACTCAACTAGACCGTTTGCCGAAGACCACCGGAAGGCCTTCCGTCAATTCGGTTCCTTCCACCTGAGTCATCTTACCGTCCGTCAGCCCGACCTGCACGGAGACGGGCCTGACAAAACGCTCGCTTGCTATCCAGATCGTTCCTCCTGGACCTGAGGCGGAGGCCTTCTCCCGAAACGGGGGTGCAATCTCCCGAGGGCGCGGAGACCAACGCAGGGCGGCATTCGGTACAAGCAGCACCCCTTTACGCCGGCCTACACTGAAGCGCGCGTTGACGGTCAAATAGGGCAAGAGTTTACCGTTCGGGTTATCCGTGTTGACCTCGACGGTGTACGTCAGCACATTTTGTGTCATCATCGCATTGAGGCGAACCTTGGCGACCTGTCCCTCAAAAACTCTATTCGGATACGCATCCGCCATTAAGCCGACCGTTTGTCCCGGAACAATGCGTCCGATATCCCTTTCGTTCACTGAAACCCAGACTTTGACCCGATCGAGGTTTTTAGCGATAAGGAAAAGGCTCGGTGCGCTGAGACTCGGCACCACGGTCTGACCCATATTGACCCGACGATCGAGAATCAGGCCCGTTACGGGGGACTTGATGACGCAGTAACTGAGGTTCACCTGCGCACTGATGAGATTCGCCTTCGCCTGTTGCAGCGCGGCAATCGATTGGACCACCCCGGATTCGGCCCCGGCCAGACTGGCCTCCGCCACGTCGAAAGCGGATTGATACTGGTCGTAGGCGCTCCTGGACAGCGCGTCGGAGGGGCCCAGCATTTGTGCTCGGTTCCAGTCTGCCCGTGCTTTAAAGAGGTTGGCCTTCATTTGAAGAAGGTTGGCGTCTGCGCTGACCTTGTTCGCCTCGGCCTGTTGGAGTTGGGCCTTCGCCGATTCGAGCGCTGCTGCGTAGAGAGAATCATCTATCCTCGCCAGGACGGTACCCTCTTTAACGGGTGAACCGTAATCGATCAATCTGCCCTGTTCGTCCCGGCCAAATGAGACGATGATGCCTGCCACTTGGGCCCCGACATCCACCACCTGCTCCGGCTCGACGGTTCCCGTCGCGCTGATGGTGGCAATCAGGTCTCCCCGCTTGACCGCCGCCGTGAGAAACAGCGGTTCTCGGCTCGGCTTAGACCGAATCCGCCACAGTCCCAGGCCCGCCGCCAGGAGCAAAACTGCAGCCAACAAAAAGAGGAGACCCGCTCTTCGTTTCACGCCGATTACACGGTCCTTTGTCATTTGCCGGGCTGACTCGTCTCGGAGTCCCGATCAAAATCAAACCGGACGGGGAGACTCTCCTTCGGAATCGATCGATCGCGACGGATTTTTTACTCTGCTGGCTCTGCCCTCCGCCACGTGGAATCCGGGTTATACTTTTTCATGGCCGCTGCAAGCTTTACCGTATCCGGACCGAGATCTTTCTGGTAAACGATTCCATCCGAACCCACGATAAAGGTCATTACTCCCGAGACCCGGTACTCTGCAGGATAAGCCAGAATTGCAAAGCCCCCCGTCATTTTTCCCCCTGAGAGATAACTCCTTGCCCCGCCCGGCGCGCTTTCTCCCTGTCCGGTGAGGATCCGATAATAGTATCCCTCAAAGGGCATTAGGGTGGCGCTCCGGGTCCTCGGGTAGCCTTTCCTCTCGGCGTCGGCCAGCATCGGTCCGATGGGGCTCTCCGGAGCGCCGGGCGCCTGCTTCCAATAGAGGCCGTTGTGTTTCCCTTTATCGCTTTTAAATTGCTGCGCGAACTGCTTTATCGGGTCCCCGTCATGGGACTCTGCGAAGTACTCCTTCTGCGCCTCTGCGAGTTCCCCCGATACTCGAATGGCGGCGAGCTCGTTTCTCCCGATCCGGCGGAACAGGATCTCCTGTTTTCCCGCGTCGGTATCGTAGAACCATGCACCCTCCCGGTTCGCCAGAGGAATCGGAAAGGGCCAATTCTCAGCGCCGATGTAAAGCAGCGCACCATCAGGCTCCTGGACGAAACGGTGCATCTCCTGATATTTTTGAATGAATCTCTCACGTCCTCGCCGGTCTTCAACGGTATCGCCCGAAGAAATGATCTCCCGTCCCGCAGGCCCGAGGATTTCTAGAAATCCCTGGGAATCGCCCCTCTGAAGGGCAGTAAAGAGAGAATGACCCGCCTCCTCCGCGCTGGAAAACGTCTTTTGTCCCTTTTGCTGCGCTATAGCGAGCGCAACCGTGCCGAACACCGCAATCGCGAGGACCACGGTCCTGAGCGCTGGGCAATACTGTTGTCGGGAAAACCCGGAGACAGACTCTCTCAGCTGCGGCATCGCTCTTTCTCCAATGGGAATTTGCAAGCCAATGGGAATTTGCAAGCGAGCGGGGGGATGAGTTTCATTACCGGTGGTGTCCACCGCCGGCCGCACCGCCGCTCGGCCGGGCCGCTCCAGCGCTCGAGCGGCCTCGCGCTGAATAGCTCCTCACCGTACCACCATGATCAAAGCCGCTGAAGGCGTTGGACCGGGAACTCGGTCCTCCCTCGGGCCTCTGAAACCCCCGAACAGAACGCTTCGACGCAAAATCCGGACGGGGCCCCTCCCGGGCCCGGCTGAAGGCGGCACCCCGGCTGCCGTGGTCGACGAAAGTGCGGCTGCGCGAGACATAGTCCGAACGGTTGTAGACGATTGCCCGACGACCCCAATTGACCCCCCATCGATGCCAACCCCAGCCGTATCGACCGAATACCGGGCCGATGGGAACCCTAAATCCAAATGAAATGACCGGAACACCGATATCCGCGCCTAGGAAAAAACCTGGAAAGACAGGAATAGGTTCTCCATAGACGATCCAGGGGTTATAGGTCGGCACATACACAACGTCCGGGTCCGTCGGTCCAATCGTGATGTCCGGACCTTCGGACGCCACGGCCATCTGAGACGTGCTCTTCAGGTTCCCGGCGTCCTGAGCGCGTCTTCTCATTTCCTGGACCGCGTTCATCACGTCTTGCGGCTGATTGAAATAGGCATCTCCGAGGGCAGATGTCCAGGAAAGATTCTTGTCCAGGCTATCAAGGACAGAGGGAAATTCGATGAGCGCCTTTACGCCTGGATCCCAAGGCTGTCGATCGGCCTCGGCAGCAAGCTGATCGTTGGAGAGGCCGGCATTCTCATGCAACCATCGGTCTGCCTCGACGATCTGCACCGGGAAGGTCGCCGCCGCGAGGACCTGAGAGAGCAGTCCATCGGGATACAAGGCGATCGGGACGACGAGTTGTTCCAGGCTCTGGGGACTCTCCGGGGCGGAGCTTCCTTTCGGCTGCAAGCTGGAATCGGGCTGCGCGAAAGAGTTCCCTCCCCACCCAAGAATCGCCAGGAGACAGGCGAAGGCGATCACCGGGGAACCGGTAGTTTTCATTATCCTTTTCCTTCCTTGAAGGATTGCCGCACTCCACAGTGAGTGAGCTTCGCCTTGATGCCAATGGGCTCTGCCAGGCCACCCCCGTATTGCGGAGTTCGGGGAGCGTATCTTAAGGTCGGGGCCAAAATCCGGGCGTTCAGGATAATGCATGTGAGGCGGTTCGCTCTTGCGGCATCTTAGATCGGATGTCCCTCTCCTCCCTTGGTCACCCCCGAATTTGAGAGATTCTCCTCAAAGGCCTGGAACCCCGATCTCCCGCGTACTTTCTCGACAACCCGATGCAGGTGGGACACGAGCAGCCTGAGGGGCTTGGTAAGTCGCCACGAATGAGAATGAAGGACCTCCGATAATTGTCGATTGAGCTCGGCAACCATCGAAGTCAATTGAACGTTTTCCTGAATTTTGCTCGTCATCTTCTGCTGCAGACCGAGCATCGCGGTGCAAAGGCGAAATAGCTGGACATCCTTGTAATCATTATTATCATGAAACCTTTCGACTAATCTTAAAAATCGGCCGATGTTCTCCGAGATGACCTCTTCGCGCATCCGTGCCGGCGTCGATGAGACCAGAGATCGGACCGAAAGGGACCGAAGACCGATGTAAAACAACTTGTACTCCACGACGAGCGCGGTTTCATCCAAAAGATCCGCCGTCTCAATCGAATGATGTTTCAACTCTCTGGAGATGCTCTGCAGAAGAAGCGCCGAATTCTCCGGCATCTTCAGTCCACAAAACCCGGCCAGATGGCCGATTTCCGAGAAGGGATCCTTAAAAAAGTCCTCAAAAAAAACAAACGTTCTCGGAGCATCTTCGGTTTCGCGAATGGCTGCATGCATATAATGGTTCCAAAGGTGAAGCCCTTTCTGAATCGGCATTTGGTCGCGACGAGCAAGGGAACGCGCAACCTCTAGGGGATTTCGAACACAGATCACGAATCGGAGATTAGGGATGAGAGACCTCCAAAAAGGAAGAAGAATCGTGCTCCTCGGATCTTTCCATCCCCACGGCGCACGAGCGGAAAATCCGTTGACATGGCGTTTTGCATCCTGAACGATGGACTTCAGATCCGGGTCCGCTTCCCATCCTTTTTTTAATAGCGGAGGGTTGTCCCAGGACCCTCCGAAACGAGATAAGAGGGACTCATTGATACTAAAAAATGCCAGATTCTCCCAGTGCCCCTCCGGATTACTTTCGTGAGGGCCCATCAATTGATCGGATGGACCGAGATCCAATCCGCAAAGATTCAAGACTCGAGTGGTCAATGAAGTTCCGCTGCGGTGCATGCCGATAACGCATATGACCTCTTCATTCATCAAAGACCCCGTTTGTCAAACACGTTCATGAAAGACCTAGTTTCTGTAAACACGCTAATAGGAGGAATTTACTCTCTTGAAGGGTTGCCGTGTCGGTATCGAGGATAACCTCGGGAGCCAAGGGCTCCTCGTAGGGATCCGAAACACCGGTAAAGCAATCGAGCTCTCCTGAGCGGGCACGCCGGTATAAATTTTTTCGATCGCGTTTTTCAGCCGCCTCTATCGAACAGCGTAGATAAACTTCGATAAAAAGGACCTTTTCCTCTACGATCTGTCCACGCACTTCTTCGCGAATTTCCCGATAGGGAGAGATCGCCGCGACCAACACCCAAACTCTGTTCCGGGCGAGGAGCTTTGCGACAAAAGCGATCCGACGAATATGGGTGGCGCGATCTTCGTGTGAAAACCCGAGCCCCTTGCTTAAAGTGGATCGAATTAGGTCTCCGTCCAGTATCTCGGTTCTGTGACCCTTCCGCGCGAGTTCTGCCGCGACCCATTGACTTAGAGTCGTTTTCCCCGCACCTGAGATTCCCGTAAACCAGATGACTCCCCCCTCGTATCGCCGGTCACGTCGGCGCACTTGAAGCAGCGCGTTCATTCTTCGCGTCACTTCAAAGTCACCTTTCTGTCCATTGGCCTGTCTCGTAATCTGATCCATTCGATGGTCGCTTGTGGATCAAATAATCCAACCCGCGGCTGGTCGGCAACGATCTGAATCGCCATATAATCATAGCGGCGGTCATAAACCACGTACTCTCCCGCCTCGAATCCGGCCGTTCCTACCGAAAGCAAGTAATCTCCGGGATTAATCCGAATATGCTGCCGAAAAGTGACCAGAATCACATCTCCTCTTTCCATATTTTCGATCCCGATATCCTGAAAATGCGTATTTGTACCGCACAGGATGGTCCCTTTAGGATCTTTGATCGAATAGGCGACAATCGCCGGATGCATTCGATCTCGATGATGGACCTTAATCTTTATCAGATACTCGCAATTGCGATGCAACACTTGAACCGGCTCGTGCCGGGGCGTGAAGACACCGGCATCGATGATCTCTGCTCTTCGTGATCCATATCGATTTTCATTCGGGTTCAGGCGAAACAATCCATTCCAATCGACCCCTTCAGATTCATCGGCCCGGCCCGGCTCCGGTAGCCCCTTGGGGAACTTTGAGGATGAGATATGGCTGTTTTTCGAGGTGATGAGGCGGTTGTACTCATCGACCACCTCTTTGGGTTTCCCGAATGCAACGGTTTTGCCCCGGTTCAGCAAGATCGCATGGTCGCAGTACGTGCTAATGAGATCCAAGCTGTGGGTTACGAAGAGAATCGTGGTCCCTTTTTCCTTAAATTTCTGGAACTTGGAAAAGCATTTTGCCTGAAAGAGGACGTCTCCAACCGAAAGCGCTTCATCGATGATCAGGATATCCGGTTCAACATTCACCGCCGCCGCAAATGCCAGTCTGACCAACATACCGGTAGAATAGCTCTTCACGGGTTGGTCAATAAAATCTCCGATATCCGCGAAAGCCTCGATCTCCGGGAAGCGATGCTCCATTTCATGGCGCGAAAAACCCATCAGCGCCCCGTTCATATAGACATTTTCGCGTCCCGTGAACTCGGGATTGAAACCGGTCCCTAATTCCAGCAACGCCGAGATTCGGCCGCTCAACCGGACCGATCCGCTTGTCGGATGAAGCACGCCGCAGATAATTTGCAGGAGCGTGCTCTTCCCGCTTCCGTTTTGACCGATGATGCCGACGGTTTGGCCGCTTTCGACCTTAAAAGAGACATCAGTCAATGCATAGAACTCACGATGGTACTTTCTCTCCCGAAAACTGACCAGCTCCTTTAAGCGATGCCTGGGAGAAACGTAGATCCGATATACCTTGGTTAGGTTAGCGACTTCAATCACGTTCATCTATCGGATGTCCTCGACACGCTGCTTAGGAAGCACCCACGCCTGCCGGTCGAGACAAGCGAGGGTTTGACATAGAAGGCGTTCTTCGAATACTTAAACCGATTCAGAGAATCAGGAATACAAATGCATCCTCAGGCGATGCGCTTCAGAGAAACCGGCTGCTACTTTAGCAGATCACTAGTATTGAAAAACCATAAATAACGAAACATGTCATCGCTCTTGTTAGGCGTGCGGTAAATGGTAACGTCAGCATTACAATATTGCAAAATTATTGAGCTTTGTATAAATAATGGATACAATCGTTAAAATTTGCTATCCTACGGGCATGAGACCCTACGGGACATCCAAACAACTGGAAAAGAGGAGGCGTCAAGCCATTGCCTTGCGGAAGGCGG
>Ga0209167_10001534_pt1 | contig 13435 bp, 12 predicted proteins | sample Coa_R1_9_FD_187154 | JGI IMG/M metagenome (GOLD analysis project Ga0209167, IMG submission 187154) | Surface soil microbial communities from Centralia Pennsylvania, which are recovering from an underground coalmine fire - Coalmine... | ecosystem: Environmental > Terrestrial > Soil >... | reverse complement strand
GCCGCCATCGATGAGGACAGCAAAAAGAACATCGCCAAAACCGCAACCGCCGCCATTGCAAGGATGCGTCGAGTTTCCATAGCCTGCCCCTCGCCTAGTTCAACCCAGGCGTTCCTTTCCAATCCAGTACGTCGACGAGCTTCCAGGGGTTCTCTTTGAGGTCGAACTGCAACTGCCCCTGCTTGTCGATAATCAGCTGTGCTGCTGGATAAACGGCGCCCACGCTCTTATTCTTGTCAGAATCGTTCAAGTCGAATTCGCCGGCGGTTAAGTTGAAGGATTGGGATTGGGTGTCAAAGAAAGCCTCCCCAAATCGGATCTGACGATTGGTGACAAAAACGATTTTTCTTCCGGTTGGCGTGTTCGTCATGCGGATGTAGCTCACGTCATAGCCGAGTGTTCCGGTGATCGAGCAGTGCCCTACGGCCTTCATCTTGGAAAGCGCATTGACCAAACCCTGATTCTGGCCCTTGTTGAAAGCGTCGATCAGGACCTGCCTGTCTTCTGGAGTGGAGAACTCGTAAATTTCGAGGCTTACGCCGATCACCTGACCCAGTTGTGTACCCGTACCCATGGCAGTCGCTTCGATGGTTTCTGACTTCGGCCCACGAGAGAAGGCGAGGGTGCTCGCCAAAACCAGCAGACCGGTCAACACCAGACCGCCGATGGCAGCCTTGTAACCTTTTGGAGCTTGGATGTGCCGCATTTCAGTGTCCTTTCAGCGAAACGCAATCGAAAAATCGGGCATGTAGAGCATGGTCTCGGCACTATGCTGGGTCAGGAGTATCGGTCTGGCAACTGTCAGTTTTGCCAGAACCGCGCATACCGTTACAGATGAGCGGAAAAGAGGACCCTCCATCTTCGCTACGTGCGCTTATTGCCCATGACCCAGACTTTCTCCATCATTCCGAACAGGAAGGCGGTCGTCAGGCCGAACAGGAGCCAGCCGTTCAGCGCCTCGATCGCACCCATGAGCTGCCAGCGGTTTTCGAGCACCAGATTCTCGTGGCCGTAACTGGTCAGCGCATTGAGCGAATAGAGCATCGCCGTCTTGTTGTCAGGCAGGGCCCCGAGAAGCCGATAGGCAGTGGCCCAAATGCCCGCCTCGAGGGCGTGCAGACTCGTTACCAACAAGGTCAATGTGCCCATGACCAGGGCGAACACAACAGTAGTATGACGATGACTGGTAATGTGGCGAAACATCCCGGCTGCTTTTTGGTTGATGAGTGCGAGACCGATGACGTGAATGACTACGTTCAGTACGATTAACGCCAAGCCCCACAGCCAGTCGTCGCGCCAATTCATGCGCTCGAAGATAAAGAAACTGGATGTGCCTTGATAGATTCCCATCGAGAGCTGCCCCTTGCTCCAGGTTTTCACCACCGTTCTTTTTCTGCCTGCTCCCTTGCGCCACCAACGGCAAGACCGTCGCGCATCCCCAGATTGAACTGCTCCGGGCGTCGTCAAAACCGTCGCTTGCGATTCGGAGGCGCGTGGTCCCTACCCTGCATCAGTTTTCCTGATCCTTCAACGTGAGAGCGTCCACAACAGCGATCCAGTACCTCACATCTCCAAGCTCTTCCGCACGCGCATTGATCAAGGCCAACTCCACAGCGGTCCGTAGATCGTTTCCGGTTTCGTCCAGAAGCATCATGGCTTGCACTGTCGGGTTAGGATAATGATGGTTCATCAGCGTTTTGATACCGTCGAATCACAGCGACGAATCGTAAGGAGACAGTGAACCCCGCGAGTGTGCTCTATTCGCTTCGAACGTTTTCCCGGTTCTGAACGCGGCATCAGCTCTTCGATTGTCGTCTCCTCGCTCTCGCGTATGAACTACCCTGCCTCTACTCGGCCGCCAGGTTGACCCGCTTGACGGCTTCGTCCCATCGCTTTTGATCCTCGGCGCTCATGGGCTCCGGTTTGAGGTTTACTGTGAGTTTGTTGAGTTTGCCGGCAAAGCGGAACGGGACTTGGTAATCCTTGTCGTCCACTCCCGTCCGTGTGTCAACGCCAACGTCAAATGTCTCGTCAATCGACATGATGAACGGGATGGTGTGGGGGATCGTCTTGCTGTCCACTGACTGGCCATCGACCGAAAGAATGCCGCTTCCCCCTTTACCGAAGCCGGGTCCGTTGTACTTAAAGTCAAAGACGATGGCGTGTTTACCGGGCGCAAGCGACTGCTGGCCTTCCCAGCGGAAACGCTCGAGGTCAACGAGGTTGTATGTAAAGACCGGTTTTCCCTTGAGCAGATAGAGACCATAGCCGCCGAAACGGCCGCCCAGGGTCACAAGCATACCTTCAGCGCCGTCCTGGGGGATTTCCACATCGGCAGTAATGGTGAAGGACTTATTCAAGATGCTGGGTGCATCACTGACGGGCAACCCGGATATCTCACCGGTGTAGGTGAACAAGGTTCGCCCGGCGGTCGCGCTGGGCCGCGGCGTAATGAGGCGCGGGAGGACGGAGTTATCCAAAGGAAGCACGTTGTATTTTGTCGCCTCCACGAGGAACAGTTCCTTCAAGTCGCGCACCTTGTCCGGATACTTGGCCGCGAGATCGTTGTACTCCGAGTAATCGTCGTTGAGGTTGTAGAGTTCCCATTTGTAGCCGTCGACCACATCTGGCAGCTTGGCAGTTCCCAACAACCAGGGGGGAGCGGGCGGCGTCGTGGCGGCTATCCACCCTTCGTGGTAAATGGCGCGGTTACCAAACATCTCGAAGTACTGGGTAGTGCGCGTAGAGGGCGCATTTGCGTTGGCTTTGTCGAAAGTGTAGTCCATGCTCACACCTTCGATCGGCTTCTGGGCAATGCCGTTGACCATCGTCGGCGCCTGGACGCCCGCAGCTTGCAGGATCGTCGGCACGATGTCGATGATGTGGTGAAACTGGGTCCGGATACCACCGGCGTCCTTGATGCGATTGGGCCACGCGATCACCATGCCTTGCCGGGTCCCTCCGAAGTGCGACGCCACTTGCTTGGTCCACTTGAACGGAGTGTCGAACGCCCACGACCAGGCCACCGACATGTGGGGGTACGTTAATGCGGAACCCCAAGCGTCGTAAGCCTTCATCTGCTCAGCGATGGGGAGATCGAGGATGCCGTTGTATGCGGTCATCTGGTTCGGTGTGCCGACAAGAGTGCCTTCGGCGCTGGTGCCGTTGTCGCCGCTGATGTAGATGATCAGCGTGTTGTCGAGCTTGCCCATGTCGTCGACTGCCTGAATGACCCGCCCGATCTCGTGATCTGTATATGCCGCGTAGGCTGCAAACACTTCCGCCTCGTGTGCAAACAGCTTTTTGTTTTCTGCGGGTAGCGTGTCCCACTTCGGCAGAGAATCCGGCCACGGGGTGAGCTGGGTACTTGCGGGAATCACGCCGAGCCGTTTCTGGTTGGCGAAAATCTGTTCGCGCAATTGGTTCCAACCCATGTCGAACTTGCCTTTGAACTTATCGATCCACTCCTGGGTCGGTTGGTGAGGCGAGTGGGTTCCGCCGGGAACGTAGTACACAAAAAACGGTTTTTCGGGGGCCGACGCGTCTAGCTCCTGAATATGTTTGATGGCGTCGTCCGCCAGATCAGTGGTGAGGTTGTACCCTGGTTTCCCGATCCAAGGGAACACTTGCTCGGTATTGCGGAATAGATACGGCGTCCACTGGTCGGTCTCGCCACCCATGAACCCGTAAAAATATTCGAAGCCCATCCCGCTGGGCCATTGGTCGAAGGGACCTGCCGCGCTGTATTGATAAGTGGGGGTGTTGTGCTCCTTGCCAAACCAGGACGTTGCATAACCATTCTCCTTCAGGATTTCACCGATGGTGGCCTTGTCGGGTCCGATGATCGAGTCGTAGCCGGGATAGCCAGTAGACATCTCTCCGATGACGCCGAAACCCACGGAATGGTGGTTGCGACCGGTGATCAACGAAGCTCGGGTTGGCGAGCAGAGCGCAGTGGAGTGAAACTGCGTGTAGCGCAGCCCCATCTTCGCAATCCGGTCCATGCTGGGAGTCGGGATAACACCGCCGAATGTGCCGGAAACGCCGTATCCTTGATCGTCGGTCATGATCAGCAGAACGTTCGGCGCGCCCTTGGGCGGCACAAGCTTTGCGGGCCAGCAAGGCTTGGAATCGGTAGCACTGAGGTTGATGACGCCCCCGAAGTCGGGCGGCGGGGACGGCACATACTTACCGTCGACGGTTGTAGTGGTGCTGGTGGAACATGGCACACCGGTGGTCTGCTGGGCTCGGGCCGTCAACGACATCGCGAGAATTATCAAGGAAAGCCCAGCCGGCTGAAGCAGACCGCAGCACAGCTGACGAGCATTGATGAGTTTGGAAGCTTTCGTCTTCAAAGAACCTCTCATCTCTTGATCTCCTCTTGCTCAAGCGGAATATGAGTCGGAAAGTTGTTGGTCGCGATTTTCAGAGGGGGGACTGCTTCCCGCAACTGTCTCAATTGACAGTCTTGGAACATTTTCACTTCTGTGGTGGCTGCGCTTCCATCTGCTTCAGCTTTTGCTCCAGCAGCATCTTTTCCTGCTGCTTGGTCAATTTGGGGAACAGAAACGCAATTTGCAGTCGCATACCCCAGGGTGAAGCCCCCGGAGGATGAACGGCGTTGCCGTAGAATTGCGCAGTCAAATTCACCGGCTGAAATCCGAGCTTCATAATTCTGCCGATTCCACCGCCGACTGGGACTACCCAACGACCGCCATTGTTCGCCTCCCAGTTCGCCGTCAGCGTGGGCTGCCAGGTGATGTAATAGCCTTTGTTGAGGTTGTAGTTGATGAAGTACTGGAACGTCATCTGGTTCACGTCCGGGCGACGGGATTGCCCGGCGAACGACCAGACGTTATTCACGAGTCCGCCGAGCGTCCATTTACCTGGTTGAGCCAGCGCGACAAACGAAGGCCCCATACTCCACTTCCCCTGCCCTAATACCGAATTGGTGGCCGTCGGCAATACCACCGCTGGCCCTGCGCCCCAAATTATCTTTCCCGGTTTCGCCGGCGACAGGAAGAACGTCGGATTCAAGTCCCCAAACCCAGACGCTCCTTGATTGATGGGCTGGCTTACGGTTGGCTGATAAATGATCGGAGTAATGATGCGGCTGATGAGATTCCAGTTCTGGCTCACTCGCACCGGAATCACGGGCTGAATGTTCAGCACGTTCTGAGTGCGGTCATCGGAGCCAATGCCGAAGTTGTCATTGTTCTGCACCGGAACGCTGATGAGGCTGGCTACGGGGTTTTGCGCCGCTTTTCTCAGTGCATCGGAGTTTGTCGCGGCAGCCGGCGTTTCCTCTGTGGCGACCTGAGTACCCCCCGGGCCAATGGGCGTATCTTGCGCGGGCAGACACACCGTGAACAGAAGAAAGACCGCCAGCACTGCGATTTTCATAATGGACTCGATGTTCCGCGAATCTGGAAGGCTGGCTGCAGTCGCAAGACGGAGCCATCCTCCTGATTTTGCGGGTGAACCCTCGCAGTCGCTACTGTCTAACTTGACAGTCTCCGGGCTTCGTCGCGTGTTTCCGACACCTCAGGGAATCAGTCCGCAATCGAACATCTTGTTAGCGATAGGGGCAGCAATTCTGTTGATGAATGCAGTTCGCATCTGGGGATCGCTTTTCAGAAGCATCACTGCTCTTTGTTCCTCGGGACTCGGCGGAGCTTTTTGGCTCTTCTTCTCCCACAGTTGCTCGCAGCTTGAACTCTGGTATTTGGCGACAATCTTGTCAGCAACCTTGTCCATGATCGGGAACTGAGATGGAGCTTGAGCCTGAACGTGAGCCAACAAGAGTGTGAAAGCGAGTATGGAGATGACCGCCGCAGCGAGAACGCGGGCGGAATATCGATTGGGCATAATTCCTCCTAATTCGTTAGTGCATCCATGAAAGATCACGACGAGTGCGACTTGAAGCCACGCACTCCGAAATAAGCAATGGTATAGAGGACGACCGTGGCATCCATCCCGGCGCCGGCCCAGAAGCCGCGCGCATAAGGACGGCCCAGGTTCGCCAATACCAGGTAAACAATGAAAGCTTTCTCCAGGGCGCTAAAAACTAGAACCGGATTGCGCCACGCCACACTGAAGGCAGCAATAATCATGAACACTCCCATCAGGCCCAACATGATTCCCCAGTGCTGGACGATGATGGTGTAGTCCTGGTTGAAGGGAAGCAGTATGACCTTCTCTACGGTCCACCGCGGCCAAAAAGCTAGAAGCGCACCCAAAGCCGTTGCCATCCCAGTGATGACAAAGAACGGCCGAAAGGTGAGATCGAAAAAGCGTTTCATAACGACGGCACGAAGATGCGTAGCAGGCGGCCCTCGCGAGCCGCCCGCACTGTGAAGCGTTCCGCTAGTTGCTGGGACCCTTCGACGCAGCCTCCGCCTGAGCCATCTTGGCGGCCATTTCGGCTTTCAGGGCATCGAGGTTGAAACTTGCGCCACGTTGCATGGGCGGGAATTCCAGGAAGGTCTGGATCTCCTTGCCCATTACTTGCTGGACGAAGATAAATCGCCAGAATTGATACATATAGAAATCGCTGAAAAATAGCAGCGATCCATTCTTCGTCAGGTCTTCTGGAAAGCCCATCTTCTCGAACGGATCAAGGCGCAGATTGGTAATCGCAGGCACGTCGGGATGGTTCTTGACTCCCAGCCAGCCTTGAGGTTGGTCGATGAAACGATACTTGTAGTCGTCAATGCGCACCGCGCCAATCGTGCTTTCGCCAAGGTAGAAGATTTCGTGGCGATTAGACGGGCCTTTGCCGGTGAGCATGGCGGTCTGGTCGTAGCCATCGAGATGGTTCTTGTAAGTCCGGTCGCCGATTTTCACCCCTTTAAGCAATTGCTGGGTGATGTTCGGGTTTCCGGCGATAGAGACGAACGTGGGGAGCCAGTCCAGGCCGGAGATGATGCCGTTCTGCACGGTATCCGCCGCGATATGGCCGGGCCAGCGGGCGATGCATGGCACGCGGAAGCCGCCTTCCATGATCGTTCCTTTCGCCTGCGCGAACGGCGTGGTGCCGCCATCGGGCCAGGTGAACGCTTCGGTGCCGTTGTCGGTGGTGAAAACGACGATGGTGTTGTCGTCCAACCCCGCGTCTTTGAGGTGTTGCATCACCAGGCCGATGTCGTCGTCCAGTTGCGCCATGCCGGCTTCTTCGATTGACCAGCCATTCTCCGAGTTCATCATTGCCGTGTATTTGGGCGAGAGGTGAGTGACCACGTGCATGCGCGTCGGGTTCAACCAGACAAAGAATGGTTTGCCATCGGCTTTGGCTTTGTCGATGAACTTCAGGGCGAGGTCGCGGATCGTGTCGTCCACGGTTTCCATGTTGTATTTGATACCGACAGTCGGGTGCGGCGGCAACGGCCCCTCATCGACGATTTTCTGTTTGCCAACCTTGCCCCAGCGCGGCATTTCAGTCGCGTCATCCGAGTCAGTGGCCCAGGAATGAACCAGGTTGCGGGGGCCGACGACATTCAAGAGATTCTGCGGATAATTGGGGTGGAACGGGTCTTCCATGGCGTCCAGGTGATACAGATAGCCGAAGAATTCGTCGAAGCCGTGGACGGTGGGCAGAAATTCATTCTTGTCGCCAAGATGGTTCTTGCCGAACTGGCCAGTGGCATAGCCCATGGATTTGAGGATTGTGGCGGTGGTGACGGCTTCCGCCGGAATGCCGATGGGCGCGCCGGCCTGGCCGACCGTCGTCATGCCGGTGCGGATAGGCAGCTCACCCATGATGAAGTTCGCGCGACCCGCCGTGCAGCTGGCCTCGGCGTAATAATCGGTGAACAACATGCCTTCTTTGGCTAGCTTGTCGAGGTTCGGCGTTTTGCCGGCCATCATCCAGTGGCCATAGACGCCGATGTTCGTCGTCCCGATGTCATCCCCCATGATCACCAGGATGTTGGGCTTGGTTGAGGTTTGTGCTTGCACCGTCGCGCTCGTGCCAGCGAGAAAACTCGCAACAATCAGCGCTGCTATTGCCAGTCTTGTAACGCCCGCTCCAAAATTCATTTTTTATTCTCCAGTCGAAGTAGATAGAGGAGTTGGACGGGCGGATCATTCAACAGCCAGTCCGCCCACCGTTCTCCAGGTTGACTATTGACCTTCGCGCGACTTGATGGCCGCTGCAATTTTGGCCTTTATCGCGTCCAGGTTGAAGGAAGCTGGATCCTGCATCGGTGGGTACTCGATGGCCGACTGGGCCGCCTTGGCCACCAGTTGTTGGACAACCACGAAGCGCCAGAATTCACGCGCATAGAAGTCGTTTCCGTAGCCAAAGGCGCCAGTGTTGGTCGTCTCCCCGCGAATGCTGGATAAGCGCTCGAAGGGATCTTGCCGAAGGTTAACCAGGACGGGCATGTCGGTTTCTATTTTTTCTCCCGGCCAGCCGTAGGGCTGCTGGATGAACTGAAACTTGAAATCATCCATACGAATTGCTCCGAGGTGCGGGCCTCCGAAGTAGAAGATCTCATGACGAGCCGATGGTCCTTTGCCCTCAATCAGCGCCCTCTGATCGTAGCCGTCAAGATGGTTCTTATAGGTACGGTCTCCGAGCTTCACCCCTTTGAGCAGTTGATTGGTGATGTCGGGGTTGCCGGCACAATCTACGAGCGTCGGGAACCAGTCGAGGCCGGAGATAATGCCGTTCTCAACTGAACCTGGCTTGATGTGGCCCGGCCAGCGGATGATGGCGGGAACGCGGAATCCGCCTTCGAAAGTGGTACCCTTTGTGCCCTTAAACGGAGTCATGCCGCCATCCGGCCAGGTGAACACTTCGGCGCCATTGTCGGTGGTGAAGATGACGATGGTATTGTCCGTCTCGCCGATGTCTTCGATGTGTTGCAGGAGCGCGCCGACGCTGTCGTCCAGTTGCGCCATGCCGGCTTCTTCCAGGCCGTAATTGGTTGTGGCGTTCATCATAGCCTGGTACTTCGGTGGAATGTAGGTGAAGACGTGCATGCGAGTCGTGTTGTGCCAGATAAAGAACGGCTTGCCGTCTTTCTTGGCTTTGTCCATGGCACCCATAGAGTGCCCGACGAGCACTTCATCAAAAGTCTCCATGTCGTACTTCGCGGGGCGACCCTTTTGCCAGTTCTGCATGTCCCTCATATTGGGGAATGGCGCCAACGGACCGTCGTCCTCCACCCTCTGTTTTCCGACCTTGCCCCAGCGCGGCATCACTGTGGCATCATCGCTGTCCGTGGCCCAGCAGTGCGTCAGGTTTCGCGGACCGGTTTTGTCGATCCAGTCCTGGGGATAATCGAACCAGTACGGATCGGACATAGCATCGAGGTGATAGAGATAGCCAAAGAACTCGTCGAACCCGTGCAGGCACGGCAGATATTTATTCAGGTCGCCGAGGTGGTTCTTCCCGAACTGGTAGGTTTCGTAGCCTATCGGCTTGAGGGCAAGGGCGATGGTCGCGGCTTGATCCGGCATACCTACGTCGGCTCCAGCCTGGCCCACGGTCGTCAAACCCGTGCGGATGGGCAGTTCGCCCGTGATGAAGTTAGCCCGGCCCGCGGTGCAGCTGGCTTCGGCGTAGTAATCGGTAAACAGCATACCGCCGGCGGCAAGCTTGTCGAGGTTCGGAGTTTTGCCCGACATCATTCCGCGGTGATAAGCACCAATGTTGAACCAACCAACGTCATCGCCCATAATGACCAGGATGTTGGGTTTAGTAGAGGCTTGCGCGTGTGCGGGCGCGCTCGCGCCCAAGAGAAAACTCGAGGCGGTCAGTGCTCCCATTGCCAGTCTTGTAATAATGGTTCCAAAGTTCATCGCGTATTCTCCTTTGCCATTTCAAGGCTTCGTTTAGGGCTATATGTAAAGAAATTTGACGCCACCAGCATTCATCGAATGTCGTCTGTCAATGCGGTACCAGTCTTCAGATCAGTAATCGTCGTGATTTCTCTTCTGAATATCTCAGTTGCTGTCTTCAATCCCTTGCAGCTTGGTGCCAGGGTGACAATGGCGACAGCGCACTCTGTCGACTTCCAGCCGGAGCTTTGGGGCGATCTGGGTGTTGGCGATCAGCTTCGGTTGGACTGGGATCACATCTCATCCGCGTTAGTTAAGCTGGCAAGTTCACGCTTTGCTACTGTCAGAACGAACAGTTTGGGCTTTACTTTTTGCGCGCTCACGACTTTCTAGAAAACATTCGTGTGCGGTGCGTCTGCATAGCGCAACGGGTGAGATCTGGGGATGTGCACGCGAGTCTTGGGGACTGTCAGTCTTGACAGTTGCGACCGCAGCGCCCGCTTCGTAGCATCGCCTGTCGATGAGTGCATACCTGCACTCGGGTTCAAGCACGCATGACGCAAAACAAGCGAACCAAGGCCGGCGGCGGTGTAACCAAGCGTTCGAAACTGCAGCGCCCGGTGTTAATTCCCATCGCACTGACCATAATTCTCGCGGCGGTTGCAGTCGCCGTATTTCGCCCGTGGCCTCTCTCACCCGCAAGTAGAGTCGAGGCTGGCCAGCCGATGGCCGGAACCGCGGAGACCGTCGCGTTCGGCACAACGGTACCCCTCACGGCTGCGGCTCCCTCGCAATCACCGCAGGGAATGGTGTGGATTTCCGGTGGCGAGTTTTCCATGGGCGCAATGGACCCACCAGCCGTCGATCAAGTCGGCATGCATGCGGCAGTCGATGCCCGCCCCGTCCACCGCGTATATGTCGATGCCTTCTGGATGGATGAAACTGACGTTACCAACGAAGAGTTCGCCGAATTTGTGAAAGCGACAGGTTATGTGACCGTCGCGGAACACAAACCGACGGCGGAAGAATATCCCGGTGCGCCGCCGGAGAACCTGGTTGCCGGGTCTGTAGTTTTTTCCCCTCCCGATCATGCGGTATCGCTGACCGACCATTTCCAGTGGTGGTCGTATGTAAAAGGAGCGGACTGGCGACATCCCGAGGGTCCCGATAGCAGCCTGAAAGGTCGCGAGAAATATCCGGTTGTTCAGGTGGCCTACACAGATGCCCTGGCCTACGCAACCTGGGCCGGTAAGCGTTTGCCCACCGAAGCGGAATGGGAATTTGCTGCGCGCGGAGGTCTTGCCGGGAAGCGCTACCCGTGGGGCGACGATTTCCGGCCGAACGGAAAATGGATGGCCAACACTCACCAGGGACATTTTCCTAACAAGGACACCGGAGAAGATGGCTTCGTGGGTATTTCTCCGGTCGCGAAGTTTCCGCCGAATGCCTATGGCCTTTATGACATGGCAGGCAATGTGTGGCAATGGACCAGCGATTGGTACCGCCCCGATTACTACCAGCAACTAGCGACGACCGGGGGTGTGGCACGAAATCCGCAGGGGCCGAACGCACCCTATGATCCCGCTGAGCCGAATGAAAAAAAGAAGGTTCACCGCGGCGGCTCGTTTTTGTGTACAGACCAATATTGCTCGCGTTACGTGGTGGGCACACGAGGTAAAGGCGAAGTCAGCACGGGAACCAATCATCTCGGCTTTCGCTGCGTAAAGCCGCCGACCGGAACAAACCAAAATATGACAGCAAAGAATGTGGCCTCAGCGGGCACAGTCGAAAGAGAGAAGCAATGAAAATCAGAATGATATTCATCACCTCGGCGCTCAGTCTTTTTTTGTTCGCTGTTTCCAGTCCCTGCGGGGCGCAAACTGCCCCTCCTCGTAGCAGCGAGTATCTGCTAGGGAGCACTAGCGATGTGGACTCGCCCGCCGAGCCGATTCCGGTCGCGGTCGAGTCGCCGGCCGCTGACCAATCGGGCGGTCCCCCCACAGCCAGCAGCACTGCCCAGGATGATCAGTGGCATTTTGCTCTGAGCCCTTATCTTTATTTTCCGGGCGCGCACGGAACCGTGGGCGCGCTGGGCCGCGATGTGGGCTTCAAAGCGAGCGCTGGCGATCTTCTCTCGCATTTCCGCTTTGGAGTGATGGGAATCGGCGAAGCTCGCCGAAACCGGTTCTTAACTTCAATAGACCTGATGTACATGAGACTCGGAGATAACACAGCACTTCCCTTCCCGAACTTGCTGGCCACAACTGCAAATTTCACGGCGAATATCGTGGTTCTCACTCCCAAGGTCGGCTTTCGCCTGGTCAATGGAGAACGGATCAAGGCCGATTTCTTGACAGGATTCCGCTACTGGTACTTTGGAGAGAATCTGAATTTCAGTCCTTCGCGGCTGGGCCTGAATTTCTCGAAATCCCAAAATTGGGTGGATCCCCTGGTGGGTGGAAGAATTGAGGCTGCCCTTGCGCCGAAAGTAGTGACCACGATCGCGGGCGACGTTGGCGGGTGGGGAACCGGCTCTCAACTCGAATATCAAATTGTCGGCTTGCTCGGATACAAGCTCAACCCGAAGATGACTCTGCAGGCCGGGTATCGTTATCTGTATTTCGACTACCAAAAAGGGGGCCCGGCTGACGCGATTGTTAAGACTGCCTTGTCCGGCGTCATCTTTGGTGTCACCCTGAATCTCAAGTGAGCGGGACCTCTCAGCGTCGTACAGAAATGCGCGGTGGTGCTACTCGGCTCTTGGAATAGAGCTACTAACAAAGTTTCGTCACGAGGAGAGTTACGATGAATCGATCTACCAGCAGCAGCGCGGCAATGCAGTCTGCCAGCCGCACAGCACGCGCCAATCTCAAACTCTTACTGTTCCTCGCTGCCGCGGTGCTCGCCACCATAGTTCCTGCCATCGCTCAGATGGGTGGAGGACTTCAGGACAAGATCGCGATCTTGAAAGAATCGCTCAGAGAGAATCAGCTAAGACTGCACCAGTACCAATGGATGGAAACAACCCAGCTCACACTGAAAGGCGATCCCAAGCCACCCAAGTCATCCTTGTGCCAGTATGGCCCTGACGGGACAGTGCAGAAGGAGCCGATTGGGCCTCCGCCACCGCCTCCCAGCGGCGGGAGATTGAAGCAGCGGATCATCGAGAAAAAGAAGGAAGAGATGCAGGAGTACATGGGACAGGTGAAGAACCTCCTCAGCCTGTACGTGCCACCCAATCCGCAGAAAATGGAACAAGCCTTCCAAGCCGGCAATGTCTCGTTGAATCCGAATCCGGGAGCGCAAGAGACTGCGATTGTGTTCCGGAATTATGCTCAGCCGGGCGATCAGATGACGGTTTCTTTCAACACAGCTGTGAAAAAGGTCACGACAGTGCAGGTCAACACCTATATGGATGACCCCAAGGATACAGTCACATTGATGATTCAAATGGCTAGCCTGCCTGATGGGACCAATTACGTCCAGCAGTCGATTCTTAACGCGACCGCCAAGCAGTTGCAGGTGACGACCACGAATTCCAACTATCAAAGACTGGGAGGGCAGTAGCCGTCCGAATTCAGCCGACTGCGGCGCAACGGGGTATCAAGAAGTGATTTGGTGAGCGGCAGGTCAGGAACACCCACTGGTA
>Ga0209167_10001532_pt1 | contig 13445 bp, 7 predicted proteins | sample Coa_R1_9_FD_187154 | JGI IMG/M metagenome (GOLD analysis project Ga0209167, IMG submission 187154) | Surface soil microbial communities from Centralia Pennsylvania, which are recovering from an underground coalmine fire - Coalmine... | ecosystem: Environmental > Terrestrial > Soil > Unclassified... | reverse complement strand
TCTGCCGGACTGGTTCGAGACGCTAAACAGAGATTTTCGCTACCAACTCACCGTGATCGGCCAGTTTGCTCAGGCGATTATTGCCCACAAGGTGGAGAACAACCAATTTCAAATCAGGACCAGCCTGCCCAACGTGGAAGTGTCCTGGCAGATTGCTGGTATTCGGCAGGATGCGTGGGCCAACGCTCATCGCATTCCGGTGGAAGAAGAAAAGGAAGCCCGGCTGAAGGGCTACTACATGCACCCGGAGTTGTACGGCGCGCCGCCCGAAAAGCAGATTGAGTGGGCGCGTCATCCGGAGCAGATGAAGAGGATGCAACAACATCGGCAGCAGATGAACGCAAAGCAGGCACAGCTGACGCAATCGGCCGCGCTGCCCCACAGCAGCGCGAAGTGAATGAAGATGCGATGAAGGTCTTTAAAGGGGGACCAGTGCGATTCGCCGAACATTTATCTGTCTGTGTTTTAGTTCTTGTCGTCGCCGTCAGGATGAACGCGCAACAGGCGGCGACCCCGGTGTCGTTACCCGTCGTCCCTCAACTAGTGAACTTTTCGGGGACGGCGGTCGATGCCCAAGGCAAAGCGATCTCCGGAGCAGTCGGCGTCACCTTCGCCATCTACAAGGATCAGTACGAAGGCGTGCCGCTGTGGATGGAGACGCAGAATGTCACTGTCGACAGCAAAGGGAATTACACGGCGCAACTCGGCGCTACAACTTCCAGCGGCCTGCCCCTGGATCTGTTCAGCACAGGCGAAGCACGCTGGTTGGGGGTGCGCATCAACGGCGGCCAGGAGCAGCCGCGGGTTCTACTGCTCAGCGTTCCCTATGCTCTGAAAGCCGCTGACGCACAGACTCTCGGAGGACTGCCGGCCTCGGCATTTGTGCTGGCGGCACCGGTGAGCGGCAGTTCTGCGGGCGGCGGTTCCGGAGTCGCGTCATCATCATCATCATCCGACTCTCAGGCAGTCAGCCCAGCGACAGCCGTAACCGGTTCGGGCACAACCGACTACGTACCGCTGTGGACGGGGGCGAGCACCGTGGGAAATTCCGTGTTGTTTCAGTTGGGCAGCGGCAGCACGGCCAAGGTCGGCATCAACACTACAACTCCCGGAGCCACGCTGGATGTAAAGGGCTCGGAGTTTGTGCGCGGAACGCTGGCTCTGGTGGGGTCGGGAGCGGGGACGGCGGCGGCGGGAAAGAACTCCTATCCGCTGAATCTTACGGCATCGGTGTTTAGTAGCGGCACTGGGACTGCGGTAGGCCAGACCTTTCGCTGGCAGGCGGAGCCTGCTGGAAATAATACGGCGTCGCCCGCCGCGACCATGAACCTGCTCTTCGCTTCCGGAGCGGCCACGCCCGCGGAAACTGGCCTGAAGATCGCGAGCAACGGACAGATCACTTTCGCCTCGGGCCAAACCTTTCCAGGAATTGGTGCGGGCACCATCACCAGCGTCACGGCAGGCACGGACCTGACCGGCGGGGGCACCAGCGGCAGCGTGACTCTGAATCTCGACACCACCAAGGTGCCGCTGCTGGCAGCCTCCAACACATTCACCGGCAACCAGACGGTGAATGGAAACCTGAGCGCCACTGGAGTCGTATCTGGCAGCAGCTTCGAGATTGGAAGCAACCTGTTCGCCTTCGGCTCGTACGCGCTGAACAACGCGTTTCTCGGATTCGCCGGGAACAGCACCATGACGGGTGGCCAGAACACCGCCACGGGCGACCAAGCGCTCTACTTCAACACCACGGGCTACAACAACACCGCCAACGGCTATGGCGCGCTGGTCAAAAACACCACCGGCTTCAACAACACTGCCAGCGGCTACGGCGCGCTCCTGTTTAACACCTCGGGCAGCGACAACACCGCCGCCGGCGTCCTCGCGCTCGAGTCCAACACCACGACGGGCAACAACACTGCCATCGGGTATGGGGCGCTTCAGTCCAGCACAGCGAGCTCCAACACTGCCATTGGCGCCGGAGCGCTCCTCAAAAACACGATTGCTTGTTGCAATACAGCCGTCGGCACTTCGGCGCTGGGGGCTAGCAACGCTACGGTTCCGAATGACGCGTTCGGCTTCGGCGCGCTTCAGTCCAACACCACGGGCGGCGACAACGATGCCTTTGGCTACCAGGCGCTTGCCTCCAACACCACAGGTCTCGCCAACGCCGCTTTTGGTTTCCAGGCGCTTGCCTCCAACACCACGGTGTCCGACAACAACGCCTTTGGATACTGGGCGCTCAACGCCAACTCCACGGGCGGCCAAAATGGCGCTTTCGGCACCGGGGCGCTCCTCTCCAACACCTCGGGCACTGGGAACAACGCTTTTGGCTACATTGCTCTTGAAGCGAACACCTCGGGATCCGGGAACAGTGCTTTTGGCTACCAGGCGCTCGTATCAAATACCTTTGTTGGGGGAAATGACGCCTTTGGCTACCAGGCACTCTACTCCAACACCGACGGTAACCCCAACAGTGCCTTTGGCTACCAGGCGCTCTATGCCAACGTCGATGGTGAGTACAACGACGCCTTTGGCTTCCAGGCGCTCTACTCCAACACCAATGGCTCCGGCGGCGCCGCTTTTGGTTACCAGGCCCTGTATGCGAACACTACTGGCTATGACAACACGGGCTTAGGCATAGGGGCACTCCTGGAAAACACCACGGGGGCCGCGAACACCGCTGTCGGCTACGGTGCACTCGACGGCAACAAGACCGGCAACAGTATCACCTGTATCGGCTACGAATGCGACACGTCTTCAGACAGCCTTGAGAACGCCACCGCGATCGGCGCTCATGCCAAGGTTGGGCAGAGTAACTCGCTGGTACTCGGTGGCACCGGCGAATATGCCGTCAAGGTGGGCATCGGCACGACGACCCCCTCCAGCATTCTCACTGTCGCCCAGGGTGCAGGACATCCGGTCAGCGACAGTTGGGAAACTTACAGTTCGCGACGCTGGAAAACCAACATCCAGACTCTCCCGAACGCCCTGGCCAAAGTGCAGCAATTGCGCGGCGTCTCTTACGATCTGAAAGTCACGGGCAAGCACGAGATCGGAGTCATCGCCGAAGAAGTGGGAGCAGTCGTGCCCGAGTTGGTGAGTTACGAAGCCAACGGCAAAGACGCCCGCAGCGTCGATTACGCACGCCTTACCGCCTTGCTGATCGAAGCGACCAAGGATCAGCAGCGGGAACTGCAACGCCAACAGTCTCTTTTAAAAACGCAGGCGGCAGCGATTCGCGATCTGAAGTTGGAGCTGCGGGCCACGCGCCAAAGTTTGCAGAAAATCAAAGCACAGATGAGCTCGACGCAACCGGTGGTTGTTGCGGGAAAGAGTTCGGCAAAAATCCAGGTTCGATGAAGGAGTTAGCCCATGAGATATCTCAAAGACCTGCCGTTGCTGTTTTTCGCGCTGTTACTTTTCTGCGGACTGACGATCGCGCAGACCTCCTCCACGGAGCTTTCAACCGTCGTGCCGCAACTGGTCAGCTATTCCGGGAAGGCGACGGATGCAAAGGGGAACGTCATCAGCGGAGCGGCTGGCATCACTTTTTCTATTTACAAGGACCAGTTCGAAGGCGCGCCGCTGTGGATGGAGACGCAGACCGTCACTGCCGACGGCAAAGGCAATTACACGGTCCAACTGGGAGCTACGACCTCGAGCGGATTGCCGCTGGATCTGTTCAGCACGGGCGAGGCGCGCTGGCTGGGGGTACGCATCAACGGCAGCCAGGAGCAGCCGCGGGTTCTACTCCTCAGTGTTCCCTATGCCCTGAAAGCGGCCGACGCGCAAACGCTCGGCGGACTGCCGGCGTCCGCATTTGTGCTGGCGGCGCCACCAACGGCGGCCGCTCACAGCGCTGGGGCGTATGACACGAGCGCGACCGGGAGCGCGCCGCCATCGGCGTCTTCAGACGTGACTACGGCAGGCGGCACGGTGAACACGATTCCGCTGTTTTCGACAACGACTAACATTCAGAATTCGGTCATCAGTCAGACCGGCAGCGGCGCCACTGCGAGGATCGGCATTAACACGGCCACTCCATTGGCAACCCTGGATGTGAAAGGCGCTGCGACCGTGCGGGGCACCTTGAGTCTGCCGGCGACCGGAACCGCGACCGCCAGCGCAGGCAAGAGTTCACAACCGCTAACCTTGTCGGCTTCGGCGTACGACAGCACCAGCAGCACGGCTCTCAATCAGATCTTCCAATGGCAGGCGCAAGCCGCAGGCAATGATACTTCTGCGCCCTCGGGAACTCTGAATCTACTGTTTGGCGAAGGGGCAACCAAGCCGTCCGCGACCGGACTGGGCATTGCCAGCAACGGCCAAATCACGTTTGCCACGGGGCAGACCTTTCCGGGGTCGATCGGCAGTGTTGGGCTGAGCGCTCCCAGTTCCGACTTCACGGTCAGCGGATCGCCCATCACCACCAGTGGCACGTTAGGGCTGAATTGGACGGTTGCGCCCACCAACGCGAACACGCCCAACGCCATCGTGAAACGCGATAGCAACGGCAGCTTCAATGTGGCAGCGGTCGTGGCCACTCTTGGAGTGTCGGGCAATTCCACCAGCACCAGCTCGGCAGGAGTTGATGGCACAGACACGCTGGGCGGCATCGGAGTCCTGGGCGTGGCCAAAGGCACCAGTGGACAAGGTGTGTGGGGCGAATCGTTTGGGACCACCTTCGCGGCCAATGGTCAGGGAGCCGACGGCGTGCATGGCCAGGCGCATAGCTCTTCTGGATCAGGAGTGGCCGGTCTCAACAGCGATCCCAACGGCAAAGGTGTTTACGCTCAAGGCGGCGGATTCGGCGTGTACGCGTTCGGAACGGGAGCGTCGTCCACCGGCGTGCTCGGAAGCGGCAGCGCCTACGGAGTGTACGGAACCAGTTCCAGTAGCTCTGGGACCGGAGTCTTTGGAAGCAGCTCCAGCACTGGCACCGGAGTATACGGCACCGGTCTCACCGGAGTTTCCGGGTCCAACAGCACCACCAGCGGAGGCTACGGGGTTTTGGGGAGCAGCACGAACGGCGTCGGGGTGTATGGTTCCGGTCCGACCGGAGTGACCGGCGCTAGTGCGACTCTTGTCGGAGTTTCCGGGAGCGGTCCGGTGGGCGTGAGCGGAACCGATAGCAGTGGCGCCGGGATGGGAGTGTACGGAACCAGTTCCGGGGGCACCGGAGTTTCCGGCAGCAGTACCAACGGCTTTGGAGTTTCCGGCAGCAGCACCAATGCCTACGCCGTGAACGGCAACAGCACCAATAGTGTCGGAGTCTACGGCAGCAGCTCTAGCAATATGGGAGTGTACGGACAGGGCAGTACCTACGGGGTGTACGGGTACACCACCAGCCTTGCCGGAGTATACGGCACCGGCCCCGCTGGCACAATTGGAGTGGAGGGGGCTGGCTATGGCAATAGCACTGGGGTTTACGGCACCAGTGGTACCGGCACTGGGGTTTACGCCAGCAGCACTTCCGGAACCGGCGTCGTCGCCACCGTTGGCTCCGGTGGGCCGGGTCTAAACGCCTACGGCGGCGCAAGCGCCACCGGAGTCCTGGCTGGCAGCGAAAAAGGTTATGCCGGTTGGTTCAACGGCAACGTAACCGTTGAAGGCACGTTCTACGCCAGCACCAAGGACTTTAAGATCGACCACCCAGTTGATCCCGCCAACAAATATCTGTTCCATGCCTCGGTGGAATCCTCCGAGATGAAGAACATCTATGACGGCACCGTCACTACGGACGCCCAAGGCGAGGCCACGGTGCAACTGCCGGAATGGTTCGAGGCGCTGAACACCGATTTCCGTTACCAGCTCACCGTGATCGGAGTATTCGCGCAGGCGATCGTTGCCCATGAGATCGAGCAGCACGAGTTCCAGATAAGAACCAGCCTGCCCAACGTGAAAGTCTCCTGGCAGGTCACCGGCGTGCGTCAGGACGCTTATGCCAAAGCGCACCCGCTGCAGGTCGAACAGGAAAAACCGGAACTTGAGCGTGGATTCTACATTCATCCCGAGTTGTTCGGGGCGCCCGAAGAAAAGGGCATCCTGTGGGCGACCGCGCCGAAAGCGATGCAGCAGTGGAAAGAAGCACGAGCCAAAGCGGCTGCGGCTCATCCAGGCGCCACTCCCCAGTAACAGTGCGGTTCCCCACTCGAGCCCTTTAGGCTTGAGTGGGGAACTTGCATGAATAGGCACTGACACAACCGCTTCGCGCAGCGCCGCGTAGGCTCTTCACGCAATGCAGCATTCTCGAGTTGTAGCCTATCCTCAGCCGTTTGCGGTCTTCGATATCGGTTCATGCAGCGTACCAGCGGAGGACCTTTCCCTGGTCGTCGCACACCGGATTACAACGAATGAGAAACCAGCGATAGATTCCATACACTCATGCGGAACCGTACTTCAATTTCGAATGCAGAGCTGCTCGAAATAGCACGATCCCATTGTGAACTGAGTCGTTCAGTATCATCGGGATGAACCTCGGCACCGGGCCCTGAGTCGCGCCATTCCTTAAGAGTGATGCCACAGCAATCGAGACTCATGCGATTGACATACAGACGCTCTCGGCGAGGACCAAAAACAGCTATAAGTTGAGGAGCGAGGTCTAAGATCTGCTGGACTTCGCGTTCACTTCTGCGCAGGTCCTCCGTTAGCCGTTGTTGCTCCGTAACATCGATATTTACCCCAACCCAACATATGAGATTTCCATCGCCATCTCGCAGGGGCTCGGCTCAAGAACCACCTGTAGTTCCCCTCTGGATCGCAAACTCGAAATGTTACCTCGCCAGCACTCCCAGAGCGCAGGCAAGCGGACCAGACCCTGCGTGTTTCTTCGTGATCCTCTGGATGCGATAGGGGAATATGGGAATCCCATGCTCCGCCGATGTCGATTCCGAGTCGAAGAGGATGATCTATTGGTAGCTGGAGATAATCGGCGCTTCTTGAGTTTGTGAAGACGAGGGCTCCCGAAGGAGTTGCGTACCACACGTGACCCGGAATCACGTCAGCAGCGGCGCGCAGTTGGGCTTTTAGTGACGAGTGTTCTTCGGAAGCGCGATCTCCGTTCGCGCCATCTAGCTGGCCGCCTTTGTATTGCGCATTCGCCTGCATTCTCACACCATCCTGGCAACCCCAAGATTCTACTCTCCGCTCTCCTTGCACCAACCGGGCGTAAGCCAAGCGAAGGGTCCTACCCTGCGCGGTGCTTACACGATCCGGTTGTTGGCGAGGCGTAGATCAAACGGGCCAATTTTAATGGGAACACTGGCACTCGTCACCAGGAGAAGGTGCAGGAGGAGGAACTCGACTCCCGCCGCAAAGGACCGACGAGCGGGGGAGCCGGCAGCGGGGTGAGGATGCAGGGAGAAACCCAGGCGGGTTCTCTTTGCCGCGTTTTTCTTTGGGAAAGATCAAGAAGTCTGGGGGCCAGCCAAGCGATGGACGGTCACGACTTCCTGGTTTGCGACCTGGCCTCGCCAGCCAGGCTGGCCGTGTTCATATCAATGATCGTCTCCAGTGGATAGTCCTTATAGGTAGCGCGGACTCTCTGTTGAATGTCAGCTTTGGTTGTGTCAGACAACTCAGGGTGTTGCTTGAGAGAACTTGCAACCATGTCTCGGACGGCGATGATGTAACCTGTCTGCTCGTCGATGATAGAGGTTGGACCCGCTGAACCGTGCCCCGGATATAGTGCCTTTGCCGCATCATACCGACGCTTTGCCTCATCCAAAGCCGCGAGCCAAAGATCGGACCGCCCCTCCGCCAGCCAAGGATGCACCCGATTGTAGACGAGGTCGGAAATGATCACCGAGTCGATCTGCGGCAGCTCGATGGCTGTGTTGTCGGAGCACTCCGTCGGTCCAAAATCATCGACTATTATTTCGATCCCGTCGATGCTGAGATGCTCTCCATTGCGAACGGTTACCTCGGGAATTGCGAACGTCTGCGGGTAGTCGGGGCCAACGATGGGAGTCCAATATGCGCGTTTCGGCTCGGCGGTCTTACGGATCCCCTCGATTGTGCCGGCAGTCGCATGGACGCTGGTTCCTGGATACCTCTCCAAGATGGAGGCAATACCGTTGTAGTGATCCGGATGAGGGTGCGTGATTAGAATGGCCGCCAGTGGCTTTTGCAGTGCCGCAATCTTATCGGCAACCGCCCTGGCCTCGGAGATCACGAACTGGGTGTCGACTAGAATGAGACTTCTTTGGCCCTCGATGATGAACGAATTAACGAAGAAGGCATTCGGTGATGAGGTGTGAATGTGGAGCTTCGGGGATGCAGTCGCCATAAGCTTCCTTGGCCGATAAAGTGGCTCTTCAAGATACCAAAAAAAACAGCCACTTGTTGCAAGTCAGAATGCCCTCACGGCTCCACGGAGTTTTCATAGATCCAGGCGAACGAACGCCCCCCAATTATCGGCCGCAGATCTTCTTCTGCAGCTTTCCCAACTTCCTGAACGTGCGTGCTGCTGCTTCCCACCAACTCCTCCTCCTCTGTTCCAGGGCTCATTGCCGTTTTCGTCTGAATTCCTACTCGGCAACAAAGCCCTCCGTGCCGATCCACAACTGCGCCAGGAATTGCAAGTTCTTCTTGTAAGTACGACTAGCTGTCAGCTCCCTTCCTCCCCGCACGCGGACCACATACGCGCCCGTCGACAATGGACGCATCTCTTCAACCATTGCCGCATTCACCAGCACAGATCGATGAATTCGCACAAACCCGTGCAGATTGAGCTTTTCCTCCATGGTCGAGATAGACTCTCGCAGCATGTGCGAACTTGAGGTACGCAATAACAAGACATGGTTTCCTTTGGCTTCCACCGCAATAACGTCGGCCGCATCGATGAAGAGAATTCTCCCGGTGGCTCTGATCGCAATTCGCGCAGACGTCCCCATCGGAAGCGTCCGCGTCTGGGATACCACTTCACGGACGTGCGGATTACCGTTATCCAAAGGACCTCCATTGCCGGTTTCGTTACTGCTCCTGTGCCCGAAGTCCATCGTGATCCTGAACGGCCGTCAATTGGCGTCTACTTCCAGTTCACCCTGTTCCCTCGACATCCTCAGTCTCTCGCCGCTGTTGGGCGCGGTGTTTCCACTGGCTGACTTCAGCTTCGCCTATCAAACATCGGCTCGTTCTCTCGCACTGCTGTGTATCCATAACTGAGTGGGGCCGCCGTTCCATTTCGTATCAGGGCGCAATTCCGGCCTATTTCTGGTTAACCTTTGCAAAGAATTTCCGTATATCGTCAAGCAGGAGATCGGGTTGTTCCAGAGCCGCGAAGTGTCCGCCCTTCGGCATCTCCGTCCTTTGTACTACGTTGTATGTCGGCGTAATCCAGCGAAACGGAGGGACCGCTACCTCCCTCGGAAAATCCGCATACGCCACAGGAGTCTCCAGGCGTGGCATTCGCGCCGCTTCTTCCCCGGTGAGACGATTCTCGCGATAGATTCGCATGGCGGAGCCCACCGTGTCTGTAACCCAGTAGAGAGTGACATCGGTCAAGAATGCATCGCGATCCACGGCCGTGAGAAAATCGCCGTTGTTGTCCGTAAGCAGTTGAAATTTAGCCGTCATCCAGGCCAACCACCCAGCCGGGGAGTCCGTCAGGGCGTAGGCAAGAGTCTGCGGTTCACTGGCCTGGAGGAAAAAGAAGCTGCTCTCTTCTCGGTGAAAGAACGAAGACCGTTCCCGCTCCCGGTCGCTCATTTGCGCAACTGCTTCCGGGTTCGGCGCGTCCGCGGTAATAAGGTTCAAGTGAAGCCCGATCACGTGCGCGGGCGCTTGGTAGGCCATGTCACGGGCTATTAACGAACCCCAATCACCACCCTGGATGCCGTACCGGGAATAACCTAAACGATCCATCAGAGTAACCAGAGCCTTCGCCATTCGCTGTGGGCCCCAGCCTCGAGTTGTGGTGGGTCCGGAGAATCCAAATCCAGGAAGCGAAGGAATGACGACGTCAAATGCCGGGCTATGGCTGTCCTTGGGATAGGTAAGCGGCTCGATCAGTGCGAGAAATTCAAGAATTGAACCGGGCCAGCCGTGAATCAACATCAACGGTATTGCGTCGGGGCGTGGCGAGCGCTGATGGATAAAACAAATCTGCTGTCCATCAATTTCTGTGGTGAACTGGTCAAAACGGTTGATCTTGGCTTCTTGTGCACGCCAGTCGTACTTGTTCCCCCAATAATCCGCGAGTTCTCGGACCTTCCTGATGTCAGCGCCGTACTCCCAAGTCGTGCCCGGAAGTTGATCGGGCCACTTGGTCTCTGCCAAACGGCGCCGAAGATCAATGAGAACCTGGTCGGGAACATGCACTTGGAACGGCTGGATGGTTGCTGTCGTTGGCTCTGGATTAGCCTTCGCGCTTGAAGCGTATCTTTCTATGAGTTCCTCGACGATGCCCGGTTGCTGATCGGCGACGTAATGGCTGCCTCCCCGAATCAATTCGGTTTTGACGTTGACGCACCCGTGTTCTTGTAAAGCTGCGACGATGGTTGGAAGATCCCCGGCAAAAGGCGAATCGCTGCCTGCCCCGATCACCAGGGGAAGGTCCAGCCGGCCGCTCTGTTCGGCGTTGAACTTTGCGGTTGCGAGAAAAGCGCGGTAAATCTCGAATCCCGCGTGCAAATGTTCGGGCGCGGCATAAGACTTGGCATAGCGAGCAACGTCCTCGTCGCTGAAGACTGGCGGGTCGAGAAAATAACGGAAGTAAATCGTTTGCCGGTCAGCTACCAGATGCTCAGGGAGGTCAGGCACCTGTTGAAAATTGATATGCCAGACGTAAGGTTCCGAAATGATTTTCTTCCAAGGGGCAATGCCGGGTAGCGGAGCCTCGAGAATCATGGCGCCGCGCATCGTCTCGGCATACCGCCGGGCGAAGGCGTAGGCCACCATTCCACCGACGTCATGGCCGACAACATAAATCCGTTGCAGGCGCAACTGCTGCGCCAGTAGATGAACGTCTTCGGCCATGCTGGCAGCATCGTAGCCGTCCGGAGCCGGGCTTGAGCCGCCGATGCCGGGCAAATCGACCGCCACAACCTCGAAGTTCTTGGCCAGGTGCGGCATCACTTTGTGGTATGTGTACCAGTCCTCAGGAAACCCATGCAGCAGAATGACGGTGGGACCAGTTCCGCCGCGAACATAGTGCAGAGTGATTCCCTTTACCTGCGCTGTGGCGGAGACGAAGTTGGCACCCAACTCCGCCACCGCAGGATCCGCAGACTGCGCGGACAGAGACTGACGGCCAAGGCTGCACCATGCGGTCATAAGAAAAACCGCAATCGTTTTCAAGATTGGCGAAGTCATTGTGGCGTTCCATCCGACCACACGCCGGTGGGAATCACGAACATATACATCGGTTCCGGGTTGCCTTTGTACGTTGGAGCCAGGAAGATCGGAGATCCCGGAAACAGTTCTGACAGTTGATTTGAGGAGTCGATCAGATTTGCGCCCCATACCGTACCAAGCGGCATGTAGAACATAAGATGGGGCATGTTGTGATTGCCCAAGTCATTAAGATACGCATCCTTGGACATCCTGTAGCTCATCGCGCCAGCTTCGAGCTGCGGCAGTTCCTTTTTCTCAATCGCGGTCTTGACACTCTCTTTGACTTCTTCTTTCGATTTTCCAGCCAATACCAATTTTGTCCTCATTAACGTGATCGGCAGCACCGTCCGGGCGGCGGGCGGATTGAGGCAAATCGGACCGCGATTCCTCGGGTTCCAAAACTCGAAAGCGTCGAATGGATTCATCCACGCGCGTTCTACCATACAGACAAAGCCGTTCTTGCCTTCGACCGCAGTTTCGTAGCCGTGGCTTCCGAGCACCATAACTTTCGCATCGCGGGAAATGGACGGCGGAGCCGCGGTCCGTGCCAGAGCAGTCTCAGCGTTTCGATCCGCTATCAAGTACCGCTCGAGCGGAGCCATGCTGGGATAAGGAGTTTTGGTGTCCTGAGCTCGCGCTTGCCGCGCCATGCCCAGTGCGAGGGCCAGCGCACAGAATCCCAACGCCATCATCTTGACCGACTTTCGTTTCATTTCGTTCTCTCCTTGAATCCTTAATGCTGCAGATCTAAAGGAGGGAAGTTGCGACAATTTCGACGACCGCTCATACATACTGGTATGCATGTTGCTGCTCCCAATACAATGCCTAGCCTTGCCTAGCCGCGGCCACCCGGCCCCGACGCGTGCGCAAGGATTCCAGATGATCAATCAGGTTTCTTTGTCCTGATCGCAGAATTCGCGCATCCTGCGAATTCTTCGCCAGTGACAAGTAGCCCTCATACACTGCGATCAGCAAGGTTGCGGCTTCGTCAGGATCCTCGTCGTTTCGCACTAACCCTCGTTTCTGTCCCTTCCGCAACGCCATGGCGATCGCGCCGTGCCAGTTCTTGAAGACCTTGGCGGTTCTTTTGCGGAATCCCTCGTCAATCGGAGACATCTCCTGAGCAAGATTATTCAGTGGGCAGCCGCGCTCGAGATCTTCCGGTCTTAGCGATGTGGATCGAACAATGGCGACCAGCGTATCGATAGGATTCTTGGCGTTTCGCAATGGGTGGAGCCATTTGTGTTGGGTAATACTTTCAATCACCTCGTCCACCACCGCATACCCGAGGGCCTCTTTGCTGTCGAAGTGGTAGTACAGAGCGCCCCTGGTGACGCCAGCTGCCGATAGGATTGCATCTACGTCAGCGCTTCGAAACCCTGAGAGGTGCATCTCCTGAAAGGCGGCTCTCAATAAGCGCTCTCGCGTGCGCGCTGGATCGCGTGACGTGCCTGTCCCGCGACTCGATCTTCGCTTAACGTGTAACATACTAACTAGTATGCATCTTCGAATTGCTGGAGTCAAGCTCGGAAGGAATCTCCGGAAATCTGGATTGTTGGAAATTCCTCTCCTGTTTGATGTAGTCCCACAGGCCGCCCTGACAGTCTCACAGAACACAACTTCACGCGCACGATATACGCCGTGAGGACTGTGCAGTCGGCATTCAGCATTCCATAACTTCAGATCTCACCGTTGCTGTAACCGACTGAAAACTCGATGACTGCAGTGTGGGTCGCTAATTGCTAACCCAACGCGGTGGAAGCGTTTTATGACTCATCTATTTTCTCGGTCAGTCCCGACAACCGGCTGGGAGAACTTGATTTGTCTAGCTCGAAACACCCTTCAATGTTGAGCGGGATCAATTTACAGCGTGGGAGAAACTCTATGATGAGCTTGATTCGGTGGGCACTCGCCTTTTGTCTTGTGTTGTGCATAGCCAACTCGGCATTTTCACAGAGCACTAATTCCGGTGACATTCGTGGCACGGTGACCGATTCGTCAGGAGCGGTGGTGCCGGGAGTGGCGGTCACAGTGCTGAACCTCGATACGGGTGCGACGAAAGACCTCGTCACCAACGATGACGGTCTCTTTGATACCGCGTCAATTCT
>Ga0209167_10001531_pt1 | contig 13446 bp, 13 predicted proteins | sample Coa_R1_9_FD_187154 | JGI IMG/M metagenome (GOLD analysis project Ga0209167, IMG submission 187154) | Surface soil microbial communities from Centralia Pennsylvania, which are recovering from an underground coalmine fire - Coalmine... | ecosystem: Environmental > Terrestrial > Soil >... | reverse complement strand
AGCAGTTGCAGGTGACGACCACGAATTCCAACTATCAAAGACTGGGAGGGCAGTAGCCGTCCGAATTCAGCCGACTGCGGCGCAACGGGGTATCAAGAAGTGATTTGGTGAGCGGCAGGTCAGGAAGACCCACTGGTAGCGAAACTTCCGAGAGAGCCGGCTTAAAGCAGAACATCATCCACCAGATCGACGAACTTGCAAAGATTTTCTTGTATTTGGCCTTCTTCTTCTGGGGGGGAGGTCTGTTCGACGAGCGTCCCGAGGCAGGAGTGAATCAGTGGGCTGCGGTCTCTGGCTTCACTTCAGTCACTACCTTGGCGCCGGTTAGCGCTGGAGACACCGAATAGCACGGCAACAGGCTCTTCCAGGGCAGGTCGAAAGAAGGAAGATTCCTGGCATAGGTGAGTGAGTATTTCGTTTCCAGGAAGTAGCCGCGCGAATCGAATATAAACCGTCTTGAAATGTTTTCGAGAGTCTCATCGCATCTGTCGTCTCTTACCGCCGCGACCCTGAAGAGCTTCGAATAATCGAGGACCCGATCCGGCAAGTGCTGCTCATAGACAAGAAATGTGTCAGAAACCCTCACCAATTGCGATCCGGAGGGCGAGAACAGTTGGAAGACATAAGATTGCTGATTGACACCAAACCCGGTCAACACAGGGCCGTTGACCTCGGCCACAAACTTGCCCGTCAGTATTGCCGCTGACGGTTTCTTAGAGCTGGATTTCCGCGACTTGGCAGTGGAATCAATCGCCGTAAATACGCAGATCGCCAGAAGGAATAGTGCAAGCGGAACCAGCCGCCGAGCTTGTTTCCTATCCGCCATCTTGGGCTTCTCCGAAGTCTGCTCACTGCTAGTGCAATCCCGCTTGGCGAGCAAAGCAACTGTCACTTGCGACAGGGTAGCTATGTACGGATTCGGCCTCGCGATGTCGCAAAGTGATATCTATAAGCGGACGAACCTTCCAGAGACCAGGTTTCGCCACCATGGATTGCCGATATCAGGCAGGTACGGGCTGCTACTTTTGCCAGTTCACCTTGGCGCAGGGTGCCTATAAGCTGCTGTGCGCCAGTGTATTTGATTGGACATGCTGGATCGGCGTGGAAATCCCGGGCAGAGCTTGACCACCGGATCCATCCACGGCTAAGAAAGCCATTCAAAACGGGTCGATGAGGGCTGGAGCATGAGTTCGATCACCGTGAGCTTGATCGTGTTCGCATGCGTGTCGGGAGGCGCAGTGTGCGGCACCCTTCTTCGCGAAGCTTTGCCCCAGCATCATTTGAGCGACGAATCGCGAGATACCGTAAAGCTTGGCATGGCACTGGTGGTTACGACTTCTGCACTTGTGCTCGGTCTGCTGGTCTCTTCGGCAAAAAGTTACTATGACACGCAGGCTGCTGAAGTAACCCAGATGGCCGCGAGGGTGATCTTTCTGGATCGCGTGCTGGCCCACTATGGGCCGGAGTCGAAGGAGGTGCGCGATCTGCTACGCAGTGCTGTTGTTGCCAGTCTCGATAGGACTTGGCCGCGGGAACGCGGGCGGAGTTCCGGCCTGGGACCACCAGCGGCTTCTCCGGAAGCTCTGCTTGACGAGATTCAGACGCTGTCTCCGAAAGACGACAGGCAACGCTCACTCCAGGCGCAGGCGCTTAGTATCGCGCTCGAGCTCGGCCAAACCCGTTGGTTGATGTTCGAACAGGGCGGCACGTCTGTCCCCAAGCCTATGCTCGTGGTCCTGGTTTTCTGGCTCATCGTGATCTTCATCAGCTTCGGCCTCTTCGCGCCTCGCAATTTAACCGTTACCGCGGCCTTATTCATTTCCGGGCTGTCGGTTTCCGGCGCGGTCTTCCTGATCCTGGAGATGTACACGCCTTTCAGTGGGCTGATTCAGATCCCCAGCTCCCCGCTGCGTTTTGCCCTTGCACATCTAGGCCAGTAACCCGAGATCTGCACTAACCTCAGGGCCTGCGTCCAGTTAACTCGATTGCCTGCGCTTGAGCAAGCAAGAGGATGTCCTTGAGCAACGACGGGGCATCCCTCCCTGTGTGATCCTCGGTCAAGTGTTCCTCAAAAGGAGTTCCGCGTTTTGACTAAACAAGTTCAAGGTGATCTGGGCCAGGTGTCGGTTCGCATCCTTCTGGTAGATGACTCAGAGCCTTTCCGCAATCTGACCGCCAAGATCTTCCAGAAAAACCCAAAATTTCAGATCGCCGGGGTAGCAGCAGATGGCGAGCAGGCCGTTCAGAAAGCTCAAGAACTGAAGCCGGACTTGATCGTGCTGGACATCGGCCTGCCCAAACTGGGCGGGATCGAAGCTGCACGACAAATTCGAGCGGTCTCACCCGATTCCAAAATCTTGTTCTTCACGGGAAACGACTTTCCCCAGATCGTGCGCGAAGCGCTTGAGGCTGGCACGGGTGGCTACGTCATAAAAGTGGATGGAGCGGCTGAGTTGTTGGCAGCAGTGGAAGCTGTCCTCCGAGGAGAGCGGTACGTTAGCAAACGGTTGGCCGGGCGAGGTTTCCTGGAAGACAAGTAGCTCCTTGGGCCGCTCTGCTAGGGATGCCTCAGGCCTTGCCACACTGTTAATTGTGACAGTTTTCCGTCTCCAGTCCTCCGCCATACCATCGCACTCTGCTGGCCAACCTGGTCTTCACAGGGACACCGGGCAGCAAGGAGTGCGAGACCGTGGGCGCGAGAAAAATCTTGGTGGTGATTTTGCTTTGGTCGGCGGTGATCCCAGCCTTCTGTCAGGTTGCATCGTCAAAATATCAACCCGCCACGATCATGGCGGTCAAGCCGCATCAGGACGCGGCGAGCACGGATTCTTCTACCAGCCGTTATGACGTTTCGCTAAAAGTGGGAAATACATTGTACGTGGTGCTATTTACGCCGCCTCCCGGTGCATATGGCTTCCAGTACGCAGCTGGGGACGATTTGCTGGTGCTGGTTGGGAGCAAGACGATCACATTCAACGACATAATGGGCAACTCGAGGAAAGTGCCGATCCTGAGTCGCAAGGCAGTTCCGCCGAAAGGTCCCCAGAGTCCCGGAGGGCAATGATTCGCCGCGCTTGAGCTTTATTTCGGGCTGGAAGGGCCGATTTTCACTTCCACCGCTTGAGCGCTGTTTGACTTGGTCATGTCCACGGAGATCACACCCAGGCTTCCATTGGCGTCGCGCATTTGAACGGTTCGAATGGCCTGTGCGCCAGAAGGCCCGGAGCGCACCGTGTCAGACGTGACCGTGGCTATCCGCGGGCCTGCGTCAGGATCGCCGGGATTGGATTTTTCCACCAACTGGGTGGTCTGTTGGCCATCTGAATTGGAGCGCTGGGTAGTCATAACGCGCTCGACCAGGCGCAGGCTACTATCGCGGCCCAGTCCTGGAACATCAATGGAATATGTTTCCACCGAGTTGCGCTTGTCTCCGGAGACGTCCTCTGATTCCTTAGTGACGGTGCGGCTGATTTCTTCCAGCTTGCCGTCCGGACTCGGGCGGGAAACTCGTTCTTCCCGGCTGCGGTTCCTGCCGTCGTCCTTAATTGTTTCTTGCCGCGTTTCACCCACCTGCCAGCCTCCAGCGCCGTCAGCCAGCCGTGTCGTCTTTTGAATTTCAACTGTGTTTCCACTATGTTTCTGGTGTTCCTGCGTCCGCATGACAGGAACCAGACCGCCGTTGATGTTGGAAAGCATCACAGTGGTTTTCGTCTCTTCCGCGTCTGAACTGATCTTATGGGTCTCCTGAACTTCACGCTGCACAACCTGAAGTTTCCCGTTAGCGTCCGGATTGGAGGTTGTGCGTATGATTTTCGAGTCGCCACCGGGGAGGTCCTGTCTGGCTTCTTCAGTGGTCTGGAAAAGTGCCTTCGCTCCGTTGCCATCCCGCACAAATGTACGAGTTATAGTCTGCGTAGTGGTGGCGTTGGTCCGCACCGTCTCGGTTTCGATGTCTTGATAAGGGGTAAAGGTTCCGTCGGGCCCCCGCGTTTGGACTGATCGCACATCCACCGTATGATCACCGTTCTGGGTATGACTTTCGAGCGTTCGAGTGGGATTTCCGTAGTCTGCCTTGGAGTTTGTGGTCGCCGTCCAGGACTTGGGTGAATCAGCAGCCGACGAATCCGTGGTTTGCGCCCAAATGCCCGGTGAGAAGCAAAAACACATGCTGACGAAGAACGTGAAGCTGCGCAAGCGTTGAGCGTAGGTGGTTCTCTTCCCTTTTTCCCAGCACAGGCCGTTGTCCGCCGTCCACATACCGTCATTGTCTGCCTGCCGAGGTCCAATGTCCAGGCGGACAGATCCAGCCCGCGATCAGGGGGCCAGTTCGTACACAAAAGTCAGCGGCGTACGTGATAAATCTGCTCGCCTTAGGAGCTCACAACCACTGGGTGAAAGTAAACGGGAGTTTGCGCTTAGAAATATTAAGATAGATGACGAAGGAGCAGACTCATGAAAACCCTCTGGTTCGGAATCTTCGGCGGAGTAGTGCTATGCGGAGTTGCGCTGGCACAGGGTGCGAGCGCGGCACAAAAATCGGGGGCGCAGAATGCCGCCTCGTCGCCGTCCGCTCAAGTCAGCTCCGGGCAAGCGAACGAGACCTTCCGGATCGCACCCGGTAGCGTGATCCCTGTCCTGTTGAGCAAAACCATCGATGCCAAGAAGGCGAAGACGGGGGACGAAGTCGAGGCCAAGGTCACACAAGATCTAAAAACAGACGATGGTGAGGTAATCGTAGCGAAGGACACCAAAGTCCTGGGCCATGTCACGGCGGTGCAGGCGCGCAATAAGGAGCAAAAGGAATCACAAGTTGGTATCACTTTCGACCATGCTTTTATGAAGAACGGGACCAACCTGGCGCTGCCCATGTCGATACAGGCGATCATTGCGGCTCCGACGGCGACTTCTGGTCCTGGCAATGGGGATAACGAAAATGGCGGGTCGGCACCGAGCGCGGGCGGCACGGCACCGGGTGGACGTGCTATGGGTGGCGCAGCACCGCCCCCGATGCGAGGCACGGCCACGCCCGGCGGTTCGCCGGACAATACCTCAAGTGGAGCGAATGCGCATCAGCCCATCACCGGGAACACCCAAGGCGTGGTGGGAATCGCGGATCTTCATCTATCGGCGGCGCAGGATTCCACCGGCTCACTATTGAGTTCACAAAAGAGTAATGTAAAGATCGAAAGCGGGACCTTGATGCTGCTGCGCGTCAATCAATAAGCATCCGTCCCTTCATCGCACGACGATCTGGCCGGTCACTTGGAATTGATGGAGCAGTAATAGGGATAGGTTCCGGCTTTCGAAAACGTAAAGGAAAACTTCTCGTCAGTGTCCCGCGCCTTGGACTTGAAGACACCGTCTGTGCTGGCCACCGCGTGGAGAATGTCATCGTGGTTTGTCCAGGGAACTCCATGCTGAGACAGGTTCGTTTCGCCGCTTCGTTTCCCACCAGCGCTTGACCTTATAATGCTTGCCTCAGCCGGTTAGAAGGACTGTAAGCTTTGTAGACTCATGCGTGGGCACACGTCGTTCCCAAAACCGTTTCTGGCAACTGTGGCGGCCCTTCTTGCCATAGCTGCGATTGCGTACGCTTCTATCTGGATGTACGCCGTGCGTCAGTCACCTACACGCGTAGAACTCGGTTTCAACATTCTCCACAATCCACGGTATGACGAGAGAACACATTCGCAGTCCGTGGAAGATGTGGCGGAAGGAAGCCCCGCGGAGCGCGCCGGGCTGCGCGTTGGTGACCGCATCATCGGGGTAAATGGGCGAGCCCTGGACACTGATCTTGCTTCTAACAATGCCTATGTCCGTGGCCGGCCGGGCGACGCAGTGGAATTTACGGTAGAGCGTGCCGGCGAGCCCCAGCCGTTGATTCTGCATGGCGTCTTTCGGGCCGCCGCGGCGGCCCAAGAATCAGACAGCATAGCCAGGTCGTCGGCGCTGCAAATCACTGGGTCGTTCCCCATCCCGTTTCTTCTGGTGGGATTCACCGTCCTCTTGTTGAGACTGGAGGAGCCGAATGCGTGGATTTTGGCATTGCTGTTCTGCGCGTTTGCCGCGGCGCCTACAGTTCTCAATCCCTCAGCCGTCCCCGCTGCGCTCCGCGGCTTTGTGTTTGCTTTTCGCGCAGTGTTTGCGGGAATGCTGGGCCCGCTCTTCTATCTTTTTTTTGCAGTGTTCCCGGTGCAATCGCCGCTGGATCGACGCGTGCCGTGGTTGAAGTGGGCGGGGCTCCTGTTCGGAGCGTGTATTGTCATTCCTGGTTTACGGACTGGGAGTCCAGGCTTTCCGCGGATAGTAGCCCAGCTGGTAGGCGGCCGGAACGCGGGTTTCATCGACGCTGGCTTGAATTACGATTTACTCGGCCTGGGTCTGATTTCTCTGGCGCAAAACTCATTCATGGCTGCCGTGCCCCTGGAAGCGCGGCGCAAGTCACGAGTGATTCTGTGGGGCACTGTGGTCGGCGTCCTGCCGATCGTGGTCGAGCGCATGGCAATCGATTTTGTCGGATTTCACCCCTCTTTTTGGCTCGATACCGGACTGGTGTTGGTGTTGTTCGTATATCCTCTCTCGTTCGCCTATGCAGTGGTGAAACACCGCGTGCTGGAGATCCCGGTTCTCCTTAAGCGAAGCGCTCGATTTCTGCTGGCGCAATGGGGAGTGCATATTCTCGGCGTGGTGGCGACCACAATTCTGGTTCTGCTCCTGGCGCGCACTTTCTCAAAGGAGATTGCGATGCACCCGGAAATTTCCGTGTTTCCGGTATTCGGTCTGGGAGCTCTGATGCTATGGCTTGCAACCGTAGGCGGAGAGCGAGTCAACAAGCGTCTTGACCGGGCGTTTTTTCGCAGCGCTTACGACGCCCGCTTGATTCTCGAAAACCTGGCGGAGAAGACCCGAACCGCGACAACCCGGCAAGAGTTGGCGACCTTGCTGGACGAGGAAATCGGACAGGCATTGCATCCTAAATCAATGGTTATGTACCAAGGCGGCGGCAATGGCACATTGTGCGCGGTAGCCCTCGATGTCTCTCACGAGCCGAAAACCATTTCGGCAGATTTGCCACTTCTGGTTGACTTGGCCCAGCGCGGCCGGCCTTGGGAAATTCTGGACTCTGATCAGAATGCTGCGCTGACAGCGTCGCTCAAGGCGTTTGCTCCGCTACAGCCGGAATGCCTGGTGCCCATGCCGGGTCGTGAAAGCAAGCTCGCCGGTTTGTTGGTCTTGGGAGCGCGATTGTCCGAAGAGTCTTATTCCGGCGAAGACAGAAGGCTGTTGGCGTCAGTCGCGAGTCAAGCGGGCGTGGCGCTCGAAGGCATAGCGCTGACGGAGCGGATGGCAGCACGGATGGAAGCGGAACGCCGATCTCGTCATGAATTGGAAATGGCAAAGCAGGTGCAAGCAAGACTTTTTCCGCAGAAGCTACCCCCAATCCGCACGCTGGAATTCGTTGGGTGCTGCATTCAGGCACGGCAGGTGGGCGGGGACTATTACGACTTTCTGGAGTTGGCGCCTGGGCGCCTTGGCTTGGTACTGGCGGATATCGCGGGGAAGGGGTTTTCCGGTGCACTGCTGATGGCCAATCTCCAGGCCAACCTGCGCAGTCAATATGCGATGGCGATTGACGACCTGCCACAGCTGCTCAACTCGGTCAACCGCCTGTTCTACGAGAGTACCGACGAGGCCAGTTACGCCACTTTCTTCTTTGCCGATTACGATGACTCCAGCGGCAAGATCCGCTATGCGAATTGTGGACATCTGCCGCCGCTCCTACTGCGGGCCGGCGAAAGCACGCAGAGCGCAGAACGCCTGCATTCCACCTGCACAGTGATGGGGCTGTTTGAATCCTGGCAATGTGAGATTGCAGAAGTGCAGCTTGCCCCAGGTGACCTCCTGGTCCTCTACACCGATGGAATCACCGAAGCCGAGAATTCGGACGAGGAAGAGTTTGGCGAGTCCCGTCTGTTGGATACCCTCGGGAGGCATTCTCACCTTCCCGTGCAACCGCTTCTCCAAGCCGTGGTGGAGGCCGTGCGGCAATTCAGCGGCGGCAGCGAACAGCAGGACGACATCACGCTTGTGATTGCGCGACGCCTCACTTAACCGGATCTAGGCAGAAGCCGGGGTAAACCTTGTCACTTCAAACACCGGAGCGGGGGCATCCGTGCGAACCACGGGAGGGGGCTCCTGAGAAGCGGCCTTCAGAAACGTTTTCAGCTTCTGTGCGTCTTCCCGCGCCATGTGCACGAACTTGAGCCCGTTGCCGATGTGACGATCACTGCTCGCCACTTCCGCCTTTACCAGAACTTTCTCCCCATTCAGCCAAAGCACCACCTCCACGGTGGTGGACGGCTCCAGCGTCTCCAGAACTTCAATGTAACAACCACCCTCTCCAACCGTAACCGTCCGGCCACGACAAGGATAATTCTTCGACGAGCTGCGCATTTCTGCCTGCACAACCAGGTTCACACGCTCATATTTTCTTTTGAACGGCCAAGCCACAAGTGCCTCCGAGACGCAATAGGTGCTCGCCGCATTATTCTTCAGAGAGTGGACCATCGCCAAGTTACTGGCGTAACGAGCAGAGGAACAGCGCCTTCTGGGAGTAGGAGTTCACAAAGGGCGCCAACCATGGTCGCATTGCCAACTCTCTGGACGGTGGGCGACTCCCCGGTCTTGATTGACTCGCCCCGTCCACGGACGTAAGATTCGCGCCAGTGATCGGCCAGACCATCTCGCACTACCACATCATCGAGAAGCTGGGAGGCGGCAGCATGGGCGTTGTCTACAAGGCTGAGGACATGAAGCTCAGCCGCTTTGTCGCCCTCAAGTTCCTCCCTGATGAGTTCGCCCATCACGAGCAGGCCCTCATCCGTTTCCAGAGGGAGGCCAAAGCCGCATCCGCGCTTAACCACCCGAACATCTGCACCGTCTACGAGATTGACGAGGCGGATGGACGAAGCTTCATTGCCATGGAACTGCTGGAGGGTCAGTCCCTCAAGTATCGGATCGCCGGCAAGCCGTTGGAGATCGAAGCTGTTCTCGATCTGGGCATTCAGATCGCCGATGCACTCGACGCGGCCCATTCGAAGGGTATCGTGCACCGGGACATCAAACCGGCGAACATCTTCGTGACCAATCGCGGTCAGGCAAAGATTCTCGACTTCGGGATTGCCAAAGTTACCTCGAACCCCGAAGGCATTGGCATGAACGCTGCCCCCATCGAGTCCGACGAACATCTCACCAGCCCGGGGATCACTGTCGGAACGGTGGCTTACATGTCTCCCGAGCAAGCCCAGGCCAGGGAATTGGACGTTCGCACGGATCTTTTCTCTTTCGGCATCGTTCTCTACCAGATCTCGACGGGAATGTTGCCCTTTCAAGGAGCCAGTTCGAGCCTCATTACGGAAGCGATTGTCAACCACGAGCCAGTGGATCCCATCCGAGTCAACCCCAGCATCCCGCCGTTGCTCCGGGAGGTGATCCGTAGAGCCTTAGAAAAGGACAGAGACCTGCGTTATCAGCACGCAAGCGACATCCGGGTTGAACTGCAACGCCTAAAGCGAGACACCGAGTTGGGCCGGACATCTACCGTGCAAGCGGTTGCCTTCCACCGACCACGGGTCTCCAAGATCATTGACTCGATCGCGGTTTTGCCATTCGAAAATGTTGCCGGCGACCCGGAACACGAATACCTCAGTGACGGGATTACGGGGAGCCTCATCAATATCCTGGCGACGATACCGAAACTGCGTGTGATGGCGCAGAGTACGGTCTTTCGGTATAAAGGTCGGGCGATTGACGTTCAAGCCATCGGTCGCGAGCTTAATGTGCGCGCGGTGCTCACAGGAAGAATGATGCACAGCGGCGCCTCGTTGCGCATTGGGGCCGAATTAGTCGATGTAGCCACCGGCACTCAACTGTGGAGCGCACGATACGACCGCTCGCCGGGCGAGATCTTCGCGGTCGAAGACGAGATTTCCAATGAGATCTCAGACAAATTGCGGTTACGGCTGACCCGTAAAGAAAAGAAGCGACTCACAAGACACCATACCGAGAATGCCGAAGCGTACCGGCTTTACCTAAAAGGTCGTCATCACTGGAACAAGTGGACGGAAGAAGGGTTCTACAAGGCGATCGAATACTTTCGGCAGGCAGTCGACACCGACCCTAGCTACGCACTCGCCTACATTGGCTTGGCCGATTCCTATGTGCTCCTGGGATGGAACAGCTACCTGCCGCCGCATGAGGCGTTCCCAAAGGGCAAAGCGGCGGCACTGGCTGCCTTAAAGCTCGACCCGGATCTCGCCGAAGCCCACGCGCCGCTGGCGGCGGTGTTGTGGCTCCACGATTGGCAGTGGCACGAGGCAGAGGCCGAGTTCAAGCGCAGCCTCGAATTGTGTCCCACCTACGCGACTGCCAACCACTGGTACGCCGAGTATGTGATGACAATGGGGCGACACGGCGAAGCGATGGCCAGAATGAAGAAGACCCAAGATCTTGATCCGTTGTGGCTGATTATTAATGTCGCGGTCGGGTGGGCCCTCTACAATGCCCGCCGCTACGACGAAGCCGCCGAACAACTCCGTCTAACGATCGAGTTGGACCGGAACTATCCTATGACGTACTGGATTCTAGGCCTTCTGCTTAGAAAAACGGGCCGCTACGACCTGGCCATTGCCGAGGGCGAGAAAGCGATAAGGCTGTCGGGCGGCAGTCCTCTCATGCGGGCGGCGCTGGCGCACACGTTCGGCACAGCTGGTAAGACAACCGAAGCACGCCAAATACTCGAGGATCTGACAAAACTGGCAAAGCAAAAGTATGTTGCATCCTACATCTTCGCCGGAATTCACATCGGCCTGGGAGAAAACGACCGTGCGATTGATTACCTGGAGAAATCCTACGAAGAGCATTCTCATTGGCTTATCTATCTTCGTATAGATCCGGGCATGGACGGCTTGCGGGACAACCCGCGTTTCCAGGACCTGTTGCGGCGTGTCGGTCTTCCCGCTCCGACGGGCCCCACATCCCCATCCTGAACGAATCCAAGGCGCAAAGCTGCAATCGTAGCTTCGACGTAGACGGTTTATTCGAACGCCCTGGACGCGCCCCCATAATGTCCGCGGGGCAGAGTGAAAACAACAACGAGGGTGATGAGGGCAAGGATGGCGAGAATAAAGATGCTGCCTTCGGGACCAGTGGTTCCTCCACTGAAGATGGGTTTGCCTACTGGGTGAGTGGCGAAGAGGTGGTGTTGGACCATGAGCCCACTATCGGCCACGCCATACAGGAAAGACTGACCCCAGTCCCATGAAGTGTGGAGGCCGATGGCCCACCAGAGAGAGCCGGTGCGCCAGAGGCTGAAGCAGAAGACCATGGCGGCCAGGCCGGCCGAGAGCAATCCGATGGGAGATTCACCTGGGTTATTCCTGTGCCCGAAGCCGAACAGAAAAGAAAGAATGATGGCTGAGGTCCAGAAGCCTAAAGCTGCACTGTGGCGGGCCTTGAATATCCACTGATAGAGGCCGGCGAGACCGCGGGTGAGCGTGTACTGGACGTAGCCGCGAGTGAGGTACTCTTCGAGCAGGCCAACCAGGAGGAAGCCGAACAGCCACATGGCTCCGTAGCGGAGGATGTCGCTGCCAAACAGCAGGCGGCGGTCAAAGACGAGGAGTCCAGTCTTCCAGAGCGTCAGAATGAGGAGCGAAAGGCAGGTGATTCCCCATGCCAAGCCGGAAAAAAAGTGCGAGAGCATTCGGCTGTCGCCGAGGCCATAGACGGAGTTAGGGCGGCGCTCGATCTTGGACATGATCCAAGTGATGAAAAGTACGATGATGAAGGGAATGGCCTCAGCGATGATTCCGAACAACGGAGACATTTCTGCGCCGGGCTTCATGCTATTTGGATCGGGTGGGTGGAGCCTGCGGCCGATGCGGTTCGCACAGAAAGCAAGGGCAGCGACCATCGCGACGAAGATGAGCAGACTCCAGCCGGCACGGAGGCCGTCTTTGCCGATGAAGATCCTGCGCAGAGTTGATGGCGACGTGGCCGGAACCGGTTCGGTCGGCGTCAGCGGGGTGACGGGCGGCTGGGCTTCGTTGTCAGGGCTCAAAGGGAATCCTCGGTGGCAGCAGTATATACGGAGGGTTACGCGAAGTTGTTCCCGGAGTTTTCATAACCGAGGGCGGTGGCGCAGAACGCCAGCCGCCCGGGGTCCTGGATGTCTGGCCTTGAAGCCGCGCGGCCGTAGGGATCGCGGAGTGCGAGCTTCGGGTCCTGCCTGACACCTGGATTGATATCGGAGACCGTGCCTTCGATCGGCGAAACCATGTCGACTTTCCGGCCTAACCGGTCGCCGCCGAGGCCGCCGCACGCTTTTCAACTGGCACAAACTCGCGTGTTTCGTGTCCGTCGTAGACCTGGCGCGGCCGCGCAATCTTCTGCTCAGGATCGGAGAGCATCTCCTGCCATTGGGCAAGCCATCCTACCGTGCGTGGGATGGCAAACAGCGCAGTAAACATCTCCGGTTTGAAACCCATGGCCTGGTAAATGATCCCTGAATAGAAGTCGACGTTGGGATACAGCTTGCGGGTGACGAAGTATTCATCCTCGAGGGCAATGTGCTCCAACTCGAGGGCGATATCGAGCTTGGGGTTTCCGCCGGTGACCGCGAATACTTTCTCCGCCGTCCATTTAATGATCTTGGCCCGCGGGTCGTAGTTCTTGTAGACGCGGTGACCAAAGCCCATTAACTTGCCGTGCCCATCCTTGATTTTCTTGATGAAGGCGGGAATATTTTCTTTGCGCCCGATTTCGTCGAGCATTTGCAGGACCGCTTCGTTGGCTCCTCCATGTAAAGGTCCCGCCAAGGCAGCGGCCGCGGCGGCAGTCGTGAGATACGGATCGGTGTGCGCACTCCCCACCGACCGCATGGCATTGGTGCTGCAGTTCTGCTCGTGATCGGCATGCAGAACAAATAGAATATCGAGCGCGCGAGCGATAACCGGGTTCGCCACGTACTTCGGCTCGACCATCCTCCAGAGCATGTTCATGAAGTTCTCGCTATAGCTCAGGTCATTGTCCGGGTACACATACGGAAATCCCAGGCTGTGGCGGTACGACATGGCCGCGATAGAAGGCATCTTGCCAATCAAGCGTTTGACTTGTAGCAACCGGTTGGCGGGATCTTGAATATCCCTGGCGTCCGGATATATGGAAGACAGGGCCGCTACCGTACTCACCAGCATGGCCATGGGATGGGCGTTGTAGCGGAAGCCTTCCATAAAGTGCTTGGTGGATTCATGCAGCATAGTGTGATGGGTGATTTCGTTGGTCCAGCTTTTCAACTCGTCCGAGGTGGGCAAGTCGCCGAAGAGCAGCAAATAGGCCACTTCAAGGAAGCTGCAGCGTTCAGCCAACACTTCAATGGGATAACCG
>Ga0209167_10001530_pt1 | contig 13447 bp, 10 predicted proteins | sample Coa_R1_9_FD_187154 | JGI IMG/M metagenome (GOLD analysis project Ga0209167, IMG submission 187154) | Surface soil microbial communities from Centralia Pennsylvania, which are recovering from an underground coalmine fire - Coalmine... | ecosystem: Environmental > Terrestrial > Soil >... | reverse complement strand
CTACTCGCCGCCCGCCTGGTGCTCGGCGCCGACCTGGCCGTCATCACCCAGGGCCCGGGCAACCTGGGCACCGGCACCCGCTGGGGCTTCTCCGGCGTGGCCTGCGGTGAAGCGGTCAACGCCGCCGCCGTCCTGAACGGCCGCCCGGTCGCCTCGCTGCGGGTCAGCGACGCCGACGCGAGGCAGCGCCACCGGGGCATCTCGCACCACAGCCTGACCGCTTACGGCCGGGTCGCGCTGGCCAGGGCCGACGTGCCCGTGCCCGAGCTGCCGGGCGAGTTCGGCGCCCTGGTCCGCTCTCAGGCCGCCCCGCTCGGCGACCGCCACAACCTGGTCAGCGTCCCGGTCGACGGGCTGCACGAGGCACTGCGCGGCTGCCCGGTCAAGCTGTCCACCATGGGCCGCGGCCTGGATGAGGACCTGGCCTACTTCCTGACCGCCGCCGCCGCCGGGCGGCACGCCGCGCTTGTTCTGCCCGAACCTCGCCACCCGGCAACGCTGCCGCACCCGGCAGAGGGCTGACCCTCGGAGGCTATCCTCAGGCGGTGACCGATTACGTGGACGCTCCGGGACTGCAGGGCGAGGTCGCGCTCATCCGCGACAGCTACGGCATACCGCACATCCGGGCCGGGTCGGCCGCTGACGCCTGGTTCGCCATGGGCTTCGCCTGCGCCCAGGACCGGCTGTTCCAGCTTGAGTACGACCGCCGCCGGGCGGCCGGGCGCTGGGCCGAGGTGGCCGGGCCCGCCGCCGTGCCCGGTGACGTGCTCGCCCGGCGAATGGGCATCACCGAGGCCGCGCACGCCGACCTGGCCGTCATGTCCGCTCCGGTGCGGGAGATGTTCGAGGCTTACGCGCGCGGCGTCAACGCGGTCATCGCCTCCGGTGCCCGGCCCGCCGAGCTCCCGGATACGGTCATCGAGCCGTGGCAGCCTTGGCATTCGGTCGCCGCCTACAAGGTCAGGCACATCTTGATGGGCCAGTGGCAGCACAAGCTCACCGAAGCCTCGGTGCTGGCCAGGGTGGGCACCGAAGCGTTCGGCCTGCTGGATACCAGGTCCCCGGTGGGCTCGGCGCTCACCGTGCCACCCGGCGGCCGTCTGTCCCGGGCGATCGCCGACGCGGTGGCCGATGTCGAACGGGCAGCGCCGCACCTGGGCTTCCTCGCCGAGGCCGAGCCCGGCTCGAATGCCTGGGCGGTCAGCGGCCGCCGCACCGCCCACGGCGGCGCCGTGCTGTGCAACGACTCACACCGGCAGCTCGACGCCCCGAACGTCTACTGGCAGTGCCACCTGGACTGCCCGGACTTCCGGGTGATCGGCGCGGCCTTCCCCGGCGTGCCCGGCTTCCCGCACTTCGGCCATAACGGCCAGGTGGCCTGGGCGATCACCCACGCCAGCGCCGACACCCAGGATTTGTACCTGGAGCAGTTCGACGAGACCCGCCCCGGCTGGTACCGCACCGAGAACGGCTGGGAGCAGGCACGGCAGCGCACCGAGACGATCGCCGTCCGTGGCGCCGAACCGGTCACCACCCGGATCTGGGCCACCCGGCACGGCCCGGTCGTGCACGGGGATCCGCTGGCCGGAATGGCGATCGCGCTCAAGTACACGGCCACCTGCCGCCCGGGCCGGGGCTTCGAGCCGCTGCTCCCGATGCTGGCCGCCCGCAACGTACGAGAGCTTGTGGACGCCCAGCGGGACTGGGTGGATCCGGTGAACAACCTGGTCACCGCCGATACCACCGGGGCGATCGCCTACCAGGCCCGCGGCGAGCTGCCGGTCCGTTCCTCACCCGCGCACCGCAGGCTGCCGGTGCCCGGCTGGGACGGCGCGTGCGAGTGGACCGGCCTGGTGCCGTTCGAGCAGATGCCCCGCTGCGTCGACCCGGACGCCGGCTTCGTGATGACCGCGAACAACGCCATCGTGGACGGCGACGAGCCCTACATCACCTACACCTTCAGCCACCCGTTCCGGGCCGAGCGGCTCCGGCACTGCCTGACCGCCACCCAGCGGCACACCGTGGCAGGCCTCGCCGCCCTGCAGGGCGACATGACATCGTGGGCGGCACAGGCCTGGGGCCGGCTGCTGGCGGATGTCCCGGCGTTCCCGGAAGAAGATCATTCCGAACGGACGAGGCTGGCGCTGGCCGGCTGGAATGGCGATCTGCGGGGTGATTCCGCCGAGGCGCTACTGTACGGCTGCTTCCTCCGCGCGCTGGCCGAAGCCCTCTACCGCCCGCTGACCGGCGACGAAACCTGGCACTGGCTGACCTCGGGCCAGGTCCCCCCGGCGGACACGGTCATCCGCCGCTGGCTGGCCAACGACACCTGGGAACTGCTGGGTGGCCCGATGCCGGCCGGCCAGGCCGGGAAGGACAAGGCAAAGCAGCAGCGGGTACTCGCTGCGCTGCCCCGGGCACTCGCCGCCGCCTGGCACCAGGCCAGCCAGCTGGCCGGCCGCGAGCGGCGCTGGGACACCACGCACCGGACCAGGCCGGTCCACCCGCTCGCGGGACAGGCACCAGCCCCGGTCGGCATGGGCGGCGACGGCGACACCATCCAGGTGGGCGCCTACAGCTGGCGCCAGGGCACCCCGTTCGACGTCATCAACCTGTCCGTCTACCGCCAGGTGGTGGACCTGGCCGACCCCGCCGCCGCCAGCTTCGTCATCCCCGGCGGCGCCTCCGCCGACCCGGCCAGCCCCCACTTCGCCGACCAGCTAGCCGAATGGGCCCACCACCGCCGCATCCCCATGCATTTCAACTGGCCCGACGTGGAAGCAGCAGCGAAGTCGGCGACCACCCTGCGGCCCCGCTAGTCAGCGGGCAACGAACGCTCAGGCCGTGGCCGGGGCAAACGCGCCGAGAATATCCACGACGAACACCAGCGTGTCCGTCCCCTTGATTCCCGCCTGCGGGCTTCCCTGCTTGCCGTAACCGTCCGCGGGCGGGATGACGAGCATCACCCGGCTGCCGACGGACTGCCCGGTCAGGCCGGTGTCCCAGCCGGTGATCACCTGTGACGGCGACGCGTCGATGATGAAGCCGAACGGTGCGGCGTTCTGCCATGACGATGAGAACGTCTGGCCGGTGCGCCAGATGACCCCGGTGTACTGCACCACGACGCTGTCACCCTTGACGACCTTCGGGCCGGTGCCCTGCGCCAGTGTCTTCGTCACCAGCTTGGACGGTGGCTTGGCGCCCTTGGGGATCGTGACGGTGGGCGGCAGCCCCGGCTTGACCGTCGGCAGGCTGCCGCCACCGGATGACACGATTTTCCCGGTGGCGGCGGCATCCGCGGCGAACGCCCGGATCATGTCCACGACGAACACCAGCGTGTCGGTCGGCTTGACCCCGGCCTGGCTGTTCCCCTGCTTGCCGTAGCCGTAACTCGGTGGCAGCACGGCGAGCACCCGGCTGCCGACCTTCTTGCCGGTCAGCGCGCTGGACAGTCCGGGCAGCAGCTTGCCGCTGAACAGTGCCGGTGCGGAGGTGTAGGTGCTCTGGGCGAGCTTGTGCGTCGTCCCGCTCCAGATGTAGACGACGTAGTTGCCGATCAGCGCGTCCGTGCTGGTCAGTGCCGGCCCGCTGCCCTGGATGAGGGTCTTGACATCGAGCGCGCTGCCAGCCTTCTCGTTGGGTATCTTGACCGCCGGCGCTTTGCCGAAGGCCCCGCTGACGCTGACTGCGGGGCTGGCGGTCTTACCGCTGTTCTTAGAACTGCCGCATCCGGTCAAGGCGACCGAAACAAGTAGTACGGGGGCGGCAAAAAGTGCGAAACGTCGCATGACCATCCTGGTTTCCGATACGTAGGCGCGGCCACTCTACCCGCTGGGGGTACGGCCACGTACCTCGTCCGTAGGACAGGACGCCGGCTGTACCGCCGTCGTTTACATGCCGGCTATTAGTTTTTCCACACGTTCGTCCGCAGAGCGGAACGGGTCCTTGCACAGAACGGTGCGCTGGGTCTGGTCGTTCAGCTTCAGGTGCACCCAGTCCACGGTGAAGTCACGCCGCCGCTCCTGGGCCCGCCGGATGAACTCGCCGCGCAGCCGCGCCCGGGTGGTCTGCGGTGGGATCGACTTCGCCTGGAAGATGTCCAGGTCCCGTACCGCACGCTCGACCGCCCCGCGCTTCTGCAGCAGGTAGTACAGCCCCCGGCCGCGGTGCACGTCGTGGTAGGCCAGGTCGAGCTGGGCCACCCGGGGGGCGGCCAGCGGCAGGTCGTGCTTGGCCCGGTAACGCTCGATGAGCTGGTACTTGGTGATCCAGTCGATCTCCCTTGCCACCATGCCGAGGTCGCCGGATTCCACCGCGTCCAGGGTCCGGCGCCACAGGCTGAGCACCCGGCGGGAGACCGTGTCGCTCCCCCGCCGGTCCACGAAGTCGGTGGCCTTGGCCAGGTACTCCCGCTGGATGTCCAGCGCGCACACCTCCCGGCCGTTGGCCAGCCGGACCTTGCGGCGGCCGGTCATGTCGTGGCTGACCTCCCTGATCGCCCTGATCGGGTTCTCCAGGCTGAGGTCACGCATGACCGTTCCGGCCTCGATCATGCGCAGCACCAGGTCGGTCGAGCCGACCTTGAGCAGCATGGTCGTCTCGCTCATGTTCGAGTCACCGACGATGACGTGCAGCCGCCGGAACCGCTCCGCGTCCGCATGCGGCTCGTCCCTGGTGTTGATGATCGGCCGGGACCGGGTGGTCGCCGACGACACCCCCTCCCAGATGTGCTCGGCCCGCTGGCTCACGCAGTACACGGCGCCGCGCGGCGTCTGCAGCACCTTGCCGGCGCCGCAGATGATCTGGCGGGTGACCAGGAACGGGATCAGGATGTCGGCCAGCCTGCCGAACTCGCCGTGCCGCCCCACCAGGTAGTTCTCGTGGCATCCGTAGGAGTTGCCGGCCGAGTCGGTGTTGTTCTTGAACAGGTAGATGTCACCGGCGATGCCTTCCTCGCGCAGCCGCCGGTCGGCATCGAGCAGCAGCCCCTCCAGGATTCGCTCGCCCGCCTTGTCGTGAGCGACCAGGTCCAGCACGTCGTCGCACTCGGGCGTGGCGTACTCCGGATGGGAGCCGACGTCCAGGTACAGCCGCGCGCCGTTGCGCAGGAAGACGTTGCTGCTACGGCCCCAGGACACGACCCGGCGGAACAGGTACCTGGCCACCTCGTCCGGCGACAGCCGCCGCTGGCCGTGGAACGTGCAGGTAACGCCGTACTCGTTCTCCAGGCCAAATATCCGTCTGTCCACACCGCAAGGCTACGGCCTACTACGCACTACCAGTCCACCGCGATGTATTTGAGTTCGCTGAATTCGAGCAAACCTTCGTGCCCGCCCTCGCGGCCGATACCGGATTGTTTCACTCCGCCGAACGGTGCCGCCGGGTCGGACACGATGCCGCGGTTGACCCCGACCATGCCGGCCTCGAGCGCCTCGGCCACCCGCAATGCCCGCCTCAGGTCCGCGCTGTACAGGTAGGAGACCAGGCCGTACTCGGTGTCGTTGGCCAGGCGGATCACCTCGTCCTCGGTGGAGAACCTGACCATCGGGGCAACCGGGCCGAAGATCTCCGCGTCCAGGATGCCCGCGTCCGACGGCACGCCGGACAGCACGGTCGGCAGGTAGAAGTAGCCGCGCCGGTCCGGAGCGCTGCCGCCCATCAGCACCGAAGCACCCGCCGAGGCGGCCTGCTCGACCAGTTCGGCGACCTTGGACCGGGTGTCGGCGTTCACCAGCGGCCCGAGGTCGGTGCCCTCGTCCAGGCCAGCGCCGACACTGAGCTTGGCCATCCGGGCGCAGAAGGCGGCGGTGAACTCGTCAGCGATCGCGTCGTGCAGGTAGAACCGGTTCGCGGCCGTGCACGCCTCGCCGCCGTTGCGCATCTTGGCGATCATGGCGCCGTCCACGGCCGCCTCGATGTCGGCGTCCTCGAAGACGATGAACGGCGCGTTGCCGCCAAGCTCCATCGAGCAGTTCGTGATGGTCTCGCTGGCCTGCCGCAGCAGGATCCGGCCCACCTCGGTGGACCCGGTGAAGGACAGCTTCCTGACCCGGGGGTCGGCCATCATCGCCGACACCGTGGGCCCGGCGTGCGAGGTCTGCACCACGTTGACCACGCCAGCCGGCACTCCCGCCTCGGCCAGGATCCCGGCCACCGCCAGCGCGGTGAGCGGCGTCTCGCTGGCCGGCTTGAGCACCACCGTGCAGCCGGCCGCCAGCGCCGGGCCGATCTTGCGGGTGGCCATGGCGGCGGGGAAGTTCCAGGGCGTGACCAGCACGCTCACGCCGACCGGCTGGAGCTGGACCAGGATCCGGTTGGCGCCGGACGGGGCGATCGCCGCCGTGCCCTCCATCCGGACCGCTTCCTCGGCGTACCAGCGGAAGAACTCGGCCGAGTACAGCGCCTCGGCCTTGGCGTCCCGCAGCGCCTTGCCGTTCTCCAGCACCATCAGCCTGGCCAGCGCGTCGGCTCGCTCGGTCATGATCTCGAAGGCACGGCGCAGGCACTCGGCCCGCTGCCGGGGCGGCGTCGCCGACCACGCGGGCAGTGCCTGGTAGGCGGCGGCCACCGCGTCCAGCGCATCCTCCGTCGTACCGTCGGCGACCTCGGTCAGCACGTCCTCGGTGGCTGGGTCGATCACCGGCAGTCGCGCTCCGCCGCGCCCGCCCGTCCACTCGCCCCCGATCAGCAGGCCGGTGGGGGCATCCATGCCGGTCAGGGCCGCCAGGTTCGCTGTCACGCATCCTCCCAGGACTCGGGCGCGAGCCACGTCCGCGCACGACCCACCACGCTACCGCCCGCCCCTTGCCCCAGTGCAGGCCCGGTCCCGCGTTCAGGCAGGCCACACCGTGTGTCCAGAGTGCGGGCAGACGAGGTAATTGTGGCCAGCACGTGATACGGGCGTGCTTGTGGCGTTGACACCCGCGCGAAATCGTTGCCGTGATGCGACGCGAAGGAACGCCATTCACGCTCAGCCGGATGGGCATACGCCGGCGCTGATGGGTGCGGAAAGGGGCGCAGGGATGGCAGGGCGTGATGTGGCGCAAACACACCACCCCACGGCGGGGCTTGCCGAGCTGGGTGCGGAAGCGGTGCGGGCGCGTGGTTCCTATGGCGACGACGCGCTGATCGTCTGCGACCGGCTGGTGCGCATCTTCACCGCCGAGAAGATCGAGGTGCAGGCGCTGCAGGGACTGGACCTGCTGGTGACCGAGGGCGAGCTGACCGCGATGGTGGGCGCGTCGGGCAGCGGCAAGTCCACGCTGATGAACATCCTGGCCGGCCTGGACACCCCGACCGCCGGCGCGGTGCGGGTGGCCGGCTATGACCTGGCGGCCATGGGAGCCAGGCAGCGGCTCGCCTACCGCCGGGGCACGATCGGCTTCATCTGGCAGCAGACCTCGCGCAATCTGCTGCCCTACCTGACCGCCGAGCAGAACGTCACGCTGCCGATGCGGCTGAACGGGACCGGCCGCCGCCAGCGCGGCAAACGCGCCGCCGAACTGCTGGGCGTCCTCGGCGTGGCGCACTGCGCGGCGCGCAACCCGGAGCAGATGTCCGGCGGTGAGCAGCAGCGGACGGCCATTGCGGTGGCCCTCGCCAACGGTCCCAAGGTGCTGCTGGCCGACGAGCCGACCGGTGAGCTGGACTCGGCGACCGCCGCCGACGTGTTCGGCGCCCTGCAGACCGCCAACAACCAGCTGGGCGTCACCGTGCTGGTGGTCACGCACGACCCGGCCGTATCTTCGATGGTCCGCCGGGTCGTGGCGATCAGGGACGGCCGGACCAGCACCGAGACGCTCCGGCATTCGACCACGGACGACGAGGGCCAGCAGTCTGATCACGCCGTGGAGTACGCGGTGCTGGACCGGGCCGGGCGGCTGCAGTTGCCGCGCGAGATGACCGAACCGCTCGGGATGCGGGACCGGGTCAGGCTGCAGGCCGAGCCCGACCACATTGGTGTCTGGCCGGACACCGCAGGGCACGGTTCCGGCAAAGAAGGCACCGCCGCCGGGAAGGATGGGAGGAACGGGTGAGCACCACCGACACGCTGAACCGGGGCGAGCCGACGGCGCCCACCGTGCCCATGGTGTCGGTGGCCGGCGTGATGCGAACGTTCGGCAGCGGCTCGGCCGCGACCCGGGCGCTGCGCGGGGTGACGTTCGACATCCCCCGTGGCCAGCTCGTCGCGCTGTGCGGCCGGTCCGGATCCGGCAAGACCACCCTGCTCAACATCATCGGCGGTCTCGACTCGCCCGGCGAGGGCACCGTCTGCGTGGACGGCAGGGACGTGACCGCGATGAGCGAGCGGGAACGGATGAGCCTGCGCCGGTCCTGCGTCGCGTTCATCTTCCAGTCGTTCGGCCTGATCCCGTTCCTGTCCGCCGCCGAGAACGTCGGTATCCCGCTGCGGATCACCGGCATGCCCTCCCGCGCGCGGGAGGAACGGGTCAGCCTCATGCTGGACATCGTCGGCCTGGCCGGCCATGCTCGCCAGCGCCCGGGTGAGCTGTCCGGCGGCCAGCAGCAGCGGGTGGCCATCGCCAGGGCGCTGGCCGGCCGCCCCGAGCTGCTGATCGCCGACGAGCCCACCGGGCAGCTCGACTCGGAGACAGCCAGCCAGATCATGCGGCTGTTGCGCACCGTGGTCCGTTCGGAGGGCGTAACCGCCCTGGTGGCCACCCACGACCCGACTCTCATCGGCATCGCCGATGCCATCCTGCGCCTGGAAGACGGCAAAATCGTCGGCACGGAGTAGCCTTTTCGGCATGGCCCGGTTGTCCCGTTCCCACAAGATTGCGATCGCCGTGGGGGTCGGCTGTCTCGCGCTGCTCGGGGTGCTGTCCGTCGTCCTGGCCCCCAGCGGCTCGCCGGCCGGTGCCGGCGCCTCGACGGGAATCGCGGCCAGCCGCTTCACCCTGCCCGCGCTGGGTCATCCCGGACACGAGGTGGCGCTCAGCCAGTTCGCCGGGCGTCCGGTCCTGATCAACTTCTTCGCTTCCGACTGCGCGGCCTGCAAGCAGGAGACCCCGGAGCTGGCCAGGCTCTACCGGGCGCACCACGGCGAGATCACCGTCATCGGCATCGACGTGAGCGACAGCGCCAGCGCGGCGCTGTCCATGATCCACGAATACGGCGTGGACTACCCGGTAGGCACCGACTCGATGGCCCAGACCGCTTCCGCCTACGGGGTCACCGCACTGCCGCAGACGTTCTTCCTGAATTCCGGCCATCGCATCGTCCAGCGCACCTTCGGCGCCCTGAGCAGCGCAGTCCTGAACACCGGCCTCACAGCCGGAGGGTTCCGGGGGGCCGTCCCACCGTAAACCGCAAACCGACCCCAGCCCCGGTCGTGGGGTCCAGGGGCCGTCTCACCGTAAACCGCAAACCGACCCCAGCCCCGGTCGTGGGGTCCAGGGGCCGTCTCACCGTAAACCAGCCCCAGCCCCAGCCCCAGCCTCAGCCCCGGTCGTGGGGGTCCGGGGGGCTCGGCCCCCCGGGCAGATACTGCGGGCTGCGGCGAAGCTGGCCGAAGGACAGCGAGCAGGGTTGGCTGCCCCGGGGGTCGTCTCCCCGGGCGAGCATCGCGGACTGGGCAACGGCGAAGCTTGCTGAGGCCAGCAACGAGGCTCGGCCGCCCAGCCCGACATGCGCTGATGGAGGTCTTAGCCGGTGGAGCCGGTCTCGTCGCTGGCGGGCTCTTGCGTGTCCTTGTCCTTGGCGCTGGCCTTGGGGGCTCTGGCGGCGGCGAGCAGGTTCTCCAGGCGTGGGCCGGTCAGCCGCCGGAACCGCCGGTGTTCGCCTGACCTGTTGAGCATCGCGACCTCGAGCTGGGCAGCGGTGATCTCCGGACCGTCGCCGTTCTCCTGGCCGGGCAGGGCGCTGAGCGCGACGCCAAGCGCGTCGGCCAGGGACATGCCATCGGTGTACCGCTCCTTCAGCGCGGTGGCGACCTGGTCGGCCTGGCCGCCCATGGCCACGTAGCCGTGCTCGTCGGCCACCGAGCCGTCGAAGGTGATCCGGTAGATCTGGTCCCGCTCGGGGGTCGGGCCGACCTCGGCCACCACGATCTCCACCTCGTAGGGCTTGCTGCTCTCGGTGAAGATCGTGCCGAGCGTCTGGGCGTAGGCGTTGGCCAGGCCCAGGGCCGTGACATCGTTACGGTCGTACAGGTAGCCGTTGAAGTCGGCGTAGCGGACGCCGGCCTTGCGCAGGTTCTCGAACTCGTTGTACATGCCCACGGCGGCGAACGCGATCCGGTCGTAGATCTCGCTGATCTTGTGCAGCGCCCGGGACGGGTTCGGTGCGACGAACAGGATGCCATCGGCGAACTGGATGACAATCGTGTTGCGGCCCCGGGCAATGTTCTTCCGCGCGTAATCCGCCTTGTCCTTCATCGCCTGTTCGGGCGACACGTAGAACGGCATGCTCACCGCTGAGGTTTCCTTTGCTCGTCTGGTATCTCACCAGACCCTACTGCGTCCGGTGCCGGCACATTGCCATACCCACCATCGGGGGTCCAGGGGATCGTCCCCCCGGGTCAATACCGCGGGCCTTCGGCGCAGGCACCGACGGCGGCAAGCAGGGTCGCCCGCCCCGGTTCGCCCGCAGCGAAGACTTTCCCTTCTGGGTGCGGTCCTTACTCGCCGCCCTTCTGGACGTAGGACCTGACGAATTCTTCGGCGTTCTCTTCGAGCACTTCGTCGATCTCGTCAAGGATCGCGTCCACATCATCGGACAGCCGCTCCTGGCGTTCCCTGACCTCCTCGGTACCGGCCGGCTCGGTCTCCTCGGTTTCCTCGGTGCGCCGGGTTGTCTGCCGCTGTCCTGACGTGTCCTTTGTGGCCATTCTCGTTCCTCCCTCTCCCGGGTTGACCCCGGGTCAGCAGGCCTCGCGTAGTCCTTACGAGCTCAACGCTATCTTCGCCCGGTGACATCCCGCCCAATCCTCCACACCCGATAACGATCGTGGCACGGCCGGTCACCGGCAAGCCCAACACCTCGGGACCGCCGGGCCAGCCCGGCAGCCGGGGTCCGGGGGCCGTCCCACCATAAACCGCAAACCGACCCCAGCCCCGATCATGGAGGTCCAGGGGGCCGTCCCAGCGTAAATCGCAAACCAGCCCAGCCCCGTTCGTGGGGTCCAGGGACCGTCTCACCGTAAACCGGCCCCAGCCCCGGTCGTGAGGTCCGGGGGTCTCACCCGTAAACCAGCCCCAGCCCCCGGTCGTGAGGTCCGGGGGGCGTCTCACCCGTAGACCAGCCCCAGCCCCCGGTCGTGAGGTCCGGGAGGCGTCTCACCCATAAACCAGGGGTCTCACCCGTAGACCAGCCCCAGCCCCCGGTCGTGAGGTCCGGGGGGCGTCTCACCCGTAAACCAGCCCCAGCCCCAGCCCCGGTCGTGGGGGTCCGGGGGGCTCGGCCCCCCGGGCAAATACTGCGGGCCTACGGCGAAGCTGGCCGAAGGACAGCGAGCAGAGTTGGCTGCCCCGGCTTACCGCTAATCGCGGCCGGTCAGGGCTCTCACCAGGTCGGCGGCGCTCTCGCAGCGGTCGAGCAGGCCGCCGACGTGGGCCTTGGTGCCGCGCAGCGGCTCCAAGGTCGGCACCCGCTGCAGCGACTCGCGGCCCGGGATGTCGAAGATCACCGAGTCCCAGGAGGCGGCCGCGACCGCGTCGGCATACTTCTGCAGGCAGCGGCCGCGGAAGTAGGCCCGGGTGTCCTCTGGCGGCTCGTACACTGCCCTGGCGACCTGGTCGTCGCTGGTCAGCCGGACCATCCGGCCGCGGGCGGCCAGCCTGTTGTACAGCCCGCGGTCCGGCCTGATGTCGGAGTACTGCAGGTCGACGAGCTGCAGCCGGGGGTGGCCCCAGCCGATCCCGTCCCGCCGCCGGTATCCCTCGAGCAGCTCCAGTTTGGCCACCCAGTCCAGCTCGCGGGACAGCGTCATGGGATCCTCGGCGAGCCGGTTCAGCACCGACTCCCAGCGGTCCAGAACGTCGATGGTCATATCGTCCGCGCCGGTGCCGAACCGGTCCTCCACGTACTTCCTGGCCCGCTCCAGGTACTCCATCTGGAGCTGCACCGCGGTCATCCGTCTGCCGTCCCGCAGCGCCACCAGGTGCTTGCAGTCGCGGTCGTGCGAGATCGCCCGCAATTCCGCGATGGGCGCCTCGATGGCCAGGTCGCCGTCCAGGAACTTGTCCTCGATCATCGCGAGGACGAGCGCGGTGCTGCCAAGCTTGAGGTAGCTGGACACCTCGCTCATGTTCGCGTCGCCGATGATCACATGCAGCCGCCGGTACTTCTCCGGGTCGGCGTGCGGTTCGTCCCTGGTGTTGATGATCGGCCGCTTGAGCGTGGTCTCCAGGCCCACCTCGACCTCGAAGAAGTCGGCCCGCTGGCTGATCTGGAAACCCTCGCCCCGGCCGTCGGCACCGATGCCCACCCGCCCGGCGCCACACACGACCTGCCGGGAGACGAAGAACGGGGTGAGGTGCCTGACGATGTCAGCGAACGGCGTCGCCCGGCGCATCAGGTAGTTCTCGTGGCAGCCGTAGGAGACGCCCTTGTTGTCGGTGTTGTTCTTGTAGAGCTGGATGGCGGCCCCACCGGGCATCCCGGCCGCCCGGGTGGCGGCCTCGGCCATCACGAGCTCTCCCGCCTTGTCCCAGGTCAGAGCGGCCAGCGGGTCGGTACACTCGGGCGCGGAGTACTCCGGGTGCGCGTGGTCCACGTACAGTCTGGCCCCGTTGGTCAAGATGACATTCGCCAGGCCAAGGTCCTCGTCGGTGAGCTGGGAGGAGTCCGCCGCCTCCCGGGTCAGGTCGAACCCACGGGCGTCCCGCAGCGGGTTCTCCTCCTCGAAGTCCCAGCGCGCCCGCCGCGCCCGGGCCGCGGTCGCCGCCTGGTAGGCATTGACCACCTGAGACGACGTCACCATCGCGTTCGCGCCCGGCTGACCGGGCACGGCAATGCCGTACTCGGTCTCCATGCCCATGACCCGGCGAACGCTCATGACTGAAAGCCTAGCCGCGCGAACGACAGTCCGAAGCCAACGAGCGGTGAGCGGCGCCGCTCACCTGTGACGGCGAAACCGTCACATCGGGGGTCGTCCCACCGTAAACCGCACAACCGGCCCCAGCCCCGGTCGTGGGGGGCCGGGGGTCGTCTCCCCGGGAAAGCACTGCGGGCCGGCGGCGAAGCCGATCGCGGGCCGGCGGGCAGGTGTCGCCGTCTGTCGGGGGGTCCGGGGGGTCGTCTCCCCGGGAAAGCACTGCGGGCCGGCGGCGAAGCCGATCGCGGGCCGGCGGGCAGGTGTCGCCGTCTGTCGGGGGGTCCGGGGGGTCGTCCTCCCGGGAAAGCACTGCGGGCCGGCGGCGAAGCCGATCGCAGGTCGGCGAGCAGGCTTCGCCGCCCCGGCCCTCCTACAGATACTGGCCGGTGT
>Ga0209167_10001528_pt1 | contig 13472 bp, 13 predicted proteins | sample Coa_R1_9_FD_187154 | JGI IMG/M metagenome (GOLD analysis project Ga0209167, IMG submission 187154) | Surface soil microbial communities from Centralia Pennsylvania, which are recovering from an underground coalmine fire - Coalmine... | ecosystem: Environmental > Terrestrial > Soil >... | reverse complement strand
GCTTCCGCTTCCTTCTCGATCACGGCGCTTACTTCCCGAACTGTAATTACAACTACGCCAACACGCGCACTGCTCCCGGACACGCCTCGCTCTTCACCGGCGCCTACAGCAACGGCCATGGCATTGTCGCCAACGAATGGTGGGACCAGAAAAAGAAAAAGATGGTCACTTCGGTCGAAGACGACGACACAAAATTAATCGGTGTAGCGAGCGATAAGGCGGGAGCTTCGCCGCACAACCTGCTGGCCGACACACTCGGCGATGAACTCAAGCTGGCCACGCAGGGAAAATCTCGGGTTTTTGGAGTGTCCTTAAAAGATCGAGCTGCGGTTCTGCCTGCTGGTTTCGCGGGAGATGCCGCGTACTGGATCGACCTGAAGAGTGGCGCCTGGGTTACGTCCACGTACTACCGCACCGAACTCCCACACTGGGTGCAGGATTTCAACTCGAATCAGCCGCCAAAATATTGGGACCGCGACTGGAAAGATGCGCAGGGCACGTTGCTGCGCTCGACCGCGCATCGTAAGGGCAAAGACGGTTCCGAGGCCGGATTCTACGAAGTCATCGGGCCAACGTCGTTCGGCAACGAGTACGAATTCGAGTTCGCTCAGCAATTGATCCTCTACGAAAATGTTGGCCGCGGCCCGGCGACCGATCTGCTTTCGATCAGCCTCTCGCCCAACGATATTCTTGGCCACCAGGTCGGTCCGGATTCTCCCGAGATGAAGCAGATGGCGCTTGATCTCGACCGCGAGCTGGCCGAGTTCATCAATTTTCTTGGACATCAGATCGGCCTGGCCGATGTCTGGATCGCTCTCTCGGCGGATCACGGCGTTGCGTCCCTCCCGGATCAGGTCAAGAGTCTGCACATCCCGGCGGCCAATCTTGATTCTCCGAAACTCGAGGCACAGATCAACGGTGCGATCGCGGCGAAGTTCTCCGCGGGCCATCCCGCGGCGTACGTGAAGCTGGACTATCCCATGGCCTGGCTGGATCAGGACGCTTTCGCCGCCGTCCACGTGCACGAGCACGACGCTGAGTCCGCGGTCGGAGAAGCCCTGAAGCAAGCCGGACTGCGTGACTACTACACCAAATCGCAGTTAGCTGAGGGAAAAGCCCCCGATACCCCGCTGGGACGAAAATACCTGAACAGCTATTCACCCGAGGGAAGCTGGTATGTAATGGGCGTCCCTGATTTCTATACGGTAGGGTCGAATAAAGGCACCGACCATGCCTCGCCCTACAACTACGACACGCACGTGCCGCTGGCTTTCTACGGATTGCCGTTTCAGGCAGGAACATACCGCGCCAGTGTTGAGCCCATCGATATGGTAGCCACGCTGGCGTCGCTGCTTGGGATCAACGCTCCCACTCACTCTGTGGGACGCGTGCTCACCGAGGCGCTCGCACCACCGCATCGCGTCTCGTCTTCTTCCGTAGGTCCCGGCATGAGTCCCGCCGCAAGTGGAGAACTCAAGCCATGACCGCGGCTCACGGCCACTCCACTCCCGATCTCAGTGTCAACGTCGCCGGCATCGCACTCAAGAATCCTGTCATCGCGGCCAGCGGAACTTTCGGCTATGGGGTCGAGTTCGAGGACGTGGTCCACCTGAGCAAGCTGGGCGGGATGGTCGTGAAAGGCCTGTCGAAGGAGCCGATGATCGGCAACCCTCCGCCTCGCCTGTGGGAGACCGCTGCCGGAATGTTGAATGCCATCGGCCTGCAGAACATCGGCGCGCAGGCATTCCTGGCGGAGAAACTTCCGCACCTTAGACAGATCAAAAATATCGTCGTGATGGCGAACGTCTTCGGCTACACCCGCGAAGATTACGAGCACACCATCCAGATTCTCAACGATGGCGAGGGCATTGCCGCCTACGAGTTGAACGTTTCGTGTCCGAACACGGCGCACGGAGGAATGCAGTTTGGCAGCGATCCGCGCTTGCTGGATGAACTTGTCACCACGGCTAAGCGAGTGGCGCAGCGGCCGCTCGTCGTCAAGCTCTCGCCTAACGTCACCAGCATCGCGCAGATGGCCTATGTGGCGCAGGAGGCGGGCGCCGACGCGTTATCGCTCATCAACACTTTTGTCGCGATGGCGATCGATCCCGAAACGCGCAGGCCGCGCATCGCCAACGTCACCGCAGGTCTCTCCGGCCCGGCGATCAAGCCCATTGCGGTGCGCATGGTCTACGACGCCGCGCACGCAGTAAAAATTCCCGTGATCGGCATGGGAGGAATCTCACAGGCCACCGACGTTATCGAGTTTATGCTGGCTGGCGCAGCGGCGGTACAGATCGGCACTGCCAGCTACTGGGACCCCTGCGCCACCGAGAAAATTGTGGACGAATTACAAGAGTGGTGCGCCGATCACGGCGTCACCCGCATCGCCGATCTTACCGGCGGGATGCAGCTGGAGTAAGTCCAAATTCAAAACCACAGGGAACGCAGCGGGGCACAGTTAAACCACCCCCGTGATCCCCCGTGTCCCCTGTGGTCGCAGGCTTTCTCGCTGAGGCTTACCGCCATGCCCCCAGTATCGCGCCCATCGCCAGATAGCACACTAGCTGATACACGGTGTTGATCAGGTAGAGCTTGTTGCGCTGGCGGCTGAACAAGGCGTTGGTGAACTGCACCGTGGTCACGAATCCGAGCCAGACGACCATGCCGATCTTCAGGCCGTCGAAGGCTGTCGCTGCGCCTGCTACCGAAAGAATCTTCCCCAGCACGAATGCGGTGAGCAGGCTCGCGACCATTGACATGGCGTATGACGGTCCTGCGCTCTTTTGCATCTCGGCGATCTTCACCTTGTCGTTCGGGTCATAACCCATCAACATCATCCACGGATTGGCGAAAAGCACCGGCGAATACCACAGGAAACCCACCACCATCGTCGCAATCGCGCAAACCAGCACAGCCAACAGATTCACGCCCATCCAGTGCATGGAATCCTCCGTTCAAATGCGGATTGAACTTGAGTCGCTGAGCCCGGTCAGGTCAGCTCGCCCGAGAGTGTACCAGACAGACCCAGGGAGACCAGTAGTCGCGGCCTTCGCCCCACGTTGAGAGTGGATTTTGAGCGTGATGGCCTGCTAACGACAATGCTGGTATCGCCCTCGTGATTGCGAGCGGAGGACCAGCTACTGAGGCGGAAGAGTGAAATCGAGCTCGTCGCGTTTTTCGTCCGTGGCCAGATCAATCACAAGTGCATTGGAACGGCCCAACATCCCCGGGTAGTACAAGGAGACGGGAGGGATCTCATTCAGGCATGCACCAGCGCAACCGCCGGTTCTCCAAGGGGGTTCGCCGGGCAAACTAATTCCGACCACATACTTTCCCGCGCGTAATGAGTCTTCCTGGAAATAGCCGTTGGCGTCTGACTCCTGTGTCGTGAACCAAGAGTAATCGTCCCTCATGATCAGCACTTCGGTTTTGGGTAACGCTGAGCCGTCGGAGCGCCTGATGTGTCCGCTTAAACGTGCTGCAGGGGATTTCCAAAGGGTCACTTTCCAACACACGCCGCTAGTTATTTTTAGAGCGGAGTTCCCGACATACGTAGGGCCGACGGTTTCTGCAGCGAGTTCGTAGCTTCCAACAGGCACTGGCTGGAACTCGTAGTCTCCTTCGGCGTCGGTCGTTGTGAAGTACTTTGCGCGGTCAGTGGACCTGGTGGCGACGACGCGCACACCCGGAACTGGCTTTCGATCCGAATAGCTTGGTCCGTGCATTACGTTGCCACGCAGAAGGCCGAAGTCACCCATCGCCTTGAGACGGCGCAAGGTCTCTACCTGCTCCTGTGCTTGAGCTACAGGACGGCTGTCATTGCCGCCGTAATCAAGGACAACGGGCTCATCAGCTTCCTTTCGCAGGAAGAAAAGCCAGCGATCTCCTACCGCTAGCTTCGGGAGGCATGCTCCTTGCGATGTCAGCACCGTGAGGGGAGTTGGAGGGTTCCCGTGGAAAATTTCCTCTGGCGCGATCTGGAGGGTCTTTTCGTCTTTATCGCTGCTGGGCAAAATAGCAGAAATGGATCCCACGAACACGTAGGCGTACCAGTCGGAACGGAAACCACAGTCGTTGAGATCGCTGCTCAGGCCGCTATGGATGCACTGGAACGATTTGCCATCGACTTCGCGGAACTCAATTATCTGCCCTGCGGCAACACTCAGGGCGCAAAGAACTACTATCCAGACCGCGGCGGCCCATCGAACTGAATCTGCCATCTAAAGCCCTCCCATGGTCGGAAGATGCTGAACAACTCCTTCGGCGTTGCTCAACTCCCGTAACATCGCCATTGCACTCAGCACCACTGCTTGTCGTGGGGTCTTGCAGTGAGATTACCGGCCGCGCGCGTACCAGATCGACCCGGGAGACTTGTAGTTGCGGCCCTCACCCCACACGGCATGAGTGGCGCCATCGCTGTCGATGGCGAGACCAAAATAGTCGCCGAAGGGAAAGCGAAATCCTCGCGGAAGAATGTAGTCGTAGCCGCGAGCCGGACTGGAAAGCCGCGTCACAGCACTCCAGGTCGCGCCGCCGTTGGTCGAACTGCGAAAGTACGTGTTCCACAAACGATGGTCGGGATCGCCCGGTTCTCTGGCTCGAGCATCCATCCACGCAATGCGAACATCGCCTGACGCACCCGCAACAATCGCCGGGAACGCATGCTCCACCCCGTCCGAAGCGGTTGAGACATTCGTTCGCGTCGACCAACTTGCTCCCCCTGTGGTTGAAGATGAGAAGTAAATGCTTTCCGGCCCGCCGTTGGTTAAGCCGGAATTCCACAGCGCGTAAAGAGCGCCGGGCGCATCCGACGCCAGCGCAATCTGCGCGCCCAGGTAGCCCGTCTGGCAGCTCTGCTCGTCGCATTCCGGAGGCGCGCTCGACAGGTCGAGCAGCGCCGTACTCCAGGTGCGGCCGCCATCGGCCGAGCGGCTCACGAAGACGCTGACCGGGCGGGTGGACACTTCCTGGCGAGCATAGGCGGTCCAGCCGAAATAGACGCTGCCCGCCGGATCGACGGTCGCACCGCCCGCCAAAGCCCATCCCGGCGCGGCATTGGGGTTCACGCGCACTACGCCGAACGTCTGTCCAGCGTCGTGCGAGGCCGCTACAAAAAATTCTCCCTCATGGTTGAAGCCTGCATAAACGTTCGGTCCGCGCACCGCCAGCACCGGCTTGTCGGCGTCTTCGAGTCCGCGGTCCGCCCACGAGTACGTCCAGTTTCGCCCGAAGTCGAGCGATCGGGCCACGATGATGTCGCGCTTCTCGTTCTGCAGCCACGACGCATAAACGGTCTGCCGGTCTACGGGATCGACCGCGATCTGCGGGTCGAACTGGCCGGTTGGAAAGGGAAGCAGCGCCTTCGAAGGCTGCCAGGTGGCTCCGTTGTCGCTGCTGATGGTCAGGGCGATGGTGGGAGCGGTGCACGCCGGACAATCGGGAACCGCGCCATATTGCGGATAGAGCACGTACAGGTGTCCGTGGCCGTCGGCAGCAATCGCAGGCTCCCACTGATCCCCGGTGCGGTAGCCGAGGCGTAGCTGCGGCGCAAAGCTCGAAACAGCGAGGGCCGCCGTAGACACGAACAACACCAGAAGGCACAATTTCCGTGGCGCGCGAAAGCGCTGCGCAATCCTGTGCGCAGTCCGAGGCGCGGCTTGGAAACGGCTGGGCGGAACCACAGAACCTTACCCTGGGGGATAATGGCTAACGGAAACGGTCAACGACAACGCCTGATCGGACTTTACCGTGATTTTGAGAGACGGTCAATTGCTAGGTGTGGGACCTAGCAGAATTTACAACCTCGTGACTTTCTGGCCATTTCATCATCTAATGGAAGGCAAGACAAGAGCGCCAGCTGGCAATCATTTGAGGGTCAAGGGAGCGAAAGCTAATGGAGAAAGCCACATTTGCAGCGGGATGCTTCTGGGGAGTCGAAGCCACCTTCCGGCAGATTCCAGGAGTGATCTCAACCCGCGTGGGATATACCGGCGGGCAAACCGACAACCCGACCTATAAGGAAGTTTGCACCGACCGCACCGGGCACGCGGAAGCTGTGGAAGTCGACTACGATCCGGCCAAGGTTCATTACGCGGATCTGCTCAAAGTCTTTTGGGAGAATCACGATCCCACGCAGGTGAACCGTCAGGGGCCAGACTGGGGCACTCAGTACCGCACCGCGATCTTCTACCACTCGCCCCAGCAGCAGGCCGAAGCGCAAGCTTCGAAGGAATCGCTGGACAAGTCGCACAAGTACTCGAAGCCGATCGCAACCCAGATCGTCCCCGCCGTCACCTTCTATCCCGCCGAGGACTATCACCAGCAGTATCTGGAGAAGCGCGGGCTCTCGAGCTGCCACATCAACACGTAGCGTCTGCGGCGACTACTACGGGCACGCGATATTCTGTGGGGTCGACGCCACGAATCCCCCTTCCGAGGTGGTCGTATGAGCGAGCACGAGATCCTCGAAGACCCTGCTCAGGTAAGGTGCCAGTGCTGGGCGCCTTGGGATTGGTAGGCGCGATGGCGATTACGGCAGCCAGCGTAGGGCACCCGGTCACCAAGGGCTGGCTGGTCAGCTTGTAGGTGAAGGGCGGAAAAAAAGTCTGTCCCACCTGGAACCAGGCCACCGGCAGCGGACTTACGGTTGTCGGAGACGCGCTGAACGTGCCGGTTGCGGTCAACTGGAACTGAGTCATACCTTGACTGTTGGTCGCAATCGACTGCAGTTGGCGGTTGCTGCTGCCGCATCCCAGAGTCGCCGACAGCAACAACCACGTAGAAAGGGCGAAAAGCGGAGCCGAGGACTTTTTCATGGAAGCCTGCGTCTGCTTTGAACCCAGGAATTGTCCAGCAAGTTGCACGGCCGAGCCACCATTTGTGATGGCGCTCAGGATCCTGTGACCGTGACGTTAAAGCCGCCCGAGTTGTCCGGGACATACCAATCATTGATGCCGAGAAAAAGTGTGCCAGCCTCAGTCACCGTAATCGTTCGGCCCGTGCCGATAAAAAAGACAGTCCCGGGCATGATACCGACCGGCGCGACATTCTTGCTACCGTCAAGCGGCTGGAAGCCCTCGGCTTGAGCCCTCGCCTGAGGTACGAACGCACCGATCAGCGCTCCGATCTTGATGATCGTTTTCTTTGGCTGGGTCCCGCGAGACTCCGATAGCGGGGTCTGCGAGAGGCCACAACCGGTCGGCGGACCGCTCGCGGAACAAGTAACCCCCAGCGGGCCAGTAGTGCAGCATGGGGTCCAGGTCACGATGCCGCTGACGTAGGTGATGGTGATCGTTCCCGGTCCGCTGACCGTGAGAGCAGGTACGAATGGCACACACTGGTAATTGCCTCCCCCCGGATTATTGCCAAAACACCCCCCAGCGTTTCCTGGTACGAAGACGCTGGTTTGCGCAGTAGCTGTGGCGGGCGCGAAACTCGCGACCAGCAATGCGAACATGATTGCCGCGCCTGCACAAGACGTGGTCGTGTGACGAAAAAGAGCGAATCTCATGGATTTCATTCCCACCTCGCCGTTAACTTGGCTTACATATACTCTCGCTCTGCGGCTCTGTCCACGGAATTGTCCATCTGGAAGAGATTGGAAGGCGGTCCGGATTGCAGCAATGGCGCCTTCGGACTTCATAAGTTCGAGACGGCAGCTACTAAAGTCGGCCGGAGTTTGCTCCTACGCCGCCGTCAAGAGCATGGGCGCACTCTTCGTAATCACCAGGGTGTGCTCGTAGTGTGCCGACGGCCGGTGATCGGCAGTCATCACCGTCCATTTATCCGCAGCCACGTAAGACCGTCCGGAACCTGCGGCGATAATGGGCTCGACCGTGATCACCAAGCCTTCCGTGAGCACCTGATTCGCTTCCGCGTCGGGATAGTTGGGTACGCGCGGTTCTTCGTGGATCGTCCGTCCAATGCCGTGTCCGCTCAGATCGCGAATCACGGAGAAGCCGCTGCGCCGCACTTCGCGTTCGACGGCGCGTCCGATCTCCCATACTCGAAAGCCGGCGCGCGCGACGAGCATCGCCTTGGCGAAAGCGCGCTCGGCGCATGCGATCAGGTTCTGCCGCTCTTCCATCACTTCGCCGACTGGAACCGTGACGGCGGCGTCGGCCATGAATCCATCTTTCTCGATGGTGACGTCAAGCTTGACCAGATCGCCTGTCTGCAGCACACGCGGGCCGGGAATGCCGTGAACCGCCTCGTCGTTGACGCTGATGCAGTTTACCCCGGGAAATCCATACACCAACGCCGGCGCGGACTTCGCTCCATGCTGCATCATTACCTCCGCACCTACGGAATCAAGTTCCGCGGTCGTGATACCCGGACGCACTGCGCTCTTCATGGCATCCAGCATCAGGCGGACGACCGCGCCCGCAGCGCGCATCCCCGCCAGTTCCTCCGGTCCATTGATGGACATAAGATTCCCTCAGGAGAATGATATCTCTTCGGCAGGAAGATCAGACGCAAGAAAAAATCAGACTCTGACTGGCTGTCGCGGCCGGAAGAAGAACAGCAGCGCGAAGCCGCCGATGTAGAACAGTACGCTTTGCTGCAAGGCGCATCCGCGAAAGCGCAGCACCAGTCCGAACAGCGCCAGTGCATCGCAAAGGGCATATGTCGCGAAGTAACCGGTTCTCCACTGGCTCAGGCTCAGGCTATCATCCGGGTGTTCAGCCAGGCTGGCGGCTGCGCGCAGCACCAGGGTGCGCCGTACTACGAAGATGGTTCCCACCACGCCGACCGCCAAAGTGCTGAAAAGATAACTGAGCGAGGAGTCCACTCCGCGCACCCGCGGACCAAGACCCTCTCCCACGATGGCATAGATCAGGATGCTGCCCAACATCGACCACTGCACGGCCCGCAGTGTCTTCAGAGCCCGGTTCATGGCAGGGACATTTGGATCAAACAGAGGGAGGATTACAGGAGCATTCTACGGCGGAATCCGCCTGAGCGATACCTTTTTTCGCGGGTCCGCTCGGCGCTCGAAGAAAAGCCATAAACCATGAGTGTCACTAAGTCTCGCGGAGGGCTGGAGGTTTCCTTTGTGATCCTTCGTGTTCTTAGTGGTTAACGTTTTTCGCAGACTAGTGGGAGTGAGATTCTGATCGCCCGGGCCGCAACCGCAGGAAGATCTGAAACGACAACGGATGATCGCCGTAAGCCGCATCCAGCGCCGCCGGCTTGGAATAGAACGTGACATCCGCCCCCAGTCCCAATTGCCAGGCATGGGTATCGGCAAGGTTGCGCCGGACCAGATCGCGCACGCCGCCGAACGTGTAGGCCCCAATGCGGTACGCGGGATGTACGGCCGCCTGGGGGAAGAGTTCGTCCTTGTCGACCAGCTCCAGCCGAGAGAAGACGTAGTTTTTTTGCCGGAAATTCAGCGTCGATTCCAGCAGGTATCCGTTCAAATTGATATCGGTCGCGAACTTGTGCACACGTCCCCACACTAGTGACGTCGCCCAGTTGCCCTTGGGCAGCGGCCGGTTGTACTCCACCGACGCGGTCTGCCGCCACTGGTTGCCCGGCTCCGCTGCCTCGGGATGCACCAGACGTCCGATGCTGTATTGCGCCGTCCAGTTGCCATTGGGTGCAACGCTGGCTCGTCCTGACCACGAATCGAGTGCGGCGGGCTGAATGCTCCAACGTTCTTCGTTCGGTTCACGGCCGTTGAACGCACTGGCCTCCAGCTTCAAGCGGTCGATCAGAAGTCCAGTAGTGACGACTCCGAAGCTGGTGTGAGTGGAGTCCTGCAAGTGATGGCTGAGCGGCGCGAGCGGCAGTTCGGAAGCCGAAATGCGATGGATGTACGTCACCGGCCCCAGCGCGGGTTCGGCCGATGGCCCGCCGTAAACCTCCCATGTGAGCATTTTCGTAAAGGGAAGCAGATAGAGCGCGGACAGCTCCGCAAACACATTGTGCGGATGCTGATGATCGACCAGCGGCTCGCCATGAAAGGTCTCACCGGTCTGAAAGAGCTCGGGAAAGCCGGGATGTGGCGAAGTGAGCGACTCGGCGGAAAACATCTGCCGGAAAAGAATTGTGCCCGAGCCCAGGCGGTGTTGCTCCATCAGCATGCCCACGTTGACCGACTCCGCTTTGCCGCCGCCGCCGCGCGGACCGCCCTGCTGGTTGTAATCCACGAAAATGACGCCGTGGGTCATGAGTTCCCAGCCGCCACGCATCCACATCCATTCGTTGGCCGGAACCGAGGCCGGTTGCCACGCCGTGCCCGAACCGGCGTGCGGCGAGGGCAGCTGCGACGTCGCACTTTCTTCCATCGGCATCTTCATTCCAGGCATGGACGAATCCTGCTCCGGGGGCGCCGCATTTCCGGTCTCATGAGGCGGCGGCATGGCCGGGGTTTCCTGGGCCGAGGCCAGGGTAGCCGAGGCTAGGGTAAATGACAGTGCCATCAACAACAATGTACCCACCGATACGATTTTCACGAACACCTCGATAACGAATTTTCGAACGTTGTCCTATCTCCGGGCGCGCGCGGGCGCAGTCCCAGACAAGATTGGGCAAGAACATGATCGGAGGGTTCTAGATTCGCAGCGGAACGGCGCCCGGCGGACTGCCGGAAGCGACAGACAGGATCTCGGAATGATCGCTCGGAAAGGAGGGAAGGGCACCTTGGTCGCCGCCGACAGCAGAAAACTGCGTTAGTGCGGGATGCGGAGAAAATATTGCGCTCGGCATCGCCGCGTCGTGGCCGTTCACGCAGCACTGGTAGCTCGCGGGTACGGGAGGCGCGGGCAGATGGCTGTGGCATCCCGCAGGATGCGCCGGGGCCGCGGAAAACGCCAGAGCCGGCGCACCAGGCAAACGGGCAGCCATGGTAATCAGAAGCAGGAGTCCGGCGATCCGTGAAAGCGCCCGCATACAGCTTATGTTCCGGTAATCTTGATGCGCAGTTCTTCCGGCAGCCGCTGGCGGATTTCCTGCGGCAGGCGGTCATGCACGCGGCGCGCGCCTTCCTTGGCTGCACCCAGAACGGTGACCGGAGCGGGTGTAGCCACGGCCACGCCCAGCCAAATTAAAGCGGAAAGCGCGAATCCCGCCAGCGCGGCAATCTCCAGCCAGAACGCATGCCGCGGGCCGAGATAGCGGATTACGCCAAAAGCGAGGAGAAAGACTCCTCCGGAAACCGAAGCCAGGGCAATCAGACCTACGTCAATGATGCGATGAATCTGTTGGCGGCTGCGGCAATGTTCGCATTCCGCGAAGTGGCTTTCGTAGTCACCGCGCATCTCTGGCGCCAGGCCGGAAATGTCATAGCGCCAGCCCGCTAGGATTTTGCCAACGATCGGATCAATGCACTGCTGACTCATGGGGGAGCAAGTAAATTAACCACAATGAAGCCACACTACAAACGCAGCGGCTCCATTGCCTCGGTCTGCGACGCCAGCAGCACGCGGTTCTGAAACAACCCACCCCGCGTGGCCAGCGCCTTTTCCGCTTCTCTCCGGGCTATTTCAGGATGATTGTTCTGCTCTGAGAGATGCGCCAGCACTACAAACGTCGCACTATTATCATAGTCGTTACTGAAGAAATCCGCGAGCGCCCCATTGGACAGATGCCCTACCCGGCTCATAACCCGCTGCTTCACCGACCATGGATACGGCCCTACCCGCAGCATTTCCACGTCATGGTTCGATTCCATCACGAGAACGTCGCACCCGCGCAGGTGATCGCGCACGCTGACCGGTAAATATCCCAGATCCGTGGCTACGCCGACTTTGATACCTTCGGCGCGAAACGTGAATCCCACCGGGTCGGCGGCATCATGTGGAATGGTGAAAGGCTTGACCGCAATGTCGCCGACTTGAAAACCGCGCCCCGCCTGGAATGGCTCAAATTTCTCCAGTTGCGGCCGCTCGCCTTTTTCGTCGCGCAACGCCCGGGCCCAGGCCTGGTGCGTGGCCCCGGTCATAAACACTGGGATGCGTAGCTTTCTGGCCAGCGTTGCCAGCCCGTAGATGTGATCGGAATGCTCGTGGGTGATGAGAATCGCGGAGAGCGCGTGCGGATCCTCCCCCAGAGTCTTCATCCGCCTGAAAGTCTCGCGGCAGGAAATGCCGGCATCGACCAGAATTTTAGTGCAGGCGCTGGCCACCACCGCGCAATTCCCCCGGCTGCCCGAGGCCAGCATGGTCACACTTACACCCATACCCGCAGCATACGCGCCCACCCTGTGGATTAGAGAGTAACTTCTTGGTTATCCGCTACCTAAGGACGGCCTGCGGTTTCCGCCTTCCGAAAGATCGCTTTCGGGAGCATTACGTGGACGCCCTTGTTGCCATCCACCAGTTCGGTTATGTCCACGTCCCCGGCCACGCTGACCAGCATGTAAGCGTCGTCGCGGGTCATCCCTTTTTCGGCAACTAAGAAGTCGATCATCTCCCGCACCGCGATCCGCGTGGCCTCGTAGAGTTCCTGGTGAAAGCCCATGCTGATGTAGTGCGTCGGAGTCTCCGCGCGCGGATATTTCTGGCGTGTCCTTTTGTGCACCACGAACTGCATGGTGCCCACCAGCGATGTTTCCATGGCCGTAATATCGACTTCGCCATTGCCCTGCCCGGCATGTCCATCGCCAATCTCGAATAAAGCTCCGCGTGCGTGCACCGGTAAGTAGAGCGTCGTGCCCGCCACCAGTTCCTTGTTATCCATATTTCCGGCGTGAACTCCGGGCGGAGCGCTGTCCACGCGCCCGGAAGCCTCCGGCGGCGCTACGCCCATGCTGCCGAAGAATGGACGCAGAGGAATCTCAATCCCCGGCGCAAACTGCGCCACCATGTGCTCGCGGTCAAGTGGGATGATCTTGATCTTGCGATAGGGAAAATCCTCCGGAAGAAATCCGCGATTGGGTGCGAAGCCGTTGTAGGCATAAGCAATCGCCAGGTCGATTTTCTGAATACGAACTTCCAGCGTATCTCCGGGTTCCGCTTCTTCGATAAATACCGGCCCGTTCAGGATGTGGCCGCCGGGCCCCTTGTCCGTGACTTCTTTGTAGATGTCGCGCAGATTCTGTTCCACCTGCTCGGGCGGCACTCCAGCCTTTTCGAGGCCCGTAGGACTGTTGGTAAGCAGGGTGTCAAATTCCACCGTGTCCCCGGAGTGGATTTGCAGCACCGGCGCGGCGGCGGCATCGTAGTAGCCCCAGGCCACGGTCTTGGGCGTTGCCTTCAGCGTGTATTTCTGCGGGACATTTTTCGGCACGCTCGCTGGCGCTGCACTCTGCGCCGGCGTTTGCGCCAGCGCCGCCGATGACAAAAGCAAGAGCACAACCACTCTATGCATGAGAGTCTCCATAATTCCCGGTTAAGTCCCGTGGCGCAGATGGTCGGCAAGTTTCCGCATAATCGATCCACCGAAGGCTCCCGCCACTCCTGGCAGAAACGCCAGAAACGATCCAAAGACCTGCGCCCGCGTCGGTTTCACCGTGAGAATCAAAT
>Ga0209167_10001525_pt1 | contig 13506 bp, 16 predicted proteins | sample Coa_R1_9_FD_187154 | JGI IMG/M metagenome (GOLD analysis project Ga0209167, IMG submission 187154) | Surface soil microbial communities from Centralia Pennsylvania, which are recovering from an underground coalmine fire - Coalmine... | ecosystem: Environmental > Terrestrial > Soil >... | reverse complement strand
GAACCGCCCTCCCCCGTGCCTTGGGCCAGTGGAACTAAGCCGGTCGCCGGGATCAGGTCCAGAGAAGAAGCCGTCCGCTGAGGCACCGGCGCGTCGGGCGAAGAAGGAGCCTGCTGAGCGGGAGCCTTCGAGGGGTGGGCCAAAAGGATCAGGCCGATCGCCGCAACGACCGATAAAAACGCGCTTTTTATGGGGCTCTTTCGAACGTCCGTGTTGCTTGACTTAGTGAAAACACGCTCCAAGGCGAGTCGCGTTCCGGAACATCCATCCATCGCTTTCCTCCTTAGTGGTTTAAGAGAACAAAGACTCGCTATTGATTTTGGATCTTCGTGGTCCCGATTGGACCCTCAGTCCGTTTTATGACCCGGATGGGCGGTCAATTCGTTCAAGCCAAACAAAATACTATCGGCGCATATGCTGAAATCCCGGCCGCTCGCCCTGGATACCCGCGATTCCCAAGACCGGGATTCTTCCTCGCTTCTTGTAGATTGTCGTGTGCTTTCCCTCCGATGGATATCGATCATCCTCGGTTTCTTCAGAGGTATCATCGAACTGCGAATCGAGACCGGATTCCATCAAGACCCGGAAACGAGAACACCCCCGAATCGCTTCAAGAGCGGCCTCCAGAGATCTTTTCGGTATTGCACATTGGATCCTGTGGCTCCGTTTAACCGAAGGAAACCGCCGCGAAGGTATTTTCATGAGTCATGAGTATTGATGCTCGAACTCGATCCGCTTGATGATCGCAGACCTGGAACGCTTTTTACGCCCCCACGTTTCACAATGATGCAAAATTGGTATATCTGGGGACTGTCGACTCGATACGCAAGAAGGGGACCAAAACGCCCCTGAGATCTATTTTTTTTATTTTTTCAGAATTTTCAGCGGGTTAACGGGAGATTCTCTTGGGGAAAGATCGGAGGAAAGAGTCCTGGAATACAATTTTTAGGGTGAAATTAACAAAATTAATGAACTGGAAAGGAGACATCAGTCAGGACTCGAAGAGCGGTCAAACTGAAGAAAAAACAGGCTGCAGACCCGACCGGAATATTGATTCGATCACCGACTGAGGCGGACCGCCGATGGACGGGCTGGCACTCGCTACCCTTCCCCCTTTGTTCATTTTTGATGTCAAACTGGAAAACGATCGTGGATTGACGAAGAAATTCAAAGCGAGACAAATAGATCTCCAAAGAGGCTCGCAGAGATCGGAAAGCGCGTCGGGCACCCTTTGCGTATTTCGCGAGGGATCCTCCGGAAACGAGACCTCGCCGATGACGGACGATGACCCCCATGATCGCGCTGACGGCCCTTACATTTCTTTATCTTTAACTTAACCTTTTAATCGATCGACGGAGCGCACCCTCGCGACCAGGGGTCTGACTGCTCTGTCATTTTTTTGTCTCCTGGCGCATAGATGCGATGGAGATCGACCGCCGACGTGATTCTCTCAAGAGGCTGGAGCAGTCAGGGCGGGAGGATCCTCTTCCAGGTCACCGCGGCGAAATGACTGGACCGGGTCGGGACGCGATCTGCCGTCATCGCGGAAGGACCGATCAAGGACCCGCCGTCAGGACGATCGCCGCCGGCAGACCGGAGGTTCGACATAGAGGCTTGCGCCCTCTCCCATTTGAATCAACGCGGCGAGATCACCGGTGCAACCGATCGGTCTCCTTAGGAACATCAAGACAACGTCACCCGTGGGAACAGGCGGGGCGCCCAGTTGCCACGCTTCATCCGCATAGAGGGGACCCCGAGGTTCTGCTCTAGGCCGAGGCCACCTCAGGCTCCCGAAGTCATGGGAAAGAAACCGTCTTGGACAACCGGCGCACCACAACGTCAGGGGGCCGCTCCCCAGGTTTTGATCGTGCCGTTCTGAAGGATGACACTCGTGTATCCGCTGGTCGCGATGGCGCTGACGGACGGTATTCCCTCGACACGCAAGGGTCTCAGGGATCCGCTTCGAGGTCCCGTCCCGAGCTCGCCGTGATCGTTGCTTCCCCAACAGCGGACGCGGCCCCCTTTTCGCAAGGCGCAGGTGTGAAACTCCCCCGCTGAGATCGCCACGGCAGATGCAATCCCGTCAACGACAACCGGTTTGGGGGAATCGATCCGAGTCCCGTTCCCGAGTTGGCCGGTCTCATTATGTCCCCAGCAGGCCACACGCCCGCCGACCAGCACCGCGCAGCTGTGGGAGGCGCCTGCGGAGACCGTTTTGGCCGGGGGGAGGTCAACGACCGAAACCGGCTCAGAGGAATCCTGTCGGGTCCCGTTTCCGATCTGCCCATACAAATTGGATCCCCAACAGCGAACCCCGCCGCCCCGGATCACGGCGCAGGCGTGGGCCGCCCCGGCCGACAGATCGATCGCGTCGGAGATCCCCGGAACCTGGGCTGGATGCTCCGACTGAGGTTCGGATTTGTTTCCGAGCTGCCCCGACTTGTTAAAACCCCAGCAGACGACACCGCCGTTACGGAGCAAGGCACAGCTGAAAAATGCGCCGGACGTCACCTTGACGGCCTGGGTGATGCCCGGAACGGGGATCGGCCGATTGGTATCGGGGGTCGCGTCTCCGAGCTGGCCGAAACGGTTACTTCCCCAGCAGGATATCCGACCCTGATCCAGCGTGACGCAGGAATGATCCTCGCCCACTGCAACCGTGGTCGCACTGGAAATGTCGAGGACCTGCACGAGGCCCGCCGGGGGTGTATCGGACTCCTTTCCATTGCCCAGCTGTCCCATCGTATTGTCGCCCCAGCAGAGAACCGTTCCTCCGGAACGGATGGCGCAGACATGGTTCTTCCCTGCGGCAAGCGCAATAAACTTCGGCGAATCCGAGGAAGCGCCCAGCTCGTATTCCTCGGGCTTTCGCCCGCTGCTGGGAAGAACACTCCCCCAAAAAAGGATTCCGCCGATGAATAGCAGGAGGATCGGACGCTGAAGGCCGACCTTAAATGGGAACGAGCCGTCCCGGAGTGTCCGACTTCGATCATGGCGTCTGATCATGTTTCACGTCACCCGATGAGATCAATAGAGGCCTCCCCTTCGACCGAGACGCTGGAACGTGGACTCTCCGGATCGCCTCTTTTGCCCTGAACATCTGGTTTCTTCCCGTCCCCCGAAAGACGGTAAACGGGAAAATATCGATTCCTTCTCTTCACACAGCCTGCCGCGGCGCCGCATCCGCGGGATGGAATTGTTCGCGGAAGGTGATCTTAGCGCGTTTTATCCGGAATTTCCATTGGATTCCTTCGTCGCGCTCAAGAGCCGTTCCCTGGCGGTCCTTTCCAGCCATCCGAGAGGTCACGGGGCCGTGCAAGAGGCTAAATCTCTCGAACAAGACCTCAAAGCCGGGAACTTCCGCGAGCGCCGCCGAATCCTTTGCGGCCGGTATCGCCTTATTTCCGCGAAGGGTCTCAGGATGCCGACCGATAATAGGCCAAAGGGGGATCGCGCCAGGGCTCTGTCGGAGGGGCCGAGCGAACCGGCGGAAGGACCGCTCTCCGGTCGATCCGATTCCGATGCTTCTGATGCTGGGGTCGGCGCCGTCGGCTCGGGAGAGCGTCGCTCGGGCTGGGTCAGAGCTCGTCTGGGGATTGACGGGGAAACGGATGGGGGAGGCCGCCGGATCCTCCCGGGTTTAACAACCAGAGCTCCAGCCTCTCGTCGACGCGGCAGATCCGGAGTTTTCTCTTAAGCGCTAGGGCTGGCTCAAGACAGCAATAAAGGCCTCGACCACATTGGGATCGAACTGGCTCCCCGCGTTGCGGCGAAGTTCTTCGACCGCTTCTTTGGTCGTGCGACTGGGCCGGTAGGGCCTCACCGAGATCAAGGCATGATAAGCCTCGACCACGCTTAGGATCCGAGCCAGGTAGGGGATCTCGTTTCCCCGCAGGCCGCTGGGATACCCATGGCCATCGTAGCGCTCGTGATGATAGAGGATTACGGGAAGGATCGATTCGAGTTTTCTTGATTGCTTGATCAACATCTGAGCCAGGCCGGGGTGGGCCTGAATGATCTTTCTCTCCTCGACCGATAAGGGTCCCGGCTTGTTCAGGAGAATTTCGGGAATGCCGACCATTCCTAAATTATGGAGCAGGCTCGCGAGCTGGAGGCTTGTTTTTTCTTCATCCGCCAATCGAAGCGCATCCGCGACGAGGGCCGCGTAATGAACCACCCCTTCGGTATGACCCCGGGTATAGGGGCTCTTGGCGTCGATCGTGACGGCGAGATCGTGGATCATCTTCAGGTTGGGATCCATTAGAAGATGGCTCAAACGCTCCTGGTCGATCATGGTAAAGGATCTCATCGTCTCGCTGAAGCGGCAGGCCCGATTTTTCCCTCCCTCCTTCGCACAATAGAGCGCATCGTCAGCGGCCATGATTAACTCGTCGCACGTATTCGCATTGAGCGGAAAGGATGCAATGCCCACGCTGACGGACAAAAAAAGAGAGTCTCCGGAGGGAGAGAGAAAGGGGCTTTCGTTGACCGACCGGCGGATCCTTTCGGCCACGATCAAGGCCTGTTCTCCCCCCGTTTCCGGCAGAACGACGGAGAATTCATCTCCACCGTAACGGGAGGCTATATCCACGGATCGAATCGCTTTTCGGATGATCCCGACGATTTCCTTGATGATCGAATCGCCGAACGGATGTCCGTGGGTATCGTTGAAGACCTTAAAATGATCGATATCAATCATCAGCAGCGAGATTTCATGACCGTAGCGATTCGCCCGGTCGACTTCGTCGGCGAGTCGCTTCTTGAATTCACGGTGATTGTAGAATCCGGTTAAACTGTCGGTCACGGCCTGCACCTCGATCTCTTCCAAGAACCGAGCGTTTCCGATGGCAACCCCCGCATGAGCGGCCAAGGTCGAGAGGGCCTCAAAATCTTGTTGGGAAAATTGCTCTCCCCGCTCCGGGTTAAACACCGACAGCGTCCCTTGAACACTTCCCTGATGGATCAAGGGAATCGACAGAAGCTGTCGGAGCGGGGGCGAACTGGGCGGGGTCGTTTCCCAAAGCGGATGCAGGCGCGGGGCGTCGACGGAAACCGGACGCTGATGGGTATATCCGATCCCCCAGAGTCCGATCGAGGAAAGCGGGCCGAGAAGCTTGTTATCGGGAAATTCGGCGCCGGAGGAGGAGACGAGAATCACCTCGGACCCACTCGGATCGACCAGGAGAAGGAGCGCCCCTTGGGTTTCCAGAAGCTGTCGAGCTCCTTTCACCAGGATCTCCGTCAAACTCTTGACCTTGCGTTCGGAAGAAACGGAGAGCGAAATCTCATAAAGACGCCGCGCCCGAAGGGAGGCCTCCTCCAGGTTTCGCTTCAGTTGGTATTTTTCGACGACCTCAAGAAAGCGGGCCGGGAGGGTCTGTTGGTAATTAACCGATTTTGTGACATAGTCGTAGGCGCCACGTTTCATCGCCTCCACGGCGATGCTCTCGTCCCCCCGCCCCGTCACCATGATGACGGGGCTTTTGATCCCCCAGTCCTGAATGCGATCTAGGACCTCCAGGCCACTCATCCCGGGGAGGCTATAGTCCAGAATAATTGCATCGAAAGATTGTTCCTTTAAGATTTCAAGGGCCTGGGGGCCGTTTTCCGCCATGACAACCCGGATGTCAGGCGCGTTTTCTTGAAAGCCCAGGAGGACAAGCTCTCTTTGGTCAGGATTGTCCTCGACGAGGAGCATCTGCGAAGTCTGCTTGGCCATCTCCCTTTTCAGCCGCGCGCTAACGTTCCGATATCGGTCCGCGATCCGTGAGAATCCAATAATATTTCAATGATTTGACCTTCTCAAAAAACTCTTCAAATATAACCGGCTTCGTCACAAAACTGTTAGCGCCCAACTTGTAACATCGATCAGCCTCCTCGTTCTGGTCCGAGGTCGTGAGCATGATCACAGGAATGACCCGAAGTTTTTCGTCCTCCTTAACTTTCTTTAGAACCTCGACCCCGTTCACCTTCGGAAGCCTGATGTCCAGTAGAATCAACCCCGGTAGCAGGCGCCCCGCGTATGAGCCCTTCCGAAACAGGTAATCGAGGGCCTCTTGACCGTCCGTGACCCAGATAATATTGTTCGCCAAGCTTCCCTCCCTGAGGGCCTGCTGCGTCAGCTCGGCGTGGTCCGGGTTGTCTTCCACCAATAGAATCTCGAGGTCTGCCGCGCTCTCTACCATCTTTAGACCTGAATATCCGATCCGACCTTCAGTCAACGTGAATCTCGAATGATCCCGTGACATTCCTACATCCGGAGAAGAAGGCCATCTCTCTGGTGGATGGAAGCCCAGATCGGGAAACACACTCGAGGGACAATCTGTGGGATTCCACAAATCTATCATAGAAGAGGATCTTGTCAATGAAGGTTTCCGTTCGGCGCGCCCCGGGAAAATCTCGGCGATCCTTCTGGAGGGTGGAGAAACCCTCTCCCCTTTCAGAGGCGGGATGGCGAAATTAAGGGGGCTAAAAACGGACGAAAAGAAGGCGCCTCGAACGCGCGGCCGGTATTCGGAAACCCGGAGCATCGAAGGCTTCCAAAGGGAAAAAGAGCCGTACGACCATCGCCGGTTCCCGTTGGAGACTCGAAAGCGATGTCATCGTTTGGATCAAGCAAGCGATCACCGGGGTGCGGTCGTCGGAGCCCTGGCTGTTTTTCTTCTGGGAGATTTCTTCTGTGCTTGCATCTTAAAACTTTGTGTCCCGGCGCTCCTCCTCCGACCGGAAAGCCGAGGCTCTGGATGCACGGGAGAAGACTTTCTGAGCCGTTTTTTGCCGTTTCGCTTCTGATTTCCCGGAAGGGGCGCAAGGAGTGTGAGGCGATCGCCCGAGGGACTTTCCCAGGCGTCATCATCGGGCCGCTCAAGGAGTCGCCCTCGGCGGTCACCGAATGGAACAGAACGGAGGTGATCCATTTTGGGAAAAAACCGGAGGGGACTGACGGCGCGGAGCCAGGAGAGGAGGAGCACCGGATCAAGCGAGGGCGAGCGACCTCTCAGCGATCCCCCGCACGGTGGGTTAAACCCGACCGGCCGCAGAAGTCGATTTTATCCCGAAGCCATCTGGATCGAGCCGCATAAAAAGGGAGACGCTCGAGGTCCTTGAGATCGACCTGCAGCCTCCAACTCCAATTACCGGGTCCGATCGTCGCGGGAATATTGATTTGATCCTTCAAGCCGAACAGGTCTTGAAACGGGAACAGGACGATCATCGAGCCTGCCAAAAGAAGCCGATCGAGAACTCGTTCGTTCAAGAACTCGGAAAACTTCTCGGGTGCCGGGGCCGGATCCCCGTCTGCCCTCAGCACCTCCCAGACCGCGGCCCGTTCCTCTGGAGTAAGATCCGCCCACCAGCCGGCCAGCGTGCTCGTGTCGTGGGTGCCTGTGGTCGCAAGGGAGACGAACGGATAGCCCGCAGGATCGTAATACTTCCCCTGTTCATCTTTTTCCCACCGGAACACCTTATTTCCGGCAATGCGGAACGACTGAAGCGTTTGGCGAACAAATTTCGGGATGACCCCGAGGTCTTCCGCCACGGGGATGCAGCCTCCGGCTTCTTCGAGGATCGCATTCAATAGCTGGGTCCCGCGACGGATCTGTTCGCCCTCCTCCTCTGGTTCGAAGCGGGGCGATCCCCCGGCCGGAAAAATCCAGATCCGGAAGAATCCGACCACATGGTCCAGCCTCAGGAGAGAGAACAGGTCGCGGGCCTCCCTCATCCTCAGGCGCCACCAGGCGAGCCCGTTTTTCTCCATCACCCCCCAGCGGAAGACCGGGAGGCCCCAGTTTTGTCCCTCGGCGCTGAAGAAATCGGGCGGAGCGCCCACCGAATCCTCGAGGCTGAAGCTTCCTCGATCGCTCCAGACATCGGAGCTGTCCCTGCTGATGAGAAAAGGAAGATCCCCCATCAGGGACATCCCCCTCTCCCCGGCCCTCTTCAAGACGATCCTCCACTGCTCGAAGATCAGCCATTGGAAATATTTCAGCTTGAGAAGACGTTTCTCCTCTTTCTGGCGCAACTCGCGAAGTGCCCGCGGGTCCCGATCGCGAAAGTTGGGAGGCCACTCCAGCCAGTAGTGCCACTCGAAGCGCTCCTTCAGTAATCGAAAAAGCGCATAATCCTCCATCCAGGCTTTCGAAGCGACGAAGACCTTCAGGGCCTGGGCGCGCGGCGTCTCCCGGAGCCATTCCTCCCGGTAGTAGCGCTCAAAACACAGATCGAGGAGCCGATGCTTTAATAGACGAATCTGACCGCGCTCGATACGCTCGCTCGAACGCCAACGGGAGAGATCTTGTTGAACCGACGGGTCGTTGAACAGACGCTCCGCCCGATCGTTGCCCCGAAAATCGGGCAAGTCCAAGACAGAAAGATAGATCGGATCCATCGCAAACCCGCTTAATGACTGATAGGGGCTCGACTCCCCCGGGGCGGTCTCCCCCAGCGGAAGCAGTTGGATCAGGCGCAGATGATGGTCGGCCGCCCAGTCGATCAATGGGATGAGATCGAGGATCTCCCCGATTCCAAAGTTTTCTTCCGTCTTCAGGGAAAAAACCGGTATGCTGACCCCTGCAACTCGATCGAGAATGGGAGCAAGATGGGTGGGAACCTGATCTGGGCTCATGAGCTCCGGGAAGGCCTTCTTCTTTTCGGTGCGCCCCTGCGCCAGCGGCCGATCGCGAGATAAAAGCCGATGTTCGCCTCGGGATCGATCCGGGGAACGATCCGCGCCTCGGAGGAGGTCAGCAGCGTCTGGACACCCGGGCCGTGACCGGCGAGCGCGCTATCGCCGTGCACCACGACGCCGACCGTGATCGCACCTTCACGGAAGTTCCAGCCGAAGCTGGCATCATGGTCCGCAATGGCCACCAGATCGCCGAACCGAAGTGATTCGAGCTTGTGACGGCGGATGACCGCCGGATCTCCGGTCTGGATGTCGTAATCGCCCTTGAAGACGTCGCTGTGTCCCAGACCGGAGCCCATCAATTTTCCCGGAACGACGGCGACCACCGGAATCTCGATCCGGCGCCCTTCGAGTTCCCGGACCCGTAATTTTCTGAGAAGTCCCGGATCAAGGCTGTAGATCGTCAACTCCGGGAAATCGGGCAGAACGAGCCCCTGGCCGTACGCATGGATGAGGACCTTATCGTCCTGGGTCAGCTTGAGCAACGTCGGATCGTCGAAATCGACCATGACATGCTCGACACCGCCGTGATGCCCGATGACCGTCCCCTTCGCTCCCTTGGCATCTCCGCTGATCACCACCGCCTCGTTTCCGACGCACGAAAAAATGTTAAACGCCCGGTTCGGGTCCTGTGCCAACTTGGTCGGATCACAGGTGAGCGAAACCCCCGGCTCGATATGATCACCGGCCAGACCGAAGACCGAATCCCCGACTTTGACGTTGTAGGTGATTCCGCCGACGCTGGGAAGCATGAGCGGTTTTCCGGTCCGGGAAATTTCCCATCCATAGCTCCTCGGATACATCACGGTTCCCTGAACAGCGAATTTGACGAGGCGATCCTCGTTGGTTAGCATGGCGGCCGCCTCCCATCCAAATTGAAATCAAATCACCCGACCGGGATTCGAGCGAAGGCAAACCGATCAGAAAGGGGGTCACGCTCCCTTTGCCAAGTCGTGTGCCATTCTCCGGGATCCCCACCGAACCGACCGGACCACCATCACCAGTCCGAGAACAAACATGGGAAAGCTCAAGAGCTGGCCCATCGAGAAGGGACCGAGAACCAATCCGAGCTGAGGATCCGGCTCTCGAAAAAACTCGATGCTGAAGCGAAACAGGCCATAGAACAGAAAGAGCGACCAAAATGGAACCCCGCGGGATGCGCCCGAGCGCGCCAGAGAGAAAAGAATCAAGAAAAGGACCACTCCTTCCAGGAAGGCCTCGTAGAGTTGGGAGGGATGCCGGCAGACTTCCCCGCCGGCCGGAAAGACCATACACCAAGGAACCGTCGTAGAACGGCCGAAGAGTTCCCCATTGATGAAATTCCCGATCCGCCCGAGGCCCAGCCCGACTGGGACCGCCACCACGGCCGCGTCGGCCACATCGAAGAACGAGAGCCCCTTCGAACGGCAGAACAGATAGCCCGCCACGAGCACCCCGATGAGTCCGCCATGGAAGGACATCCCTCCTTCCCAGACCGCGATGAGTTTGAAGGGATTGTTAAAATAGTAAGCCGGGTTGTAAAAGAGGATATAACCCAGGCGGCCCCCCAGAATGACCCCGAGGGCCGCGTAAAGGATCAAGTCGGAGACCTGATCCTTGCTCAATGCAAGCCGCCTCTTGAGCGCCATGTAGCGGACCAAGAAAACAGCCGTCATGAAGGAGATCGCGTACATGAGGCCGTACCAGCGGAAAGCAAGCGGCCCGAATCGGAAGAAAACGGGGTCGATGCGCGGGTACGCCATCATGCGATCGGAATCTCCCCCTTTTGCCCGTTCACAGGACCCCGCGCCGGCTCTTCCATCTTGCCGACCTTCTTCCCCAACCGGTCGGAGAGTTTCTCTACGATCTTGTCGAGGAGATCTGGAACTTTCTCGAAGAGGGCGTCCATTCCCTTCCCCCGGCCGACGTTTAACAGGGAAACGCTCTCGTCCCGGACCACTAAAAATGCGACCGGTTCGATTCGGATACCCCCACCCCCGCCATTGGCCTTGACGGGATCGTTCCCTCCCCCTCCGACGCCGACTCCCATCGAAACCCGCGACACCGGGATAATCGTCATGCCGCCGACCATCAGTTCCTGGCCGACGACGGTTTCCGTATGCGCGATCATCTTCATCTGGTCCATCAGGACCTTCATTAAATCTTCAGAGACGTTCATGTGACTTCCTCCGTTGAAACCCTTCACCTCGCCCGATGGCACGGTGGGCATTTCTTTCCTCTGCTTTACGCCCCGTGGCTCAAAGCGACCTCATCCAGGCTGAGGCGCGCGAGCCGTCCCCCAGAGATCCCGAAAGAGGGCAAAGAGGGCACGATAAGGAAGTGTCGCCAGCAACTGCAAAATGGGGATAATCGTACGATAAGGCCTGACCTGAAACCGGGCCAGCACCCAGTTGCGCTCTTCGAAGTTGATCGCCAGAGAGGTTCGGGGGAGCTGAAGCCCCCGCACAATTCCGAAACAGATCCCATTGATCATCGGATCATCGAAAGAGAGTTCACCCTGGATCCGTGCAATGCGAAGGCCACGGCTCAACCGTATTAAAAAACGCTTCAGTTCGCTCACCAACCGAAGAGCCAATCCGGGTTCTGAGGCCAGCCGCCCGATGAGACGGTCGGCTTTGGAGGGATGTCCGGTCGAAGACACCCCCGAAGGATCAGGAGATTCCTTAGCCCGGCGCCGGTGGATTCTCAGACCGAGAAACGAGAGCCACCATCCCTTCCCACGGTCGTTCCCGAGGGCCAGGAAAAGCCAACCCGCCGAATAACAGCCCAATCGGGTATCGATCTCAAAACGGATCGGGATGACGACCAACAGCACGGCCGCGATCCCCGACAGGAGAAGGAGGTCCATTCCAATACCCATCGGCGCATCCCAAATTTTCAGGGGCGGACCAGACTTACTATATCATACCGAACGGCGGGAAAGAAAGGCGGGGTCGCCTCGCTGCGAACTCATCCCAGCAGGACCGGACGGCGTCGATCGTTAGAACCGGCCGAAGCATCATGCCGGGGCCGCCCTGCGACTCTTTTTCGGAATTCCGGTTTTCCACGAAAGAGAATTTCGACCGCGTTCGAAGAGGAGGGGACGCAGGCGCCCCATTTTGCTACCAGTCGACCTTGATCTCCCTCTTGCCTCCCTTTTTGTCCAGGAAGACCACCTTTCCGTGCTCCTGGCCAAAGCGGTGAAGATCCCGGGTGATACTGACATCCTCCCGGCAGTAGAGGGCGATCCTCGCAAATTTCCCCTCCTTGAACCAGCGGAGCGAGGCCAGGCCGTCGGCGGATTTCCTGCTACCGAGCGTTGCCCTGGCGAGGGTATCGAGTTTCGGACGCATTCCAAGAAGGGGGGTCAGATAGGTGAGGAGGTCCAGCGTCGGAAGGCCTCCCAGATCGACGGAGGTATAGGCGGAGAGGACCGCGTAATCGAAATTAAGGATATTGAACCCGATCACCCGATCCGCTTTCTGGAGGTGCTGCACGAGGGCCGGCACATCCTCTTCCTCATATCCTCGAAACAGCCCATCCTGGGTGGAGAAGGTGACGGCAAAGGCGACGCCCATTCTGTGTTTGTAATCCCATCCGCCGACCTCATCGGCACCCCTCTGGGTCTCGACATCAAAATAGACGAGGTTTTCCAATGGAGATCCCCTCCCGCGGCGGACCGCCGCCCTCGTACTCTAAACGTTCGCGAGGGTTCCTGTCAATTGAAACGAGGCCCTTCGCAGGGCTATGCCAATGTTTTAGATAAGCCGTGGTGATTGAAGTCTTTTCATTTTTCTTTGAACTTTGTTCCTGCGAATGGGTTAACCTTCGGGTGTGGAATTTCAAAGGGTCCATCAGGGCCTCCTGAAGGAAATCATCGTTCGGCCGATTCTCCCGGGGGAGCGGGAGCGATGGGAAGAGCTGATGCGCCGGCATCACTACCTGGGCTTCTCGTGTCGGGTGGGGGAGTCGCGATGTGGCCGAGCGCGCCGGAGAGTGGTTTGCCCTGCTTGGCTGGCCTGCGGCGGCCCTCCAGTGCCGGCCTCAAGACCGTTTTATCGGCTGGCCCCCGCTCCTGCAGTATCAGCGCCTTCAGCTCATCGCCAACCACTGCCGCTTTCTCATCCTGCCCCACGCCTCGCGGGTCTGATCCCTGAATCTCAGACGCCTTGGTGCCGATTGGCAGGCCGTGCACGGCCATCGGCTCTTGCTGGCAGAAACCTTGGTCGACCCCAGCGCTTTCGCGGGGCCTGCTACCGCGCCGCCAACTGGTGGTCAACCCGCGGCTACGCCAAGCATCAAATGCGCTATACGACCCACCACTCAAGTGGGTGCTCATCTATCCGCTTCATCCCAAGGCCAAAGAGCTTCTGTGCGACCCACAGCTTAAAGATGGGCGTACACCCAAGATGAATTCCAAAGCCAGCACCAAGCGAAGCGCTCCTGGAGCAGATCGGCCGACTGCCCGATTGCCGAAGGGAGCGGGGCATCCGCCATGCATATCGCACGGTGCTCACGATCGCGTTGGCGGCTCTGCGGGGCCAAAAGCTTTACCGCCGTGGGGGAGTTTGCCGCTTCGCTCACCCAGGCCCAGCTCAATGGGCTCTACGCGCGCTTTAATCGCAAAACAGCCCGCCACGAGGCCCCCTCGGAGCCCACCCTCAGGCGGGTGCTGCAGAGCTGGGACGCCGAGGTCCTCGACTACTAAGTCCGACCCCAACGACCCTCTCGCCCTGAACGGCAAGACGCTCAAAAGATGGCACCCAGGTCCATCTGCTCTTCCGCCTTCCTGCACCAGCAAGCGCTCAGCGTCGCTCAGATCGAGGTGGGAAGAGAAAACCAAC
>Ga0209167_10001522_pt1 | contig 13511 bp, 11 predicted proteins | sample Coa_R1_9_FD_187154 | JGI IMG/M metagenome (GOLD analysis project Ga0209167, IMG submission 187154) | Surface soil microbial communities from Centralia Pennsylvania, which are recovering from an underground coalmine fire - Coalmine... | ecosystem: Environmental > Terrestrial > Soil >... | reverse complement strand
TCAGTCCTCGCTCGGCTTCTCCTCGCCCGAGCTGCAGTGGGTCGTCGACGCGTACTCGATCACCTTCGCCGGCTTCCTGATGCTCGGCGGGCGCGCCGCAGACCGGCTTGGACAGCGGCGGATCTTCGTGCTGGCGCTGACGGGGTTCGCGCTCGCGTCACTGCTCGGCGGACTCGCGCCCGAGCGCAACACGCTGATCGCGGCGCGCGCCCTCCAGGGCCTCGCCGGCGCATTCATGGCGGCCTCCTCGCTTGCGATCGTGACCTCGTCGTTCCCGCCGGGTCCGAAGCTGCACCGCGCGATCGGGACGTGGGCGGCGATGAACGGCCTCGGCGGAGCGGCCGGCGTGCTGTTCGGCGGGATCATCACGCAGGCGATCAGCTGGCGCTGGGTGCTTCTGATCAACCCGCCGATCGGTCTCGTCACCGTCGTGGTCGCCTACGCAGTCGTCAGCAACCGCCGGCACCATCGCGAGGGGCAGAGCTTCGACGTCGCCGGCGCGCTGACGCTGACGATCGGGCAGATGGTGCTCGTCTACGGCGTCGTCGAGGCTGGCCTGCAGGGTTGGGCCAAGCCGATCGCGCTCGGGCCGATCATCGGCGGCCTGACCCTACTTGGCGCCTTCAACGTGATCGAGGCGCGGTTCGCCTCATTCCCGCTCGTCCCATTCCGCGAGTTCACGCGCGAGCTCAACGTCGCCAACGTGATCGTCGTGCTGTTCAGCGCCGCGCTCTTCCCGATGTGGTTCGTGGGGTCTCTCTACCTCCAGCAGGTGCTCGGCCTGTCACCGCTGCACACCGGTCTGACGTTCCTGCCGATGGCGCTGACGATCATGCTCGTGGCCTCGCGAGCCGGGCGCCTGGTCGGGCGCTTCGGGGTGCGCACGGTGCTCTCAAGCGGGCTGACGCTGATGACCGCGGGCATGCTGCTGCTGGCCGGCATCGGTCACGCGGGGAGCTCGATCACGTTCGTGATGATCCCGGGCATCCTGGTCGCCGCGGGAATCGGTCTCTCGATCGTGTCCTCGACGATCGCCGCAACGCACGGCGCCAAGGAGGGGCAGACAGGCCTCGCCTCGGGGCTCGTCAACACTTCCCGGCAGGTCGGCGGCGGACTTGGGCTCGCCGTCCTGATCACGCTTGCCACCCAGCACACCTCGACGCTGATCGGCGCCGGCGAGCAGGTCCCCGCCGCGCTCGCCGGCGGCTTCCGCGTCGCCTACCTGATCGGCGCTGGGCTGACTGCCGCAGCGCTGATCGTGACCGTGACGATGGTCCGCGGGGGTGCGACCCGACTCATCGGTGCGCGTCGCGCGCTGCTGCCGTTGGCGGTCGCCGTCGTGGTCGCCGCGTTCGCCGTCGTCGACTACAGCGTCGGCGGCCGCCACGGAGCGCCGATCGGCGAGTACTCGACCAAGGACACGCTGAGCTTCGTCACCGCGCCTGACCTTCACCCGCCGAAACTGATTCCCGACATGACGCCGAACCCCTCGACGCTCGCGCCGGGCTACATCTTCACCGCGAACTTCTACGACCTCAACTACCCGCCGATCGACGGACAGAGCGGTCCGCTGATCCTCGACTCGAACCTCCAGCCGGTCTGGTTCATGCCGCTCTCATCGGAGAACGCGGTCGCCGGGAACCTCGAGCTGCAGCGCTACCGGGGCAAGCCCGCCCTTTCCTACTGGCAGGGCTACGTGACCAACACGGGCGCGACCGAGAGCGGCGAGGACATCGTCCTCAACCAGCACTACCAGCAGGTCGCGAAGCTGCGCGGCGTCGACGGCTGGAAGCTGACGCTGCACGAGTTCCTGATCGTCGGCGACGACGCGTGGGTGACCGCCAACAAGGACGTCCCCTACGACCTCTCGCGATTCGGCGGCGCCTACAACGGCGCGATCGACGACTCGGCGGTGCAGGAGTACGACCTGCGCACCGGCAAGCTGCTCTACAACTGGGACGCCCTCGACCACATCCTGCCCGGAGACTCCTACGCGACGGTGCCGACCAACGCCTTCCCCTGGGACACCTACCACGTCAACTCGATTTCACTCGAAGGCAACGACGCGATGCTCGTCTCGATGCGCGACACCTGGGCCGCCTACCTCGTCAATCTGCGGCCCGGCAAGGCCAAGGGCCACATCATCTGGACGCTCGGCGGCCGCCACTCGAGCTTCAAGATCCCAAGCGAGGCCGCGTTCCAGTGGCAGCACGACGTCATGCTCCAGCCGGGCAACGTCGTGACTATGTTCGACGACCACTGCTGCCAGCTGACCGGCGGCGGGACCTACGTCGCCCCGAGCGCCAACTCGCGGCCGCTGACGCTGAAGCTCGACCTCGCAAGCCACAGCGCGCGCATGCTCTCGGCGGCCGTCACCGCCAGCGGCGAGAACCTTGGCATCGCCTCCGACTACATGGGCTCGACGCAGCCGCTCGCCAACGGCAACACGATGGTCGGCTGGGGATCGACCGACTACCTGTCCGAGTACTCGCGCAACGGCAACGAGGTGCTCGGCGCGCAGTGGCCCGGCAGCAACCTCAGCTACCGCGCCGTGGTCGAGCCGTGGGCTGGGCTGCCGCTCACCGCGCCCGCGGGTGCCGCCCGGACGCGCGGCGGGCGCACAACTGTCTACGTGAGCTGGAACGGCGCCACCCGCGTCGCCTCCTGGCGCGTGCTCGGCGCAGGCGCCGCCGGCCAGCCCGCGGCGGTCGCCCACGCGGCGCGCTCGGGCTTTGAGACCGCGATCGCGCTCCCTCGCGCCTTCGCGACCTACGAGGTCCAGGCGCTCGATTCAAGCGGCGCCGTGATCGGCACCTCCCGCCGCTTCAGCGCGCCATAGCCGATCTGCCTTACATCCCCGCTGTCATGCTCGCGAGCGGTGGGAGGGGGATCGCGGCGCTTCGCGAAACAGGGTGAGCGCCGCTGCAAATCGCCTTCACGCCCTCTAATAGACTCTTAACGAAGATCCAACATAATGCGGGAGCCCCGCAACCTCCGATGGTTGGCGGTGTCCCAGAGCCCATGAGCCCATTGCGCACGCCACTCGCACAGGCCGCGAGCGACCAGACAAACGAGCCGGTCCGCTCCGCCGAGGTCGTCGCCCTTCACTCCCACCGTCGTCCCGACGTGCGCCTCCCCCACCTCGCGGCGCTCGAGGCCGAGGCGATCCACGTGATGCGCGAGGTGGCAGCGTCGTTCGAGCGTCCGGTGCTGCTGTTCAGCGGCGGCAAGGACTCGATTGTCCTCCTGCGCCTCGCCGAGAAGGCGTTCCGTCCCGCGCGCTTCCCGTTCCCGCTGATGCATGTCGACACCGGCCACAACTTCCCCGAGGCGATCGACTTCCGCGACCGTCGCATCGCCGAGCTCGACGAGCGGCTGATCGTAGCCTCCGTCCAGCAGTCGATAGACAACGGCCGGGTGGTCGAGGAGATCGGGCCGCGCGCCTCGCGCAACCGCCTGCAGACGACGACCCTGCTCGACGCCGTCGCCGAGCATCGCTTCGACGCGGCGATCGGCGGCGCCCGCCGCGACGAGGAGCGCGCGCGCGCCAAGGAGCGAATCTTCAGCTTCCGCGACGACTTCGGGCAGTGGGATCCAAAGAACCAGCGGCCCGAGCTCTGGAACCTCTACAACACACGGATCCGCGCGGGCGAGCACGTCCGCGTGTTCCCAATCTCAAACTGGACCGAGCTGGACGTCTGGGAGTACATCGAGAGCGAGCGTCTCGAGGTCCCGTCGATCTACTTCGCCCACGCGCGCGAGACATTCGAGCGCGACGGAATGCTCTACGCCTACAGGGACGGCCAGGAGCTGCTGCCGGGCGAATCCACAGCGACCCGCACGGTCCGCTACCGCACCGTCGGCGACATGAGCTGCACCGGTGGCGTCGCTTCCAGCGCCTCGACGATCGCCGAGATCCTCGCCGAGATCACCGCCACGCGCACGACCGAGCGCGGCCAGACGCGCGCCGACGACCGCACGTCGGAGGCGGCGATGGAAGATCGCAAGAAGGCCGGGTACTTCTGAGCATGGCCCAGGCGTCGATCAGGCAGCAGCCGCTCGCGAACATCTGCTGGCATGAGGGCAACGTCGACCGCGCCGCGCGCTGGGACGCGCTCGGCCAGCGCGGCGCGACGATCTGGTTCACGGGCCTCTCGGGCTCCGGCAAGTCGACGATCGCCGCGGCCGTCGAGCAGCAGCTGATCGAGGCCGGCCGCTGGGCCTATCGCCTCGACGGCGACAACCTCCGCCACGGCGTGTGCAGCGATCTCGGGTTCAGCCGCGACGACCGCGCCGAGAACGCGCGGCGCGTCGCCGAGCTCGCGCTGCTGTTCGCCGACTCGGGCGCCGTGGCGCTGGTCTGCCTCGTCTCGCCCTACGACGCCGACCGGCAGGCGGCGCGCGCGATCCACGAGGAGGCCGGCGTCGACTTCGTCGAGGTGTTCGTCAACACCAGCCTCGCCGAATGCGCGCGGCGCGACGTCAAGGGGCTCTATGCGCGGGCCCGCGGCGGCGAGCTCGCCAACCTGACCGGCGTCGGATCACCGTATGAGACACCGCGCAATCCCGACGTCGAGCTCGCGGAGTGCCTAGCGGTCGACGCCTCGTGCGCGCTGGTGATGGGCGCGCTGCCGCCGCCGGCCGGCGTCTGATCAGCGCGGCTTCGCGCGGCGCAGCCGGTTGCGCTCTTCCTGCATCTCGGCGACGCGCGCGACGAGCTTGAGGATCTGCGGCACGCCGGTCGCCTTCGCCTGGCCGTAGTGAAAGGCCTCGCGCCAGTCGGCGATCCGCGCGCCCTCGCTGACCATCACGTTGAAGAAGGCGCGCGGCATCTCGACCGTGACGCGAGCGTCGGGCGCGACCTCCTTGGTGATCTTTCGCTCCGGCAGCTCGATGCGGAACTGCTGGACATCGCCGCGGCCGCGCAGGACGAGCGTGAAGACGAGCTTCAGCGGCGCGAACGCCGGCACCTCCTCGACGATCCCCGCCAGTGCCTGCTCGATCTGCTCCTTGACGTCGGTTGTAGCGCTCACGCCAAGTGAGTCTACGCCGCGATGATCGCGTCGATCTCGACAGCCGCCCCACGCGGGAGCGCCGCAACGCCGACCGTGACCCGCGCCGGCGGATCGCTGGGGAATGCCGCGGCACAGGCCTCGTTGACCTCGGCGAAGGCGCCGAGGTCGGTCATGTAGATGGTGATTCGCACGGCGCGCGCGAGTTGCGTGCCGGCGGCCGCCGCCACCGCCTCGAGGTTTTCGAGACAGCGCCGGGCCTGAACCGTCACCGAGCCCTCGACGAGCTCGCCGCTCGCGGGATCGAGCGGAATCTGGCCTGAGCAATACAGGAGGCCGCCGCTTCTGACAGCGTGGCTGTAGGGGCCGATCGCGGCAGGTGCTTGCGGCGCAGTGACGATCTCGCGCTGAGAACTCATACGGACACCTTATCCACGGCGGGCGAGAACTTGCCGGAACCTTAAGCACGATCTTGTAAGGTCAGAACAGATGGGCCGTAAGGTCACTCTGACCGCATCGCTGGTCGCGGTCATCGCCGCGACGGCCGCAGCAGCCTCGCCGTCGACGGCCACTGCCGCCACGAGCTCGATCCCGTTCAAGAACTGCCCGAACGCGCCGAGCTTCGGCTGCGCCCGGCTGTCGGTGCCGCTGGACCCCTCGGGCGCGACGCCCGGCACGATCTCGCTGGCGATCCGCCGCCAGCTGTCGTCGGTCGGCGCGGGGTCGGCGACGACAGCCGTCGTGGTCCTCGCCGGCGGACCCGGTCAGGCGGCGCTGCCATTTGCAACGACCGCCGCGCAGGTCGTCTCCCCGGCGCTGAAAACCGACGATCTCGTCGTCTTCGACCAGCGCGGCACAGGCGACTCGAGTCCCCTGAAATGCTCTTCGCTGAACAGCTTGACGGCGAAGTTCAGCCAGTTGCTCCCCGCCTGCGCCATGCGCATCGGGCCTGACCGCGCCTTCTACACGAGCGATGACACCGTCGCCGACATCGAGGCGATCCGCAGGGCGCTCGGCTACACAAAGCTGATCCTCTATGGCACCTCCTATGGCACCCACGTGGCGCTTCGCTACGCCGCCACCTACCCCGACAATGTCGCGGGTCTGCTGCTCGACTCGACGGAGCCGCCCGACGGTCCGCAGATCTACTTTCAGGCGACGTTTGAGGCGGTGCCACGGATTCTGCGCGAAGCGTGCGCCGGCGGCTGTCGCGGCATCGACCCGACGACCGACCTGCGCACTGTGCTTCACAGGCTCGACTCAAAGCCGGCTCGAGTGATCTATCGCGAGAGCACCGGCCGCGAGCTGCATCTGACTATCCGCGCCGTCGATATCGCCTCGATTCTCATCATCGGCGATGAGGACCCCTCCCTTCGAGCCGACTTACCAGCCGCGCTCCATGCCGCCGCTCGCGGCCGCTACGCGCTGCTCGGCATCCTCGTCGCGCGCGCGATCCTCGGCCAGCTGCCCGACAAGACGATCAACAACCCGCTCTATTTCGACACCGAGTGCGAGGAGCTCCCGTTTCCGCGGGATGCGACGGCTGCCGAGCGGCTGGTGGCCGGCCTCGCGGCGGCCAAGGCGATGCCGGCCGGGACATTCGGGCCCTTCAGCCCGATCACGGCCTATAGCGAGAGCACCGCTCCCGACTGCGCCTATTGGCCCACCGCGACAGCGGCGCCCGAACCGCAGCTGCCGTCGCTGCCGAACGTGCCCACCCTCATCATCAGCGGCGCCGACGACCTGCGGACACCGACTGCGAACGCGCGCGCGGTCGCCGCGGCGATCCCCGACGCCAAGGTCGTCGTCGTGCCGCAGACCGGGCACTCGGCGCTGACGACCGAGTTCGGCGCCTGCGGGCGCAACGCCGTCAACGCGTTCTTCACCGGGCAGCCGATCGTCACCGACTGCGCGCCGCGCATGCAGCCGGACTACCTGCGCCCGGCGCACGCGGCGCCCGCGTCGCTGCCGAGCGTCGCACCGCTGGCGGGCATGCCGGCCGGCGCCGGCCGGACTGCGCACGCCATCGAACTGACGCTCGGCTGGAACAACCGCGAGATCGACGAGAGCTACTTCGAGACGCTGATCGGCGTCAACAACCAGGCCTTCAGCAAGGGCCTCGGCGGCCTATACAGCGGCTTCGCCAAGGTTACGAACAAGCAGAACGGCGGCACAACGATCGTTTTCCACAGCTTCTCCTACGTGCCCGGACTGGCGATCTCCGGCCGCCTCGCCTCGGGCGTCGGGACGCTGCGAATCGGCGGCTCGGCGGCCGCGCACGGCACGCTCACCGCCGCCACCTCCAACGACTTCGTCGGCACGCTCGGCGGTGTGAAGGTGCACTTCCGAATCAGCGCCGCCCAGCTCACGGCGCTCATCGCCTGAGGGCCGGCGTGGCCAACGCTCTGGCCAACGAGACCTCCCCCTACCTGCGCGCGCACGCGCACAATCCGGTCGACTGGCTGCCGTGGGGCGAGGAGGCGCTGCGCCGCGCGCGCGAGCTTGACCGCCCGTTGCTCGTCTCGATCGGCTACGCGGCCTGCCATTGGTGCCACGTGATGGAGCGCGAGTCCTTCGAGGACGACGCGACGGCGGCGCAGATGAACGAACGCTTCGTCTGCGTCAAGGTCGACCGCGAGGAGCGACCCGATGTCGACGGGATCTACATGGAGGCCGTCCAGGCGATGACCGGCCACGGCGGCTGGCCGTTGAACGTCTTCCTGACCCCCGACGGGCGGCCCTTCTACGGCGGGACCTACTGGCCGCCGCGACCGCGCGCCGGCATGCCGAGCTTCGGCCAGGTCCTCGACGCTGTCGCGGCATTGTGGCGAGATCGCCGCGAGGAGGCTGTCGCGGCCGGTGCCCAGCTGACCGAGCGGCTCGGCGGCGCGGCGGCGCTCGAGCCCTCGCAGGGACCGCTCGGCCGCGAGCTCGTCGACGCAGCGCTCGACGGCCTGCGCCGCGCGTACGAGCCGCTGCACGCGGGCTTCGGCGGGGCGCCGAAATTCCCGCCACACTGCGCGCTCGAGCTGCTCGCCGCGACGGGTGAGCGCGACATGACCGACGCGACATTGCGCGCCATGGCGATCGGCGGGATCTGCGACCAGGTCGGCGGAGGGTTCGCGCGCTACGCCGTCGATGCGACGTGGACCGTGCCGCACTTCGAGAAGATGCTCTACGACAACGCGCTGCTCGCGCGGGCCTACCTGCGGGCCTGGCAGGACACCCGCGAGCACCTCTTCGAGCGGACCTGCCGCGAAACGCTCGAGTTCTGCTTGCGCGAGCTGCGCGCACACGACGGCGGGTTCTGCTCCTCACTCGACGCCGACTCAGAAGGCGAGGAGGGTCGCTTCTACGTCTGGACGCTTGATCAGCTGCATGCCGAACTTGGCGAGCTCGCGGCGGAGGCGATCGCCTACTTCGGCGCTACGCAGGCGGGTAATTTCGAGGGCGCCAACGTGCTCGAGGCGCGCGGGCCAGAGCCGGCGGCGCGCGAGGAGATTCGCGCGGTGCTGCTCGCGGCGCGCGCCGAGCGAGCCCGCCCGGCACTCGACGACAAGCGCCTGTGCGCCTGGAACGCGCTGATGATCGCGGCGCTGGCCGACGCCGGCGTCCTGCTCGGCGAGCGCCGCTACCTCGATGAGGCGATCGCGTCGGCGGACTTCATCTGGGAGCGCATGCGCGATGGCGAGGGGCGCCTGCTTCGCAGCTACAACCACGGCAGCGCGCGCCTGCTCGCCTACCTCGAGGACCACGCCTACCTGCTCGAGGCGATGCTGGCCCTCTATGAGGCCAGCTTCGAGGAGCGCTTCTTTGCCCGGGCGCGCACACTCGCCGACGCAATCCTCGAGCGTTTCGCCGACAGCGAGCGCGGCGGGTTCTTCGTCAGCCCCTCCGACGGCGAGCAGCTGATCAAGCGCCGCAAGGACCTCGAGGACACACCGATTCCGTCCGGCTCGTCAAGCGCGGCACTCGGCCTGCTGCGCCTCGGCGCCCTCACCGGCGACAGCCGTTATGAGGATGCGGCGATCGGCGCGATGCGCCTCGCCGGCGAGCTCGCGCCCCGCTACCCGATCGCCTTCGGCCACCTGTTGTGCGCCGTGGACCTCCACGCCTCCGGGGCGCTCGAGGTAGCCGTCGTCGGACCGGGCGCCGGCGAGCTGATCGCGGTCGTGCGCGAGCGCTACCGCCCGCACGTCGTCGTCGCACTCGGCGACGGAGGCGAAAGCGAGGTCCCGCTGCTTGAGGGCCGCTCAGCCGTGGGCGGCTCAGCGACGGCCTACGTCTGCGAGCGCTTCACCTGCCAGGCGCCGGTCGGCGAGCCCGCCGAGCTGCGCCTCAAGCTGCGCTGAGCTCAGCCAGCTCGGAGTCGCTGAGGACGAGCTGGGCAGCTGCGACGTTCTCCTCGAGGTGAGCGATGCTCGAGGTGCCGGGGATCGGCAGCATCACCGGCGAGATCGCAAGCAGCCAGGCGAGCGCGATCTGGGATGCGCTCGCGTCGTGGGCGCGCGCGATCCGCTCGAGCGCGCCGCCGCGGCCGGTGAGCTTGCCCTGGGCGACCGGTGCGTAGGGGATGAAGGCGATCCCGCGCTGCGTGCAGGCGTCGAGGACGTCCTGGTGCATGCGGTCGGTGGCGTTGTACTCGTTCTGAACGGACACGATCGCGGTCATCTCGAGCGCCTGCTCGAGCTGCGCGACGCTGACGTTCGAAAGTCCGATGTGGCGGACCTTGCCCTGCGCGCGCGCTTCGATGAACGGCCCGAGCGACTCCTCGAACGCGACGGCGGGGTCGGGCCAGTGGAACTGGTAGACGTCGATTGCCTCGACGCCAAGTCGCCGCAGCGAGCCGTCGAGGGCCTCGCGGATGTGCTCGGGGCGCCCGTCCCTCGTCCAGCTGCCAGGGCCGCTGCGCGTGAAGCCCGCCTTGGTCGCGATCACGAGCCCGTCGTAAGGGTGTAGAGCCCGCGCGATAAGTTCCTCGCTGACGTTGGGACCGTAGGAGTCGGCGGTGTCGATGAAATCGACACCGAGCTCGCGGACGCGGCGAAGCAGCGCGACCGCTCCGTCGGGGTCTGCGGGCGGGCCCCAGATACCCTCGCCGGTGATCCGCATCGCACCGAAGCCGAGTCGGTCGACGTCGAGGTCGCCGAGCGTGATGCGTCCGGCGCCGCTCACAGGATCGGGAGGTAGCGGTCGAGCTCCCAGCGCGTGACCTGCATGCGGTACTCCTCCCATTCGCGGCGCTTGATCTCGACGTAGCGGTTGAAGGTGTGCTCGCCGAGCGTGCGCAACGCGAGCTCGGAATCGGCGGTCAGCTCGATCGCGGCGCCGAGCGTCTCCGGCAGCTGCTCGATGCCGAGGCGGCGGCGCTCCTCGGGCGAGAGGTTGTAGAGATTTTTCTCCATCGGCTCGGGCAACTCGTAGCCCTTCTCGATCCCCTCGAGGCCGGCCTGCAGAAGCGCGGCGAACGTCAGGTATGGGTTACAGGCCGGATCGGGACAGCGCAGTTCCATGCGCGTGCCGAACTCGTCGCCCGGCTCGTAATGGGGAACGCGCACGAGGGCCGAGCGATTGCGGCGCGACCAGGCGACGTAGACAGGCGCCTCATAGCCGGGCACTAGGCGCTTGTAGGAGTTGACCCACTGGGCGAAGATCGAGCAGATTTCGCGCGCGTGCCGCAACTGACCGGCGATGAACGCCTTGCCGACCGGCGAGAGGAAGTACTGGTCGTCGGCGTCGTAGAAGGCGTTGCGGCCACTCGCGAAGAGCGACTGGTGCGTGTGCATCCCAGACCCGTTCTGGCCGAACAGCGGCTTTGGCATGAACGTCGCGTGCCAGCCGTACTTGAGCGCGACCTCCTTGACGGTGATCCGGTAGGTCATGCAGTCGTCGGCCATCTTCAGCGCATCCGCGTAGCGCATGTCGATCTCGTGTTGGGATGGGCCGACCTCGTGGTGGCTGTACTCGACGTGGATGCCGAGCGCCTCGAGCGCGATCGAGGTTTCGCGACGCACGTCCGAGCCGGCGTCGAGCGTCGTCAGGTCGAAGTAGCCGCCCGCGTCGAGCGGCTCGGTGCCCGAGCTATCGCGGAAGAGGAAGTACTCGAGCTCGGGTCCGACGTTGAAGGTGTCGAAGCCGAGGTCGGCGGCGCGGACGAGAGCGCGCCGCAGGATGTGGCGCGGGTCGCCCTCGTAGGGGGTGCGCTCGGGTGTGAGGATGTCGCAGAACATCCGCCCCACTCCCTGCTCCTCCGGGCGCCATGGGAGGACCGCAAAGGTCGCGGGATCGGGCAGCGCGATCATGTCGGACTCCTCGATCGCGTTGAAGCCGGTGATCGATGACCCGTCGAAGCCCATCCCGGATTCCAGCGCGCCGTCGAGCTCGGAGGCGTTGATCGAGAACGACTTCAGCTGGCCGAGGACGTCGGTGAACCAGAGGCGGATGAAGCGGATCTCGCGATCGGCGACGATCGCACGTACGTCCTGGGCTGTGATCGGAGCGTCTGCCACCCGACGCGGAACTATGCCGATCGGTCGTCGAGCCAGTTGCGGGCCCAGCGCTTGAGCTCCTCGAGCGCAGGGGCGAGCTCCTGGCCCTTCTGCGTCAAGGCATACTGCACGCGTACGGGCGGTCCGGCTATGACGGTGCGCTCCACCAGGGCGTTTGACTCAAGCTCCTTGAGTCGGTCCGAGAGCATCCGGTCGGAGAGATCCGGCACCGCGGCGGCGATTGAGGAGAAGCGCAGCGAGCCGGCCTGCATCAGCGTCTCGAGGATCGCGCCGGTCCAGCGGCGCCCGATCAGCTCGACGGCCTGATGAAAGTACGGGCAGCAGGTCGGTCGCTCAGCCTGCTGATCGGTCGCAGTGGCCGGCTCGAGGTCAGCTTGGGTTACTTGAGAAACCATCGCGTCGGCGCATCCTACGCCGCGCGGAGCGTCCTCGAATCCTCGACGGAGCCATCGATGGGCACATCGCCCGCCACGTTGACCATCGCGGTGAAGACCTCAAGCGATGCGAAGGCGATCGCCTCGAGCAGTTGCTCGTCATCCCAGCCGAGCTCGCGCGCCTCCTCGAAGAGGTAAACGGGGGTTCCACCGTCGGCTTCGAGCGCCGACTTCAGGTAGCGAAGCAGCGCCGCCTGCTTGGGATCACCGGAGTCGAACTCGCGCGCCTTGGCGACCTCGTCGAGGCCCAGTCCGGCCGAGCGGGCCGTGCGACTGTGCAGAGCGATGCCCGGATCCGATCCGAACCGCTCGGCGACTGCCAGGGAGATCCGCTCCAGCGTTCCGCGTCCGAGCGAACCGCGCTTGAGCTCGGCGCGGAAGCGCGCGTAGCCGCGCAGCGCCGCCGGCGAGCCGGCGAGCACGCCTAGGAAGTTGGGAAGCTGACCGCCGGTTGCGAGCGCGCCGCGGAGAACCGGCAGCGAGCCCTCGGGGGCCGTCAAGTCGTCATGGATCTGGAACCTGCTCATCGTCGTCTTCATCGCTTCACGGCTGCTTTCATCGCTTTACCTTATGCTTACAACTTACGTTTTGTAAGGATACTGCATTTTGGCGGATTCGCAAGTCGCGCTTCGTCTGTCCTTACGAGATTCTCATCGCACGTTCGTCCAGGACCGGCGGGGAATCGCCTGAAAACGGCCAATACGCGTTACCCGTTCGCAAGGTTCGACAACCATCGAACGTCTCCCTGCGTACGCATGTTCTAGTCCTGCCAACGCGCCAGCGGGCGCGCAGTTGCGGTCGTAGCGCTATTTACGGCCGGCGACGGCGACCACGAACTGCGCGACGTCCTTGGCCTGCTGCCCTGTGTAGATCCCCGCCGGCATGTCGCCGTTGCCGCGCGCGCGACCGAGTTGGATGGCGTTCAGCACAAACGACGCCGGCCCGCTGTAGACCTGCGGGTCGAGGTCGAGGTCCGGTCCGACGTGCCCGACGGCCGCCGCGGCCGCGAGCGTGTGGCAGGTCGCGCAGGAACGCGCGAACAACTGGCGGCCGATCGTCTCGTTCTTGGTCAGCGTGATGCCCGCTGGTCCCTGGCTCGCTTTGTCGTGTCCGTTGGCGACGGCCACCGCGATCGGGACGGCAAGCCCGAAGGCCAGGATCACCGCGAAGGCGAACAGGCGCAGGCGGTTCGCAAGCGCGTTCTCGGAGTGCAGGCGCGCGCGGGCGCGCCCCGGCCCGCCGCCGAGCGCGATCAGGAAGACCGCGCCGCCGATTCCGATCCAGAAGGCGAGCGCAACGTAGAGCACGAGCCGCAATCTATCCCATGGCCCCGACCGCCCGCCCGGTCGGGAAATAGAAAGGCCCCGATTGCTCGGGGCCTTTCCTTAGCAAGCCTGTAAGCCGGATTCTGTCGGGAGCAGCCATCCATCTGAGCGGCCTACCTGGACCTTGGCGGGCAGCCTGCGATCGGTCCTGCTTGGCCTTGCATCGGGTGGGGTTTGCCTGGCCGCCGCGTCACCGCGGCGCCGGTGCGCTCTTACCGCACCATTTCACCC
>Ga0209167_10001520_pt1 | contig 13525 bp, 11 predicted proteins | sample Coa_R1_9_FD_187154 | JGI IMG/M metagenome (GOLD analysis project Ga0209167, IMG submission 187154) | Surface soil microbial communities from Centralia Pennsylvania, which are recovering from an underground coalmine fire - Coalmine... | ecosystem: Environmental > Terrestrial > Soil >... | reverse complement strand
ACGTTTCAGTTGACCTTCGACGTATATCCGATTACCGCAAGTCACCTCAAGTTCATCGAGATGGACAATAATGGCACGCTCCAGGGCGATGCCTACTCGCAGTCCAGCACTTCGATGCCGGTGGGGGTCCTACCGTTTACCCTCTTCGGCCTCGCCAGCGGCAATCCGATCGGCGCTGGAGGGTTCATGGTGACCGACAGCACGAACGACATTACAAACCTTTCAACCGAGGACTATAGCTGGTACCAAGGAAACGGAAACGTCTCCTCCAACTACGGCAATCCGGCCATCGCCTTTCAGGGCAGCTACTCCACCTCGGTGAGTACGCCGGGGCGGTACATGCTCAACAATCTGGCTGGGTTCTTTGGAGGCTCTTCGTACGTCGCGTATCCTTCGAGCGCCGGCGTGTTCATTCTGGAGAATGACGGGATCAATATCGAATCCGGCATCGCGTATCCCATACAAGGGGCGGGCCCCCCGAGTGTGGCCGGAGCACAGGGATACGGATTTAACCTGAGCGGGGTCAATCTTGGGTTGGGGAGCTTTGGGAGCGGCAGCGAGAGCGAGGTTGACGACATCGCCGAATTCTCCACGGTCAGCTCCAGTACGTCGTTCTCCGGCAAAATTGACGAAAACTACCCCGGGAACGCCGATCTGGGGGCAGGATACGATCAAGCCCTCGCCGGCAACTACGGCGCGATTGACGGTACGGGTCGGGGGCAGCTCTCTACCGGCACGAATCTGGTCAATACCCTCAATGGTGGCTTCGCTTTGAACTACTACCCGGTGGATGGGGTTACATTCCCGTTTATCGAGATGGACGGCGGTCAAATTGCTTCCGGCGTGTTCGTGGAACAGGACGCCTCGGCGTCAGCAGCCGTCGCGGCCAAGGCGACGGCGAAGCACCTGTTCATCGCGCGGCCGCTGGCCCATGGACGGGTCGCGAGTCTGAAAGATAAGCCGGCAATTCACAAGTAATGCTTCCGCAGAAACGAACGGGCGCGGCCTTGGCCGCGCCCGTTTTTCGCTTGGATTCAAAGTGAAACTAAGTGCCCGCGCTGGCCGCAGCCGCACTGCCCCCGAGGATTTCGCGAATCTTGCGGGACAGGTTCTGCAACGTGAACGGCTTCTGGAGAAAGGCGACGTGGTCAGCGGCGTCCTGGCTGACGACCGACTCCTCGGTGTAGCCAGAGAGATACAGCACCTTGGTCGTCGGGCGCTCCTGAATCATCTGCTGGACCATTTCGCGTCCGCCGAGGCCCGGCATGACCACGTCAGTGATGACGAGATCGATCGTTCCGGGATGATTGTCGGCCTTGGCCAGGCCGTCCTCGCCATTTTCGGCTTCGAGAACCTTATAGCCTTTGCTGATGAGAGTTTCGCGCACCAGATGGCGCACGGATTCTTCGTCCTCGACCAGCAGAATGGTTTCCGTACCGCCTGCTGCCGTGGCGAGCGCGGGGCTGGCCGAACGCTCTGAAGCCTGTTCCACCCGAGGGAGATAAATGTGGAAGGTGCTGCCGCAGCCTTCTTCGCTTTGCACCACGACGTAGCCGCCGGTTTGCTTGACGATGCCGTAGACGGTCGAGAGGCCGAGACCGGTTCCTTTGCCGATTTCCTTGGTGGTGAAGAAGGGCTCGAAGATGCGCGACTGGGTCTCCTTGTCCATGCCAGTGCCGGTGTCGCTGACCGAAAGCTGGACGTAGCTGCCCGGCCGGATGAAAGTCGGGCCGCTGCGGTGACCCTCGTGTTCGTTGACCTTGCGGGTCCGGATCGTCAACTTGCCGCCGGAAGGCATGGCGTCCTTGGCGTTGACGACCAGATTCATCAGAACTTGTTCCAACTGACCGGCGTCGGCGCGGGTGTGACCTGCGTCCTTGGCCAGGGACGTGACCAGTTCGACGTTCTCACCGATCAGCGGGCGCAGCAGGCGCTCCATGTCTTCGACAATCGTGTTGACGTCCACGACCTTGAGTTCCAGAAGTTGCTTTCGGCTGAAGGCCAACAGTTGCCGAGTGAGGGTGGTGGCGCGGTCGGCGGCCTGCTGAATGGCGCGGCCTTTTTCGTGCAGCGGACTGTCTACATCAATCTTGGCGAGAATCACTTCGGTGTAGCCGCTGATCACCATGAGCAGGTTGTTGAAGTCGTGAGCCACGCCGCCGGCGAGGCGGCCGACGGCTTCCATCTTTTGGGCCTGGCGGAATTGATCCTCGAGCATGCGGCGTTCGGTGATGTCCTCGGCGATCGCTTCCAGAGCGTCGGCGGGGCCGCTGGAGGCATCCGGAGAGATGCCGCTGACAGCGCGGCCGCTGACGCGGACGGTGATCACCGTGCCGTCCTTGCGTCTCCACTTCACTTCCGCGCCGTCGAGGCGGCCGGTGCGGCGGAACTGATCCACGAGCTGTGAGTGTTCCTCGGGACGGGCGAAGACATCCCTGGCCGGATCGAGCAGCAGGACTTCCTCCGCCGAAGCATACCCGAGCATGGCGATCAGCGCGGGGTTCACGTCGAGGAAGCGGCCGTCAAGGCTGGAGCGGTAGATTCCGTACACCGAGCTCTGAACCAGGGAGCGGTAGCGAGCCTCCGAGCGGCGCAAGGCCTGCTCGTTGCGCTTGATTTCAGCAGCGCTGGCGAGCTGGCGGGCGACGAAGGTCAGAATTTCCTGGTCGCGGGCCCCGTAGCGGATATTTTTCGAGTAAGTCTGCACGACCAGCGCGCCGAAAGTGTGATTGCCTACCTTGAGTGGAACGCCCATCCAGTCGAGCGAGCGCGAACCGTTGCGCGCGACTTCGCCGCGATCCTCCATGGCCTGCAGGACTTCGGGCGTAGCCAGGAGCGGCTCGCCGGTCCGAATCAGAAATTCAGTGAGCCCGCGGCCTGGTTTCTTGGGACTGGGCGGAGAATCGTGTTCGTCCACGAAATAAGGGAAGCTCAGCAGATCGGTTGCCGGATCGTAAAGCGCCACGTAGAAGTTACGGGCGTAGAGGAGTTCGTTGACAATACCGTGCACGGCGGCGAAGAACTCCTGCAGATCGCGCGCGCTAGTGGACTGTTCAGCTACACGGTAGAGCGCGGCGCTGAGGGCTTCGACGCGTTTACGGTCGGAAATGTCGTGATAGCGGGCGCAATAGCCTTCGGCGCGGCCTTTGTGCGTCAGTGTCGTGCACGAGAACAGGACGTCAATCAGAGTGCCGTCTTTTCTCTTGCACTTGATATCCACCGGCTGCTGAACGGATGAATCGAGCGCGTTCAAGCTTCTGGGCAGGTCGGCATCATCCGCGGGCGCTCGGAGAAGCTGCAGGGACTGGCCGAGATACTCTGAGCGCGAATAGCCGAACATGTTCTCGAACTGCCGGTTGGCCCACAGAATCTGCTCCTGGCGATCGAGCGTGACCAGCGCGTCGGGCGAAGCTTGAAATACCTGCTCGAGAAACTCATAACGGATTTCTTCGCTGATTCGGGAATTGGGCCCGGCAACGAACTTGGGCGGGACGCTGCAAGAAGAATCCGCGCGCAAGGAGACAGGCTGAACCGGCGCTGCCGGAACAGCGGTCGGCGCCGCGTTCTTCAGACGCCGGGCGCGCGCGTAGTCTTCCCCTCCAGACGGTGGGGTGACACGATTCCCCATGTGCGAAGCCCCCTCGATTCGCAGTGCCAAAGGCATGGTAGAGCGGCGGTTAGTGCCCAGAAAGTTACGGGGGTAATCCCGTATTGCAATGATGCTGAAAAGGGACTCGCCCCGATAAAAACCGGTCAAGACCGTTACTTTGGTGGGGCGCTGAGGATCGAAGCGCATCCCCGGCGTGGCACAATGACGAAAAACTTTCGGGGTGCGATGCGTCCGCCAGACGATCTCGGCGGTGGACGCGACGCGAGAGAACGTCGGGTCACACGAGGTGAGGATGATTCACTTGGGGCAAGCAGTTGGTGGAACGAGATGCTGGTGGCGAGCCGCGGCGATAGTTCTGGTTATCGGACTTGGGCCGGGCGCTTCATGGGCCCAGACACCCGGCGTCTCCGAGCAGAGCATCCTGGTAGGGTCGTGCTCGGCGCTGGACGGCCCGGCGCGTTTCCTGGGCAACCAGACTGTGCTCGGAGCGACGACTTATCTTCACACCATCAATGAAGATGGCGGCATCTTTGGACGCAAGGTGCAGCTCATCGCCTACGACGACGGCTACGATCCCGATAAGGCTCCGGCCTGCTTCAAGCGCATGACCAAGGAGGGCGTGTTTGCCCTCGGATTCCTCGTCGGCACACCCACGGCAAAGGTGTACGTGCCCATGGCGCAGGACCAAAAGATTCCCGTGGTCGGTCTGTTCACGGGCGCGCAGATGCTCTACGAGCCGCTCAAACACTACGTCGTGAACGTGCGCGCCTCGTATTACGACGAAACCCGGGAACAAGTGGACGGCCTGTGGGAAGTGAACGTACGCAAGATTGCCGTCATCTACCAGGACGACGCGTTCGGCAAGACCGTGCTGGATGGCGTGAAGCTGGCGCTGCAGAAACACAATTCGGCGCCGGTCGCGCTGGGCACGTTCGCGCGCAATACGATGGACGTTGACGAGGGCATGAAGAGCGTCATGGGCGCGCATCCGCAAGCCGTAATTCTGGTCGGTCCGTACGCGCCAGTGGCCGCGATCGTGAAGAAGGCCCACGTGACCGGGTGGCGGCCGCAATTCCTCACGGTTTCATTTGTGGGCACCGAGGAATTCATCAAGGAAGCCGGCCCCGATGCGGAGGGAACGATCATCACGCAGGTCGTGCCGCCTTATGACCGTACCGAGTACCCTACCGTTGCTCTCTACCGGCAGGCGCTGGCCAAGTATTATCCTGACTCACAACCCAGCTTTGTGAGCCTCGAGGGATTCGTGGATGCGATGGTGCTGGTCGAGGGCCTGAAGCGCGCCGGAAAGGATCTGACGCGCGAGAAATTCATTTCGGCCGTGGAATCGATTCACGAAATGAATGTCGGGATGGGCGCGAAACTGATGCTCGACTACGGACCGAACGATCACAAAGGCTTCGACAGCGTGTATCCCACGGTGGTAAAGGATCGTCAGCCAGTGCTGCTGACGGATTGGTCCTCACTAGGAAAATGAGATGCCGTAAGTAAGTTGCCGAACCGTAGCGCGGGAGGAATCTTCAACCGCGCCAGCACGGCAAACACCCGCAGTTTTTCTTCTTCAATAACCCGATTCCGGCCGGCGAGTTGCGCGCGCTCTCGACAAAATATTTTCGTTTGGGCCGCTTTCGCTGGTGCAACTTGCCCCATCTCTCCGCATCGAATGGATTAACTGAATTAACCGGATGGTTAATTCGTAAAGATTCGTCAACGGAGAGGTGATGTATGACAGGAGGAACAGGAAAGAACAGATTCGTGGGACTGGCGGCAGCTTTGCTGTCCGTCGGCGTGCTGAGCGCGACGCTCGCAGCACAGACCGCGGCGGCGCGCTACGACACTGACATTCAGAACGCGATGGCGCAAAAGCTGGCTGCCAAAAGCCAGTTCAGGAACGTACAGTCGGCGACGGAAGACGGCATCGTCACCCTGACCGGAACGGTGGATCTCTACCAGCGCAAGCTCGATGCCGCCAGGACCGCGCGCAAAACGGCAAACGTGCAGGGCGTGCGGAACCTGATCACGGTTGCGGGACCTAATGTGCCGGATGCGCAACTCGCCGATAAGCTGGCCACCCAGCTGCGCTTTGTGCGCGTCGGCTATGACAGCACCTTCGATTATTTCGCTCTCGGCGTGACCGACGGCGTGGTGACGGTGGAGGGACAGGATCGTACCGGCATGGGACGCGACGAAGCCCTGGCCGACATTGCCAATATGGCGGGAGTGAAAGACGTCGTGGACAAGATCACGGTTGAGCCGGTGTCGCAATTCGATGATGGCATCCGGCTGCAAGCGGCACGGGCGATTTATCGCGATCCGGTGCTGAGCAAGTACGCGGTTGACCCGGCACATCCTATCCGCATCATCGTCGCCAACGGGCATGTGACGCTGTTTGGCTCGGTGGATAACGCCATGGATAAGCAAGTCGCCGGCATTCGCGCCAGCCAGATTCCGGGCGCGTTCAGCGTGGAGAACAGGCTGGTGGGGGGCAAGTCGTAACTTGGACGGCGGTGACAGGAAGGGCGTCGCGCAAGCGGCGCTCTTCTTTTGTTTGAAGAACGGTTTGTCCGTGAGAATCCGTGTGGATCGGTGGCGAATTATTGTTTGCAGAATATGACGGCCCCCGGCACAAAACCTGCGGGCCGCGAAAAGCTAGCCGGCTGAGTCCACATCGGGCGCAACGTCCCCCGAGACCATGTCTTCGAGAATTCGATTCGCGTCCTCAGCCTTGCCGGCATCGACTCGCAACTTGACTCCGCCGACCGCATTCGCGTACCACCCAAGGCCCACGACATTCTCGTCGAACAGAAAGCACTTGATGCCTTCGGCCTCGAGAAGGCTCTTGGCTAATTCCGCCTCCGCTAGATACCAGAATGTGCGGATGGTGACGAGACTGCGAAATTCCGCCTCTTCTAGCCCGGGCCTCGATTTCTCGAACTGCCCTTCGAGTCCACGCTTGGTCAACTCAGCCCGCAGGGCTTCGCGGGCAACCTCAGTGAGTTCGTAGGGCTGAGCTGCGATGCTTTCGAGTTCTTCGTCTGTCTGACTGGAGTAGACCTGCGAGAGCCGATGTTTCTCTTGCTCCGGGTCAATCATGGCCATGGCACGAGATCATACTCCAGATTAAATCGGCGAAACTCCGTGTAGGTCCGCAGCGAATCTTTGTCCGCAGAAACAGAACGGCCCGCAGGCACGAAGCCTGCGAGCCGCCCGGTGGACTGTTTGGGATTGACCAAGAGGTGGTCACTCTACGTGGCCTCTACGGCAACTCCGGGTTCTCAACGCGACCTTCCGTTGAGCGGAATCAATCCTTATTCACCGGTAGTGTGCGGGCTGTAGCTTCAAGCGCCTTGCGGCTCTCGAAGCCCCGCTTAGAGCGACCTGCCCTAAGTCTCAGCCACCTCACCTGGTCTATGAATACCTCTACTACTGCCATCAGAACTTGTCATTCGACCACCTCCTTTCCGGTGTAAACGCAGATTAGTACGAAGAGGACCTGTGCGTCAATCGGGCGCGGAAGACCGGGGTTACTCCTTTGGACCATTTATGAGGAGTGTGGAATTTAGCGGTTTCCCAGGGTGGCAATCTCGCCAAGACCCAGCAGATTCGCGTCGGCCGTCACGAGTGTCAGGCCAAGCACTTTGGCTGTGGCCGCCAGAAAGCGGTCAGCGGAATCGCGTTGCGGCAGGCGCAGTTGGCGAGAGGCTGCGGCAATTTCGTGAGTGAAGGGAGCTTCCAGAAAGGGAGCAACTGCGCGTGCGATCCACTCGTGCGGCTCAGCGTGCAAATGGAATCTGCCTTTTTCGTGCAGCATCAGCGCTTCCCAGGTGCTGATCGGCGAAAGCCATAGTTCATTGGCGGGACTGCGGAACTCAGTGAGCGTTCGATTTCCAAGACGGCTTGCGTCTTTCAAGCTCCATAGCCAGATGTGTGTGTCCAGCAGCGCTTCAATCGCGCAGAACCTCCCAGTCACCTTCATCGCTTGCGGGAGCAATGAGATCGCCAAGGATTTCCATCTCATCCTTCATCGACCCGATCCAGTCAGTCGAGCGAACTGGAGTAGGCGGAACAACCTCGGCGACGGGTTTCCCCCGGCGCGTGATACGAATCGGCTTCTTTGTTTTCTCCACCTGATCGAGCAAAGCAAGGCATTTAGCCTTGAATTCCGAGATGGCTACTTCTTTCATGACCAGCATGTTAGATCATAGTCAACTCAAATGGTCAACTCGGAATCGATTTCCGGTCACGGCAGCCCGAACGCATATACCGCGCTGCCGGCGGCGATGGCGACGTACTCTTTGCCGTCCACGGCGAAGGCGATCGGCGCGGCATAGACCGCGCCGCCCATCTGGAAGTGCCACAGCGGTTTGAGCGAGAGCGCGTCGAAGGCGATGAAGTTGCCTTCGGCATCGCCGCTGAAGATCAGTCCGCCGGCAGTCGAGAGCACTCCGGACCAGGTTGGCGACGCGTGTTGAAATTTCTGCTTCACCTCGCCGGTCAGAGGATCAATCGCTTTCAGAAAGCCTAAATACGGCTCCGCTTCTTCAGACGGAAAGTAGGCGCTGCCGTAGAAGGCATGTCCTGCCTCGTAGGGCTGCGGCGCAGTCGAAAAAATGTCGCACTGATCGCGCGCGGTCAAGTAGAAGAGATTCGTCTGCGGATCGTAGGTCGGGGCCATGAAGTTGGTCGCGCCTAACGCGCCCGGGCAAACCGTATGCCCTGCCAAGGTTGGCGATGCGTTCTGGTTCGCGATGGGCCTGCCCTCGGCGTCTTTGGTGTCGCTCCAGGTTTGCTTGCCGTACGCGGTGGAGGAAATGAGCTTTCCGGTGGTGCGATCGAGCAGGTAGAAAAATCCGTTGCGGTTGGCCTGCGCGATGAGGTGTTTGCCGCCGGACTCGCCCGGCGTGTCTATGAGGATCGGCACCTGGGTGGCATCCCAGTCGTGCTCGTCGTGTTTGGTGAACTGGAAATACCAGTTGAGCTTGCCGGCGTCGGCATCGAGCGCAAGCAGCGAGTTACTGTAGAGGTTGTCGCCTGCGCGCCCCTCACCGCGATTGGAAGGAGCCGGATTTCCCGTCGGCCAGAAGATCTGGTTCGTAACCGGATCGTAGGTGCCCGTGTTCCACGCCGGAGCGCCGCCGACTTTCCAGGAATCGCCCTCCCAGGTGTTGTTGCCCGGCTCACCCGGGCCGGGCACGGTGTAGAAGCGCCACTTGCGCGCGCCGGTTGCAGCGTCGTAGGCGTCAATAAAACCGCGGACACCGTACTCGCCACCCGAGACTCCGATGACGATGAGATTCTTCACGGCTAAGGGCGCGACCGTGAAGCTATAGCCGGTCCGGTAATCGGCCGCGACGATATCCCAGATCACATTTCCCGTCTTCGCGTCGAGCGCGACCACGTGAGCGTCGAGCGTGCCGAGAAAAACCTTGTCGCCGAGAATGGCCAGGCCGCGGTTCACATGGCCGCAGCACGGACGAATATCGGATGGGACCTGCCGCTGGTACATCCAGATCGGCCGGCCGGTGCGCGCATCGAGCGCGAAGGCGCGGTCGTCCTGTGCGGTGGCGTAGAGAATTCCGTCCACGACGAGCGGAGTGGTCTCAAGCTTGCCGGTGGCTGCTGTCTGATAGACCCACTTCGCGGTTAGCGTGCGGGCGTTGGTGAGATTGATCTGATCAAGAGCGCTGAACCGTTTTCCGGAGTAATCGCCAGAATAGGTCATCCAGTTCTGCGGCTCTTTAGCAGAATTCACCAGCCGGTCGAAGGTGACCTGGGCGTGGGCACCAGATAGCAAGAGCAGTGGAGGCGCAAGTGTGCAAAGTATCTGGGTGGCGCAGCGCTTCAGCGCTGCGATTACGTTTCTTTTTAAATACAGCTTTTTTGCAGCGCTTAAAGCGCTGCAACACCCAAAAGCGCCAGAGTATTCACACCGCGTGCGACTACTCGAAGGGCTACTGAAATCGGCGCTCATTTCACCCCCACCCGGACCAGGAAGGCCACGATGTCATCGAGATCGCTGTCGCTCAAAACGTCAGTATCGTATTTCGGCATGGCGGATTCGCGGCTCTTCGTAAACGAACGTAGTTGGTTCTTGTCGAGCAGATAGATGTGTTCGCCACGATCCATGACCTGAACCGTGAAGCTGTCTTCGTTCAGAGTGACGCCGCTGATTTTTTTTCCGTCCGCGGTCACGACCGTGACGCTCTCGTATTCCTGCGGAAACTCCTTCGTCGCCTCGGTCAGTCCCCAGGCCAGCCGCCGGCTTGGATTGCGCACGGAATCAATGATCGCCTCGCGTGCGCGCGAACCGCCGACGCCCGTCAGATCGGGTCCAAACCTGCCGCCTTTACCTTCGACCATGTGGCAGAAGGAACAATTGGCATCGCCGTAAAACAGGATTCGTCCGTGCTCCGCATTGCCGGATGCGTTCACCGGCGCTCTCACTTCCTGGCTGCGAATATAAGTCACGATCTGCCAGATTTCTTCGTCCGTCATGCCCACGCCCTGGCCGTTCGTCCCGTTGGCGGGCATGGCCGTGCCGGGAATGCCGTTGCTGATGACCTGAAACAGGTCGGCGTCGGTCGTCGCATGCTTCTTCTGCGCGCGAGTCAAGTCAGGACCGCGGCCGCCGCCGCGCGCACCGAGGCCGTGGCACAACGCGCAGTTGATCCGGAATTCGTATTCGCCGGCCTTCGCGGCTTTGGGGTCGCCGGCGAGAGGATTGCGATCGTCGGCGGCCCAAGCCGACACGGCGACAAGGACGAAGGCCAGCAGTGTGCTCCAGGGTTTGAACATCAGGTCACCTTCCAGAAAATTGCAGGCATTCTACGCCACCACCCCGGGGGCCGAACTCTGGAAATCTACGGAATTATCCGGAGAGAGCGCGGTCGGACATGACCGGGGGATATCTGCCACGGACTTTTGCCGTTCTCTAGACTGGAATCCTCCCCTTTTTTGCCGATGTTTTTGGGTAGTTGTGGCGATTCCGGTCAAGTTTGCGGCCCGGCATCTCAACCCCGCCAGCGGAACGCTTCGGGCTGAGGCAGGCCTATATGAGCCAGCACGCGGTAAGCAAATTCGCGGGCCATTTCATCTAAAGAGGCAGGGCGGAAATAGTAGGCCGGAATGAGCGGAAAGATGGTCGCCCCGGCGTCGGCAGCGCGGTAGAGGTTGCGAATGTGAATTTTGTTGAGCGGCGTTTCGCGCACGCACAGCACCAGCGGACGTTTCTCTTTGAGAGCAACATCGGCGGCACGCTCGATCAGGCGGGAAGCATCGCCATGAGAAATGCGGGCCAGGGTGCCGACGCTGCAAGGGATCACGACCATGGCGTCGGCCGGGTAAGAGCCGCTGGCGATATTGGCACCGATGTTGACGTTGGACTGGAGATGAATTTTACGGGAGACGCGAGGCTTGCCGAGATCCGGGCCAAGAACGCGAAGGATCAGGTTGGAACGGCCTTTCAGTTCCAGTTCTTCGGCCATCACGCGCAGCGCGCTGTCGGAGGCGATGAAGTTGACCGTCCGCACCCGGTCGTCGAGGGCGACGGTGCGTAAAAGCTGGCGCAGAAAGATGGCGCCGCTGGCTCCGGTGGTTGCCACGGTCAGATTCTGCGGCGTTTGGCTCAGAAATACCTCCGGATTTGGAGCATAGGGAGGAACGCGAAGAGAAGTCAAGGTGAACGGAAGCAGACTGCGCGAGTAAATCCGCGTCGGCTTCCGGCGCGACACGGCAAAACTAAATGGCATCGCCCACCAATCTCCGGTCCCGACGCAGCGCCGCGCAACTGCATGCGCTGGCCGGAGTGGAGCGCGAAATCCGCAGCCAGGATTCCCACAGCCGCAGAAAATACCTCCGCGAGTTCAACCAGGCGTTTCAGAGCTACGAGTCCGTACTCGACTCCGAGCAGGTGCACAACGCCCTGTACGAGGCCGATGTCGTACTCGTCGGCGATTATCACGCGTTGCCGACAGCCCAGCGTTACACGGCCAGCCTGTTCGAACAGCGTGCCTTGGCCGGCGGCCGGCCCGTGGTGCTGGGAGTGGAAACGATTTTCGCCCGCGACCAGCACATTCTTGAAGAATGGTGGCGTCGCGAAATTGATGAAGACGAATTGCGGCAGCGCATTCGCTTCGATCTGGACTGGGGCTACGACTGGGCTCCCTTTTACGAGTTGCTGGTCGCGGCGCGCGATCATGGCGAAGCTCTTTACGGCCTGGACTGCATGCCCCGCGAAGACCTACGCAAGATTGGAGCCCGCGACCGTCACGCCGCCGCCAAGATTGCGGAGATTCGGGAGCGCCATCCCAATGCGGTGATCTTCGTTCTGTTCGGCGAATCTCATCTGGCCCCGGGCCACTTGCCGCGAGTACTGCAGCAGCAGAGCCCAGGCACGAGGGTGCTGACCGTCCTGCAGAACATTGACGCGCTCTATTGGCGCGCGGCCGGAGAACGCACCGACCGGGTCGAGGCAGTGCGAGTACGGGACGGAGTGGTTTGCGTCTTCAACGCAACCCCGCTCGAGAAGTATGAAAGCTACCGGTTGTTCCTTGACCAGTGGAGCCGCTGCGAAAGCGGCCCGGACTTCGCGCCGACTTTCTACAATCTGATTGAAAGCCTGGCGAAATTTCTCGAAATCAACCGGCACGCCCCGCACAACGGAACCCAACCGAAATTTCTGGTGGACCTGCTGCCCGAGGTGCACGGGAGATCGTCGCAGGCGGTGCTGGCGCGGCTGCTGGCGCGAAAAGGCATCAGCGAACCGGAACTGCAATCCATGATCACGCAGGTCGAGGAGCGAGGCAGCGTTTACCTGCCGCGAGTAAACGCAATCTACATTCGCGAATTACAGATGATTCATGCCGCTGAAAATGCCGCGCGGTTTCTGCATCACGCCTGCCGGGGGCTCCCTGACCTCGAAGCGGAGGACCGAGGACTCTCTACCGAAGGCGAGAGTCGCGGGCGCTCGAAGCAAAGTCCAACCGACGAGTTTTACGTAGCCACTATGGAGCACGCCGTCGCGTACTTCGGATCCTGTGTGCTGCATCCGTCGCGCTTTGAAGCGCAGCCGGAAGAACGGCCGGCGCTTTCGCGCGCCGGATGCGAGAAGCTCGCGCAGAGCGCGATCCGCGCCGATCGCGGCCGGCTTGAGGCTCTGGCGCAGGAACTGGGCGACCGGATCGGAGCGGAGATTTACGCCTTGTATCTGGCCGGAAAAGTCGCGCCCAGCGGCTTGCGGCGTCTCTTTCTGGCGCACATTGATGAGCCGGGAATGGCCCGTAAAGTATGCGCCGCGGTAGTTGCCAAACTGCGTGCGCGAAATCGCTCTGCCCGATCCTGAATCAGCACTGAGTTGGGTTCTTCGTGAGTCACGAACGCGTCGCCACGGTTAATCTCGGCGAATGCTAATCTAGAGCTCGCGCGGCTGAACAATATCCTCGCGAGTGAATCTTGAATCAGAAATCCCTGCGCAAACTGTTTGAAGATGTTCGCCGCGGCCGCGTAACGGCCGACGATGCGGTGGCGCGTCTCCGCCACATGCCGTTTGAAGACCTCGGGTTCGCCAAGGTGGATCATCATCGCGCCCTGCGCGCCGGGATGCCGGAAGTGATTCTCGGCGAAGGAAAAACTCCCGGGCAGGTTGCGGGCATCTTCGCGCGTCTGGCGCGGCACGGCGGAAACGTTCTGGCGACACGAGCAAACGAAAAGCAGTTTTCTGCCGTCAAGAAGAAAGTGCGAGCCTCGGAATACCGCGAACTGGGGCGCGCCATCGTGCTGCACCGCGACCGCGCGATTTATGGCAAAGGCGTAATCGCGGTGGTCTCGGCCGGGACCAGCGACATTCCGGTCGCCGAAGAAGCGGTCGTAACCGCGGAGATGATGGGAAACACGGTGCAG
>Ga0209167_10001518_pt1 | contig 13539 bp, 13 predicted proteins | sample Coa_R1_9_FD_187154 | JGI IMG/M metagenome (GOLD analysis project Ga0209167, IMG submission 187154) | Surface soil microbial communities from Centralia Pennsylvania, which are recovering from an underground coalmine fire - Coalmine... | ecosystem: Environmental > Terrestrial > Soil >... | reverse complement strand
TGTTTCGGTAGTATCCCTCGCCAAAGAGAAAATGTCCCCAGGGTGTGATCTTGTGGTGCCGGAATGGGAAGAACTCGGGACCGATGAGAAGATCGTGAACGCTCGTGGTTCCAACAAGTTCTCGGCGGCCGTACTCCCCGGACGCTTCCAACTTGGCGGCAACCCACGTTCGCACGCTGTAATTCGCCGAAGCACTCCAGCCCGCCATATCCAGGTAATATCCCGTCGGGGTGTTGAAGCGGTTGAAGGCGCCATCAGCCGAAATCTCGATCTTTGGCGTCTGCGCCAAACACGGGCCCGCGAGCAACGCCACGAGGGCCAGAACACCAAGAGATTTCGCCATCCTCACCATCCTTCGATACGAGGTGTCATTTCGATCCGCATTTCGAGAGCCCGCCATCATACCTTGCTCGCGTCGCTTTTATGTTAGCTTTGTCCGTTGTGGCGCGTTTGTTCATTCTAGACGTTCCGTGAGCGTAGCCGCCTGGTTCGCCCCTTAGAACACGGCATGTCCGGAATGGGTTGTCCGGCCTTGATTGTAATTTCGCGCGTTGCCCTGCGAGCGCGTTACTTTTAACCGAAGGTGGTTCGGGCAAGGCGATGCAAAGGACTAGCTCGTGAGCGGTATCGTGGGCATTCTCAACGTAGACGGTACTCCCGTCGATCGGCAGGTACTGGAAAGACTCGCTGAGTTCCAGAAGTTCCGTGGCCCCGACGCGCAGCACCTGTGGATCGACGGACACGTGGGTTTGGGGCATGCTCTGCTCAAGGCCAACGACGAGTCCGCGCGCGAGTGCCAGCCATTCCAATTGGGCGACGGTATTTGGATCGCAGCAGACGCGCGCGTGGACGGTCGAGAGGATCTCGTCGCGAAACTGACGGCCGCGAGCGAGAGACCTGCGCCCGATGCCGTTGATGCGGAACTGATTCTGCGTTCGTATCGAGCGTGGGGCAGGGCGTGCACGGATCATCTCCTCGGAGATTTTTCTTTCGCGATCTGGGATGGGCCAAAACAAAGTCTTTTCTGCGCGCGCGATCACATGGGGGTGAAGCCCTTTTACTATGCCCAGATCGGTTCCCTGCTGCTATTCAGCAATACGCTGGATTGTATTCGCCAGCATCCCGCCGTATCGAATCGGCTGAACGATTTGGCCATCGCAGACTTTTTGCTCTTCGATATCAATCAGGATGCTGCAACCACCGCGTTCGCCGATGTCCGCCGCCTGCCTGCCGCACACTCGCTTCTGTGCGAGCGAGGAAGCGTCTCGATCCGGCGTTATTGGACGCTTTCCGTCACCGAGCCGGTCCAGTTCAAGCACGAGTCCGAATACATAGAACGCTTTCGCGAGCTGTTGGATCAGGCTGTGGCGGACCGCCTGCGGACGAAAAGCGCCGGGATTCTGATGAGCGGCGGCCTGGATTCGACAACCGTGGCGGCAGCAGCAAAACGAATCCTGACTGCGAATGGCGATGGTGCAGGCCTATCGGCTCACACGGTGGTTCTGAGTCACGAAGCCGAGCGCCGTTATGCCAACCTTGCGGCCAGTGCCCTGCAGATTCCCATTCAGTTCCGAATAGCGGATCATTGCCAGCTATTTGATGAAGCCGAGGCCCCAGGTCATCGGTTGCCCTTCCCCGAACATTCAGCTTGGCCCGACCAAACGCCCGATCTGCTGCGCCAAATCAGCGCTCGGAGCCGAATTGCTCTCACGGGTATCGGTAGCGACCCCGGTTTCTCCAGTCGCATCAGTGTGCATTTTCGGGAGCTGATGCGGAAGCGGCGGATGGCTCGCGCAGTCAGCGACGCTCTGGCATACCTGACCGCCCCAGGCAGACTTTCGAGATTGTACGTTCGGGCGAGGTTACATTTGTTACTCAATTCGGAAAACTCATTCGATTCGTACCCACCCTGGTTGAACCCGGATCTCGAAAGAGAATGGGAGTTGTGGGATCGTTGGAAGTCGCATGGTGTGCCGAACCGCCGGGCTGCGTTGCGCAATGAAAACACCGTGGAGGCAGTTCGCCCCGAAGCGCTCCTCTCAATGGCGCATGTAAGCTGGCAGCACTATTTTGAAAGCGTTGATCCGGGAGCTACGCGAGCGGCGGTCGAAGTTCGGCATCCATTTTTCGACATACGAGTCGCGGCTTTCCTTTTGCGCCTGCCTCGTTTGCCATGGTGCTGCGATAAGGAACTGTTGCGACGATCGGCTCGCGGGATTTTGCCCAAGGCTGTGCGCCTTCGACCGAAGTCCCCTGTGCCGGACGACCCCATAGTCGGCCTCCTTCAGAAAACGAAATCGCGATGGGTTGATCAATTTGAATCGGTCGCCGAGCTCCGGCACTACGTTTGTCCGGACCAGATTCCGCCGGTATGGAGAGAAAAACGTTCGGGCGTGGCCTACGTAAATCTCAAACCCCTGAGTCTGAATTTCTGGTTGCGCAGTAGGTAGGAATGATTCAGTATGTACGCAGTAGGGAGGCTGTTCAGGTGGATTCGAAGGCCGGAGTCGCTCGGTCGGATTCTTCCAAAAAGGCATACCTAAAACCGCGCCTTCATGTGTATGGCAGCGTAGAATCGATCACGCAGTTCAATCCCGGTAAAGGCGCGGGCGACAATCGCAACAAGAGGAACGCCCACTCGGGCGCCGGGTGAGACTTTCGGGCACGTAGCGACCGCCGCGTGCAATTTGTTCTGTACCATCCTCGCTCTCCCGGCGAATCCAACCGAGGGCATGTACAATAACCTCACGAATGCGCGTGATGGTTCATCACAGACTCTACGGGCTTTTGCTCGCAAGCAGTCGCGCCCTCCCTGGGATACCCATTTTATCCAATCCGGATCGTGCCCCGGACCTTAACGTCTACCTGAAATCTACGTCATCTCCGCTGCTCGCATCCCGGCCGGTGACCGAACCCTTTTACGTAAGCGCAGCAGAGGACGAAAACGGCGATCCCATTTTGTGGGTGGCGTCCCTGGATGATGGTCAGCATCTGGTGATGCGCTACTCTGATGGAACGCGGTTTGCGATCAACCTTCGGGCGAATGAGGTGTTCGTCGACTGGCCCGATCCGCTTACTCTGCAGGATGCAGCCTCCTACCTCGTTGGCCCCGTTCTGGGACTCGTATTGCGCTTGCGGGGCACGGTTCCCCTGCACGCCAGTGCGGTCGCCATTGGTGACCATGCCGTCGCCCTTGCCGGACCTGCTGGAGCAGGTAAGTCCACGACTGCAGCGGCCTTCACAAAGTACGGGTACCGCGTAATTTCGGATGATATTGTCGCCCTGCTGGAGGAAGAATCCAGATTCGTGGTTCCATCAGGGTATCCGCGGGTGAATCTATGGAACGATTCGGTCGAAGGGGTCGTCGGGAACGAAGTTACCCTGCCGCGCATTTGCCCGACGGTGGACAAGTGCTTCTTGCCGCTCGATCCGTTCACGCAATTTGAAACCAGGTCGTTGCCTCTGGCGGCCATTTATGTCTTGCATAGCCACAAAGGCGGCCCGGTCCCGCCGGTTCTGGAGCCCTTGGCGGGCGCGGAGGCTCTTATCGGCGTCCTTAGTAACACATATATGAACCACCTGCCTGATCTGGAGAAGCGCCGGCGAGAATTTGAGTTATTGGGGCGTGTTGTGGCCCGCGTGCCGATCCGGCGCGTCCACGCTTGCGCTGACCTCTCGATGCTCCCTGCCTTGTGCGAAACAATAGCCGGAGACGCAACAGACCTAGTACCAATCGGGTCCCGCTCCCTCTGAATCGTATTCATCGAGGAAGGCCAGCTCAGGCTCAGGCACTTCCCAAAAAGTGCAAGACTATCGCACTTCCGAAGTATATCCGGTCCCCGAAGTGGCCTCGTTCTCGTCGGTTAGGGTGAAGTTCGAGTCCTCGACAGCGAGCGCCGCGGATAGACTATTCCAATCAGTTTCAATCTGTTACACAGGATACTGTCTTCTTTGAGCGCCGCCGCATCCGCGCGGAGAGTGGGGGTCGCAGGAAGTGTTTCAAATCGGTTCAATTTGGCCAACTGCGTGCTGAGACAGGAGTAGTCTCCTGGCAGGAGGGCTCGATGATGCGCCGTATACTGATCAGTTTTCCCTTGGTGGTCCTTTTCGCATTCCTTTCGCCGACCCGCGCCAAGGCGGATGATATCTTCACGTTTACTATCGGTAGCAATACAACTACCTGGGAATTGCCAGCCACGCTCAACGTCAGTTCGCCCAACATGGTGTTTTCGGATGGGTCAGGCTTCGAGTTGGAAAGCGTGCCGCTTACTGAGAATGGTGTCGCGCAGGGACTGCCAGGGATACTGGACTTCTTCACCTCAAACGCAGGTGGCGGCTTTGAGTTGCACGATAGCATACTGTTAAACGAGTTTGGTCCCCAGCTCTACAGCGGGCTGGAAAGCTCCCCGACGTTCTTACCGGGTACATATACGCTATATGCCGACAGCCCCTCTGGTCCGGCCGGGACATTAGTCATTCGTAGCACCCCAGAGCCCAGCAGCTTACTGATGAGTCTAGCCGGGCTATTTCTGATCGGTTTGTTGGCGCGGAAGAGAATGGGCACAAGCACAAGTCCGGTCGCCTAAAGGACAAAGAGGAGCTTGCTGCGTCGCTCGGAACGCGGTGCCACTAGCCCCTTATCGTCCGGACTGAAGTTCGCGATCGACCAGTTTTACGCCTTGGGCAAATACAGCAACGATTCCGCTCAATGCGTGGGCGTCTCCACCGAAGTGATAGGACCATCGAATGGCGTGAAGTGAAGGTGAGTCTCGTCGGCTTGGTTGACCGCGCTCCCGCCATACTCCACCCAGGCATGCGCCTCGAACTTCTGGGCATCCTTGCGCGCGCCGATTCGCAACTCCGCCGGAATCCCGCGCCGCCGTAGAAGCCACCACAGGACAAGGGAACGCTCCAGGCAGTTCGGGCGGAAGAAGAGATTCCTCGCCGCTGCGGCTTCCATTCGAGCGACGATCCGCGCCAACTCAAGACCAGTTGCGAAAGACGGCTGTGCTTTGGACTGCCCCGGCGAGAGCCATTCCAGCACGGCCCTCCATCTGCGAAAACCTGCCAGCCGCAGGCTCGGCCAAGTGATCATCAAGCCGGCGAACGCCTCGATGACTGTTGCGCGCTCGAAACCGCTGAGCTGCAAGAACCGGCGCCATTTCTCCGTTACGCTTGCCAAAGCGCCACCTCAAAACGACGCGGGTAGACCGTCCTCATTTCCCTGCGGACAACTCGATCAGCCCCTCGACCTTCATTTTCTCGAGAAGATCGAGAACGTCGCGTTCGCACTGCTCGCGCGCCACCTCGTACTCGTTCACGATCACATCGCAGAGCTCGCGCACGCTGCGTGGTTGCCGCAGCAGGCTCCAAATCCGCGCGCCGACGGGATTCAAGCCGTAGTAAACGCTGTTTTTCATATTCAGGACAGCCGATTCGTCGCCCAATGCGCACGAAACCTGCTCCTTCGTGGCTACCACGATGGAACTCGGGGAGAGTGCCGTATCCAAGTCGGAGATGTCCTGTTCGCGACGGTCCGGCGCGGGCAGGTCACGACCGCGCCAGTGTCGCGGCGATTTCCGCGTCGCGACCTGCAAGCATTCTATCGAGACTGGGGCGGAACAGCAAATGTGGTAATTGGCTCTCGCCCACACACCTACTCACTGGGCGATCCGGTTCGTGGCGGGGCCAGGGGCCGCAGACAGCTTGCGGAGCCAGCCTGAATGCAATACCGTTCTGTGTGATTCCCGAGGCGCCCGATGAAAGTGCCATTCCTTGATTTGAAGCGTGAGTACGCGGAGTTGCGCGGCGAAATCCTGCCGGCGCTCGACCGCGTCTGCCGGGACGCGGCGTTCGTACAGGGACCCGAGGTCGAGGCCTTCGAGCGCGAATTCGCGGATTTCTGCGGCGCGAAGCATTGCATCGCGCTCAGCAACGGCACGGCGGCGCTTCATTTGGGATTGCTCGCGCTGGGCGTGCAGCCGGGCGACGAAGTAATCACGACTCCAAACACGTTCATCGCCACGGCTGAGGCCATTACATACTGTGGCGCGCGTCCCGTCTTCGTGGACATCGATCCATCGACGGCGAATCTCGATCCCGGCCAGATCGAAAACGCCGTGACCGCGCGCACGCGCGCGATTCTTCCCGTTCACCTCTATGGCCGTCCGGCGGATATGAATCCCATTCGCGAAATCGCGGCCCGGCACGGGATCCGTGTCCTCGAGGATGCCGCGCAGGCCCACGGCGCCCGTTATCGCCAGCAGCGCGTCGGCAGGTTGGGAGATGCAGCTGCCTTCAGCTTCTATCCCACGAAGAATTTGGCCGCGTACGGAGAGGCTGGCGCGCTCACCACCGACGACGATCGGATCGCCGGCTTCGCGCGGATTGCCCGTTCGCATGGACAGACCGCCCGCTACGAACATGAGTTCGTCGGCTACAACTACCGGATGCCCGGCCTTCAGGGAGCGGTCCTGCGCGTCAAGCTGCGGCGGCTGTACGCCTGGACCGAGCGGCGCCGCGAAATCGCATGCGAATACCGACGCCTGCTGGAGGGCGCGCCCTTGCAGATTCCCGCCGACGATTCTCGGGATGAGTGTGTCTACCACCAATTCGTGATTTACACAGGGAACCGCGCCGGCTTGGCCGCGCAGCTCGCCGAACGGGGAATCGAAACCGCCGTGCATTATCCGAAACCGTTGCACGTTCAGCCGGCTTATCTTTCACTGGGCTTTCCGCGGGGAACCTTCCCGAACGCCGAGCGCGCATGCGAACGCGTGCTGAGCCTTCCGGTCCATCCGGGATTGACGCCGGAGCAAGTGGCTTACGTTGGGAACTCCGTCAAAGAAATATTGGGGACGACGTGAGCGAAGCTGCTTCAAACGCTAATCTCCGACGAGAGCGGCCTCGTTTGCGGAATCATTTCGCCGTGGGAGTCGCGGCATTGGCGGCGTCCGCCCTGTCGCTTTATTTCGGCACCGGCCTGCACCCGGTGTGGTGGCTCATGTGGATTGCAATCATTCCTGTGCTGGTCGTGGCCCCACGCCTCAGAGCAGCCTTCTCATTCGAAGTCTCCGCTCTCGCCTGGTTTATCGGCGGCTTGAATTTTTGGCATTACGCTCACTCCCAAATTGAACTGCCGCTTGGGATCATCCTGGTCTTTCTGACTGTACCGGCTTTGGCATTTGGGCTTACGACGCTGGCTTTTCGCGCGCTCGTGCGACGTGGCGCCCTGGCGAAAGCGGTATTGATCGTTCCGGTGCTGTGGGTCACCTACGAATATTTGACTGAGATCACGTCCATTAACAGCACGTTCGGCAACCTGGGCTACACGCAGATGAACTTTATGCCCGTCATCCAGATCGCTTCGCTCACAGGCATCTGGGGCATCAGCTTCTGCCTGTTTCTGTTCTCAGCAGCAATTGCCGTCTTGCTCGTCGAACCGGGGAGCCGCTCTGCCAAGGCGAAGCTCGCCGCGAGCGTGGCCGTTTTCCTTGGCGCGGTCCTCCTTTACGGGGCGTGGCGGCTACGTGCGCAGCCCGGTGCGAGCCGTTCCGTCGAAGTGGGCCTTATCGGAACCGGAACGGAGCATGAATTTCCGCAGACTGACGAGGCCGGTCTGGAGTTGTTGCGCTTATACGCGTCCAGAATCGTCGAGGCCGCGCCGCGGGACGCCTATGTGTTTGTCTTGCCCGAAAAAATCACGGTCATGTCGGACGAGGGAACCACACAGGTGGACGCGCTTTTCAAGTCCACCGCGGCGCGCGTACGCGCCACAATCGTCGTCGGATTGGATCGCGGCACGCGAACGCATCGTGTGAATGAGGCGAGAGTGTATTCGCCGGATGGGGTCGTGGCGTCATACGTGAAGCATCATCTGGTTCCCGGCTTTGAACGCGTCGATCAGCCCGGCACCACGCGGACCGTCATGAGCGAGCCGTCCGGCGTCTGGGGAGTCCAGATTTGCAAGGACATGGATTTCCCGCGCCTGAGCCGCGACTACGGCGATGGTCGCGCAGGTCTGTTGCTCGTTCCCGCATGGGACTTCGTCATCGACGGCTGGCTGCACGGACGCATGGCGATCCTGCGCGGAGTGGAAGATGGGTTTACGATCGTGCGCTCGGCCAAGGAGGGCCGCCTGACCGTTACGGACAGCCGCGGCCGCGTCCTGGCCGAAGAGAACAACGAAACGGGCGGATTCCACGAATTGTTTGCGGCGGCGCCAGTCGAGCACGTCGATACGCTCTACACGCGATGGGGCGATTGGTTCGCATGGCTGAATCTTGCTTTGCTTGCGGGCCTGCTTGCGAGCGGCTTCAGGAAGAAAACCGCGCGATCAGAGTGATCCCGCTGGTGGTGCAAGGGCTCGCGAGGCGTTGCCAAAGACGACCGGCATGGCAACGCGTGCGTTCAGCGAAGGTCAAGCCGTACGTGAGGGAACGCGGGCGGGCCAATCCTGGGCGGCGAATTCGACCCCCCAGAAATGCGGGCTCGGCGAGAGGAATTCCACTCCGATGCGCGTGCCTTTCTCGGAAGTGTCTCCCACATAAACGACGCGGCATTCCTGATCTTCTTCGCTCACGGGGTTGCTGAGAACCAGATCCGCCCCGATCTCGACAGTCTTCTGTAGATAGAGCAGGCCGCCATGCGCGTTGACGACGATGGTCTGGCTGTTCTCGTGAAACTTGCGGCCGTCAGTGTCTTTGCCCGCTGCGCGCACGGGAATGCGGGCGAAAACTCGGGAACTGCGCCGCTCTGCTGAGTGCTCGGAACTCATGCTGGCTATCGTGCTATGGGCGCACAGGGGAGTCAACGCCGCGAAATTCAAATAGTGCTTAAAATGCAGACTGGCTGTCCGAACAGGTGTCGCGGACCGGCCCTTCGGCCAATCCCGGGCGGGTCCGCCCTCTACAGAAGAGCGAAGACGTGGAAGACCGCCGTAGCCAGGACAACGCCGATCGCGGAGCCGACGACAACGTCACTCAGAAAGTGCATTCCGAGAATAATCCGCGAGGCCGCGATCAAAATGGCAGCGGTTAAGAGAGAAACCATCAACTCCGGGTAGAAGAGGCCGATGGAGACGGCAACCGCGAAGGCCGTGATCGAATGGCCCGACGGAAACGAGTAACGGTCTGGCGGCAGCACGGAGGACCAGCAGTGCGGTTCGATATCGCAAGGTCGCTGCCGGTGGCTGGTTTTCTTCAGGGCGCGGAAGAGAAATATTCCAGCGACCGCTGCCGAACCTGCCGCGCCGATCGCCGCGAAGCGGTGCGGGCCTCCGTAGAAGTAAAGAATGATTCCCAGCGCGTACCACAGCCAGCCGTCGCCGCCGCGGGTGGAAAGGATCATCAGAATGCGGAACCAGCGCGGCGCGCGCCAGCGGTGAACGCGGCGCATCAGCCGGTGGTCGCCGGACTCGATCTGGTTCCACAGAGCTTTACGGACGGTCATGTGGACTCTCCCATTGCCATTCCGGCAGCTTGCAAAACGGGTTGCGGGAAAGCGGTCCGGCGGCGTGGCCAGGCTTCCTGTCGAGCGAGCACTTGGGCCGCCCACTTGCGGCTGAACAGGCGCTCGTCCAGGCAAGTATATAGTGTGATGGCAGGAATCAGAACGGCGAGAGGGGAAAGCGCCATGGTCCACGCCTTCTCGCGCATCATCTCTCGCGCGATCACCAGGACGTCCCGCGTCAGTTTGCGGAATCCCCCCGATTCTCCGTGAACGCGGCCCATGCCGCTGTGCAGGCCGGCGAAGAATTCCTCTTTGTCGCGCGCGCCGGGAACTTCCGTGTAAGCCGTCCCAACGGATGGCATCGCGTGGGCGTCGCTGCCGCCCAGCCCGATCTTGCCCCACTGCTTCGCAAGAGCTGCGGCATGCGCGTTCGATTGCTCAGACATGTGGCTGTTGCGCGTTTCAACCGCCGGGACGTACTCGCGGAACCAGTCGAAGTCTTCGGGTTCGCGCTTGCCCGTGAGGCTCGAGAAAACGTGATTTACGCTGAACAGAATGCGACGTTCCGTGAGATACATCAGAAGAGCCAGGAGATCGTCGCGGCGCTGCTGCAGTTGCGCGTGCTGCCGCTCGTGAAAGTCGTAGACGCCGATGTGGACCTCGGTGCCGCTGGGCATCCGGCACGTCAATTCCTCGCTGAGAAAGAATCCGGGCCGGCAGCGCAGCTTTTCCGCTCCGTCGATCGAATCGTGGTCGGTGAGCGTGAACAGGTTCATGCCTCGCCGCTCGAGGAGCGCATACACTTCCTCGGGATCGTTGTAGCTTTCGCGGCAGAATTTGCGGGCAAAGGGAGTGGTGCTGAGGCCGGAGAAGTAGCTGTGGACGTGCATGTCGCACTTCACGACTACAACTGTACGATTTACCGGTTACGGCTATATGACATGCACGCTAATGTTGCGGAAAATCCGGCATTTAACTCTTACGACATTGAAATATACTTTTAACATTCCGTTCGCTGGAAGCGGCACGCCTGATGCCAGAATCGGCGCGAATGGCACAAATCGAGTTCTGCTTTTTCGATGCCGGAGGAGGCCATCGCGCCGCCGCCACGGCCCTGGAAGCGGTCGCGCGGGCGCAGCAAAGGCCGTGGAACATTCGTCTTACGAACCTGCAGGAATTGCTGGATGAGCTGGACATCCTCAAGAAATATGCCGGCATTCGAATTCAGGATTTCTACAACTGGATGCTGCGCAGCGGCTGGACACTCGGAAGCGAACAGCTCATGCGCGTTTTACAGCTCGCCATCCGCGCCTATCATCGCCCGACCATCCGGATGCTCGGATCGCACTGGCGCGAGACGCAGCCCGACCTGGTCGTTTCCTTCGTGCCTCACTTCAATCGCGCCCTGGGCGAAAGCTTTCGTCTCGCATTTCCCGGCCGGCCGTTTGTCACCATTCTGACCGACATCGCGGATTTCCCGCAGCACTTCTGGATCGAGCGCCAGCCGCAATACCTGATCTGCGGATCGGATCGCGCGGTGGCGCAGGCGAAATCCTTGGAACACTCGGATGAGCAAATCTTCCGCGCATCGGGAATGATTCTGAATCCGAAGTTCTACGAGCCTGCCGTCGGGAATCGCGCCGCCGAACGCGAGCGGCTTGGGCTGCGCGCGGACTTGCCGACCGGCCTCGTGCTGTTCGGCGGGCACGGCTCGAACATCATGCTGGAAATCGCCGAGCGCCTGGATCGTTCATCGCTGCAACTCCAGTTGATCTTGATTTGTGGGAAAAACGAAAAGCTTGCTGCGGCGCTCCGTAGCGGTTCGCCGCGCCTCCCGCGCTTCGTCGAGGGCTTTACCAGCAAGGTGAACTACTACATGCAGCTGGTCGACTTCTTCATCGGGAAGCCCGGCCCCGGAAGCATCAGCGAAGCGCTCGCCATGCGCCTGCCGGTGATTGTGGAATGCAATTCCTGGACGCTGCCGCAGGAACGTTACAATTGCGAGTGGGTGCTCGAGAAGGAAGTCGGCGTCGTTCTGAAGAATTTCAAGCAGGTTGAAAACGCTGCCGCCAAAATGATCGAACCGTCCAGTCTCGCGCGCTATCGTGCGAACGCGGAAGCTCTCCGCAATCGGGCCGTCTTCGAAATTCCTGATATGCTCGCGAAAATCCTCGAGGAATCCCTCAGCCGCCCTCCCGCTCCGGCCCTGCAGCAACGATCTTGACCGTCCATGCGGCTATATTGTCAGCGCGAAAAACGGCATGACCGGCCACTTATGAGGACAGCCAGGACGTTGTCTGCTCGCGAAAGCGAACCACAAAGAGGGTCGGGATCTTCCGATATGCTGGGAACTGCCACCCTTCATCATCCAGGGAGGGTCACACAGACGATGTCTACTCGACACAGTCTTCGAGTAGAAATCTAAATAACTCCTTAAGAATGAATGATGTGTAAATTTCTACTCGACACAAAATCCGTTTTTTCGCCTTCGCCTGTCGTTCGCCTTTTGGCGCAACCTGGTAATCTCACCAAGGCCGGTGCGCCCTCGACCCCACAATCCGGATGTGGCACTATGGCATCTAATCGGTCGACATGAAGGGGGCTTAGACAGTGGCAACAGCGACATTTGCAGCCGGATGCTTTTGGGGCGTCGAGGACGCCTTTCGAGCAGTGAAGGGCGTGACGTCGACCACGGTCGGCTACACCGGCGGACACACGAAAAGTCCTACCTACAAGGACGTTTGCGGCCATGCGACAGGACACGCTGAGGCCGTTGAAGTTGAATTCGATCCGCAGCAGGTTTCCTATCAGAAATTGCTCGACCTGTTCTGGGAAATTCACGATCCCACCCAGCTCAATCGACAGGGGCCGGACGTGGGGTCGCAGTACCGCTCAGCGATATTTTTCCACGACCCGGAACAAGAAGCGGCGGCGCGCGCGTCCAAGGCGGCGCTCGAAAAGTCAGGCAAGTTCAAGAGCGCGATTGTGACCGAAATCGCGCCTGCGCCGGAGTTTTACCGCGCGGAGGATTATCACCAGCAGTATTTCGAAAAGCGCGGCGTGAAATCCTGCCATTTCTAGGCGAGAAGGCGAGAAGACAAGAGCAGATCCCTGCCTGCGGCAACCACGCACGCAAAGCGCGCGACTGGGTTCGGCATGGCGGGGCCAGCCGGAGGCTAGCTGCGGTAGGCGCGGAAGGCGAGGACGGCGTTGAGCCCACCGAAAGCGAACGAGTTGGACAGCGCGGCATCGACTTGTTGTTTCCGCGCCTGATTTGGAATGTAGTCGAGATCGCATTCAGGATCGGCGACGGTGAAGTTCGCAGTCGGCGGCAGAATCCCTTCGCGCAGCGCGAGGATTGTGGCAATGGCCTCGATCGCGCCTGCCGCGCCCAGTGCGTGTCCATGCATGGATTTTGTTGAGCTGACCGCGAGCTGATCCGCGTGCGCGCCGAAGACGGCCCGAATCGCGCGCGTTTCGATTGGATCGTTGCCCTGCGTGCCGGTGCCGTGAGCGTTGATGTAGCCGATCTGCTCCGGCGCGAGGCGTGCCGAACTCAGCGCGTCACGCATGGCTCGTGCGGGTCCTTCGACGGTCGGTTGCGTCAGATGGTTTGCATCGGACGACATGCCGAAGCCGCAAATCTCCGCGTAGATCCTGGCGCCGCGCGCCCTGGCCGCTTCCAGCGGCTCGAGGATCATCATCGCGCCGCCCTCGCCAAGAATCATCCCGCGGCGATCCTTGCTGAATGGGCGGCAGGTATCCGGAGAAATCACGCGCATGGCTTCCCAGGCTTTCAGCATGCCGATCGTAAACATGGCTTCGCTGCCGCCGGTAACGGCGAGGTCCACATCGCCGTCGCGCAGCAACCGGAACGCTTGGCCGATCGCGTGATTCGCGGAAGAGCACGCCGTCGAAACAGTGTAAGTCGGACCGCTGAGCTTCAAATCCATGGAAATGTGGCTGGCGCCCGCATTCGACATGGTCTTGGGGATCGTCAGCGGATGGACGCGCCCGCGGTCGGTGACATACAAATCCTCGAAGCCCACTTCAATTGCCGCCTGGCCGCCCACCGCCAACCGCACACGA
>Ga0209167_10001516_pt1 | contig 13542 bp, 15 predicted proteins | sample Coa_R1_9_FD_187154 | JGI IMG/M metagenome (GOLD analysis project Ga0209167, IMG submission 187154) | Surface soil microbial communities from Centralia Pennsylvania, which are recovering from an underground coalmine fire - Coalmine... | ecosystem: Environmental > Terrestrial > Soil >... | reverse complement strand
GTAGGTATCCTCCTATTCTTTGCCGCTTCGCCCTTTCATCTCGAGAACCTTCCGTTTTCACCTATACAGAATCTGGGTCAATCTGGTGGATTCCGTGTCAATCCTACCGGTGGGGTGACTCCTACAACTGTACCATCCCCTGTGACTTCCGGGCCACCACAAAGCGGCGTTAATAGGGAAGGCGCGCCAACTTCGCGTGGCCATGTCACTCCCACCAGCGGAGTTACGCCTTCCCCTACAGTATCCATAACTGCCACGCCTGATCCTGGCGGCACAACGACAGCATCGTCTGGCGCGTGCGCATCGGGAACGCTGTCCATTGATGGGTCTCCATACCTGGAACCGGCTTTGCGGCAGGTGAATACTGATTACAACGCCCTGTGCCCAGGACTGCAAATTGTGCTGGGCGGCGATGGCAGTCGAGCGCTCAACCTGGCGCAGCATGGTCGCGTCGATATCGCAGATTCTGATCTCACCGCCCAGCCAGCGCACCAGCTGACCGATCACCCGCTGGCGGCACTGCTCTACAGTTTGATTGTCAGCCCTGATAACGCGCTTACGGGGCTGAGCAGCGCGCAAATACAGGCAATATTCCAGGGACAAATAACCAACTGGGCGCAGCTAGGCGGCCAGAATGAAGCTATTACCGTCATTCTTCCTCCTCCCTCGTCCGCGATTTTCGCGATTTTCCGCGCCTTCGTGTTGCATGGAGCGCCGCTGCAGGTGAATGCCATTGTCTTCAGGAAAGACCAGCCCTCCCAGGTGGCGCAATTAGTCTCACAGACTCCCGGCGCAATCAGCTTTGTGCCGCTGGCGATGGCTATGAGCGCGCCAGTGCAGATGCTAGCCATTGATGGAGCGCCAGCAAGTACGCAGACTTTACTCGATGGAACCTATGCATTCTGGAGCATAGAACACCTCTACACGCTGGGAGTTGGCACGGCACAGGCGCAGTCCTACATCCAGTTTGCCACCAGCAGCCAGGAGATGAACCTGCTCTCCCGCTTTGGCGCGGCGCCTCTGAATACGCTTGATCCGGCAATCTTGCAAAGTCATGTGCCTGGGCCGCAATTTTAATCAAGAGCGCACTAGGTAACACAGTACCCATCCTTCGCAGAAAATATCGATCTGGAAGCTCTTTGCGTACACTGCCTGCAAGCCGCTACGCCTGCATAATTCCTGCGCTTCTGCTAATGAGTAAAGCCGGATATGCTGGTGATCGTAGTACTTGATTAGCCATTCAAAAGCTTTCCAGGGAAAAGGAAAGCCTCGCAGTATATAATCCTCAACCACTAATTGTCCTCCTGGCACAAGCAGAGATTTAAGACCTTCGAGGACTCTAGCAGGGTCATTGAAGTAATGCAGGGTATTCGTGCAGGTAATCAGGTCAAAAGAAGCTGGAGCATAGGAAAGCCCTGATGTTTCCTCACCATCAAGAGATGCCTGTCCCAGATGAATTTGTGGGTGATCATGTAAAAGAGATGCTGCTTGAGCAAGCATCTCCTGGCTCTCGTCAATGCCATAAAGCTCGGCATCAGGAAATAGGCGGATGAGCTGTTCTAAGAGCAGCCCGGTTCCGCAGGCAGCATCAAGGATATGTAGAGGGTGCCCTTGCGTGCCAGCTCTCTGCTGAAGTTGTGTCATATCAAGAGCAGAGAGCGTTGCCGCAAGCGTCTTCTGCAAAAAGGTGCGCCAGGTGCTGTTGTAGTTGGAAGCGTGTTTTCCTGTATAGTACTTAATCACTCTGGAGGCATTATTGCTGGTAATGTTCGACGATATTTTCATCGCGCACCTGCGCCTCGTCGGGGTTGAGTCCGGCGTGCCGGCGCGCGCGGCGCTGGCGCAGCAAATCCCAGCATTGATCCAGGCTGACTTCGAGCTGCTTCATACGAGCATGTTGTTCGTCATCCAACCCGATGCCTTCCGCGTGCTGCATGAGTTCGTGTTCTTCCCGCACCAGCTTTTCGATGTGCAGTATAAGTTCTGTATCGGTCATGTTGGGCTCCTTATCTTTATATCTTTCTCCTGGTGATAGAAGTTAATGCTGTTGCACTGTTATTCTAACCAATAGTTGGCGCGAGCGCAATGTGGTAATCACTCTTGATCCTTGCCGGTCAAATGGACGGGCAGCCCTTCCATCTGCATGATTTTCAGGGCGTTGGTGGTTGGGCATGGACCATCGCGCAGCGCATAATCAAACACCATGCGCCCGTCGATTACATCTTCGCGGAAGTGGTAATTCTTGATGGCGGGCAGCCTGTCCTCCAGCTTCACCAGCTCTAGATCGTGCGTCGAGATCGCGCCCAGGCAGTTGCGCTCGGCCAACGCGGAAATATACGACTCGCTGCCGATCAGTCGTTCGCGGTTATTGGTTCCCTTGAATATCTCGTCGATGAGGAAGAAAAGCGGCATTTCCCGCTGCTGCTCGCCTGACTCGATGGCCGTCAGCAAGGCTTTCAAACGCCTGACCTCGGCATAGAAATAGGAGTATCCATCGGTCACGGAGTCGCTGATTTTGATGCAGGTAAACAGCCGGAACAGGGATGTATGGAACGCGCCGGCATTGACCGGGCCACCCGCGTAAGCCAGGCAGAGATTGATGCCCAGCGTGCGTAAAAAAGTGCTTTTGCCAGACATGTTGGAGCCGGTGATGATGGCTATTTCCCCTGTATTACATATGGCGAAGTCGTTCACCACCTTCTGTTCTGGCGGAATGAGCGGATGTCCCAGCCCACTTGCTTGAAAGATGGGCCGTTCATACTGTGCCTGGCATGCCGTCACTTCCGGTAAGGTATACTCCGGATTGAGATAAGTGAAGGTTGCCAGCGAATTTAATGCTTCAAGCTCGAACCATGTGTCCAGCCAGAGTGGCAGCAGGGCCGCGATTCGCGCCTTGTACTGGCTGAACCGGTGCGCGAAATAGAAATCCCAGGGTAGTATTGCATTGACGATCATCCACAGCAACAGATTCTTTTGCAAGGTGGCCGCCGTCGCAACACGCGCAATCTTGCGCAAAAGCGTCGATGGCCGCTGCTCTTGCATAGTGAAGAAAGGTTGACATAACTCTTTAAGATGCAATTGCGCTCCATAGCGATAGCTTTCAAGATACTCAAAGATAGCGCTGAGCCGGGTGAAGCTGTCACTTACAAAATGGGCATCTTCAAACACATCGCCGCGCTGGTTTTTCGTGACGAAAAGAAAAAGAATAGTCAGCAGCAGCGCGATGATCCAGTACTGGGGGATATGCGCGAAGAGATTGAGCAGGAGCAAGGCAATTGTGCTGGCAGATAGCGCCAGTGAGAGAAACAAAAGTGGCAGAAGAGATGGCGTTGTCCGGCGTTCATCCAGCCAGTTCAGCAGCTTTTTCCCTTCCCAATGCTGGTCCTGGTTGTGCGCAGCCAGCATGGATCTCATCAATAATCTGTCGCGAAAAATGTTTAGTGGGGCCAGTTCTTGAATGAGAGCCTGTCTTTTTTGTATGGTTTGCAAATTCGAGGTGGTAGTCAACAGCCAGCCGCGCAGGCGCTGGCTTCCCTCAGCCGAGATGGCAGTATCGAGCAACTGGTGGAGCGAATGCCTGCCGGTGATATCGAGGTCAATTTCAAAGGGATGCTCCATGCGCGCTTCATTGAAACGCGCTGCTGGGAGGCGCTCCCAGTCGAGCCTCATACGCGCTGCCTGGGTCAATTTAATACGCATCAAGACGGAGTGGCGAGAGACGCTCCTATTGAGGCGCTGGTGAAAGTACACCGCGATGCTGAAGACGACAAGCGTAGCGGCCACGCCTGCCAGGAAAAGCCACCAGCCCACCAGAAAGTAGGCGAGAATGCTCAGGAATGCGCCAATAAAAAAAATGCCTACTCGCGTCCAGCCGAGATGATTGCTGCGATTATCGAGCACGCGCAGCCGTCGTCGTAATCGCTCAATCTGTCGTTCAATGGCCTCTAAACGTGCCTGTTTTTCTTGCAATTAGCTTACCTGGTTCTGGATCATCATAGTATTTCTCCTGAGAGGAAAGAATTTGCGCTCACTTAAACAGTTTTGCCTCTACGCGCCAACTCCTCTATATACAAGGTCATCACCGCCTTATGTTCGGGCGAGCGCAGGCAGTCCTCCATGTTCTCTACCATTTCTTGTAGGAGCGTGTCGAAATCCTGATCGAAAGCATGGTCGATCTGGTGTTTGGTATGTTTTAGCGCTGTAAATGGGATGGCCAGCAGTTCCTCCGCAATAGCCAGGGCGCGCTCTTCCAGGCGTCCAGGCTGGCACACTTCGAGCAGCAGGCCCATGGCTAATCCCTCCTGGGCTGAGAAGTGGCGACCCAGGAAGCATAGTTGTTTGGCCGGACCGGCGCCGAGGATTTGAGCGAGACGCATTGGCCCCAGCGCGGCAACCAGTCCTTCTTTAACGGCGGGAATGCTGAGAATGGCATCGCTGGCAGCGATGCGCAGGTCGCAGGCCGCCGCGACCTGCAAGCCACCGCCCAGGCAGTAGCCCTGGATGGCGGCTATGGTGATGGCATCCAGGGATGCAAGCGTACTCACGCCCTGCTCCCAGGTAGCGAACCATTCGCGGGTAAGATTGCCCTTTGCCAGTTCTTTGGTATCAAGGCCGCTACAAAAGGCGCGACCCTCGCCGCTGACAATCACGACGTGTGGTTCGCTGTTCTGCTTTAAGTAAATAGTAGCTTTCACCAGGTCTTGTACCCACGCCCAGTTTGCAGCATTGAGCGCCTGCGGGCGATTGAGTCGCAGGCGCGCCAGGTGTCCGTCCACTTCACAGCGCATCGTCTCAAGCTCAAGTGTTGCCATGTAAATTTCTCCTGTTGCTAGACCTTGCCTATCCTATGGTGTAATCGCCAGCACGCGCAGTGGGCTGCCTGAACCGTTGACGATCTTGAGCGGCGCGGCTATTACTACAGCTCCGGTGGGTGGTAGGAGGTGCAGGTTAGTCAGGCTGGTCAGGCCGAATCTGCCCGATCCATGCATGAAGGTATGGCTGGGGAAAGCGGGATCGAAGCCGCCCGCCTGTCCGGCGTCTGTGCCGACCGTTTCGACACCCACGCCGAGGATGTCGCGTTCCTTTGCCAGGTATGCCGAGCATGACGGATGAAAGCCGGGTGAGTGCGATGCGCCATCGGCCTGCATGCCCAGAAATTCCTCGCGCCCCTGGCGTTTGCTCCAGCCGCTATGCACCAGCAGCCATGCTCCCGACGGCAGTGGGCCATACTTGCTCTCCCACTGTTCGACGCGCTCAATAGTGAGCAGGAAATCTGGATTCTGCTCCACGTCGGCGGTCACGTCGATGACGCAGGCCGGGCCGATGAATTTGCGTACCGGAATGGTATTGGTGGCATTGTTGGGTAAATCTTTGCCTGTGATCCAGTGGATGGGCGCGTCAAAGTGCGTGCCGGTGTGCTCGCCCAGGTTCAACACATTCCAGTACCAGGCCGGGCCGCGGCTGTCATAGCGCGAGATTTCGCTGAGCGTTAAGCCAGGCGAGGGCGCAAATATAGGTTGTAGATCGATGACGGGAGTATCCGGCCCCAGATCTGAGGTCAGGTCAATCACTTTGAGACGACCGGAGTCGAGTTCTTCGATTAGTTGCGTTAAAACGCTGTTTACCATGCAGGTTTCCTTTCTATACTAGAGGGGTTCGAGGGAGACCGCAAGGGGCTCTCCCCTGCATCCTCTCTTTCCTGCCGTTATAACACGCCGGTCAGCACCTGGAGGGCGACCGCAAGGGTCCCACCCCTCAACACCGCCGCCCCCGCCCTTACAATGACTACGACGTACCCTCGCGGTCGCCTTTGTGTCTTCTGATCGACGTGTTATTTGATCAATGTCCATTATCGTGTCCATGTTGTTTCATGGCCTCTAGCGCTCGTTTGAACTGGAAACGGTTTTCGAGCAGCGGGAGGTCCATGTGGAATGTTTTCGGTCCGATAGCATCCACTTTAGAGATGATGGTGGTCAGTGTAGTGCTGGCCAGCGCATTGCGCACACTCTGCGAGAGGCTTTCGGGTGTGTTGGCCTGCATGACCGACGGCACGCCGCAGGCCCTGGCGATGCCCGCGAGGTCGGTTCCCGTCGAAGTTGCCGTGGGGAAGCCGCCTACCGAGAGCAGGCTTTCGTTGTCGAAGACGATATGCAGCAGGTTGCCCGGTTTATAGCGCGCCATCGTGCTGAGCGTTCCCAGGTTCATCAGCAGTGATCCATCGCCATCGAGCACGACCACCTGGTGCTGCGGCATGGCAAGGGCGATGCCCAGTCCCATCGACGAGGCCAGCCCCATGGCGTGTTCGAGATAAAAGAAGTTGGGCCGGTGACCAATTGTATACAGTTCGGCTGCTACCGCGCCCATGATGGTGACGACGATACGATTCTCAAGTTCGGCGTAAATAGATCGTAAAGCCTCGATGCGCAGCATGCTCAGTCCTCCCACATTAGTTCGCGCGGCAGCAAGACTGCTACAGGTTGCAGGGAGGCGAGCGCCAGCGTCTGCGCATCCTTCAGCCTGCGTTGAACTTCACCCGCCTGGTTGAGATGCCACGTGGGAATGTTCATGGCGCGCAGGATTGGTTCCGTGACCAGCCCGCCCTGGGTCTGCCAGGGATCTTTTTCGCCGAAATGCCCGCGAAAACTGATCAACATCAACAGGGGAATTTTGTACAAAAGCGCCAGCGAGACGATAGGGTTAATGGCGGCCAGAAAGCCGTGATTTTGCATGAGCAGAGCGGAATTGACTCCGGCGAGGTGCGCTCCGGCTGAAATGCCGATGCCCTCCTCTTCCTTTGCGAGGCGAACCAGGGTCATATCAGGGTCTTCTTCGGCCATGCGAATAAGGTGGACAAGCCATGTTTCGGGAAGGGCCGATATGATCTTGACATCGCAGGATTTGAGCGCATCGTAGATCAGCCTGGAATTAGTGGCTGAAACAGGCATATGCTCCTCCAGGTAGTGTTGCCTCTAAAGGGCCGTGCCATATAGGTTCATGTTAGCCTTAGTATAACACAAGCCCGGAACTTTCTTTTCAGGATGCTTCTGCCGGTCGTCCATCCTCACCCGCTGGTTGCTGGTTACTTTGCTCGCTATGTGTATGCAGGTGTTCGTGACGGATGGCTGCCTTCTTCTTGTGATCGACGATAATGTGCGTGATCTCAGCGAGCCTTTCGGGAGACAATTCGGCAAAGTGATCCCAGGCGCTCGTCTGCCAATCATCGACTGCTCTCTCCGGCGAGACCCAGGGTGGCAGGCTTACCAGCAGGTGATCTGATATTGCATTGACGAACGGCTCGTACATGCGACGCAAACCAGAAAGGCGCTGCTCGGCATCCTCGGCATGTGACAGGTGTAGTCCTACTTCGGCGAGCAAGTCGCGCATGCGCGTGAACTCGGCCCCTGAGAGACGATTGGATTTAGGATTCAGCGGCGGTGTTCCGTAAACCTGGGCAAGGTCTACTGCCGCATGACGCGCTATGGCGAAGGTGTTACGTATGGTTGGTGTGGAGATATCCTCAAAACCAACGATCATCAAGGCGCAGGTATCCAGAACGGTGGTGAGCGCCGCCAGCCATGATTGGCGCTCGTGTTGAGAGCGATAGTAGGTCAGGACCGGATAGGAAAGATGACTCTCCAGAAGCTCTGCGCTCCACCTTTCCCAGTCACGCATAAATTGGGCCAGTTCCTCAATACGCTGGGTGCGGTAATGCCTGCGCAACATCTCTGTCGCGCTCGGCGGGGAGCCTGCGCGCGCATCGAGGAGGGAGATGTTGATCTCTCGCCGCGAGAAGGCTTGATAGATGATAGGGACATAGCCGATTATCATAGCGAGGAAAAGAAAGCCCATGCCGGCCTCTGCCACAGCGAAGAAGCGCCCCATTCCTGTTAGCGGCGTGACATCGCCTAACCCAAGGGTTATAAATGTCGTCCCACTCATATAGAGGTACGTACCGAAGGAAAGAACTTTTTCCGGCGCGTTCATGGGTAAACTCAATCCCCATTCGATCATTGCGAGGGATAATACGAGTGCTGCTGCCCAGATTACCAGCAGGAGGATCAGCGAAAGTGGTCCATAGTAGCTCAAATAAAACTCGCGCCGGTTTCCCGGACGCATCTTCCGTGCTATCGCCGACCACAACGCCCAGGTCGCTAGATAGAACAAGCGCGAAAGTCTAAAGCGCCGCGATACCCTGCGTGGCAGGATGATTGACTCGAAACTATCTTGCAGAATGAGGACAACTAGAATAATGCCGAAAATGACGGCAAGAATTTTCATGGATTCTATCATCTAAACCTCTGTGGTACTGTTTCAAATAAAACACTTGTGATATGATTGACTTGCGATATCACACAAACCCTGGAAAAATTATTCCTTACCCATTTTATCACCTCGGCAGATTATCAACAGGAGGGTTATTATGCTCTACCAGAAGGAAGCTCAGGGCGATTGGGGACAGATGCGGGGAACCGACACGATCAAAGTAGCTACCGAAACGCTGGCGATGGCTGATGGCTGCAAACTCTTCTTGCGCAGTTGGGTAACGGATAGCAGGGATATTTTGTTCATCTTGCACGGTCTGGGCGCACATTCCGGCTGGTTTATCGATATGGGTAATGCATTGGCGGAGCGCGGTCTGACCGTCTATGCTGGCGATCATCGAGGCTTTGGGCATTCCGAGGGTTTGCCTGCTCATATTGATAAGTACGCGAGCTTCGTGGAAGATTGCCACACGATTGTCTCCGAAATTCGCAGGCGGCATCCCGGCGCGCGCCTTTACGTGCTCGGACATAGCATGGGCGCCATCTTTACCACGCACCTCGCTGCCAAATTTGGTCAATCCCTGGCTGGCGTCCTCTATCTTAATCCCTGGGTGGAAGATTCCACGCATATAACGTTCGGAACACTGCTATCTATTCTGGCGGGTGGTCTGTTCAAATCCAAACGTTACTGGCAGGTGACAGGCGGCACAGATGTCATGACCAGCAATCCTGAAGCCATCGAGATGCTGAACGCCGATCTATATTGGAGACGCAAACAAACCTCGTCGTTCCTGTTTCAAATCCTGTTGATGCGTATGGCCGTACTCAAACTGGCGAAACAGATCACTCTGCCCGCGCTGGTCATGCAGGCCGGGCAAGATAAATCTGTGCTGTCTTCGGGAACGCGCAAGCTCTACGATGCGCTGGCCAGCGCTGATAAAACCTGGAAAGGCTATCCAGAATATGCCCACGACAGCGAGCTTGAGCAAGATCGCTCACAAATGGATAATGACATTGTGGACTGGATAAGCAAGCATGCGGGTCCTTAACCGCTAAGGATATGGAGTGATGAAATTCGGGCCTAACGTTCGCTGTATACTGTTTGATCTGGGCAGCACACTATGGACGCATAAAGATGAGAGATCGATGCTTGCTTGCGAGAAAGCCGCCAATCTGCAAGCTGTTATGGAACTTCGCCGCTTTGCCGGTTCCGATATATTCTCGGATATGGACGCGGACGTGCCTGGTCAGTTGTTGCGTAAAAGTTTCGAGAAGCAGATTCGCCTCAAGAGCCGCCTGCATCTCGAATATGAACCTGATTTTACGCTGGCAGCTATGGATGCGCTGCAACAACTGGGTGTGCCGGGCGTAACTCGCGCAATGGGGGAGGCTATCTATGAAGCTTTGCGTATGCGCACACCCGACTCGCGCATACTCTTCAAGGATACTCTACCAACACTGGCTGCCCTGAGAGAGCGCGGCTATATCCTGGGAGTGGTAACTAACCGCCATTATGGGGGCGCGCCATTTCATGAAGACCTGCGCACAATGGGTCTGCTCGACTATTTTGATCTGCGCTACATGGCGATTTCAGCCGATTTAGGCATTCGCAAACCCCACCCCGACATCTTCATGCATGCTCTCAATGGACTGAACGTCTTGCCGGAAGAGGCTGCAATGGTCGGTGACTCGCTCAGGGCCGATGTGACTGGCGCGAAAAGGCTCAATATGCTGGCAATATGGATGCCTAAAGCGTCCTTGCGCGAGGAGGCGCGGGCAGCCTTGCGCGCTTCTACCGCTGGAGATTCCGCTGTGCTGACGGATGATTACCTGTTGGCCTACACGCGGTTGGCTGAAAAGAGAGGGCGCCAGACGCCCGACGATATCCGACCCGATGCCATCATCGAGCGCATCAGTGATCTGCTCGATATGTTCTAAGCAGAAGGTCTTGACTTTCATTTTGTAAAATAAAGGATCATAGTATGTCACAGATACCAGGTACAAGCGTGCAGAAAGTCCAGCATACGCTCAAGTCGTTGGGATTTTCGGACGAGATTGTAGTGTTTCCAGATTCGACGCGCACCGCTATAGAGGCGGCTCAGGCGGTGGGCTGCCAGGTAGGGCAAATTGTGAAGTCGCTTGTCTTCAAGGGCGCATTGACGCATAAGCCGGTTCTTGTGCTTGCCAGCGGTTCAAATCGGGTGAACGAGCAGCGGCTAGCTGCGCTGGTTGGCGAAAAGATTGAGAAGGCTGACGCGGATTTTGTGCGGCAGCATACAGGATTTGCTGTCGGCGGCGTACCGCCTGTTGCTCATAGCGAGCGGCTGGATACGTTCATTGACGAAGATTTGTTGCAGTACGCTGAAATCTGGGCTGCTGCCGGTAGCCCACACGCGGTATTTCGATTGACGCCAGGAGACTTGCAAAGCTTGACCGGTGGGCAGGTTGTTTCAATTAAATAACACTCTCCAATTTGGCCCAATGTGTATCATCTTGTATGGTCACGTGTTACTATGGAATCAGATAATGATAGTTGCAACGAACTCATTGCAGGTCAAATAAATGCGCTCACCTCAACGCCTGTTTAGCAGGACACGAGTAATTATCCTGGTTGTTGTCATCCCCGCCCTGTTCATGGTTGGATGGCTGCATGTCAATGCGCCTCAGATGCCCCAGGTCGTGATTATGCATCCCATTCAAGCGCAGCCGACGCCCACTCCTCGGCCATTTCACCTGTTTAATGGCAAGGTGGCTTCGCTGGGTTGGATTGTCGGGCGAGATTGCCAGCGTGGGATGCAGGCATATTTGAAGACCGCTGCTGCCAACCCTGATGCTGCCCTGGTCGGCACGGGATGGCTCGATCCGACGACAGGCAAGCTGATTAACGGGGAGCACAATAACTGTATGCCTGGCAGTCTGAGCATGGATAATGTCGTGCAACTGGTGCATAGCATGGGCGGCATGGTCTATTTGACGATCAGCATGGAGACCGATGGCTCGGCAACTTCCTGGACATCACAGCAACAATCAGACTATATCGCGAAAGCCTCCGCCGATCAGGGTTATATTGATACTATCACGCGTGAAGTTGAACGCGCCAATTATGATGGCGTGATTATGGACCTTGAGGCAGGCGATCCCAATTATCCCAATATTCAGCAGCTTTTCGCCACTTACAACCAGCATGTATGGACTGCATTGAAGCCACTGCACAAGTACTATGGCATCGCGCTGCTTCATAAACTCAACGGGCATGATGATTACTACGGTATCAATGGCTTTGAGAACTGGTCGTTGCTAGCGAACAGCGCCGACTTTATCGTCATTATGGCGGTAGATCAGTCCTACTTTACTCCTGGCCCGACCGTGAGCGTTCACTGGCTCGAGCAACTGCTGGACTACGCCACGCAAACCATGCCACAGATGCTGCCGCATGTTATCTGGGAGTTGCCTCTCTATGGCGCGACCTGGCATTATGCCGGGGGACAGTGGGTCTTTGACGGCGGCGTGAACTACCAGGATGCGCAGGCGCTGGTGTCACAAATACCCATATCCGAGATCAATAGCAGCATGAGCAATCTCAATGATGCTACATCGGCGCATATTGTCTATACCGACTCGTCCGGCGTCGAACATTCTCTGTGGTTTCACACGGCGCAGAACCTCTACTATATCATCTCCAATTTCGAGAAGATTTTGCGGCAGATACCCCCATCCGCCAATAATCACCTGCAGATTGCCGTCTGGTATCGCGCTACCTGGGAACCTGGCGATGTGTGGAAGCTAATTGATCCATTGTTGCCGAATAACACCTGACGCCCACAAGGGCATCACTACATGTTGACTTCTTCCTTCCTGATGAACTTTTCCAACCAAACAGAGTCATCGTGTCTGTAGGGGCGACCCTTGTGGTCGCCCGCCCGCGCGAGGGGAGAGGATTGATGCCATCAGGCGGGCGACCACAAGGGTCGCCCCTACGCAGAGGCCGTTTCCTCTTCCTGACCCATTTCGGTTGGCAAAGTTCGTCAGGGTGAAGACGGTATTTTTTATGTTTTTGCGCAAGAATATTTTCTTCGTATAAAAGAGTAATACCCTAAGAAAATTGTGATACCAACACCAAAAGTTAGAAAAAATTGAGAATTATTGCACAACTATTTAGAACCTTTAGATAATCTTAAAGTAAACTGTAAATAGGGTAAGCAACGGGCGATTTTACCAGGTTCGTCTCATGAAAATTCTCTCGATGAGAAAGGATGTGCAGTATGTTAGTGTACTCGAGCACTGCGGAGACTGCGCAACTGGTGCAGAGTGCGCAAATGGGCAGTATTGAGGCTTTTGCAATGCTGGTCGAACGTTACGAACGCGAGATTTACAGGTACTTAGTAGGCATGCTGGGCGATCGTGAAGAGGCGCAAGATCTTTCTCAGCAGGTCTTTCTGAAAGCCTGGATCAATCTCCCGGCCTTACAAAATGCGGCATGCTTTAAGTCCTGGTTATACAGTATCGCCAGGCACTTAATGTGCGACCACTGGCGAGGAAAAAAACCGTCAAGCCAATCCTGGGAGGAATTGTTGGAAGATAATGCAGAACCAGGATTGCCTGGACCAGAAGAGTGTATCGTCGAGATGGAGTTAATCAACATGGCATTGCTTGAATTGCCCTTAAAATTGCGGCAATGCCTGGTTTTGCGTTTCGTAGAAGGATTTTATCCCTGCGAGATCGCCTGCATGGTAGGCATCAGTGTGACTAGCGTTAGCACTTATATCAGCATGGCGCGCAGGCAATTTCGCGCCATATTTGAACGTTTGAAAGATGAACTGGAGAATGAAGAATGAATTGAAATGTAATTGCTTCACTCGCTTCTATTGACAGTGCATTTTATATCTTCTATGCTCGTATTGTGTCATTTTGTTTCGGCTCTGGCGCGTAGAACAGGAGAAGATCCTATGGATTGGTTCAGATACAAACCATCAGGGCAATTGCGAGCATGGAGTTGGTGGAAACGGCTCTTGATCGATATCATGGTTGCCGTTCTTACTGTGGTAGTGGTTACAATCCCGGCTTATGTTTTACTTCCACGTGAGCGTAACGGTATTGCTACGCTTTTGCTCCTCTACCTTTTCGTATTGATTCTTCTTGCCCATAAGGGTGAACCGAGAATTGCTATATTTGCCGCGATTGTGGCTTGCATCGCCTTTGATTTCTTCCTGGTTGAGCCTTTTAATTCTTTGTTTGTGGCGTATCCGGAGGAATGGGTAGACCTTATAATTTTCCTGGTTTT
>Ga0209167_10001515_pt1 | contig 13547 bp, 11 predicted proteins | sample Coa_R1_9_FD_187154 | JGI IMG/M metagenome (GOLD analysis project Ga0209167, IMG submission 187154) | Surface soil microbial communities from Centralia Pennsylvania, which are recovering from an underground coalmine fire - Coalmine... | ecosystem: Environmental > Terrestrial > Soil >... | reverse complement strand
ACGCGCAAAGTAAATGTATTCAAACGTGCAGAGCGCCGGTTGCGCGTCCTCAACCGGGGTCAGATGCGATTCCAGGCCTTGCGAACTGATGCGCACGATTTCGCCGCGCTCGAGTTCGCGCACGTACTGTGCGCCGATGGTACCCAGCGCGCAGGACTCCGAGGCGACGACGTAGCCGCCATCGCTCAGCTTGCCCAGGCAAAGCGGCCGCACGCCCCAAGGATCGCGAAACGCGTAGAGCTCGTCCTGCGTGCAGAGCACCGTGGAGTACGCGCCGCGAGCCCGCGCGATAACCGCCTCGATCCGTTGCACCATCGTGCCCTTGGACTCGACGATCAGCTTGGCCATCACTTCGGAATCCGAGGTGGCCTGCAACACCGTCGTCGGCGAGAGCGCTTCGCGAAGCTCGTCGGTATTGGTAAGATTTCCGTTATGCGCGAAAGCGAAGTCGCCCAGTTCCGTGCGCTCGAGCAGCGGCTGCGCGTTCACGACGATCGAGGAGCCGGTCGTGGAGTAACGGGTGTGGCCGATCGCGATGTAGCCGCTGAGATCGCTTAAGATATCTTCGTCGAAGATGGCGCCGAGCAGACCCATCTCCTTGTGCGAGCGGATCGTGCCGCCGTCGGCTGCGGCAATGCCCGCGGATTCTTGCCCGCGGTGCTGCAGCGCATATAGCGCGAAAAACGCGAGCCGCGCGGCATCGCGCCCGGGTGCGAAGACCCCCGTTATCCCGCACATCTCATGCCATTATAGCAGGCCGCTAGTCCGACGAGCGCCTCCCGCCGAAAATCTGAAGCAAGGCAAGGAAGATATTGATCGCATCCAGGTAGATGCTGGTCGCCATGAGGACCGGCGTCAAGCCGTCGCCGCCGGCGCGCAGGCGCGCGAAATCGATCAGCACTAAGCCCGAAAAAATGGCGAGCGTCAGCCACGCATATATCTCCGGATGGATAGACTTCACGAAGATCAAAACGACGCCGAAGACCACGAGTCCGAGCAGCGCAATCATGAAAATGCCCTGGAACCGTCGCAAATCCAGCCCGGTAGCGTAGACGATGGCGGCCAGCGCGAACATGCCCAGGCCAGTCGTCAAGGCGGCGTTGACCACGACGTCGGGCCCGAAGGCGCGGACGTACTGGCCAATAACGGGCGCGATGCCGACGCCTTCGCAGAACGTGAAGGCATAAAAGAGCAGCAGCGACAGCGCTTCGTTGCGGCGGACGGCATTGATGGAAATGAGAAGAACGAAGCCGACGATCATCGCAACCAGGCCGACGCCGGGCGCGAGGTCTTGGAAGAGCCACGCCGCAAGCGCCGTTATGCATAAGCCGAGCGCGGTGATCCCGAGGACTTGCGCCAGCAGCGACCGCGTCGGAACGGCCGGCGCGAGCGGTTGCCCGAATTGGTTTTGCGGTTGAATGCCAAAAGCCATGACGTCTTCTACTATCCCCTTTCCGACCGCCAGGTTGCAACTCCGGCGATATCCGTGCGATAGGTCAAGGCGGCGCTTCCCAAGCGGCCGGCGAGCCCCTTAACGCTTTCGTAGGCTCGCAGGCGGGCTTCGTCGAGGCTCTCGCCCAGCGCGGTAACGGTGAGTACGCGGCCGCCGCCGCTGCTGACGGATCCGTCCACTAGCGTCGAGGCTCCCCAGAATGCCTGACAGCCCGCCGGAAGCGAGACGTCTGAGTTGAGGCCGCGCAGGGGCGTGTTGCTGCGCGGGTAGTCGCCCGTTGCGAGAACGACGCCGACGCACCGTTCGCGTGAGACCGTCGCAAGCGAAAGATCCATCGCGCCCTGCGCGGCGGATTGCAGCAGCATTGCAAAATCTCCGCCGATGCGCGGCACGAGCACTTGCGTTTCGGGATCTCCAAAACGCGCGTTGAACTCGATGACGTGGGGTCCGCCGGCATTCCACATCAGCCCGCAGTACAGCACGCCGACGTACTCTTCGCCTTCCGCAAGCAGCCCCCGCAGCAGCGGCGCGAGGATGCGCTCGCGCACTGCAGCTTCGAGATCGTCGGGAAAATCCTCCGGCGGCGAGTAGGCGCCCATGCCGCCGGTGTTCGGTCCGGTATCGCCGTCACCGGCACGTTTGTAGTCGCAGGCCGCGGCAAACGGCACGATCGCGCGTCCGTCGCAGATCGCAAAGACGCTCACTTCGCGGCCGGCGATCGGCTCCTCGAGCAGCACGTCGAGCCCTCCGCCGGGAATCCGGCTACTCTCGTACCAGTCGGTTACGACGGCGCGGGCCGCTTCGGCGCCGGAGGTTACGATAACGCCTTTTCCGGCGGCAAGTCCATCGGCCTTAACGACCACGCCGCCCCTCCAGTGCGCCAGCGCGTGGCGCGCGGCGTCGAGCGAATGGACGACGACGGCCTTGGCCGTCGGAATGCCGTGCCGTTCCATGAAGCGTTTCGCGAAGATCTTGCTCGACTCCAAACGTCCCGCGGAACGGTTGGGACCGAAGACCGCAAGCCCGGCCTCGCGCAGCCGATCTCCCACGCCGGCGGCAATGGCCGTCTCCGGACCGAGGACCACCAGATCGATGGCCTCTCGAAGGGCTCGATCCGCGAGTCCCTTGCCGTCGGTTGCAGAAATCTCCCAGTTTGCTCCGCGCGCCGCCGTGCCCGCATTACCAGGCGCGGCAAAGATCGCTTCACAGGAGGGCGATTGCGCGAGTCGCCAGGAGAGCGCATCTTCGCGCGCGCCGTTACCGACGACGAGAACGCGCACGTGCTACTCCCACTCGACGGTGGCCGGCGGTTTGGTCGTGATATCGTAGGCCACCCGATTGACGCCCCGCACTTCGTTGACGATCCGGGCCGACATTCGCTCCAAGAGCGCGTGCGGCAAGCGCGCCCAGTCGGCCGTCATGCCGTCCTCGCTGGTGATCGCCCTGATCGCCACGAGATTCGCGTAGGTGCGCCCATCGCCCATGACGCCAACGCTCTTGACCGGCGTCAGCACGGCAAAATACTGCCAGGGGTGCGGCTCGAGTTCGGCAGCATCAATCTCTGCTCGAACGATCGCGTCGGCCTCGCGAACGATCGCCAGACGCTCCTCGGTCACGTCGCCGATGATCCGCACCGCCAATCCCGGACCCGGAAACGGCTGGCGGCGGACGATCGCATCGGGCAATCCGAGCGCCGTACCGAGCACGCGCACTTCGTCCTTGAAGAGTGCGCGCAGCGGTTCGATCAGCGCGAGGTTCATCTCGTCGGGCAGACCGCCGACGTTATGGTGCGACTTGATCTTCTGGCCGGCCTTGCTTTGCGGCGTTTTTGACTCGATCACGTCGGGGTAGAGAGTTCCCTGCACCAGGTACTTGACGCCGGGAATCTTTGCGGCCTCCTCTTCGAATACCGCGATGAACTCGTGACCGATCGCGAGGCGCTTGCGTTCGGGATCCTCGACGCCGGCCAGCTTCTCCAGAAATCGCTCGCGTGCGTCGACCGCGATCACGTTGAGGTGGAGCACGTCTCGAAACGCCGCAACGACTTGTTCGGCCTCGTTTTTTCTCAGCAGACCGTGATCCACGAAAATGCAGGTAAGCTGCTCTGAGATCGCACGCGCGACCAGCGTCGCGGCGACCGCTGAATCCACCCCGCCGGAGAGCGCGCAGATTGCTCTATCGGCGCCGACTTGCTCGCGGATGTCGCGCACCGAGCTATCGAGAAAGGAGTCCATCTTCCAGTCGCGGCCCAAGCCGGCGATCTCGTGTAGAAAGTTGTCGAGAACGGTCCGTCCGTGCTCGGTGTGCACGACTTCGGGATGAAACTGCACGCCGTAGATATTCTTCTCCGGATTGCCGATCGCGGCGACGTTGCAGCGCGCCGTCGAGGCCAACGCGCGATACCCGTCCGGCAACGCGACCACCGAATCGCCGTGCGACATCCACACGCGCGATTCTTCCGGGACGCGGTCGAAGAGCGGCGTCTCACGATCCGCGACCACGAGCGTGGCCGGACCGTACTCGGCGTGATCGAGCTGCACCAGCTCCGCGCCGATGTCGCGCGCCAAGAGTTGCATGCCGTAACAGATGCCAAGAATCGGGACGCCGGCCTCCACGATCTCGGGATCCATCTTCGGTGCACCCTCCGTCAGCGTGCTCTCGGGCCCGCCGGAGAGAATCAGCGCCGCGGGCCGGCGCAACGATAGGGCGCTCCAAGGAGCGTCGTAGGGCACGATCTCGCAGTAGACGCCCAGCTCCCGTGTCCGGCGCGCAATCAACTGGCTGTATTGCGCGCCGAAATCCAGGATCAGAACCGTGGGCGGCATCGCCCTCCTCTAGGCAGCAGCAGCGGCGGCGGCAGCGGCGTGAAGGGCAGCATCATAATCGGGCTCGCTAGCAACTTCCGGAACGATCTCGACATACGAAATCGTGCGATCTTTACCGATCACGACGATGGCACGCGCCAAGAGGCCGAGCTCGGAGATCAGCAGCCCATAGTTCGTGCCGAAGCTGCGATTCCGATAATCGGAGAGCATGTCGAGCTTGACGTCGCCTTCGGCGGCGCACCAGCGCGCCTGCGCAAACGGCAAATCCATGCTGACCACCGCGGCCTTCACACCTTCGGGAAGCTCGCCCAAGCGCCCATTGAACTTCTTGGATTCCAGCGAGCAGACGCTGGTGTCGAGCGAAGGCACGACGATCAATAACGCGGCGCGCTTACCTTCATCGAGAAGTATCTCGGGCGTGACGGTCGAGAGATCGCCGGAGGTCAGTGCAAAAATGGGCGCCGGATCGCCGCGTCGCAACGCCGGGCCCAGCAACGTCATGGGCTGTCCTTTGAACGTCACCACGCCGGCACGCTCCTGAACGTTATCAACGGTCATGTACTACCTCCAGAAAAAGCGAATCAAATGAATTCAGGTCAACACATCCTGGAGTCGTTTGGTGTCGCGGGCCATTACGACTTCCATCGCAATCCGTTCGCCCACCGAGACGTCGCGGCCCCAGCGATAGGCCGAATAAGGGGTGAATCGCGTCCCGGGCGAGCCTGGAATGCGCAGCGACACGTCGTAGCAGACGAGCTCTTTGGGAGGGCCGGCCGCCACGATGCACTGCAGCGCGAACGGTCCGATGACTCCGGGCGGCTGCGCCTCGCGCGCGACGCGGACGAAGCGCTCCCCCATATCGAAGGCGGGCTCCAGCATCGACTCCACGACCGTCGCCGCGATGTGGCCCGCCTCTTCCAAGCGCATGGTGATTCCGCGCACCGCCTCGAGCGCCGCCGGCGGCACGTTGCGAAAGCCCTCCAAGTTCGTCTGGCGCCGCGTATCGGTGCCGCTCAACTCGAGTTCCTCCAAGAGCGGCGAGTAGAAAAAGTTGAAGTTCACCGAAGGACCGAGCGCGTATTCCTCGATTCTCGCCGACGCGAGCCCCGCGGCGCTCAAAATCCCCGTATCCATCAGCTGGTCGGCCATGGCGCGATACTCCTCCGGCGACGACGCGAGAAAGAAGGCGCGTTCAAACGAGACGCGCGCGTGCGGCGCCTTCACCATCACGAGGCCGTCGATCTCGCCAGGCGATGCATATCGTTTTGGATGTCGAATGCCGGCCGCTCGCATCAGAGCATATTGGTCTATCCCGGAAAGGGCGCGTTCTTCGGCTTTGAGCAGCGCGCGGTTGCCGAAGAACGGCACCAGCATGCGCCGCTCGATCTCCTCGTACTCGTACTTTTGGTGGAGGTAGACTTCGAAGGAGCGATTGGGAACGAAGATCACGTTCTCACGAAGGAGGCGTTGCTGCACGTCATCGTCGAGGATATCAGAAAACGCCTGCAGCTCGAGCACGGCGTCGACGCAGCCGCGGCCGACGGGCTGCTCGCGGCGCGCGAAGTGCCGCAGGTAGGTCTGCTCCCGGCCTTTGGCGGTAACGACAAGATTGCGCAGGGCTTGCGCGCGCGCGCCGTACGCCACCTCGAGCGCGGAGTGGCTTCCGATCGAGCAGAGCGTGAGGCGAGCAGGGTCGTACGCTGCAAGCGCCCGCTCAACTAACTCCTGGCTCACCGGCGCGTCATTCGACGCGAATCTTTCCGGCCATGCGCCGCCAGACGAGCGGGGTGTAGACGGCGATGCCGGCGACTCCGATCAGCGTAACGCTCAGCGCGCAGGCAAGCGCGGTCTCCGAAGGGGCAGCCGCAAAGATCGAAATGCCGGCATTGCGCGCGGGATAGGCCGGCAGGAGGTACGGGAAGATCGTGCCGGCCGACGCGGCGAGCAGCGTCACGATGAAGCCCGACGACTTCAGGAAGGCGTCGCGGGCGCGCCCCAGCCGCGCGCTGCGCCACATCGCAGCCAGCGCCGTCAGCGAAAGCACGGGCATCACAAAAAGCCACGAGGCTCTCAGCGGCGCACTCATCGACACGGTCAGCGCCGTGACGGCGAGGTAGAGGATCAAGACGAGCCACGAGCCGCCGGCGACGACGCGAATCGCTCGCGCTGCGGGCTCGCCCTCGATGCGCATCGCCGCAAACGCGGCGCCGTGCACGCCAAGCGTTGCGAGCGCAAACAGGCCCACGAGCAGCGCGTAGGGATTGAGCAAGAACGCAAACGTGCCGCGAAAGTACCCCGACGCGTCGAGCGGCACGCCGCGCAGCAGATTCCCCAGCGCGATGCCGAAGACGAAGATCAAGAGCGCGCTCGAGGCCGAAAATGCGGCGTCCCAAAACTGATGCCAAATCTCCGAGGGGAAATGCTCGCGCAACTCTAGCGCGATGCCGCGAAACATCAGCAGCCACAGCACGACGATGAAGGGCAGATAGAAGCCCGAAAACGACGAGGCGTAGGCCGCCGGAAAGAGCGCGAAGAGCGCCGCGGCACCGGCGATCAGCCAAACCTCGTTGCCGTTCCAAAACGGTCCGATGGCGGCCATCGTCGCGGCGCGCTCGCGATCCGAGCGTGCCACCAGCGGCGCGACCGCCGCAACGCCGAGATCGAAGCCGTCGAGCAGCACGTACATCGTCAGCATGAAGGCGATGGCAATAAAGCCGGCGACGCTCATCCCGCCTCGCTTCCCGACGGGCCTTTCCCAATCTCGCGCAAGACGAGATACAGAAAGAGGACGCCGAGCAAAAAATACATTCCGGCAAACCCGATCAGCGTGAAGATCGTCTCGCCGCTCGAAACGGTCGGCGAGCCCCCCGCCGCCGTCTTCATCACACCGTAAACGATCCACGGCTGGCGCCCGACCTCGGAAGCGACCCAGCCGGCTTCGTTGGCGATGAACGGAAAGGGGATGATCAGCATCAGGATCCAAAGCAGCCAGCGAGCGCTCCAAAGCCGTCCGAAGGCCAGCAGGACGACGGCGATGGTCGCGGTCGCAGCGAAGACCGTGCCCAGGCCGACCATGATGTGATACGCGTAGTAGGTAACCTCGACGGGCGGCCACAGGTCGCGCGCGTACGCGTCGAGCCCGTTGACGTTGGCTTTGTAGTTTCCGTAGCTGAGAAAGCTCAGGAAATCGGGGACGTAGATCGGATCGATCAAGCGCATGCGCGCGACGTCGGGCATTCCGATGATTGCAAGCGGCGCCTCGCGCTCGGTCGTGAAGAGGCCCTCCTCGGCGGCGAGCTTAACCGGCTGATACCGCGTTACGTCGCGCCCTTGGCGATCGCCGGTCGGAAAGACCGCGATCAACGCAAACGCAAAGGCGACAATCGTTCCAGCGCGCACGAGCCGGCGCCCAATCGATTCGTCCCGGCGTGAAAGAAGATAATACGCGCCGACGCCGGCCACGATGAACCCTCCGGCAAGCAGCGCTCCGCAGAGCACGTGCGCGAACTGCCAGTACGCGAACGGCGAAAAAAGCACGAGCCAGATACTCTCCAAGAGAATCGTGCCGTCGGCGGCGATGCGATAGCCGACCGGGTGCTGCATCCACGCGTTGGTGGCCACGATGAAGAATCCCGAGAGCCAGGCGCCCGCGCAGACCATTACGCCCGCCCAGGCGACGAAGACCGAAGGCACGCCTCGCCGCCGATAGAGCAGCGCGCCGAGAAAGACCGACTCGAGAAAGAAGGCGAAGATGCCCTCCATCGCGAGCGGTTGGCCAACCACCGAACCCGTCGTGCGCGAAAAGGCCGCCCAGTTCGTTCCGAACTGAAACTCCATCGGAATGCCGCTGACGACGCCGGCGGCAAAGTTGATCGCAAATATTTTGGTCCAGAAGGCGGCGATGCGCGCGGACTCTTCATCCCGCCGGTGGGCGGCCTTCCAAGTGTAAGCCGCCACGAACGGCGCCAGCCCCATCGTTCCGATCGGGAAGAGGTAATGGAACATGACCGTGAAGGCGAACTGCAGGCGGTCGGCGAGAACCGGATCCACGTCGCAGCTTCCCGGTTAGGTGCCGAGCAGTTGCCGAGCCTGCGAGCTGTCTTGGTACTCGACGGTCAGGATCGCCTTGATCTGGCCGGCCGCGCGTCTGGATTGATCGTCGCTCATGCGCTGCAGCGTCGTGTAGCACCAGTAGAGCAGCATCGGCAAGTCGCGATCGCGCGGATAGACTTCCTGCATGGCGACGATCGCCTTCGCGACGCCAAACGCCTCGTCGCTCTCGCGATTTCCATAGTTGTAGCTCAACATGTAGTTGATCCGCTTGAGCCGGTTCTCGATCTCGAGAATCGACATGCCTCTCGGCCCGAAGTACTCGTCGGCCGGCGCGAGCGTCGTGAGGTACGCGTCGTGCGGAATCGCGGTCACGGTTACGATGACACGAATCGGATCGACGGCCTTCAAACGCGCTAGAAACGTCTGCGCGTTCGCGAGATCGCCGGTGGTGTAGCCGTCAGTGCCCGGCGATGCGCGTTGCGCCGCAGCGACGAGTTCGTTTCCCCAAGTCGTCGGCAGATGCGCAACCGGAAAGCTCGGAGCGGCGGCCCGCTCGAGAGCCAGGCTTCGCCATGCCGGATCGTGCGTCAGCAGCCAGGCGCGCCAGTCCGCCTCGACGCGGATCAGCAACGCGTCGATATCGCCGGGATACGCCTTGATGTTGGCCGTCGCGTCTTCATCGGCAAATCGGGCGAGCGCTTCGGGCTGATCTTCGGAGTTCACGCGGGCCATTAGGCCCTGCGCCTGCGAGACGGTCGTGAAATCTTGCGAGTTTTTCATCGCCCAATCGGCCGCCTCACGCACCCACCAAACGGCGCCGTCGTGGTTGGTCAGCGGATTATAGTGCAGCCCGCTTCCGATCTGCACGGTCAACGTGGCGAGCACGCCGTAGTTCGGATCCGTTGGATACTGAAGCGAGTACGCGCGGCCGGCGTCAAAGATCGTCGCGAGATAGATCTCCTGCGGGCGAAAGCTGTAATTTGCCGCGGCATCCTTCGCGTAGGCGTCCTTCATCTTCGCGTAGAGCACCGCCGGATCGGCTTCGAGCGCCGCACCGGCCTTCATGGGGAGCGCGATGGCCCCGCACAGAATCGCCGCGCTCAGCCCTTTAGACCAAGCTCGAATCATCCAGCACCAAACCAAGATTGTTGGTCAGTAAGGCGTTCTTGATCTCGCGTGCGATGCGGCGCCCGGTGGACATCGGCTCGGAGTAGTTCAGATACGAGTACGGCGAGCCGTCGATGAAAAGATTCGTCCCGGCGACGATGCGCGCCGAGATCTCCATGACGTAGAACTGAATGTCCGGCGTGATGATCGTCTCGATGCAAAATGCGCCGAAGAGGCCCTTGGGACCGCAGATTTCCTTGCTGACCCGCACTACGTCGTCGCCCATGCGCAGCGCTTCGGCGAGCATCGACTCGCGAAGCGAGACCGGCTGATTGCCGACAACGACGTACGAAGGGCTCACGTCCATGCCTTCCTGAGCGGCTGCCGGAATGCGGCCCAGCGAATCAACGTTGGTCTCGTAGCGGCGGTCCATCGACATAATTTCAAGCTTGTTCTGCAGCGGCGAGTAGAAGTAGTGAATGTAGAGCGGTACGCCGATGATGTATTCCTGAATGATGTAGGCTTCCTTGAGATGCGCAGCGCGCGCTTCGAAGTCGTGGGCATCTCTAATGAACATGTAGCCTTTTCCGCCCGCTGCCCCGTAGAGCTTGACGATAACCGGCCGGTCGATTTCCGCCCCGCCGCGAAACTGCCGCGGCAGCTTGAGGCCGGCCCGAGAGAGCCACTGCCGCTGCAACTCGCGGCTGGCCTCCCAATCGAGGACCGCCTTGTTCCCGAAATAGGGGACCGTCATCTTCTTGTGCTGTTCGAGCGAAAGATAGGCCACGAAGGACCCGTGCGGTACGATGATTGCTTTGCGGCGCTCGAGCTCGTCCATCAAGTTCATGAACTCGGCGTAGCGCTCCAGCACGATCACTTCGTCAACGAAGGCGAACGAGCGATAGAGCCGTTCGGTATCGCGATTTGAGATCGCCAGCGTCTTGAAGCCTTCGTCGTGGGCGCCCTTGAGAATCTGCAGCGCCGAATGGGAGCCCAACGTAGCGATCGTATACGGCCGGTTCATATGCGCGCCTTTAGACTACTCGGTCATGCATGGAATGTCCCGTTCCATCGCGGCGCATCAATAAACGGCTCGTTCGATCGCCGGATTGCACAAGAGGCGTTCGGCTGCGGCGCGCAGCGCTTCCGGGTCGAGCACAGCGTCGTCATGCGCCAAAAGTCGCCATGCAATGGTGATGCCGCCTCCGAGGGGTTCGATCCAGAGTTCGCCGGGTCGCGGGGCGGGCGCGTCGAGCACCGTCACGCGATGCTTGTTCGGATTGAAGATCGTTTCGTCGGCCGCGATGCGCTCGATCAGCGCCGGCACGTCGCCGCCGTCGTCAAAGAACCGTATCTCGCTGCGCTCCACGCGCTCGACGCCCAAGCCAAGCCGGCGCAACGCGACCGCCGCGGTGAAGGCCGTGTTGTCGGGGATTTTGAGGCTGATTGCGACTGCTCTGGTCATGACGACAGCGCCTTGATGAAGCTGTGGAAGAGGATTGAGCCGCCGGAGGGTGCGAGAACGTCTTCGCCTTCGCGGCGGTCGAGATGGTTGAAGTTCCAGGCATCGCGCTCGGGATGCGGCATGATCGCCAGCACGTTGCCCTCCCGATTCACCAAGCCGGCGCAACCGAGCGCCGATCCGTTGGGAATCGCGGCTGGGTCCACGATGCCGTTTGCGTTCGCGTAGATGAAGGCGAGGTGGCCGCCGGCCGCGATCTCGCTCAAATGCTCCGGCGTGGCGGCGAGGCGCCCCTCCGCATGCGCGGCCCACGCCGGCACGAGCGCGTCCTGCGGCAGCGCCGCGGTGATTGCGCAGCGCGCGGGCTCGATTGCGAGCTTCATGTAGACGTGCCGGCAGATAAAGTGCGGCGCCGGCCCGTTGCGCGTGAACGCGGCGGTCGGGCGGCGGATCGGACCGGTGCCGGGTACGAGGCCGGCTTCGAGCAGAATCTGCGCTCCGTTGCAGATGCCGAAGACGAGCTTTCCGCTACCGGTCGCTTCGATGACGTAGTCCATCATCCGGTCGTGGGCGGCGATTGCCCCCGCCCGGATGCGGTCTTCGTACGCGAAGCCGCCGGAGAGCACGAATGCGTCGAACTGAGCCATTTGGCTCGCCTGCGACCAGTGGACGAGTTCGGCGTCGCCGCCGCAGTCGCGAAGCAGCCGCAGCGTCTCGTCTTCGGAGTTCGTTCCGGGAAAGACCGGCACCGCGATCCTCGCGCTCATGGATAGAGCTGCGCTAACGGCTGGGACCAGATCTCATGCAAACGCTCGATATCGAAGCGAGTCCCGTTGACGATCAGTTCGGGGCCATCGATCGTCGCACCGATTTGGAGCGTTCCGGTTACGTCCATGCCGCTGCCGGCGGCAATTTCGCAGACGAAACCTCCGGCTTCGCAGAGCGGATTGCCGAAGTCGATCTCGGCGCCAATCTTCCGCCCAGCGGCCAAAGCATCGAACGCCAAGCGCGCAACCGCGGTGAGCATTCCGCCGTCCGCGACGACGCGGCAAGCGCGCAGAACTCCGCGGGCAATTGCATCTCTGACGATTGCGAGCGCGGCGCGTTCCGCGTCGTACTCGATGTTCGGCAGCGTCCCCTTGACCCCGAGCAGCTCGGCCAGCACCGATCCGCCCGCAACCAGTTCACGGTTTCCAACCCACAGCAGCGCCGAGCCGGGCGCCTTGAAGCCGGGCGTGACGACGTTGGCGATATCGTCGATCGACCCGATGCAAGCAACGATCGGCGATGAGGGAATGGCGTTGCCGGCCGACGTTTCGTTGTAGAGACTGACGTTTCCGGAAACGAAGGGCAGGTCGAGCTCCGTGGCGGCACGCGCCAGCGCCTCGACCGCCGCGACAAATGCGCCGTATTGTTCGGCCTTGCGGGGATTGCCGAAGTTCAGACAATCCGTCAAGCCAATCGGATGCGCGCCGACGGCAACGACGCGGCGCATCGCCTCCAAGACGGCCTGCTCGGCGGCATACGCCGGATCGATGCGCCCGTAACGCGGGTTGCCGGCGACGGCGAGCGCGACGCCGAGTCGCGAGCCGGGAACGGGCGCCAAGACGCCGGCGTCGGCCGCACCGCGCGGGAGAACCGTGCACCCTCGAACGACCGCATCGTAATGCCGGTAGAGCGGCTCCCGCGAGCAGACGTCGCGGTGCGCCAGCACGCGCGGGAAGATTCCCTCGAGGTCCACGGCCGGAAGCTCTTGCGCGGCTGCGCCGTGATAAATCTTTTCCGTATAAGGCAGGTCGTCGTGAATCGATCCGGTGAGGAACTCGCTTTCGACGTCCATAACGACGCGGCCGCGATACTCCAAAACGTAACGCTGTTGCGCGGTGACCTCGCCGATAACGGCCGCGCGCGCGTTGCACGCCACGTCGGGCAGCCCGAACTCCTCGTTATACACGCGCAAAAGCTCCGGGACAAAATCCGGCGGAACTACCCAGAGCATCCGTTCCTGCGTCTCGCCGACGGCGATGACCTCGGGCGGCATCCCTTCGACGGCCACGTTGACCTTGTCGAGTTCGATCCGCGCGCCGTATCCGCCGTGCGCCGTAATCTCCGCCGAGCATCCCACGACGCCGCCCGCGCCGAGATCTTTGAAGGCCGCGGGGACCTTGCGCTCGCGCAGGAGCGCAAAGACGCGATAGCTCGCGCGCATCAAAACGTTCTTCAAGAATGGATCGGGGACTTGCACGGCGCCTTTGTTGAGCTCGGCGTCGCGCGCATCCAACGTGAGCGACGAAAACGAAGCGCCGCCAAAACCACTTGGATCGGTCGCTTTTCCAACGAGCACGATCTGCCAACCCTCGGCTCCCTTGGGGGCGTAGGAGTGGATGACGTTCTTTTCGTTGAGGATTCCGAGCGCCACGACGTTGACCAAACAGTTCTCGTCGAAGCCACGCTCAAAGTAGACGTCGCCGGCGACGTTGGGAACGCCGATCGCGTTTCCGTAGGCGCCGATCCCGTCCACCACACCGCGCGCGACGGAACTTTGGTGCGACGCGAGGTCGTCGCATCGACCGAAGCGCAGCGGATCGGCTACCGCGACGACCTCGGCACCCATGCAGAGCACGTCGCGAACGATCCCGCCGATTCC
>Ga0209167_10001514_pt1 | contig 13557 bp, 8 predicted proteins | sample Coa_R1_9_FD_187154 | JGI IMG/M metagenome (GOLD analysis project Ga0209167, IMG submission 187154) | Surface soil microbial communities from Centralia Pennsylvania, which are recovering from an underground coalmine fire - Coalmine... | ecosystem: Environmental > Terrestrial > Soil > Unclassified... | reverse complement strand
TGACAATGGTTGAACCGTCACGGGAAATTCCGATGGATGAGTTAAAGGGATCGCCGGGGCCCAGGTCCTGGAATCCGCCGGCAGTGGTCCAACGATATATCTCACCGCCGTAGTTGGCGGCCATGATCGTGCCGTCGCCGGAAAGGGCAAAGTTTGCCCACGTGCCTGTCACTGGGTCGGTAATGATCTGAAAGTTTGCAGTTTGGGCGTCGGCCGCTAAACAAAAGCAGGAGAGCAGGCACAATAGGCCGGCATTAACTAACCACGTTTTCATGATTGGGGATTTCCTTGGCGAATTTGAGTAAGAAGACAACGATAGTTTCAGTCGATTCAGGCCTGGGGGAGGGCCAGAGCAAGCATAATGGCTAAACCGCAGCGAGGTCTTTGCTCCAGAGCAGCTAACCAAACAAAAATTGCGTTGATTGTGATGCCGGAGGAGGGCGACGCCCAGGGAAGGTTATTTCAACCCTTCAACCATATACAGATCGGAGAGGGTACGGATGTAGCCGTAGACGTAGGCCCGGGCGTCCCGACTCATTGTTACTCCGCGGATGGTGTCGATTCCAGCCGCGTCGGCGGGAACCAGTTCCTTCCAAAGCTTTCTCTTTCCAGTAGACAACTCCAGTTCAAATACCCTGGCCGGGATCTGTCCAAAACGGAAGACGTAAAGCGAGTGGCCATCTGCTGACCAGCCTGTGGGTGCCTCATCCGGCTCTGCGCCGGGGACAAGCACCGGTTCTCCTCCGGCGATGGGATACAGATAGAGTTTGTGGTCGGGACCGACAGACGCTGCAAAATCACCCTTGGGGGAAATCATGACCACCGGGTTCACACCCTCCGGGCTGATGGCGCGCGGCTTGGCCTCCGCGGGAGCTGTAACATAGAGACGGAATCCATGCCCGGCTTCGTTACCCGAAAACACCAGTTGCTTTCCGTCAGGCAGCCAACTTCCATTGAGATGGTTGATGGAGTCGTGACTGAGGGGCGTGGCTTCGCCGACTCCGGTCGGGAGCAGAAACATTGGTGCGGGAGTGGTAGTGGATCGTGCCAACGCCCATTTCCCGTCAGGAGACAACGCCATGCCAGCTCCATCACTGAGACGAATGGCCGGCGAACCATCCATTTTGCGCAGGTAAACCGCATACTTGGGGCCGCCGCCCTCGCCGGACTCTGTGAACAGCACGGTTTTGCTGTCGGCGGAGAGGTCGTTGGGCACTGACCAATCGAGCCAGGATAAGTCATGCTCCTTGGCGTCGCCAGCGGCCAGACCAATCATTCCAGCCCGGTCGTTGCCGCGGGTCAGCAACACATTGCCATCCCGGCCAACATCGAGCAACGTCAATTCTCCAGGAACGCGTGCCAGCAATCGAACCGTTCCCGAAAGGTTGACGGCGTATAGCGACCGGTCGCCACCGGTGCGAGTGGCGGTAAACCAGATTTCATCGCCGCTGGGCGACCACGCCACGCCTTGAATGCTGTCCCATCCGGTGGAAAGAGTAGTCTGCTTGCCCGCCATATCAACCACGGTGAGAGCGCCGCCGTCATCGTTGAGTTGGGGATGGTCAATAAACGCGATCATGTCGGCTTTGGGGGCAATGCGAATGTGGCCGATCCATCCATCCGCTTGATAGAGCACCTTTCCCATTGGAAATTCAAGGCGATGCCGGCCCTGTTCCTGGCGCACAACCGCTAAACTGCTTCCATCCGGAGACCAATCGGCCCACTCGACGCCCTCCAGAATCTCGCGCGGAGCGCCGCCGACCAGAGGCACTCTGGCAAGTGTGCCGGAATAGAGGAATCCGGCTTTGGGATGGCTGGCCAGCGAGAGCGCCATCTCACCCGACGAGGAAACCGCCAGGACGTCGGCGCCTGCCGGCTCCAATTCGTGCGACTCAGGACTCTCCGGCCGGGTGGTGAACAGCTGAAGAGATTTTCCTTCCCAGGCGGCGCTGTAAATGATGGTCTTGCCGTCGGGAGCGAAACGCGCGGCGTGAACCATGCCGCGACGGAAAGTGAGCGGATGGTAGACAGGCAAAGAGGCCTGAGCCCGGGTTTGCAACAAGAACTTGCCGACCGCCAAGCCGACGACCAGCGCAATCGCAGCGGCTGCCAGCGCGGTGACCAACGCGCCTGTTCGCGGCGCCGGGGTTGGCGCGACCGGAGTCAAGGTTCGCGACGACGCAGAGATCACCGCGCTTCCCGAGCGCGACGTGTCCTGAGCGCGCTTGATTCGCTTCAAGTCTCCACGCAGCTCGGCAGCTGTCTGATAACGAAACTCTCGCTCCTTCTCGATCGCTTTATAGATGACTTCCTCAAGCTTCGGAGGCAACGCCGGATTCGCACTCGTAGGTGGGGGCGGAGTGCGGTTTAAAATCGCTTCGGAAATTACACCGGTGCTGCTTCCGGGAAATGCCAGAGCCCCAGTGGACATTTCATAGAGCACCGAACCGAAAGCGAACAAGTCGGTACGCGGATCGAGATCTTCGGCGCGAACCTGTTCCGGCGACATATAGGCGACCGTGCCGACGGTTGCGCCGGGAGTGGTCATCATCGCGCCCTCGGTGGCTGTTCGCATACCGGAGTCCGAACTGGCGCGGTTGTCCGGAGCCAGTTTGGCCAGCCCGAAATCCAGGATCTTGGCCTGCCCGCGCTTGGTCACGAAAATGTTCGCCGGCTTTATATCGCGGTGAATGATTCCCTTGGAATGTGCGGAGTCCAAGCCGTCGGCAATCTCGATCGCCAGTTGGAGCAGGGTTTCCGTGTCCAGCGGCCGGCCGGCGATGCGGTGTTTCAACGTCACACCTTCGAGCAACTCCATAACAATAAAGGCCTGGCCGTTTTCTTCGTTAATCTCATGGATGGTACAGATATTGGGATGGTTCAACGCCGAGGCGGCGCGCGCCTCCCGCTGGAAACGATCGAGAGCCTGACGGTCCTTGGCAAGTTCTTCAGGCAGAAACTTGAGGGCGACGAAGCGACCCAACTTGGTGTCTTCGGCCCGGTAAACGACGCCCATACCGCCGCCACCCAATTTCTCGATGATGCGGTAGTGCGAGATGGTGCGGCCGATCACTGGCGGGAATCTTACGTGTGAGAAACCGGCAAGTCAACGAGAGCTGCTGAGTTGGCAACAGAAGGTTGAACGTTCACGCGATCCGATTACTTTTTAAGAATTGGATTGTAGCCGTCGGTCACCAGTTTGGTGCGCATGGCTTCGGCGTCTTTGATGTCGACGTAGGGGCCGACCTGTATGTGGAATAGTTTGTCCGAGGTCGTGTTGGCAGAGAATGCCGGATATTGCTTTTTCTTGAGAGCATCCACCAGCGCGTCCGCGTCTTCCAGTTTGCTGACGGCTGCCACCTGCACATAGTAAGCGTTGGCTGGCGGCGCGACTGTCGGATCGGCAGAGGAAGTGGTGTTTGCCGGAGTAGGCGAAGTTACCGCAGCGTCCGTTGACGTGCCGGGAGTGTCTTTACCTGGCGTGGCCAGCTGGCTGTCGGCGCTTTTATCTGAAACTGCCTTGTAGAAAGTCATGTCCGCAGCGGGAGTGGTAGGCTTCACCGCAGAGGGGCGAACATTGGCTGCAGCAGTAACCGCAACCGGGGAAGCCTCCGCCGCCGAAGGTTTCAGCCCCGAGTTCTTGCCCAGCGAGAATCCCATGGAGAAGAAAACGGCGCACAGCGTCACCAGCCCGAAAAACAGGGCCAACATCTTGCCCGTGCCCAGGGTGATTTCGGTGTCTTCGGATTTCGCAGTTGTCATTGCCACCTCGTCGCTGGCTAACTCTTGGTTGCGGCGTCAGGTTTCGGCGCCAACAGGTTTTGGAGGCCGGAGAAGAAATCCACTGGAACCGGGAAGATTACAGTAGTGTTTTTCTCCACGCCAATTTCAGTCAAAGTCTGTAAATAGCGGAGTTGCACACTCACGGGTTCGGTTGCGAGTAAATGGGCGGCGTCCACCAGGCGCTGAGCGGCAGAAAACTCGCCCTCGGCGTGGATGATCTTGGAACGCTTCTCGCGCTCCGCCTCCGCCTGTTTCGCCATGGCACGCAGCATGGACTCTGGCATATCCACCTGCTTGACTTCGACGTTGGTTACTTTCACGCCCCAAGGCGAGGTGTGAGTGTCGAGAATGCTCTGTAACCGCAAATTGATCTTTTCGCGATGGGACAGCAGTTCGTCGAGTTCCTGCTCTCCGAGCACCGAACGCAGGGTAGTCTGGGCAAACTGCGAAGTCTGATAGACGTAGTTCGAGACTTCCACCACTGCCTTATTGGGATCGATGACCCGCAGGAAGATGACCGCGTTTACTTTCAAGGTAACGTTGTCTCGAGTAATGATGTCTTGCGGCGGCACTTCGAGGGCTTCCTGACGAAGAGAAACCCGGACAATGCGGTCGATAGGAGCAAATACCAGCACGACGCCGGGGCCCTTGGCAGTCGTCAGCAGGCGACCAAGTCGAAAAATTACGCCACGCTCGTATTCGGCAAGAATTTTGATCGAACTCAGGATGTAGAGTCCGACGATGACAATGACGACAGTGGTGAAACCGATCCCCAAGTCCATAGGGGCCTCCAAAGCCTTGCTGTAAGGAATGTTGCTAAGGCGGATTGTATCGCGTTTTGCAGGCAGGAGCGGTGACTGCGCGGGTTACCGGGCCGGATCCACGCGAAGTTGCAGGCCGTTGACCTGGCGTATCACCACGTTTTGCCCAGGGGCCACCTCAGAGGATGCGGTTGCATCCCAAAGTTCACCGTGGACGAAGACCTTCCCCTGCGGGGAAAGCGCGGTCTGAGCCGTACCGATTTCGCCGATCAGACCTTGTGCGCCGGTGGTTACTTTGTTGGCGCGGGCTTTCATGGCGATACTCATCAGGAAGACGGTGATAATTCCCACAGGAATGCTGACCGCCAACGCCGTCAGCAAATGAACTCGCATTTCAGGGATGGGTGCGTCTACCAGCAACAGTCCGCCGAGCGTCAAGGTAACGATCCCGCCGAGCGCCAATACTCCATGAGTTGCGAACTTGGCTTCCAAAGCGAACAGAGCGAATGACGCGAGGATCAGCACGACAGCGGCGAAGCGGGTGGGGAGAAGATTCAGCGCGAACACCGCCAGCAGGATGAAGATAACTCCAACCGTTCCGGGGACGACCGCACCCGGGTGGTTAAACTCGGCATAAAGCGCCAACGCGCCGACGGCGAGCAGGATGAAAGCGATATTGGGATCCATGAGATAAGCCAGGATGCGTTGGCGCAGCGTCAGATCGAAGTTGACCACGGCATCGCCCGCCAGATTCAACGTCATCGTGGTGCCGTCGAATCGTTTCACCGGCTTGCCCTGCATCTGCTTGAAGAGATCCTGTTCGTTGGGAGCAACATAGTCGATAAGCTTCTGGGAGAGAGCTTCCTGATCAGTAAATGACTTCGACTGGCGTACTGCGCTCTCAGAAACTTCAACGTTGCGGCCACGCTTGGCGACGACGGAGCGCATGAGGGCCGCCGAGTCATTTTCTATCTTCTCTTTCATGACGTCGTCCATCTTGCCGCCACCGAGATTGACGGGATGGGCGGCGCCAGTATTGGTCCCCGGCGCCATCGCGGCCACGTCGGCGCTTTCCAGGATAAAGAAACCAGCAGAGGCTGCGCGGCTGCCGCTGGGCGTCACATATATGATCACAGGCACGGGCGAGGCCACGATCTTTTCGATGATCTGGCGAGTGGATTCCAGCAGGCCGCCCGGAGTGTTGATCTCAATCAGCAGCGCCTGATCTTTCTTGAGTTGGGCCTCGGCGATGGCGCGGCCGATATATTCATCGGTGATGGGGTGGATGGCGTCGTTGATCTCAATCTTCAGAACCTGGGCGGAGGAAAACCCGGCAAAAAAGAGGGTGAGCAGAAGCGCGAATGCGATGCGAGACGTCTTCATGGATGGGGCAGCGGCGGCGCTTTCTGCGCCAGCTTGGCTGCAACGGCGTTCTTTAGGGCCAGAGCGGCCGGATTGCCAGGTTCCAAACGCAGGGCCTGATCGACTTCTTGTCCGGCTGCTTCTGCCTTATTGTCTCTCAAATCGAGCTGCGTCAGCACCAGAAACGGTTCCGCGAACCGGCGTAAGCGCAGAGCGGCTTCTGCCTCGGAGCGCGCCGCCGCCGGATCGCTGGCTTCCAGGGTGCCGGCTAATCCGGCATGGGCCTCGGCGTCTCCGGCGTTCAAGGCAATGGCTTCACGGAACTCGCGTTCGGCCTCGGTGAGAAAGCCCTGTGCCAGCAATTGATGTCCGCGGTCCACATGGAACTGGGCATGGGTCTTGGCGTCGGTACGGGAGAGGCGCTGCTCGGCCACCGCCGCGATATTTATGGCCAGTTGGCGGAAAGAACTCTCGTCGTAATCAGTGCGCAGCCGTTCCATGGGAACTTTCCCGCTTGCCGGTACGACCACGTGTTGATTGGAACTGTCGTCGAGGGTGCTCAGAAGAGTCTTGGCTTCGGGATCGTTTTCCCGGAGAGCCAGGCTCTCACGAAGTTGCCGGGCGGCGCCTGCACGGTCACCGTTGCGATAGAACTCAACCCCGAGGTTGAAACGGTAGTCGGAATCGTTGGGATCGTCAGCCACCGCCTTCTGAAAGGACTCGACGGCCAGCTTACGGTCGCGGTGATCGAGCACTACGCCGAGGTTGTTGTAGATCTCCGGCAGCGGGAGGCGTTGGGCGACGGTATCGAACGCGGATTCCGCGCGGGCGAAATCTCCTTGATAATATGCGGCCAGTCCGAGATAAAAATTAGCTTCGGTGGAGTGCGGGTTCGCCGGAGGAATGCGTGACAGCCAGGAGGCGGCCTGCTCGTATTTGCCCTCGCGGTAGTACGTCTTTCCCAACTGCAAGACGGCCTGCGGATATTCAGGGCTAAGCCGGACGGCGTCGCGGAAGTGCTGAATCTGTTGATCCATGGTGGGCGCCACCACGCCCTTCACATAACTTTCGAAGGCATCGAGGCGCACCAGAGGAGCCTGGCTCAAAAAGGCTGAGCGGGTAACGGTGAAGCCAGGCGCGAGACTGTGAAGGATGTCCCAGGACAAACCGGTCTGGATTTCAATCAGTTGCACCAGCGGGCCAGATTCGGTTATTTCGGGCAGAAGCCGTGGGCGGCGCATGTCGAGCAGTTGTGCTTTTACAGAGAAAATTTGTCCGTCGAAGCCGTACTCGCCCAGAACCACGTAATCGACGTCCATCTGTTCAGCGATGCGATAGATAGTGGCGCGTGAGGGGCGAATATGAGCCGGAATGCCCAGCCGGTCGTAGGCGCGAAGACGGTCTTCGCGAGGCAACACGTAGAGCGTGGGAGAATTCAGACGGGTCTGCAAGAGTTCGGGAAAGGAGTCGCCAACCCATTCGATTCCCGGGACTTTGGACTGGTTATCGAAAGGGACAACCAGGACGGTTTTGCCGGAAATAACCTCTTCCGCGCCGAAACCAAGGGCCGGAAAGCAGAGCAGCAGAATGATGAGACGAAAGAATTTCAAGCGAGGATGATTATAGCGGGTGTTAGCGCGTTGCTCGCCTTACTTGTTCGGGTCGCCTCGCGTGGACTAATATTCCTGACGATGAAGCTCACCAACTTGAGTGTCCCCAACCGCGCCATCGCAGTGTTAACCGCTGTCTGTTTCCTTGTCGGCGTACTGCACCCCGAAAATAATGCCTGTTTGTCGCGAAGTACGCTGATCGGAGTGTCTGGCACGGATGGGGAACCGGTTAAGGATTTGACCGCGGCAGATTTCAAATTGACGGTAGGCGGAAAGCCCGTTTCGGTGCAATCTGCCACGCCCGCCGACCGGCCCCCACGCGTGGTCATGCTGGTGGATGCAAGCGCGAGCCAGGATCAATCAAGCTGGGCAGCTACGCGGGCGATGGTTAACGAGTTCCTGGAAGGATTCCCCGACGTTGCCGATTTCACCTTGTTGACGTTCGACGAGAAGGTCCAGCAGGTGATCCATGAAACCGATCGTGGGGTTCTGCAAGGAACCTGGGGAGAGATGTTTCCGTCTGGGAAACGGGAGTCCCAGGCCGGCTTGGCCGAGGCCATCAAAAAAGCGACCGTTAGTTTTGGTGCGGGCCGTCCGGGCGATGCCGAGTTTCTAGTTACAACTGCGGATCAGATGAACAAGGAGAGCGAGCAAGCGCTGCGACAGCAGAGAGCAGCCGGCATCCGTCTGTTTGGAATCTCCTTCGATCAATCTGGACATCCTGCACCGGTTCCCATCGACTTGTACATGAAGATAGAAGACTACAGCCCACTCGGGGCCGCAGCCAAGGCCTCGGGCGGAGCGTGGATATGGTTCGACACGACTCGCCGTGATGCCACGGCATCCTTGCGGAGCGCGACCGCGGCCGGAAAGCGGGCGGGGACACTGGTTCGTAACTACTTCACCCTCGAGGTGCAACTCACGAATGCAATAACGAAACCGGAGAAGCTGAAGATCGAACTGATCAAGAGCTCGAGAATCGACGCGAAAGATGCAGCTACTTCTTATCCCCAGGAACTCTTTCCCTGTCAGTAGCTTCAGGCGCGAGCAAGAAATCCACTGCCTGTGCATAACTCCGGATGAAGTGCATAGCCACCTTCCGCTTAGAATGGCGACGACGTAAAATCACTACAGAGCCCCATGCCCCAATTCGTTCACCTCCATCTTCATACTGACTATTCCATGCTCGACGGCGCCTGCGACGTTGAGAAGCTCTGTCAGCGTGCCAAGGAGTTAGGTATGCCCGCCGTGGCTATGACCGACCACGGCAATATCTTCGGCGCGGTGCACTTCGTAAATGCGGCGAAACATGAAGGCATTAAGCCCATCGTCGGCTGCGAGCTCTATATCTGCAAGAAAGACGATCACAATATTGAACGCACCCCGCCCGACAACGACACTTATAACCACTTGCTGGTGCTGGCGGAAAACGAAGAAGGCTATCGCAATCTAGTCAAGATCACTTCGGAAGCCTCGCTCCACGGTTTTTATTACAAGCCGCGGGTGAGCAAGAAGTTTCTGGCTGAGCACTCCAGGGGTTTGATCGGCCTCTCAGGCTGCCTCAAAGGTGAAGTTGCCGAATATCTGATGGAAGGGAAGTACGAAGCCGCCCGCGCGGGTGCGGCCTTCTACCGCGACATTTTCGGCAAAGACAATTTCTTTCTCGAAATTCAAGACCAGGGTCTGGAAATGGAACACCGCATTCATCCCGACCTGTTTCGTCTAGAAAAAGAGCTCGGCCTGCCGATGGTCGCCACCAACGACAGCCACTACCTCTGCGAAGGAGACGCCCATGCCCAGGACGTGATGGTGTGCATACAGACCGGCAAGTCGATTCAAGACACCAATCGCATGAAGTTTCAGGGCTCGGGCTTCTACGTCAAGAGCCACGACGAGATGTTCCAGGTCTTCAAAGACGCTCCTGACGTGCTTTCCCGGACTCTAGCCATCGCCGAACGCTGCAACCTGCGCCTCGAAAAGGTGAGCAATCCCTTCCCGCATTTCGACGTTCCCGCCGGCTACACCCTCGATAGTTATTTCGAGCATGTGACCCGTGAAGGCTTTGCCCATAGAGTGGAAGTGCTGCGAGGTTTGCAGGAACAAGGACGGATCAAGCACAGCCTGGTGGACTACGAACAGCGGCTGGCTCGCGAACTCGCCATCATTCAGCAAATGCAGTTCTCCGGATATTTCTTGATCGTGTGGGATTTCGTCCGCTACGCGCGGGAGCACAATATTCCGGTCGGCCCAGGCCGAGGTTCAGCCGCGGGTTCGCTGGTTTCCTATTCGCTGGGCATTACTGACCTTGACCCCTTGCATCATGAACTGCTGTTCGAGCGCTTCCTGAATCCCGAACGCATTTCCATGCCTGACATTGACATGGACTTTTGCATGAACCGCCGCGGCGAGGTCATCGACTATGTCACCCGCAAGTACGGCCGCGACAACGTGGCCCAGATCATCACCTTTGGCACCATGGCCGCCAAAGCCGCAATCAAGGACGTGGGGCGTGCCATGGACATTCCCTACGCTGATGTCGACCGCATCGCCAAGATGGTGCCCACCACGCTGAACATCAAGCTGGAGCAGGCGATCAAGGATTCACCGCAGCTACAGCAGGCTTACGAAAACGAGTCGCAGGTGAGAGCTCTGCTCGACACCGCGCGCAAGCTCGAAGGTTTGGTGCGCAACGCCGGCGTCCACGCCGCTGGAGTTGTGATTTCACCGCGTCCGTTGATCGAACTCGTTCCTCTGCACAAGACCAAGAACGACGAAATCGTGACCGCCTTCGACATGGTTGCCATCGAAAAGATGGGCCTGTTGAAGATGGATTTTCTCGGCCTGACCACTCTGACCATCCTTGACGATACAGTGAAGTTGATTGCGCAGACGCGAGGCGAACAGCTGGTTTTGGAAAATATTCCCCTCACCGATCAGGAAACTTACGAGAAGGTCTTCCACAAAGGCTTGACCACAGGAGTGTTCCAGTTTGAATCGCACGGAATGCGTGACGTGCTGCGCCGCTACCAGCCTACGACCATCGGCGACCTCACCGCTCTCAACGCGCTGTACCGCCCCGGCCCGATTCAGGGCGGCATGATCGATTACTTCATCGACCGCAAACATGGTCGCAAGAAGATCGAATATGAGTTGCCGGAGTTGCAGGAGATGCTTGAAGACACCTGGGGAGTGATCGTCTATCAGGAACAAGTGATGCAGATTGCCAACCGGCTGGCGGGGTATTCGCTGGGTGAGGCCGACGTCTTACGCCGAGCCATGGGCAAGAAGAAGCCGGAAGAAATGGCCCAGCAGCGCGAGCGTTTTGTTGAAGGGGCAGTGCAGCGCGGCTACCCACCCAAAAAGATCGAAAAGATTTTTGACCTGCTGGCAAAATTCGCGGAGTACGGTTTTCCCAAGGCGCATTCGGCAGCCTACGCGCTGCTGGCCTACCAAACCGCCTATCTCAAGACCCACTATCCCGTCGAATTCATGGCAGCCATGCTGACCTCGGTCACCGGCAGCACTGACGATGTGGTCAAGTACATCAACGAATGCCGCGACATGGGCATTGGTGTCGAGCCGCCGGATATCAATGTCAGCACCGCTAACTTCACTCCGCACGGGAGCGCAATCCGCTTCGGCCTGGCAGCGGTAAAGAACGTTGGCCACAATGCGATCGAATCCATCGTCACCGGGCGAACAGAAAATGGCCGTTACAGCTCGATCTATGAATTCTGCGAAAAGGTAGACCTGCGGCTGCTCAACAAGCGCGTGCTCGAGTCGCTGGTGAAGAGCGGCGCCATGGATTCGCTCGGCCGCCGCGCCCAACTTATGGCCGTTCTCGATAAGGCCATCGACCGCGCCGCCAAGACGCAGCGTGATGCCGAATCCGGCCAGCACGGCTTGTTCGGGGTGTTTCAGCAGGAGGAAACTTCCGCAAACAATGACAAGCTCCCCGAAACGCCCGACTGGGACGAACACACGCGCCTCGCCGCGGAAAAAGAAATTCTCGGATTCTTCATCACCGGCCATCCCCTAGAAAAATATCGCGACAAACTACATGATCTTCGCGCTCTCAGCACGTCCGACATTGCCGCAGTAAAATCCTCTACCGGAAAGGACGAAAACATCACCACCGCCGGCATCATTACTGGCATTAAGGTTCTGAAATCGAAGAAAGGCGACTTCTACGCTCAAGGCACTCTCGAAGACATGGAAGGGTCGGTCGAAATGATCGTCTTTCCCGAAGCCTACCGAAAACTCGGCGACAAAGTGAAGCTCGAAGTCCCAGTCCTGGTCCGCGGCGGCTTGCGAATTGAGGAAGGCGCGAACCCCAAGCTTACCGCTAACGAGATCATGCCACTTGAAGATGCCAAGGTCCCGCTGCCGCGTTCACTGCGCATCCGCATTCCCGTCGAGAGCGCGAACGAGTCCACTGTCGACGAGTTGCATCTGCTTTGTTCTCAAGCCAAAGGTGAAGCTAAAGTGTTGTTTGACGTGGAACGCCAGGGCGATTTTATGGTGGTGATGGAAGCGGAAGGCTATAATGTGCTACCAGACCGCAATTTTATGGCGCGTGTTGAGGAATTGTGCGGTCGCGGCGCGGTCCGAGTCATTGACTGAAATCAGCGGCGGATGAGAGCTTCCCACCACAGCGCTTTCGGCGTGCAAGTTACGAGCGGTTCCAGAGTTGTCAACGTCGGGCTGGTGGTCACGGGAACTGATTTTCTGTTGTCGATGGTCGAATCGCGCTGGGCCGCCCGGAACGGTAACTCCCGTAAGATGGACTTACAACTCAAGGCGAGACAGGAACTGGAGAAAATCGAGCAGCAACTTTCCCGGCTGCAAGCCGCGCCAGGACAGAACGACGATCTTCGCAACCAGATCAAGCAGCTGAACGATCGCATCGACGCTCTCCGTACCGAGGTCTCGGCGAATCACGACGCCTGGCAGAGGACAGAATTGGCCCGACATCCCCAACGCCCGTATTCATTGGACTACATCGAACGGATATTCACCGACTTCAGTGAGATCCACGGTGACCGGGGTTTTGGCGACGATCCGGCCATCGTTACCGGCATGGCGCGATTTCAGGGGCAGGAAGTCATGATCATCGGCCACCAGAAAGCGCGCGATACCAAGCAGAAGGTTTACCGCAATTTCGGAATGCCGAATCCCGAGGGTTACAGAAAAGCTTTGCGGGTGATGAAGATTGCGGAGAAGTTCCGTCGGCCGCTCTTCACCTTTGTAGACACGCCCGGTGCGTATCCCGGTCTCGGAGCCGAAGAGCGCGGCCAGGCCGAAGCCATTGCCCGCAATCTCCGCGAGATGGCCCGCCTCCAGGTTCCAATTATTACCACCATCACCGGAGAAGGCGGCAGCGGCGGCGCTTTGGCCATCGCCATAGCCGATCGCGTCCTGATGATGGAGAATTCAATCTACTCGGTGATTTCGCCCGAAGGCTGCGCCTCCATCATGTGGCGCGACGCCACCAAAAAAGAACTCGCAGCCCAGGCCCTGCACATCACCGCCAAAGACCTGAGCGAACTAGGCTGCGTAGACTCCATCGTCCCCGAACCCGAAGGCGGCGCCCACACCGACCACGCCGCTGCCGCCGACCTGCTCGCCGAGTCGTTGAAGACGAATCTTGATCAATTGAAGAAGATGCCAATTTCCGAACTGGTCGCCGCCCGTTATAACAAGTTCCGGAATATGGCGCAGTTCTTCAGGGTTGAGGTGTAGTTTCCCAACCAGGTACACTAGCACCTTCGTTCCACCCCTCCCACCCACTCTCCTGCCGTATAATGAAGGGTTGCTCTCGTCACTCTTCATTACGTCGAGCGGGGTAAAACCCGCTCCAGCCAAAGGAAGGAACAGGCAATGGCCACAATAGATGTAACTCCTCGCGCCTCTGGGCACGCGGGGCAGAAGCGCGTCGTCAACGACATGACCATCCAGGTTGCGACGGTGAATGGATCGGGCTCACAAAGCTCGAACTCGGTGCTTTTGCGCAGCATTTTTCAGATGGGAGTTCCGGTCTC
>Ga0209167_10001513_pt1 | contig 13558 bp, 8 predicted proteins | sample Coa_R1_9_FD_187154 | JGI IMG/M metagenome (GOLD analysis project Ga0209167, IMG submission 187154) | Surface soil microbial communities from Centralia Pennsylvania, which are recovering from an underground coalmine fire - Coalmine... | ecosystem: Environmental > Terrestrial > Soil > Unclassified... | reverse complement strand
CCATTCAAATGCCCTGTCTAATGCCTGGCAAGGAAGTTCAGCACGGCGCGGTTGAAAGTCTCGGGCTGTTCCCAATAGGTTGAGTGGCCGGCGTCCGGGACGACCATGAACTCCGAGTTGCGGATTCGCGCCGCGAAAAGCTTCATCACGGCGGGTGGAGCGTAGAGGTCCGCCCCGCCGGTCAGCAGCAATGTCGGCAGTTGGATCGATTCCAGCAGGGATAATGTCATGCGGTTGCGCATCGGCTGCGCGGGCGCGCGCGGTCCTTCCGGCCGGCTGATTTTTTCCAAATCCATCCAGCGTTTGGTGCCCTCCGCATCCGCGGCGCGGTATGCGGGGCCGAGTTCCCGGAACTCCGGGGGCAGCGCGTCGAATTGCGGAGGCCGGAGTCTGCGGCCCAGTTCCAGGAAATCCGCGTCCTGCAGACCGCCGATGGTGTTGGCGATGACCATGCTTCGTACACGCTGCGGGAACGACACGGCGAAATCCAAAGCCACGAAGGCACCAGCCGCTGTCGCAACCAAATGGACGCGATCGAGGCCCAGGTGGTCGAGCAACCCCCGCAGATCGTCTGCGGCGGTGCCTGGCTGTGGGCCGGCGGGATCAATCACGGTCCGGCCCCAACCGCGACGGTCGAACGCGATGACCCGGTAGCCTGCCTTCGTGAATGCGGGAATTTGGTATTCCCAGACCCGGCTGCTGCCGGTGGCTGCATGGAGGAAGACGACCGCCACTCCGGCGCCGCCTGTGTCGGTATAAAAAATCTTAGCGCCGGGAACCTCTGCGTATTCTGCTGAAAGTATGATTGGGAGACAAAGGGCCAGCCACAGCAGGACACATTTCGCCATAACGGTGTCTAGTCTATACGACCCCGCAGCACAACCTCATCGAAGGCATGAAGCAATTCCTCTCTCCGCGAGTACGGTCCCGGAGAATAGACGCGAGACTGAATTCCCGCCTGCGCCAGTTCCGAAATCTTCCAGTCTTCGCGGTTAGTCGCGTCCCAGAATTCGATGGCGTCGTCCGCGATGAAGGCGGCTTTGGCCATTTCCGACGGGTGAAAATGCCATTCACAGACGATCTTTGTTCGGTCCACGGCTTCCGGCCAGAGGGTGTGAACCATCATGTAATCGGGATGCAGGCTGAGCAGCATATTGGGATAAACGGCGTAGTAATGAACTCTCAGGCAATCTTCGCCGCTCAAGCCGGGCAGACAGTCGCGACGCCTCCTGCCATCCATGCTCATCGTTTCCGCCCCGCCGCGAAAACCCATTGAGCCGCCGATGTAAGTCGGCGTCGGAGGCGCATTATCCGCCCCTGCATAATCGGTCAGGCGATTAAGGAGTGGATGCACCAGCGGGCAGTGCAGGCATTCGTTGTAATTGAGAACAATGAGTTTCCAGTTTGCTTTCACCTGATAGACGATGCGTTTGTTCAGGCCCAGGTCCTGCATGCGCCACGCCGCGAACTTCGCGGGGAGATCGCCCAGTTGGCCTGCAAGAGGCGAGGGATCGTTACCCGGATGAAGAAACAGATGGCCGTCCCAGATCGCGGTTTTCACTGGATGAAGCGAATACTCCACCGGCGAAAAGTCCGGGGCATCCATGTGCGGCGCACCGAGCAGCCGCCCGTCGAGCCCGTAAGTCCACCCGTGATACGGGCATTGAATACGTTCCAGACGACCCTGCGGGGCCGTACACATTCGTGTGCCGCGATGCCGGCAGACATTGTAGTGAGCGCGCACATCGCCGGCGGCGTCGCGAACCACGATGATGCTCTCGCGGCCGATCTCGCGCAGAAAATAGTCGCCCGCGTTCGGGATTTCAGCGGTGCGTCCCGCGCAAATCCAGCTTCCGAAATAGAAGCGTTCCATCTCGGCATGGAAAACGCGGGGATCGGTGTAGTATCGAGCCGGGAGAGTTTGGAAGCTCACCAGATTACGATATCGTGAAAGGCCGTTCCATGAAGCTGAGCAAGTGCCGGGAGGAGTCGCGGCACGGCCGGCACGAGTGCCCGCGCTACATTACCTGGAGGCTGGCTGCGCCACGATTGTGGTGGTGACCGCCGAGGCGAGTGCATGGGAACGAATCGCGTCGCCGCCAGGGAGAGTCGAGGCATCCCAACCGCCGCCAAGTGCCTTCACGAGATCCACCGCGGCCGTCAATCGCCGCTGCAAAAGGGCCACCGCGGTTTGTTCGTCGCCGAGGTAGATAGTCTGCGTGGTGATGACGCTGAGATACGAGTCTGTTCCCGCCTTATAACGGTCCAGCTCAAGATCGAGAGATTTCCTGGCTGCCGCAACTGCCGCGGCCTGCTGCTCCGATTCTTCGGCAATATACCGGAGAGAAGCGAGATCGTCCTCGACCTCCTGAAACGCGGTGAGGACCGTTTGCCTGTAGGCGGCGACTGTCGAATCGTAGCCAGCTCTGGCGCTTTCCACTTGCGCGCCGCGGCGGCCAAAGTCAAACAAGGTCTCGGAGATGCTTGGGCCGGCGGACCATGTCCGCGCCGCCCACGTGAATAAAGTCTGCAAACTCGTGCTCAAAAAGCCCGCGTTCGCGGAAAGGGTCAAGGTTGGGTAATAAGCGACTTCGGCAATGCCGATGTTGGCGTTCGCCGCGGCCACCTGCCGCTCGTTCATGGCTATGTCCGGTCGCCGCTCGAGAAGCGCCGAAGGCACGGCCGTCGGAATGGGTGGAGGCGGATTGACCTTAAGCGTAGGGATCTCCACCATGGAAGGCGCCTGCCCGGTCAACACCGCAATCGCATGCTCGTCCTGCGCGCGAGCGATGCGGAGTTCGGTGCTCTGTGCCTGGGCGCCATAGAGCTGGGTCTGTGCCAGTGTCACGTCGCTCTGCGATGCCACGCCGCCCCTGAAGCGATTCTCCGTCAGCGTGAGGTTCCTCCGGTAAGCCTCAATCGTGTCCTGCAGCACCGCCTCTTGCATGTCGGCGCCCGCGATCAGAAAATAATCGGTCGCCAGCAGTGCCTGTGCGCTCAGACGGGCATTTTCGAGAGTCGCTGCGCTGGCTTGGGCGTTGTCTACCGCATTCTGCACCTGGAGGCGGACGCGGCCCCAGAAATCCGGCTCCCAACTGGCGCTGAAAGGAAACGAGAAGGTTTGCGAGGTTCCGCCCGCCGCGAACACTCCCACGCCGCCGCGCCCGCCGCTTCCGGTGTCGCTTTGGGTGATGGAAGGGCTCGAGCCGATGGTCGGATAGTAGTTGGCATGAGCGGCGGCCACCAGCGCGCGCGCCTGGCGGAAACTCGCCTCCGCCTGCTTTACATTCTGGTTGCTGATTTCAACCATTTCTTCCAGCTTGTTCAGTTGAGGATCGCCGAAGATCTCCCACCACCTGCCTTTAATCAAAGTGTCGCTGGGCGTGGCCATTTTCCACTGATCGTTACCGGCGAATTCCTTATAGGCGACCGGCGACTGCGTTGGCGCCAGCACTGGCGGCTGATATTTCGGCCCGACCGCGCACCCCAGGCACACCAGGCCGGCACCGGCAAGCGAAGCAAAACCTGCTTTTTTCAAGTAACCGTTCATTAATCGGCGCCCTCCGCGGCCCCGCCGGGGATGAACAACCCGGGCCGGTGAGCGAACGGCTGTCTGCGGCTGTAACGCTTACTGAGCCGGTCCAGATAGAGATAGATCACAGGAGTTGTAAACAAAGTAAGCATTTGGCTGACAATCAGACCGCCCACGATCGCGATGCCGAGCGGCTGGCGCAGTTCGGAACCCACGCCGTATCCGAAGGCCATCGGCATGCCGCCCAACAGCGCGCAGGAAGTCGTCATCATGATGGGGCGGAAACGCAACAAACAAGCCTGGTAGATCGAGTCGCGCGGGTTCATGCCGGTGCGTTCCGCCGCCAGTGCGAAGTCGATCATCATGATGGCATTTTTCTTGACGATCCCGATAAGAAGAATAATACCGATCATGGCAATGATCGACAACTCCGTCTTGAACAGTACCAGCGCGATCAGGGCCCCGACGCCCGCCGACGGCAGAGTCGAGATGATGGTCAGCGGATGAATCAGGCTCTCGTAGAGAATTCCCAGCACGATATAAACAGCCAGCAGCGCCGTCAGGATCAGAATGGGCTGGCTCGACAGGGACTCCTGAAAGGCCTGCGCAGTGCCGGCGAAACTGCCCGTGATGCTCGTGGGCAGTCCCATCTGGAGTTCGGCTTTGTTGATGGCGAGCACGGCATCGCTGAGCGACACCCCATCCGGGAGATTGAACGAAATCGTGGTGGCGGGAAATTGCCCCTGGTGCGGTAACTGCACCGGCGTTGTGCCCTGCGAAAAATGGGCAAACGCCGACAAGGGAACGGAGAGGCCCCGGGGCGTCTGCACGTAGATTTTTTCAAGGAAGTCGGGACTCTCCCACCACTGCTGCTCGAGCGCCAGCACGACGTGGTATTGGTTGATCGATTTATACATCGTCGAGACCTGCCGCTGGCCAAATGCGTCGTAAAGCGCGCTGTCGACCGCCTGCGCCGTGAGTCCCAAACGCGACGCGGTGTCGCGATCGATGATGACGTTCGAGGAGAGCCCGGAGTTCTGTTGGTCGGAGCTGACGTCCACCAGTTCGGGCAGCGTGGAGAGCCTGTCCAGCACCCTCGGCGACCACAAGTTGAGCTGATCGAGATCCTGCGTCTGCAGCGTGTATTGATATTGCGCGTTACCCTGCCGGCCGCCGATCCGAAGGTCCTGCTGAGACTGCAGGAACAGGGTCGCGCCCGGCATCCCGGAGGTCTTCTGGCGAATGCGGGCGATCACCTGGTCGGGCGTCGTATCGCGCTTGGATTTGAGCTGTACGAATATCTGGGCCGATGCCGCGCCGCCCCAACCGCCGCCGTTGCCGCCGGCGGTCACGCCGACGGTATCCACGTCCGGATCCTCCCTGACCTGCCGCTCGAACCACATGGCTTTCTCGACGAGGGACTGGTAGGAAATGTGCTGCTGGCCCTGCACCTGGCCATATAAACGCCCGGTATCCTGCTGCGGGAAAAATCCCTTGGGGATCTTGACGTAGAGGTATCCGCTGATTCCGACCGTAATGAGCATCACCAGCAACACCGGCGCGGGGTGACTCAGAACGACCTGCAGCGCCGATGCGTAGGTGGAGATCACCCACTGGAAAAATTTCTCGGTCCAGTTGTACATCCGCCCGTGCGCGTGTTTCACCCTTAGCAGCCGTGAACACATCATCGGGGTTGCGGTTAATGAAACCGCCAGCGACACGGCAATCGAAACGGACAGGACGACGGCGAACTCCCGGAAAAGGCGGCCGATGATGCCGGGCATCATGAGAATCGGAATGAAAACGGCTATCAGCGAGATGCTCATCGACAGCACCGTGAAGCCGATTTCTTCGGCGCCCCTCAGCGCGGCCCGCATGGCCGGCATTCCGCTTTCGATGTGCCGGGTAATGTTTTCAATGACGACGATCGCGTCGTCGACCACGAATCCGGTGGCGATGGTCAGGCCCATCAGCGAGAGATTGTCGAGATTGTAGCCAAGAAGGTACATCGCGCCGAACGTGGCTATCAGCGACACCGGCACTGAAATGCTCGGAATGAACGTCGCCCATCCGTTGCGCAGAAAGATGAATACCACGAGGATCACGAGACCGATGGAAATTACCATGTTGCGCTGAGCGTCGCGCACCGAGTCGCGGATCGTGGTGGTGCGGTCGTTCTCGACTTTGAAGTCGACCGTGGGCGGCAGTTGAGCTTTGAAGCTCGGCAGCATATCTTTGATGCGCTTCACTGTGTCGACGACGTTCGCATTAGGTTGACGCCGGATCTGGATAAGCACGGCCGGCTTGCCGTCGGCCAGTCCCAGGTTGCGCACATCCTCGACGGAATCGATGACGCGCCCCAGATCCGACAGCCGCACAGGCGCGCCGTTGCGGAAGACTACGATCAGATTCCGGTAATCCTTCGCTTCGAGGAGCTGATCGCTCACGATGAGTGGCGTGGTGGTCAGCCCATTGTCCAGCGATCCTTTCGGCTTATTGGCATTGGCGCCCTGGAGGAAGGAGCCGATCTGATCCAGGCCGACGTTGTACCGGGAGACCGGCTGCGGATTCACTTCGACGCGGACAGCGGGCAGCGAGCTGCCACTGACCTGCACCTGGCCGACGCCTTGTATCTGCGCCAGTTTCTGAGCAAAGACCGACGACGCGACATCGTACAACTGCGGCCTGGGAACGATGTTCGATGTCAGCGCGAGAATAATGATGGGCTGATCGGCGGGGTTTTGCTTTCTGTACGACGGGTTGTTCGGAAGGTTGGACGGAAGAAAACCGGCTGCGGCGTTAATAGCGGCCTGCACATCGCGCGCGGCCGCGTTGATATCGCGGCCCAGATCGAACTGAAGAGTGACCTGCGCGGACCCGACTGAGCTTCGGGAGGTCATCTCCGTAACGCCGGCGATTCGCGTGAACTGCTTCTCAAGCGGCGTGGCAACCGAAGCGGCCATCACTTCCGGACTGGCGCCGGGCAGGCTGGCCGACACGTTGAGGGTCGGAAAATCCACCTGCGGGAGCGCCGCGATAGGAAGCTGAAAATAGGCAATTCCGCCTGCCAGCGTGAGCGCGACAGTGAGAAGTGTGGTCGCGACGGGACGCTCGATGAATGGGGTCGAAATGCTCATTCAACTCCAGCAGGCTGAAGCCGGCACCACCCGGCTACATGCGTTCATGTGAGCTCCGGGAGTGCGTCCGGCTGCTCACCCCGGAAACGTGCCACCCATGCGGCAATGCGGCCGAACCACAAGTAAACCACCGGCGTGGTGAACAACGTCAGGACCTGGCTCACCAGAAGTCCGCCGATAATACTGATCCCGAGCGGTTTTCTGAGTTCCGAACCGACGCCGGAGCCGAAAGCCAGCGGCACCGCGCCCAGCAGCGCCGCCATGGTGGTCATCATGATGGGGCGGAAGCGCAGAAGGCAGGCCTGATAAATGGCCTCCTCCGGCGTTTTCCCCTCCTTGCGCTCCGCTTCGAGCGCAAAGTCGATCATCATGATGGCGTTTTTCTTGACAATACCTATCAGCAGAATGATTCCGATCAGCGCAATAATGTCGAGATCCTCATGGAACAGTATCAGCGCCAGGATCGCTCCCACGCCCGCCGAGGGCAGTGTCGAGAGAATCGTTATCGGGTGGATGTAGCTCTCATACAGAATGCCGAGCACGATGTATACGGTGACGATCGCGGCCAGAATCAGCAGCGACTCGTTCGCCAGCGAGTTTTCGAACGCCCGGGCCGTTCCCTGGAAGACGGGTTCGACGCTGGCCGGCATGCCCAGGTCCGTCGTCGCTTTGCGGATATTGGCGACGGCGGCGCCCAGCGATGCGCCTGGAGCCAGATTGAAAGAAAGCGTCACGACTGGAAACTGTCCCTGATGATTGATCGTGATGGGAGTCGGAACGCGCTTGAAGCTCGTGAAGGCGCCGAGCGGCGACTGTGAGATCGGCGCCGCGCCGGTCAGTGCCGTATTGGTGCCAGCCAATGCGATCGTCGAGGCCAGGTTCGCCGATGCCGAACCTATCTGCACGTAAATCTGTTTCAGTGAATCCGCGTTCTGCTGCCACTGCTGCCCGGCTTCGAGGACCACGTGATACTGATTGGACTGCGTATAGATCGTCGAGACCTGGCGCTGCCCGAAAGCGTCGTACAGCGCGTCGTCGACGTTCTGCGGCGTGATGCCGAGCCGGCCGGCCGTATCGCGATCGATCACTACTTCCAGACCCAGTCCGTTGTTCTGCTGATCGCTGGCGACATCGCGCAGTTCGGGAATCTGTTTCAGCTTGTCCACCAGACGCGGAATCCACAAATCGAGGATGGGTTTGTCCGGGGCGTCGAGCGAATATTGATACTGGGTGCGGCTGATCCGGTCTTCCACCGTGAGATCCTGGACGGGCTGCATGTAGAGCGTGATCCCCGACACCTGACCCAGGCTCTGCTGCAGACGCCGAATGACTTCGAGCGCCGAGACCTTCCGCTCCTCGAGCGGCTTCAGAGTGATCTGAATACGGCCGCTGTTCATCGTCGTGTTCTGGCCATCGGCGCCGATGAACGACGTGAGGTTTTCGACAGCCGGATCCTGCAGGATCACCCTGGACAGCTCCTGCTGCTTGTTGCCCATGGCGATGAAAGAAATCGTCTCCGGCGCCTGGGAGATTCCCAAAATGACGCCGGTATCCTGAATCGGGAAAAAGCCTTTTGGAACGATGATGTAGAGATAAGTCGTCAGCGCCAGGGTCCCGGCCGCGATGAGCAAAGTCATCGGCTGATGGCGCAATACGACCCGCACCATCTTGCCGTACTGTTCGATGGTCTTGACGAAGCACCATTCCGACCACCGGTAGAAGCGCCCCTGTTCGCGTTCCGGCTTGTGCTTCAGGATTCGGGCCGACATCATCGGCGTCAGAGTCAGCGACACGAAAGCCGAGAAAATAATGGTGACCGCCAGAGTGACGGCAAACTCGCGGAACAGGCGCCCGACGATGTCCGCCATGAACAGCAGCGGAATCAGCACCGCGATCAGCGAAACCGTCAGCGAAACAATCGTGAAGCCGATTTCCGCCGAACCCTTGAGCGCCGCCTGCATCGGCGAATCGCCCATCTCCAGATACCGCGCGATATTTTCAATCATCACGATCGCGTCGTCCACGACGAAACCGGTCGAAATCGTCAGCGCCATCAGAGAAAGGTTGTCGAGGCTGTACCCGAGCATATACATCACGCCGAAAGTACCGACCAGCGAAAGCGGCACGGCAATACCGGGAATGATGGTCGCCGAGAGGCTCCGCAGGAACAGGAAAATGACCATGACCACCAGCGCGATGGTCAGCATCAGCTCGAATTCGACATCCTGGACGGACGCCCGGATGGTGGTCGTGCGATCCGTGATGACCTGGAGCTTTATACCCTCCGGCAGTGACGCCTGGATCTGCGGCAGCAGAGCCGTAACGGTATCCACGACGCTGATGATGTTGGTTCCGGGCTGGCGTTGAATGTTGAGGACGATGGCGGGTGTATCGTCCACCCACGCCTTTCTGTGCGTATCCTCGGCGCCGTCGATGATGGTCGCGACGTCCGAAATCCGCACTGGCGCGCCGTTGCGGTAGGCGATGATGATCGGGGCGTATTGCGCGCCAGACTGTAGCTGATCGTTGTCGTTGATCGTCCAGGCCTGCGACGCGCCGTCAAAGTTGCCCTTGGCCTGATTTACGTTAGCGCTGGCCAATGCCGTTCGGAGCGTATCGAGGCTGAGACCGTAAGACGCCAACGCGACCGGATTCGCCTGTACCCGAACCGCGGGGCGCTGCCCGCCGCTGATGCTCACCAGGCCGACGCCTTTGAGCTGCGAAATTCTCTGCGCCATGCGGGTCTCGGCCAGTTCCTCCACCTTGGGCAGGGGCACGTTGGTGGATGTGATGGCGAGAGTCAGAATCGGCGCGTCGGCGGGATTCGTTTTGCTGTAAACGGGAGGAACCGGAAGGTTCGTGGGCAGGAAAGTTCCGGCCGCATTGATCGCCGCCTGCACTTCCTGTTCGGCCACGTCGATGCTGAGATCGAGCGAAAACTGCAGCGTGATCAACGAACTGCCAAAGGAGCTGATCGACGTCATCTGCGTCAATCCCGGCACCTGCCCGAACTGCTTCTCCAATGGCGCCGTAACCGCCGAGGTCATGACTTCCGGACCCGCGCCGGGGTAGAAAGTCTGCACCTGCATGGTCGGGTAATCGACCTGCGGCAACGCCGAGACGGGCAACTGGCGGAACGCCACGACCCCCACGAGGACCACGCCGGCCATCATGAGCGAGGTCGCAACTGGCCGGAGAATAAAGATGCGGGACGGACTCACTGCGAACCGCCCCCACCTTTCTTGCCTTTGAAGTCGCCGCCGCCTTTGTAGCCCTTGCCTTCGCGGAAGCCGCCTGGATTGCTTCCAACGCCGGGCTGTTCGCCCTGCGCGCCGCCGGTTCCCGTGGGCGCACCAGCGTTGGGCGCACCTGCATTGCCGCCGGCTTTAAAATCGGCCCCGCCACGTCCACCGCGTCCGCCACGGCCCCGGCCACGCCCGCTGCCAGCGGCGATGGCATCCAATTCGCCAGGCTTGCGTACGCGTACCAGCGTGCCTTCGTCGAGGCGGTCCGCCCCGTCGATCACGACCTGATCGCTGTCCGTCACACCGGAGCGGATTTCGGCAATGTCCTGGTCGGTGATTCCCACCTGGACGGTTTTGAGATGTACTTTCGAAGTCTCCGGATCGACAGTGTATACAAACGTGCCCTGCTGGCCATTCTGCACCGCGACGCCGGGCACAACGAGTCTTTGCTTCAACGTATCGACCTTCAGCCGGATATTCACGAACTGCTGGGGGAAAAGCGTGAAGTCGGTATTTGGAAACACTGCCTTCAGTTTCGCCGTGCCGGTCGTGCTGTCGATCTGATTGTCGACGGTCTGGAACTCGCCCGACGCCAGTTTCGTCGCGTTGTCGCGGGTGTAGGCATCCACCGGAAGGTGGGCTCCGGCGCGCATCTTCTGCAACACCTGCGGCAGGCTGTCTTCCGGAATCGTGAATTGAACCTGTATCGGCTGGAGCTGGGTTATCACCACCATGCCGTTCTGATCGGCGGCATGAACGATATTGCCGGGATCGACCAGTCGCAAACCAACGTTCCCCGTAATGGGCGCCGTGACGTGCGCGTAAGTCAAATTCAGCTTCGCGCTGTTGACGTTCGCGGTGTCCTGCTTGATGCTGCCTTCATATTGCGCCACGAGCGCTTTTTGCGTATCGAGCTGCTGCTTCGGTATCGCGTCCTCCTCCAGCAGCGTTTCATAGCGCGCCAGATCCAGCTTGGCGTCGTCGAGCAAAGCCTGATCGTGCGCCAACGTGCCCTGAGCCTGCTCAAGCTGAACCTGATAAGGACGAGGGTCGATTTCGATCAGAACCTGCCCCTCCTTGACCAAATCGCCTTCGTTGAAATTCACTTTCATCAACTGCCCGTCGACCCGCGATTTCACCGTAGCGGTATAGAAACCGGCCACGTTGCCCAAGCCGTTCAGGTAGACCGGCACATCCGCGCGCTTCACCTTGGCCGTAACGACCGGTACGGGCCCCAGTCCGCCGCCTCCCCCGCGGCCGCCGCGGCCCCGTCCACGACCACCGCCGCCAAACCCCTGATTCGGTTGCGCAAATGTACCTTTTTTGCCCGCCTGCCAGACCGCGTAGCCCGTGACGGCGGCTATCGCCAGCAGAAGCACGACCCAGAGGATTCCGCGCTTCTTCGGCTTGCCGGGCCCCCCTGGGGGCGTCCCATGGCGCTCGGGTGGTCCAATGCGGTGGACTTCCGGAAATTCCTTAATATCTGTGGGTGTGGTGTTCGTAGTCATTCAGACCGCATTCGACGTCGTATAAAACTGACTATTTTAGAAGCCTTCAGGTAACGCGTGCGTGGTCGAGTTTATCAAAATTTACTAACTTTTGCGGTTGGGGGCCTTACGCTTCTACGATGAAAACAAAAGGGGAAGCCTTCGCAAGGCGTTTTGTGGGGCGGACGCCATCGTCCGCGCCGGACCCCCGGTCCGGCTCTCCGAGAAGGCCGACGGGGGCGTCGGCCGCGGTCCGGGGGGACCACCCCACACCGATCAAACCTGGACCATGGGCTTGGGAGCGTCGCTGCGGTTGGGGATCTGGAGCGCCGCAATCACCCGGAGTTCCGGCTGGTCTTCCGGCAGTTTGGATTCGACGAAATCGACGCCCCCGGCCGTGATTCCATACATCGTGTGATCGTCGCGCATGGCGAGATCCTTTTGGTTCAGATACCACAGCGCGAAGCCCAGTTCCTCGCGCGTGAACCCGCTCATCTGTTCCAGCTCGAGGATGGAGAGCCCGGGACTTTCGTGATCGCTTACGCGTTTCCTGTAAAGCAGGCACAATACGGCGAGCCGGCGGTTTTGTTCGCCCCGCAAACCCGCGAAAAAATCGCGTGAACGCAGGTCGAACCGGACCACCGATTTCTCGCTGTCGCGCTCGGCGTCATACCGCTGGCGCTTCGAGGGGTCGCTGAGGATCCGGTGGGCCTCGGCGATACGCAGAAAAATCTCCGCGTCGCCGGTCTTGTCGTTATCCGGATGGAACCGTTTCATCAAAGTTCGGTAGACGCGTTCGATCGTCTCGTAATCGGCGCCGGAACTCAGCCGGAGGATCTCATAGTGATCGGGCGCCATGGGATCGTTGACCGTGGTCGAGGTTTTGGCGACGAAGTGCAAACCCAAAATGTTTGTGGTTCGTGTTGGAGTGCAGTGCTTGACCTGGGCCAGCGCCGCGACCTCGAATGCCGGCGCGCGCACGATGACGTGCGCCAGCAGCGGGATCAGTTCCGGACACTCGATCGCGAGACCGGTCTCAGACAGATTGATGGCGCGGCAGGACTCGATGCGCTTCTCCTTCGACTCCGTTTTCCAAATCAACTCAACCGCGCAATCCGCTTCTTTGCGGTGGTTGGTTCGATGTTCGGACTTCACGCTGATATCCTCTGCGGTCAATCACCGCAATACCAGTGTAAAAGGAACAACGCGCGTCCGGTAGTTAACGATGGAGAGGTCATGGGCCGTTATCGTTGGAAAGCCATATCTGAAAATCCCGTATGTGAAAATAGAGCTTGAAACGTCTGATGGCCGCGCCTCTGCTTCTGCTCGCCGCGTGCGGCAGCGGCCCGGAACCCCCGAAGCGAGCCGAGGCCGTTCTGCCCATCGCGCATGTCGACCAGGCCACTGCGGGAACCATCGCCGGCCGGGTTCTTTTCAACGGAGATGCGCCCGTAATGCCGGTTATCGATTTTTCTTCCAATCCGCAGTGCGAGCGCCAGCACCACGCGCCGCAAAAGGCGGAGACGGTCGTGGTGAATGCCAACAAGACGCTGCGGAACGTTTTCGTCCGAATCAAAGACGGTCTGCCGCGCGCGCGCTGGACACCGCCCGCCGAGCCGGCGACGCTGGATCAGCGCGGGTGCGTTTACGAGCCGCACGTGCTCGGCATCATGGAAGGACAGCAGCTGGAGATTCTGAATAACGATCCGGTGAATCACAACGTTCACGCCGAGAGCCAGGTGAACCCGGCCTGGAACGAATCGCAGCCGCCGCGCGCGGAGCACAAGTTCAAGCGGTTCGATTCGGAGGAAGTGCTGTTTCCGGTTACCTGCAGCGTTCATCCGTGGATGCGCAGCTACATCGGGGTTTCCGCGCATCCTTTTTTCGCCGTCACCGGTAACGACGGATCGTTTTCTCTGAAAGGCGTGCCGCCCGGGACGTATACGATTGAAGCAGTTCACGAAAAATACGGAAGGAAAGAAGGCAGGGTAACGCTTGCGCCGAACGGGACCGCCACGCTGGATTTCACTTATGGCAGCTGACTTTGTGGGGCGGACCCCACGGTCCGCGCGGGTCCCCCCGGACCCGGCTGAAGCCAACAAAGCCGACGATGGCATCGGCCGCGGACCGTGGGGTCCGCCCCGCACAAGGTGAAAG
>Ga0209167_10001510_pt1 | contig 13578 bp, 10 predicted proteins | sample Coa_R1_9_FD_187154 | JGI IMG/M metagenome (GOLD analysis project Ga0209167, IMG submission 187154) | Surface soil microbial communities from Centralia Pennsylvania, which are recovering from an underground coalmine fire - Coalmine... | ecosystem: Environmental > Terrestrial > Soil >... | reverse complement strand
CCAGACTGATGTAGTCCGTGATCCGGTTTCCGGCGGGCAGCTTGGCAACGGTTCGCGACATTTTCACGGCCTCCTGTTTTAAAACAGAATAGCATGAAAATGTTGTTAAGTGAAGAGTATTGGAGCTAAGCGGAGCTAAGCGCGATGAAAACGCTGCAAGACTGATGGAGGTCGACCTCAACGCGCGACAGCTACTGGTACCCCTGGCCCTTGCCGCCTCCGTCGCGTTGTTTTGCAGTGCATGCGGTCCGAGGATTTCAGATCGCCGGTTTGAAAAGATTACCTTTCCCGGCGGCGAAACTCTCTGGAACAAATCACATGTCGAAAAAGACGATTTCTGCCTGCGGCATTGCCCTCCCGATGGCGAACGCATCTCCGTGCTTTATCTGCAGCTCGCGGCGGGACTGCCACGGGAACGCGTGGGCGAACTCCGATCTTTCCCCGGCGATGCCCCGTGGGAACACAATTCTTCGCTTGGGAACGCATCGTGCTGCCTGCTCGAATCAGCCAAGCCTCTCTATTTCAAACGATCTGGTGACGTGGCCGTTCTGGTGGTAGGCGACAACATTTTCACAAGGTGGGGCCCAAAGCCACCCCGTGAATACCCCTGGAGCCGGTGGTCGGTTGCCCATGACATTGAAAGTACACACTTTCTGCGCCACTTCGGGTGCGATACGTTCGCCGTCGACTCGCCGCCACGGGCTCCGCCGCCCTGCAGATTTCCGGAAGGAATGCCGTACGACCAGCCGACGCTGGATTCCGGTGAACCCGTGATCGAGATTCACGCTTCCAGGTCGCGGGCCCGATGGCCAGTTGTCCTTATATATTCCACACCGGGCGGTACCGGATGGATGTTCGATCTGGATCGCACCCTGCGAGCAAACCCGGCGTGCGGATTGTCCGGTTCCCGCAAAACCTCGCGCTGGAGATCAGTTATTGGGAAAAGCCGCCGGGCACGATCATGCCGTACTATAAAACCCCGATGAATTGGTGCGCAACTCTCCGGACGCCCGGGCCGTTCTTACACGCAGGCTGCCTGTCTCGACATCGTCATGGATGCCGGCTTGGGAGGCGCCGGCGGGACCCGCGCAGAAGTCACAAGATGGGTTCGAGTACTTGGCAGCTTACGGCGATCCGGACCCGGAATGGGTGACGTTGTACACGCGGTTCGCCGGCTGGGGAGGGCACGAGGCGCGGTTGATCCGAATCGATGAGTGGATGCGGATGAGTTCTTCCCCACAGAGAACGGCCGGCTTCTTTCGCCTGGTGAGGACGAAGCGCCCGTGAGCGATGCCGGATTTGCGCTGATCTGATCACGTACCAATCGCGCAGGTCCGAGTCGCGTGTTTGGTCAAGGCGTTGCGCGTAACGTGAACACGCCACAATTCCGCCTGTATGTTGAGCGTGACGAAGTTTGAAGCGAGACATCGGAACAACCCACGGGGAATCCCGCAACGCGACAGGACTTGTGTCTTGTGTTGTTCGTTACATCGGGAATACAATCTAACCAGTTCTTTTTCGATGGCTGGCCGTCGGGAGGTTGAAACGTGAATGTAACACGGCGTCTCTTTCTTAAAACGGGCAGTGGCGCGGTCGTCGCGTCCGCGCTCGGGTTCGATCTGCAGCGGGCATACGCGCAGTCGCGGGAACTCAAGATCGCCCGCACGACCGAGACGCGGTCCACGTGTCCATATTGCTCGGTCAGCTGCGGCGTGATCATCCACACGCTCGGGGACAAGGCCAGGAACGTGACTCCACAGGTGGTGCATGTCGAAGGCGATCCGGATCATCCGATCAATCGCGGCACGCTTTGCCCGAAGGGATCGTCGCTCTATCACGACATCCTCAACGATAGGCGGCTGCTGAAGCCGCAGGTGCGCCGTCCGGGTTCGGATCGGTGGGAAGACATTCCGTGGGACCAGGCCTATGACGAGATCGCCCGCCATATCAAGAAGACGCGCGACGAAACTTTCATCGCCACCGACGCCCAGGGCCGCACCGTGAACCGCTGCGAGAGCATCGCGTGGAACGGCGGTTGCACGGATACGAATGAGTTCAATTATCTCGTCGTGAAAACGATGCGGAGCCTTGGGCTCACTTATATAGAAAATCAGGCCAGGGTTTGACACGGTCCAACGGTCTCCAGTCTGGGGCCCACATTTGGACGCGGTGCGATGACGAATGGCTGGATCGACATCAAGAACACCGACATGATGTTGATCATGGGCGGCAATCCGGCCGAGAACCACCCATGCGGTTTCAAGTGGGCGATTGAAGCCAAGCTCAAACGAAACGCGAAGATGATCGTGGTGGATCCGCGTTATACGCGGACCGCGGCGACTTCCGATCTGCATCTGCAGATTCGCGCGGGAGCGGATATCGCGTTCCTCGGCGGCGTGGTTCATTACGCGATCGAGAACCAACGGATCGCGCGCGAGTATCTGGTCAACTACACCAACGCCGCGTTCATCGTTAAAGAAGGCTTTAAGCTGCCGGAGGACGGGCTTTACTCCGGGTTCGATGAAGCGTCGAAGACTTACGATCGTTCGTCCTGGAATTATGAAGCCAAGGGCGGGTCGGCAAAGAGCGTGGAAGGCGCCCCGGCTACGCTGCCGGAGGACGTTGCCTTCGATAAGAACCTCGAAAACCCGCGCTGTGTTTACCAGTTATTGAAACAGCAGTATTCGCGGTATACGCCGGAGATGGTGGAGCGCATTACGGGCATCCCGAAAGATCAGTTCCTGAAGGCCGCGGAAATGTTCACTTCGATCCGCAAAGACGGCGACACTAAGAAGGCCGCCACGATCATCTATGCGGTCGGGTGGACGCAGCATAGTTTCGGCACGCAGATCATCCGCACGGCGGCAATTCTCCAGTTGATGCTTGGGAACGTGGGCCGGGCCGGTGGAGGCGTGAACGCTCTGCGCGGCCACTCCAATATTCAGGGCGCCACCGATGTTGCCGGCGTTTTCGATATCCTGCCGGGGTACGTGAAAGTCCCCACCCCGGCCGACAAAGACTTCAATGGGTGGATGAAGCGCATCACTCCAACGGCTTCCAAGCCAGGCGAATGGCAATCGTGGAACTACTGGTCCAACACGCCGAAGTTCGCCGTCTCTCTCCTCAAAGCGATGTACGGCGATGCGGCGAAAAAGGAGAATGGCTGGGCATTCGATTATCTGCCGAAGGTGGATCGCGAGTATTCGTGGGCCCACATTTGGGACGACATGTACCGGGGCAAGCTCAAAGGCTTGCTGGCTTTCGGAATGAACGGCGTGGCGATCGGACCGAATTCGAGCAAGAACATCGATGCTCTCAAGAAGGCCGAATTTCTGGTGGTGTGCGACATTTACCCCGAGGAAACAAGCGATTTCTGGAGAGCTCCAGGCATCAGCGCCGAGGAGACGAAGAACATCAAGACCGAGGTCTATCGGCTGCCTGGCGCGGGGTTCGCGGAGAAGGACGGCACGTTCATCAACTCGGCACGCTGGCTGCAATGGAAGTGGGTGGCTGTTCCACCTCCGGGAAACGCAAAGGTCGATCAGGAAATCCTGGCCCGCATTTTCCTGAAGGTCCGCGAACTCTACCGCAGGGAAGGCGGAAAGTTCCCGGATCCGATTTTGAATCTGGCGTGGAACTATACAATTCCGGAAAATCCGTCATTGTCGGAGGTCGCCAGGGAACTCAATGGCCGCGCGATCGCCGATGTGGAGGACAAAGGCACAGGTCAGGTCATCAAGGCGGGCCAGCAGCTGCCGGGCTTTGCTTTCCTGCGTGACGACGGATCGACGCAGTGCGGTAACTGGATCTGGTCCGGCTCGTGGACCGAGGCGGGCGCTTTGATGCAGCGGCGCGGAACGGAAGATCCATCGGGTCTGGGTATTTATCCCAATTGGGCATGGTCCTGGCCTATGAATCGCCGCGTTATGTATAACCGCGCTTCCTGCGATGTGGCAGGCAAGCCGTGGGATTCCGACAGACGCCAGGTCTGGTGGAATGAAGCGCAAAAGCGTTGGGTCGGCAACGATGTTCCCGACTTCAAGGCCGATTCGCCGCCCGCGGATCATATGGGCCCGTTCATTATGAATGCGGAGGGTGTGGGCCGCATTTTCGGTCCGCTTGCAGCGTTTGCCGATGGCCCGTTCCCGGAGTTCTATGAGCCGGTGGAGAGCCCGATCTCGAATCCGCTCCATCCAAAGCAATCGGCGAATCCGGTGGTGAAGAAATACGGAACGGACTTGGATAAGTACGGTACGCCGGAACAGGGTTATACCGTTATCTGCACAACTTATCGGCTGACCGAGCACTATCATTTCTGGACCAAGAATAATCCGATGAATGTGCAGTTGGTTCCGGAGCCGTTCGTTGAGATACCCGTCGAGTTAGCGGCGAACCTCGGCATCAAAGGCGGCGATAAGGTCAAAGTAACCAGCGCGCGCGCTACTTATCAGGCAAAGGCGATGGTCACTCAGCGCATCCGGCCGATGACGATCGATGGAAAGAAGATGTATCAGATCGGCATCCCGATTCACTACGGCTATCGCGGAATACAGGAAGACGCCGGGAGGACTGCGCGGCAGTTGACTAACTCGTTGTCACCTACAGCGACCGATCCGAACGCTTATACGCCCGAGTTCAAGGGCTTTCTGGTGAAACTGGAAAAGGCTTAACCGGAGAAAACCAATGGCGAACGGACCACTTGAAATCAAAGCCATCTCCGGGCATGCCGGGACGGTGCCGGGCCGCGATGCTTCGCGCGACTATGCGGTCGCCAAGCTGATCGATGTTACTACATGCATCGGCTGCAAAGCCTGTGAGGTGGCTTGTCTCGAATGGAACGGTTATCCGTTCCGTGAAACCGTCTTCGACAACACTTACCAGACCATGCCGGATCTGGCATGGAATTACTACAACTTAATCCGCTTCAATGAGCACGTCGCGGAGGACGGAACCTTCAGCTGGCTGATGCGCAAAGATGGCTGTTTGCATTGCGCTGACCCGGGCTGCCTGAGGGCCTGCCCGGCGGACGGCGCGATCGTGCAATACGCGAACGGGATCGTCGATTTCCAGCAGGATAACTGCATCGGATGCCAGTATTGCGTCACCGGGTGTCCGTTCAACATTCCGAAATTCAATTCCGAGACGAAGAAGGTTCATAAGTGCACGTTGTGTTCGGACCGCGTGGGCGCGGGACTCGAGCCGGCGTGCATTAAGGCTTGTCCGACCGGGTGCCTGCATTTCGGCAGCAAGGAAGATATGCTGGCGCTGGCCGATCAGCGGGTGATTCAACTGAAAGAGCATACATCGCATAAGAACGCCGGGCTCTACGATCCGGCCGGCGTCGGCGGCACGCATGTGATGTATGTGCTGCACGACATCGAACATCCGGAGTTATATGGCGGCCTGCCCAAAGATCCGCAGATTCCGCTGCTGGTGCGGATCTGGAAGGGTCCGCTGAAGTGGCTGGGTAATCTGGCCATGGTGGGAGGTGTGTTCGGCGTGGCGCTGCATTATCTTCGCTTCGGTCCTAAAGAAGTGGGGAAAGAAGAGGGTAAGCCGCATGATTGAGCGCTATACCTTCAAAGAACGGTTGTGCCACTGGCTCACCGGATTCTCATACCTGTATTGCCTGGCGACAGGTCTTGCGTTTTATACGCCGTATCTGTTCTGGATGGCGATCGCGCTGGGCGGCGGTCCGGCCTCGCGCTTCTGGCATCCTTTCATTGGGCTGCTATTTTTCGTTGCGGCGATGTGGATGCACGGCATCTGGCGCGGCGATGTGGAGATCACCGGCAACGACCGCGCCTGGCTCGATCATGCGGGAGATTACGCGACGAATCGGGACGATCGCGTTCCACCCCAGGGGCGATTCAACGCAGGGCAGAAGCTTTTCTACTGGGCTATGTTCTATGGAGCGTTTCTGCTGATCTTATCCGGCGTCTGCATGTGGTTTCCCGAATACGTTCCTTTCAGCCTGCGATGGATACGACCGATCGTGGTGGTGATTCACGAAGGGGCCGCGCTGATCACGATCGGCGCATTTATCATTCACATCTACATGGGCATTTTCATGGTGCCCGGAAGCCTGACGGCAATGGTTCAGGGTTGGGTCACGAAGGATTGGGCACGCACGCATCACCGGCTGTGGTACTCGCGGGTATCCGGCCAGGGCCCCGGGGAATGAAGGCGAGTTTCGACGATCGAATCGCCCGCGCCACAGAACTTGCCCAAACGCATCCCGCCGCCGGCGAACTTCTGAGTTTCTATCGCGAACTGGCGCTGTTTCAAAAGCCGGTTTATGAAAAATTGCAGTCGAGCGGCGAGACCGACATACGCGGACTGTTGCGTTATTTTCCCGCGCTGCTCCAGCTGGTACGGCGAACCGGTCCGGAGACGCTGGCCGATTTCGGCGCGGAGCATCTCTCATCGCCCGATGCGCAGTGGGAGTTGTTGCTGGCGTGTTGGGAAGGCGAATCCGCCGACGATGCGGGGCGATTCTACGCGCGCGTGCTGCTGCAGCCTTATGCCGAGCACTTGGCTTTGCGGGGAAAGATCGACCTCGAGGAGACAACGGCGATCTGCCCGTTTTGCGGTGCCCGCCCTGTAGCCGGCGTGCTGCGCAGTGAAGGGGACGGGGCGAAACGGTGGATGCTGTGCTCACTCTGCGCGACCGAATGGCCGTACCTGCGCGTGGTTTGTCCCAACTGCGGCGAACGGGACAAGGATAAGCTGCCAGTCTATACGGCGGCGGATTTCGATCACGTGCGGGTCGAAGCGTGCGATCAATGTGGAACGTATGTCAAGTCAGTCGATCTTACGCGGAATGGCCGCGCCGTGCCGGTTGTCGATGAACTGGCTACCGTGGCTCTGAGCATTTGGGCGGAGGAGCATGGTTACGCGAAGTTGGAGTCGAATTTGCTGGGCCTATAGCCGCCTTCGAACTATTTGTGGCGGAAAAGAGTGGGAGTCGAACCCACCAGAAGCGTCTGACGCCTCTCGTCGGATTTGAAGTCCGGGCGCCCCACCGGGGTGCGTTTCTCTTCCGTAGCGGGTAATTATATCGGACCGGTTTCTTCCGCTCCCAACGCTTCCTGCGCGGACCGGAGCAACTGGTGGTCGTCGCCGACGCGGCGCGTGAATTTGAGGCGGTCGAAATATTCCAGGATCTCGATGGCCAGGCCGCGGCCGATTCCGGCGCGGTCCCGAAGCTTTGCCGCTGTAACCATGCCTCCGTTGGCCGCGGCAATCTCATCGGCGAACCGGGCGCAGCGGCGCAAACCGGCCGGCAGAAAAAAGCGGTTCTCGGCGATCCTCACCGCCAGGCCCATGCGCGACGCGCGGAGCAAGAGCGCTTCCGTGCTCTTCGCATCCATCCCCAGTGTGTTCGCGATGTGGCCCATAGCTGGCGGCTGCAGGGGGTTCTGGGCCAGCAATGCTTCCGTCTTCTTCCACAAAGCCACATCCGCCGGGCTGAGCTGAGCGACGTGCGTCCTGAGGCGGATGCCGGAGGGTTCGCGTACGATGATGCCCTGCTTCATCAATTCGGCAGCCAGCGCGGAGGCGACTTCTTTCGGCAGGCGCAGTCCCGCTTCCTGGATAACGCGATCTTCGCCGGGGATCGTGTTGGGCGTGCGGCGATGCAGCGACGTGAGTGCTTCGACAACCGCCCTCTTCAGCCGGTTCCAGTTCTCGGGAGAAAACCCGAGCACCCCGGATGAAGTCGGCACAGGCCTGGTAGAGGTCGCGGCGATAAGTTCCGCGGCTTCCCGCGCTGTCAGATTGCGATTCTGCGCGAACCGGGTCAGATTCAGGCCGCGCGGCGCTGCAAGAACGAGGTGCGAAAAGGCGGATGGCGTGTCGCCATTCTCCATCGCCGCAAGATAGGCGAGCCGCTCCGGTTTGGCGCGGCCGCGAGCGGGCGGGAAAGTGTCGATGACTCTTCCGCCACCGATCGTTCTCTGCGCGGATTGATCGCGAACGATCAGTCCATCCCCGTAGAGCGCGCCGACGGGGCGGTCGAGCACGAACTGCACAAGACCCGTTGTGCCCGGTGCGATATCTGAGTTGGTCAGCACCGCGACGCGCCCCGTTACATCCGATGCGCCCAGATGGACATGGACGGGAGTCCAGTGGGCCAATGGGCGCAGCTCGCTTTCGAGAACGCGGAGCCGCGCGTCGAATCGCAGCACCGGCTCGCCGACGTTGCCCGTGACAACCCAATCGCCGCGCTCGATCAGTGCGCTTTTCAGTTCCGGGCCGGCGAGGTTGATGGCGCATCGCTGCCCCGCTCTCCCCGTCTGGGATGCGGCGTTCTGTGCGTGAATGGTGCGAGCGCGGACCGCCAACCCCGCCTGCAGGACTCTCACTTGCTCGCCCGCCGACACGCACCCCGAAATCGCGGTCCCGGTGACAATCAACCCGGCGCCGGAGACAGTGAACGACCGGTCAATCGCCAGGCGGAAATTGCCGGCAGTCGTTTTGGGACGCCACTCGCGCGCGGCGCTGAGCAGGCGCGCCTTCAGCTCGTCTATGCCTTCGCCGGTTACGGCGCTCACGGGGAAAATGGCGGGACCTGCCAGGGTCGTTTTTGAAAACAGGGCCGTCACTTCGTTCGTGACCTCCCGGACCCTCGAAGGCGCTACGCGGTCGGTCTTCGTAACCGCGACCGCGCCGTTGCGGATACCAAGGAGATCGAGGATCGACAGGTGTTCCATCGTTTGCGGCATGGGGCCATCGTCGGCGGCGATGATGAACAGGACGAAGTCGATTCCGGCGACTCCGGCGAGCATGTTGTGGATGAATCGCTCATGGCCGGGCACATCTATGAATCCGATCGTCTCGACCGGGGCTCGACCTGGAGAAGCCTGGATCGGCAGGTAGGCGAATCCGAGATCGATCGTCATGCCTCGCTTTTTTTCTTCGGGCAGGCGATCCGCGTCCACGCCGGTGAGGGCTTTCACCAGCAGTGTTTTTCCGTGATCGACATGTCCCGCCGTCGCGACGATCATTTTGCCACGATCATTTGGGGTTCAGCCCGGCTGGGTTGAGCCCGGAAAGCTGGTCGACGAACGCCGCCTCATCCTCGAGAGTCCGTAAATCGAAAATGAGCGCGCCATTTTGGATGCGGCCGATCACGGGGATGGGCAGTTGCCGGAATGCACGGGCGATGCGGTCCAACGCGGTTCCGGGGTGGCGCGCCGACCCCGGAGGCCGGATCGCCAGACCCGCACTCGGAATCTCGCATGTGGGCAGCGCGCCGCTTCCAATCTGGCTTGCACAGATGGTTGTTTCCACCATGGCGATTCCTTCGAGCCGCGGGGCAACGACGTCCCGTATTCGATCGGCCATTCCTCGGATATCTTCCACCGGGCGCGCCAGCAGCCGCAACACCGGGAGCCGGTTTGCAAGACGGTCCGGGTTCGAGTAAAGGCGCAGGACGGCGGAAAGGGCGGCGACCGTCATCTTATCCACGCGGAGAGCTCGCTTGAGCGGATTGCGTTTGATGGCCTTAACCAGGTCGGTGCGCCCGACTACGATCCCGGCTTGTGGGCCGCCGAGAAGCTTGTCTCCGCTGAACGTGACCAGATCGGCTCCGTTGGCGATGGATTCGGCTGGCGTGGGTTCATGCGGCAGTCCGAATTGCCGCAAATCGACAAGCGTGCCACTGCCCAGATCCACGACGAAAGGGACGCCGCGGTCACGGCATAATAGCGCAAGATCGGGCTCGGGCACTTCCGCGGTAAAACCCTCGATTACGTAATTGCTGGTGTGAACCTTCATCACGAGGCCGGTCTTTGGGCCGATGGCTTCCGCGTAATCGCTCAGGTGGGTCCGATTGGTGGTGCCGATTTCGCGCAGCTTGCAGCCGGAGCGCGTCATGATGTCGGGAAGGCGGAACGACCCGCCGATTTCGATCAGTTCGCCGCGCGAGACCGGAGCTTCTTTGCGATTCGCGAGGCTGTTCAGAACCAGCAGGACGGCTGCGGCATTGTTGTTCACGACCGTCGCCGCTTCCGCGCCTGTGAGATCGCATAGACGCTTTTCGAGGTGCGCGTCGCGATCTCCGCGCTGGCCTGTGGCGAGGTCGAACTCCAGGTTCGTAGCTTCCCGTGCGGCGAGCGCAACGGCCTCGATCGCTTCTTCCGGCAGTGCGGCGCGTCCGAGGTTGGTGTGGAGAACCGTACCGGTCAGATTGAAGACGCGGCGCAAAGAAGGCGCGTCATTGCTGTGCAGTTGCCGCCCGGCGATGCGTATCAAGGCATCGTCGCCAGGGACCACGGTGGAACTGTTGGTGAGCAATTCCGCACGCACTTGCGCCAGTACCGCTCGAATAGCAGCGGTGACAGCGGGACGGCCGAATTGTGCGATCAAATCCGCGCTGTCGTCCTGCTTGAGAAGACTCTCGACCCCGGGGAGCGACGCCAACGTGGAGGCACTGGGGTCGAGGGCCATTGGGGACAGATACAATTCTACTGGCAAGCATGGCAACTCAAACGATACGGTTGACGGAAATGGCGCATGGGGGCGGCTGCGGCTGTAAGCTTGCGCCCGCGGTTCTGAGGGAGATCCTCGCGAAGATGCCTCCGAACGTGGGGGCCGCGCAGCTCCTGGTCGGCGCCGAGACCGACGATGACGCCGCCGTTTACCGCATCAACGATCGCCAGGCCATCGTCGCGACCACGGATTTCTTCATGCCGATCGTCGACGACCCGTTCGACTTCGGGCGCATCGCGGCGACGAATGCATTGTCGGATGTATACGCCATGGGCGGAACGCCGGTGATGGCGCTGGCTGTGGTGGGCATGCCGGTGGATAAGATGCCCGTGGATGTTGTTCAGCGGATTCTCGCAGGCGGGGCGTCGGTGTGCGCCGCCGCGGGAATCCCCGTGGCCGGTGGACATTCGATCGATTCGCCCGAGCCCATTTATGGGCTGGTTGCGATCGGCATGGTCGATCCCGCGCGGGCAATCCGCAACAGCACGGCGCGCGCCGGAGACAAGATCATCCTGACCAAGGCGCTGGGTGCGGGCATTTACAGCGCGGCTCTCAAACGCGGGGAACTCGGCCAGGCGCTGTATGACGAAATGGTTGGTTCGATGACGCAGATCAACTCCGTCGGCGCGGAAATGGGGGACGTCACCGGCGTACACGCGATGACCGATGTCACCGGATTCGGATTTCTCGGGCATTTGCTGGAGATGTGCAGGGGCGCGAAGCTGGGCGCTGAAACGGAGTTTGCGGCGTTGCCTTTGTTCTCCCATGCCCGGCGTTTGGCGGAGGCTGGAGTTGGCACCGGCGGCGCGAAGCGGAACTGGAAAAGCTACGGCCATGAGGTCGATCTGCCGGCGGATGCACCCGAGTGGTGGCGTGGCGTTCTTTGCGATCCGCAGACCAGCGGCGGTCTGCTGATCGCGTGTTCGAGCGACGCTGTGCCGGAGGTTATGGAACTTCTAAGAAGCCGCGGTTTCAATCATTCGAGCATAGTGGGTGAGTTCGGCGGGACTGAGCCGCGCGTGCGCGTGTACCTATGATGTTCGGAGTCCCCACCATCGGGCGGAATAAACGATAACGGCCGCAGCCAGCCACCCGGCGGCGTATTCCGGCTCCCCGGCCCAGCGGATCACGGCTGAATGCATCAATCCGAGCCAGGAGAATGCCGCGGCGACAAGGCACCATAAGGCCGCGCGGCCGAACCTGCGATCGATCGCTTCGGCAAGCACGGACGCGACGACGAGCACCAGGAACAAGAATCCGTTGCCGAGACCTTGTATCGACGACCAGTAGATGGAACGATTCAATGCGGCCTGCACGCCCGGGTTCGCCGCCGAGAGTTGCAGTGCCGGGAGCGCGGAGTTCATCGCCGTGGCGACGACGGCGCCGGCGGGAAGCACAAAGCCGAGCAGAACCACGCTGAGGTACTTGGGATCGACGCGGCGGATGGTAGCCATCCCCACGCCAACCGAGACATAGGCAATGATGGCGGCAAGAATGGCCCAGGGAAAGAGCTGCGAAACAAAAACTGTCAAACCGCCCATAACCACTGCAAGAAAGACGAAAGGGGTCCAAAACGCGAAGCCGATACGGGCGCCGATGGCCTTATAGGGCGGGTGCATGGCGTAGACGACGGGCGTGATCACGCTGCCTGCAAGACCGCACACCAGGGTTCCGATGCCGTCCCATGCGAGTACGCCGCGCGGGTCGTAATCGTCTCCGGCGGAAGCCGCGCCGGCGACGGAAGCGATGTCCTGCAGGACCTGATAAATGGCCATGGGGGCGATCACCGAGAGATACGGCAGGGCGAGCGACATCGCATGCAGCGGTTCAGACGTCAACGACCACGGAAGGGCGGGTGACAGGCCTTGCCACACGGGATGCACGTAACCGATGGCCAGGCCAACGGTCAGCGGAACGATCCAGGCAACGAGGAACGGAGGAATGCGGAACCGGGTAATCGGCACTCCGGCAAGAACGGTGGTGACAATAATCGCCAGCGCCACCAGACCCACCACGGGTCGATCGAAGACGCGCTGCAACAAGACGAGGGCGAGATAGCTGTACATCGCCGCGCCGAACACCGTCATGGCGGCCGGCGCGGGAATAATCCGGCGGATGGCCTTCGCGAAAGGCGCCGCGGCGAGCTTGATAATCCCCGTCCAGACCACGGCCGCCGCGCCGGTTTTCCAAGCCCGATCGGCATCGTGGTTTTGGAGGTAAACCGGCAGCATGATCGAAAGCGTGTAAGCGATGATCGCGGGCACGTTGTTCCCGTAAACGTGGGCCGTTACATCGGTCCGGCTTTCGCGGCGAGCCAACTTCACCGCCATACCGACCAGACCGAGCGAACCGATCAGGAATCCCAGCGCGTAGCCGGGCAGAAGGTGCGCCACGCTGAATGCGGCCGGGATACCGACCGGCAGCAGCAGAAATACGGGAATCACCATCTGGGCCAGATTGAAGCCCACCTGCACGAGGGTGGTGTCGATATCGCCGCGACTGAGCGACCACCATCCGGGATTCAAATCTTGAAAGCCTCGAGCGATTCCGGCGCGAAGATCTCCTTCGGGATCAAAAGGCGTTTGGAAAGGCCCTGTTCATAGTGATAGCGCAGGAACGTGCTCAGCGCGTGAATGTTGGGCTCGTAACCGTAAGGCCAGAAATCGCGGCCCATCAGCTTTTCCGTCTCGTCGACATGGCTGGTCAGCCAGGGAAGCATGTGCATCAGGGCGCCGGTCTCATGCAGTTCGGTATACACTTCCTTTTGCGCAGCGACGAAGGCCTTCAAAAGGGATTGCGCCACCCAACGGTTGCGCTCATAGACGTCGCGGCGAATGGCGATAATGTGCATCGGCGGGAAGATTTTCGTTTTGCGGTAGTACTCGCGCTCGACCGTTTGATAGTCCTCGAACAGCCGGCGGACCTTCCCCGAACCGTTGAAGAATGTCGAGGGCGCGCGCGCCGTGTACAGAGCGTCGATCTCGCCGGTTTCGAGCATTTGGGAAAGCGTCTTGTCGGAAGGTATGGCTTCGAGGCGGATCTCGGTTGGAAGCGACAGCGGAATCTTTTCGGTGCGTCCCGGCT
>Ga0209167_10001505_pt1 | contig 13616 bp, 10 predicted proteins | sample Coa_R1_9_FD_187154 | JGI IMG/M metagenome (GOLD analysis project Ga0209167, IMG submission 187154) | Surface soil microbial communities from Centralia Pennsylvania, which are recovering from an underground coalmine fire - Coalmine... | ecosystem: Environmental > Terrestrial > Soil >... | reverse complement strand
AACCGAGCACGACAACGGCGTTCGCCATTTTTGCGCGCATCACGGCAACGTCGCGGGCGTGGTAGCGCGGCGTTTCTTCCTGCTTGTACGAGGAGTCCTGCTCTTCGTCGACGATGATCAGCGCCAAGTCGGCTACCGGCGCGAACACTGCCGACCGCGTGCCGACCACCATGCGTGCGTCTCCGCGCTTTATGCGATGCCATTGCTCGGCGCGCTCTTTGTCGGAAAGCGCGGAGTGCAGGATGGCGACCTCGTCGCCGAAAATCTGGTGCAGGTCAGCCGCAACGGCGGGCGTGAGGCCGATCTCGGGGACGAGCAGGATGGCCGAACGTCCAGCCTCCAGCACTCCGCGCATGCCGGCGAGATAAACCGCGGTCTTGCCCGAGCCGGTGACGCCGTGCAGCAGCATCCCGGAAAATTTGCGTGCCGCAACACTCTCTCGCAGCTTGATGAGTGCGGATTGCTGCGCGGAATTTAATTCGAATTCGAAAGGAGCGGATCGCGGCTTGGTGCGCGATACGCTGAAATCCGCCGGAGCTTCGACGATTTCGACCAAGCCACGCCTTACCAGAGTTCCGAGAGTACTACGCGGGATTTCGAGTGAGCGCAGAGTCTCCAGCGGGACTCTGCCTCCGGACGCGGTCAGAGTGTCGATCAGGATTCGCTGGTTGTCGTTTAATTTCCCCTCCGCGAACTTCAAAACTGCGATTTTCGTTGTTCGTGTTGCATCCTGCGCCGCAGAAACGTCCTCGCGCATCAGCCATTTCTTGCGGACCATTCCAGTGAGGATGGATTTCGACGCGCGTGCGGCGGAGCGAAGGGGTTCCTCTCGCACGAGATTCGCGGTAACATCCCCGAGTTCGCTCCCCGCTAAATAGTCGAGCACGCGGATCTCAGCTTCTTGCTCTTCCGGTGTTCGGCGAGAACGCGCCGACGAGCCTGACATGCTCGCCGAGTGCAGCGCCATCTGTCCGTCTTCCGTTATGCGATAACCGATCGAACGCTTGAACTCGGCGCTCAGCGGCAGCATGGTGCGGAAGACTTCACCGATCGGGGCGAGGTAGTAATCGGCGATCCAGCGACCGAGGCGCAACAGTTGCTCGTCAAGGACGGGCGCAGGATCGAGTACGCTGAGGATGCATTTCGTTGTGACGGAGGGCTTGCGGTCGTGCAGCTCGACGACGATGCCTGTCATGCGTTGCTGTCGGAACGGGACCAGCACGCGCCCGCCCACGACTGGCGCGGCGTCCGCGGGAATGCGGTAGGTGAAGGCCATGTCCAGCGGGACGGCGACGGCGACGTCACAGAATTCGGGCATTGCTTGTAAGCATAAACTACCGCAGCGTGGAAGGCGTCGGGTGGCGGCAAAGAGTCTTTCGCGCAATCGGGATGCTTCGACCCCGCCGGTCGTTCGCTTTGGGAACGACCGACTGCGCTCGGCATGACACGGGGAAGTCAGCTATTCATCTTTTTTCGGAGGCTTCAGCCCCAAGAACTTCATCACCATTTGCAGATCTTTCCAGGCTTCGCCTTTCTGACGCGGATCGCGCAGAAGGAATGCGGGATGATACGTCACCGCGAGCTTCGTTCCTTGCCATGAGGGATCGTTGCTGCGCGCGCCGGCGGGCGTGAAATCGTAAAAGCGGCCGCGGAGTTCCGACATGGGCGCGCTGATGGCCAGAAGATTCTTCGCCGAGACCGCGCCCAGAGCAACCACGACTTTGGGCTTGACCACCGCGATCTGCCGCATGAGAAACGGAGAACAGGTTTCGCACTCATCGCGTTCGGGCGTGCGATTGCCCGGTGGGCGACACTTCACGACGTTCGCGATGTAAACATCCTCTCGGCGAATGCCCATCGCCTTGATCATGTTGTTGAGTAGCTGCCCAGCGCGGCCCACGAAGGGCTCGCCCTGCGTGTCTTCGTCGGCGCCGGGGCCCTCGCCCACGAACATTAACTCGGGGCGCGGATTGCCGACTCCGAAAACGATTTGCTTGCGGCCCTGCTTGTGCAGTTTGCAGCGCGTGCAGTCGCCAAGGTCTTCGCGGATCAGTTTGAGCGCGGCAACGGGATCGGTCACGGTCTGCTCTGCATGCGGAGTCAAAACCTGCAGTAGGGTTTCATCGGCAAGCTTGGCGACAACTGAGGATTTTCTTGCGGGCATTTCCTCTCGCGTTTCTGACTGGACTGTGGAGTGTGTTTCTGGGATTGAACTCGCGACCGGCTGGCGGCGGTAAAAATCGTAGATGCCCAATTCGTGGTAGTAGCGAATACGCTCGGCCAGGGCGCGGCGAAACTCGGAATCGAGAAGCTGGAGCATGAGTGGACGAAAGAGAGATTATAACGGGTCGCGCCGGACAACCGCTCTCAGGCTTTCACAAACGATTTGCGGTGCTGGCGCAGGCGGACCACCTGGTCGAGGACACGCTGGGCAACTTCCCACTTGGTGGTCTCGGAAACTTCGACTACTTCGTCGCGGGTGATGATGGTGACGGCGTTGCGGTCAGAATCGAAGCCGACGCCTTCGCGCGAAACGTCGTTGACGACGATGGCGTCGAGGTTTTTGGCGACCAGTTTCTGGCGCGCATTCTCCAGAACATTTTCGGTCTCGGCAGCGAACCCGATGACGAGCTGCGTAGTTTTTGTGAGCGAAAGTTCTTTCAGAATGTCGGGCGTAGCCTCGAGTTCCAGGCTGATTGGACCTTTGCGTTTGATTTTTTGCCCAGCGGTAGCCTTCGGGCGATAGTCGGAGACGGCCGCGGTCTTTATGACGACGGTGGCTTGTGGAAGCAGTTTGGTCGCTGCGTCATGCATTTCTTCGGTGGACTCGACCCGTGTGACTTCGACGGCGCTGGGCGGCGTGAGCGACGTGGGCCCGCTGACCAGAAGAACGCGCGCGCCACGGCGCAACGCTGCCTCGGCCAAGGCGTATCCCATTCGACCGCTGGAGCGGTTCGTAAGATAGCGGACGGGATCGATTTTTTCGCGCGTGGGCCCGGCAGTAATCAGAATCGTCTCGCCACTTAAATCCTGAGACGCACCGAGCGCCTGCAGCACGGCCGCAACAATCGCTTCATTCTCGGCGAGACGGCCGGGGCCGGTCATGCCGCACGCCAGATATCCGGCGCTGGGTTCGACAATCTTCACGCCGCGCTGGCGGAGAACTTGAAGATTCGATTGCGTGGCCGGGTGATTCCACATGTTGACGTTCATCGCGGGCGCGACGACGACCGGCGCGGTGGTCGCGAGATAGAGAGTGGTGAGAAAGTCGCTGGCGATCCCCTGGGCGAAGTGGGCCAGAACGTCCGCCGTCGCCGGAACTACGACGAGGGCGTCGATCGCTTGCGCGACGGCGATGTGCTCGATGGCGGAATCGATATTCGGTTCGTGCTCTTCGCCCGGCGAGAACATTCCGGTAATGACTTTTTCTCCGGAGAGGGCGGCGAAGGTGAGAGGCCTTACGAACTCCTGAGCGGCGCGAGTCATGACCACTTGCACGCGGATGCCACGGTCCTGCAGCGCGCGGACAATTTCTGCTGCCTTATATGCTGCGATTCCGCCGGTGACGCCCAGTGCGATCTTCATATTGATAATTGTTGATTGATGATTTTTGATTGTTGATCCAAAAACGCTGACTACGACTTCGCCGGTTTTCAATCAGCAATCGGCAATCAAATAATCAACAATTCCTTCAGTCCTGGCCCAGCGCCTTGTCGAGGGCCTCGCCGGCCGCCTCTGCGGCGGTGCGGGTGTCGGGAATCTCCCATTTCACTTTGCCGGCGCGGATTTCATCCTGCGCGATGCGGCAGGGTTTGCGGGAGTTGGTGTCGACCACGGGCGGCGCCCCGGACTGGAGTTGCCGCGCACGCCGCGCCGCCACCAGAATATAGCGGTAGTTGCTGTCAAAGCCTTCGATCAACTTCATTGCGACTCTCCCTTGACAACCAATTTGTGCAGTCTCGTGAATGCCGAGCGTCGAGCGTCTGTCGTCGATCTGTGCGATCCGCAGGACAGGCCGCGTTACGGCCCTATCCTGCTACTAGAAATGATACCGCGAAACTTACGGGCGTGCCGAAGCCTGGGGGGTACGAAAGGACGCCAGAATAGGCAGCACCCTGTGCCGGGCGTTCGCGAGCCTGTGCCGGTCCGCCAGATCCACGATTCGTTTCTCTTCCGCGGAAAGCGCCTGCCCCGACCGCCGCACGCGCTCAGACTCGACGATGGCCTGCAAACTGTCGCTCGATTCCTCCAGTTTGTCGTTGATCAGAATGAAGTCGTACTTGTCGTAGTTCTCAATCTCGCGACGGGCCTCTTCCAGACGGCGATCGATCACGTCGTTCGAGTCTTCGCCGCGCTTGCGCAAGCGCCATTCCAGCGTCTTGCGGTCGGGCGGCAACACAAAGATGCTGACGGCGTCGGGCAGTTTTTGTTTGATCTGCGCCGCTCCCTGCACGTCGATGTCGAGCAGAAGATCGTGTCCCTTCTCCCCGGCCTCGCGCAGGAACCGCCGCGCGGTGCCGTAGTAGTCCTTCCCGTAGAGAAAGGCATGTTCCAGGAATTCGTCGGCAGCGATCATCTGCTCGAATTCTTCGCGGGAAACGAAGTAGTATTGTTTGCCGTTTTGCTCGCTGCCGCGCAGCGGTCGAGTGGTATAAGAAACGGAAAAATCGAGACACGGAGTGATCGCCAGCAATACATTGACGAGCGTCGATTTCCCCGATCCGGAGGGCGCCGAGATGATGTAGACGATGGGCGTGTGTGGGCTCATTCCAGGTTTTGCACCTGCTCGCGCGATTTCTCGATTTCCGATTTCATGGCCAAGCCTGCTTCGGTAATCTTGAGCGCTTCCCCAGCCAGGCCGGATGTTTTCGACAGCAGAGTATTGGCCTCGCGGTTCATTTCCTGCAAAAGGAAGTCGAGCTTCTTGCCAATCTCGCCGCCCGCATCGAGCAATCCCAGGAAATGCTGCACGTGATTTTCCAAGCGCACCAGCTCTTCCTGAATGTCGCTGCGGTCCACCAGCAGCGCGGCTTCCTGCAGTACTCGTTCTTTGTCGACGGTCGCGCCCAGCAACTCCTGCAGGCGCGACTGCAGACGCTCGCTGTAATTCTGCAACACGGCGCGGCGATGCTGTTGAACGCTCTTCCCGGCTTCGACCAGATGCGCCATGCGCTCGCGCAGTTCGCGGGCAATACCACGGCCTTCCTCTTCGCGCATCTGATTGAGCCGCGACATGGCTTCGCTGACCTGGGCCATGACCGCTGCCTCAATCGCTCCTTCGGCAGTATCGTTGGCCGAATCCAGCGCGCCCGGAATTCTCAGGACGGCGTTGAGGTCGGGCTCCGTGGCCAGGGAGAACTCTGCGGCGGCGGCGCGGAACGCGGCAATGTATCCGCCAACAATCTCGCGGTTCAACGAGAATGTTTCGCTCGAGTTGCGTTCCAGGCTGAGCGTAACCTCCACGTGCCCGCGCGCCATCTTCTCTTTCAGCAGGCGGCGAAGCTGCATCTCCAGGCCGTCGGTGCCGGAGGGCAGCCGGAAATGCAGATCGAGGAAGCGGTGGTTCACCGATTTTAGTGAAAGCGAGAAGGCCATCCGTCCATTAGACGAACTCGCTTCCGCGTTCTCGCGTTGCACTTCACCTTTGACTTGCGCAAAACCTGTCATCGATCGTATGGGCATAGGGGCCGCAACTGTTCTTAAGTTCCCGCTACTGCTTTCGGAGCGTCGGCATTGGCGAATTGCAATTCGTAGAGCCGCCGATACGTGCCTAACCTGGTCATCAACTCTTCGTGAGCGCCAATGTCGGCGATGGTTCCGTTCTCGATCACCACGATCCGGTCGGCGCGGCGCACGGTCGAGAGGCGATGCGCGATCACCAACACGGTGCGGCCGGTCATCAGATTGTGCAGCGCAGCTTGCACGAGCGACTCGGACTCACTGTCGAGTGCGGACGTGGCCTCGTCGAGAATCAGAATCGGAGCATTTTTCAGCAGCGCCCGCGCAATGGCCAATCGTTGCCGTTCGCCGCCGGAAAGCCGCACGCCGCGCTCTCCAATCACCGTATCGTAACCGGAAGGCAGCGCAAGAATAAAATCGTGCGCCAGGGCAGCGCGGGCCGCGGCTTCGACTTCCTTCTGCGGAACGTGGGGCTGGCCGTAGGCTATATTGTTCCGCACCGTGTCGTTGAACAACACCGTCTCCTGGGTGACAATACCGACCTGCGCTCGCAACGAGGCAAGCGTGACATCGCGCACGTCGTAGCCGTCGATGAACAGGCGCCCGGCGGTCACATCGAAGAAGCGCGGAATCAGATGTACCAGAGTGCTTTTGCCGGCGCCGCTGGAACCGACGATGGCGAGCACCTCGCCGCGGCGAACTTCGAGATTGATGCTGCGCAGGATCTCGCGAGCATCATCACCATCATCCTCGTAGGCGAAACAAACTCCGTCGAACTTGATGCTGTTTGTAAAGCGTGGGAGTGGCCTGGCGCCCGGCTTTTCGGCGACGACGTCTTCCGTATCCATGAACGTGAAGAGCTGCGATGACGCGCCCAACGCTTGCTGGAAGCTGTTGTTGAAAACAGCGAACTTGCGCACCGGGTTGTAGAGACCGAGGACCGCAGCAACAAACGTCACAAAGGCGCCCAACGTGAATTCGTTGTGAGCGATGCGGCTCCGGCCTAACAACAGGAGCAGCGCGATTGCGACCGCCCCGAACGTATCCATAAGCGGAGAACTGATGGCAGCGGCTGCCACGGAACGCAGGTTGGCGCGAAAGAGACGCTGGGCGGCAGACCGGAAGCGCGCCACCTCCCATGACTCCATGCCGAAGGCTTTGACGATGCGGTTGCCGGTAATGGTTTCGTGAAGAATATTCTGCACGTCGGCCAATTGGTCCTGTCCGCGCCGTGTGGTTGACCGAACCCGCCGGCCGATGCGCACCGCCGAAAAAACAATGAAAGGAACAAACAGCAGCAACACCCAGGCAAGTTGCCGGCCCACGATTACCACCAGAACTCCGGTGAAAATGAATGTGAACAGCTGTTGCAGGAATTCAGCCAGCACGCTCGACATCGCGAACTGTACGCGTTCAATGTCGTTAATAATCGTCGAGATCAGAGTGCCGGTAGTGTGCTTCTGGAAGAAAGCCGCCGAACGCCGCAAGACCGAGTTGTATAGGTCATTGCGCAGGTTGGTAATCATGCCAAAACCGGCATGGTTCACCAGATAAGTGCCGACGTAGTCGAACAAGCCCTTCAGCAGAGTGGAGGCAACCAGGGCATAAGCAACGATGGTCCATGCGTTGTGAAAATGCGTGGGAACGAAACGCTGAAGATAAACGGGCTGTCCACTCGCCGGCATGGTGAACAACAAAATATTCTCCGAGCCGGATGCGGGATTCAGCACCCGATCGAGGACCGGCTTCAGCAAGACCAGTCTGAATGCTTCCAGAAATCCGACTCCGGCCAATAGAAACACGCCCGGCAATAGTTGCAGCAGAAACGGAAACACGTAGCGAATCAGCCGCATCAGTTGCCGCATGGGGCTCCCGCGCGGGGCAGGGCGCAATCGCTGGCTGCCGGTCGAATGGGCATGGGGTGCAAGGATTTATTCTACTTGAGTTGTCGCTGGAAATAAGACGTTTCAGGCGCTTACGAAAGGCGCTAACCACAGAGGACACGGGGGAACACAGGAGAACATGGGGCTACTTCGGGCTGTCGCGGTGAACGACCTTCACTCGGTAGTCCGCGCTGCGAAGGTGCCTGCCGACATCTTCGGCAATCATGACCGAGCGATGCTGTCCGCCGGTGCAGCCGAACGCGATCGTCAGGTAACTCTTGCCTTCGTGAATGTAGTGCGGCAGCAAGTAGATAAGCAGGTCGGAAATGCGTGAAATGAATTCGCGCGACTGCGGAAACGAACGGATGTATTTCGCTACGCGCCGGTCGCGCCCCGTCAGCGGCCGAAATTCGGGGACGAAATGCGGGTTGGGCAGGAATCGGACGTCGAAAACGAGGTCTGCGTCCTCGGGCACGCCCTCGCGGAATCCGAAACTCACGCACGAGACTAAGATGTTTTTCTCCGACGATTGTTCCTGGAAACGTTCGGTGATGTGAGCGCGCAATTCGTGCACATTGAACTTCGACGTGTCGATGACAAAATCGGCAAGCGCGCGGATCGCGCCCAGGTGACGGCGCTCCGCCTTAAGCGCCGATTTCACGGGCGAATCCGTGCCCAGCGGATGCGGACGCCGGGTTTCGCTGAAGCGCCGGACCAGGACTGAATCGCTGGCTTCGAGGAACACGACTTTCGTCGGAATCATGCGCCGGACCGACTTCAGGATTCCGGGCAGTTTCTCGAGCTTGGAGCCTTCGCGCACATCGACGACCAGCGCGGTGCGGCGAATCTCATTCGATTGCACGGCCAGTTCGGCGAATTCGGGAATGAGCTGGACCGGCAGATTGTCGACGCAGTAATAGCCGAGATCCTCGAAGGCCTTGAGCACAGATGCCTTCCCCGAACCGCTCATGCCCGTAATGATTACGAGCTCGGGTGAAGGGCGCGGGGCGCGGGACCTTTTCGGGCGCTTCGGGCTTTTCGGGCCTGGCGACCTTCGCGGCGTCATGAACTGGATAGTAGCATCGAAGCAGCGTCCGGACCTCGCTTCCTGAGTGCCAATTGAGATACCGCCGCGTTCCACATGTCGTGGGTAGGAAATCTGATCGGAATTCCAGATTGTCTCCGCCCCACGCTGGCCTGTAAGCTATGGCGTCATGAAAAAGTTCGAAGACCTCACCGAACGCGAAGTGCTCGCCCTGGCCATTGCGCTGGAAGAAGAAGATGAGCGCGTGTACGCTGACTTTGCCGAGGGCCTGCGGCCAGACTATCCGGCGACCGCGTCAATGTTTGACGGCATGCGGGAGGAAGAGTCCGGACACCGGCGTCGCCTGCTCGAGCTCTACCAGAAAAAATTTGGCGAGCACATTCCGCTGATCCGACGTGGGGACGTCCGTGGGTTCGTGGAGCGGCCGGCGTTGTGGCTGGTGCGTCCTCTGCGCATTGAGGCGGTGCGCAAGGAGGCGTCGACCATGGAAGTGGAGACTCGCCGTTTCTACGAAAAGGCCGCAAGCCGAACCCAGGACGCGAGCATCCGGCAACTGCTCGACGATCTGGCCCGGGAAGAGCGCGAACACGAAGAGCGCGCGCAGGAGCTCGATAAGCAAAAATTGCCGGACCATGTGAAGGCTGACGAAGAAGTAGCGCAGCGCCGATTGTTCGTCCTGCAAATCGTGCAGCCCGGCCTGGCGGGATTGATGGATGGTTCGGTCTCGACCCTGGCACCCGTGTTTGCCGCGGCTTTCGCGACGCACAAAAGTTGGGACGCTTTTCTGGTGGGCCTGGCGGCATCGGCGGGCGCGGGCATCAGCATGGGGTTCGCAGAGGCTTTGTCCGATGACGGCAGTCTGACAGGCCGCGGACATCCCTGGGTGCGCGGCTTGATTTGCGGTGCGATGACTTCGGTGGGCGGCATTGGCCACACGCTGCCGTTTCTCATTCACGATTTCCGCGCGGCTCTGTGGGCCGCGGGCGCGGTCGTCGTGGCGGAACTGGGTGTAATCACCTGGATTCGCAAACGCTACATGGATACACCTTGGGTCACGGCCGCGCTGCAGGTCGGGCTGGGCGGCGTGCTGGTGTTTATAACCGGAGTGTTGATCGGAAGTTCTTAGGGAAGCAGGTCTTGGGTCTTGGGTCTTGGGTCTTGGGTCTTGGGTCTTGGGTCTTGGGTCTTGGGTCTTGGGTCTTGGGTCTTGGGTCTAAGACCTAACACCCAAGACCTACGACCTAGCTTCAGCTCCATCACGGCTGCGTATCCAGCGGATGCGTGCTCTTTTCGTAGAACTCGTTCTGTAGTTTCAGACTGACATCGTCGCCCTTCACCGCGCGGATCGCCTTTACGACCGAATCAATCCACCACTTCATCTGATATTCGCCCAGCTCTTTGGTTGCCGCCGAGCCGTCGCCGGAATAGTGGTTGGGAAAGCGCGTGTACCACCAGATGCCGGTGTAGACGTCGCCCGGAAGTTTCTGCCGCGCCTGGTCCGCACCGGATTCGTTCTCTGCGCGGTCGAGATGCACGGTGTCGGGACGGGAGATCATCATCTTCGACGTCTCGCTCTCGCCGGCGTGCATGTCGACCTTGGTCTTTTTCTCAGGTCCACCTTCCCGCGGGGTGCGTTCGTCGAACACGTAGACGACATAGTCGTGCGGCTTGTCGAGCTGGGTTTGCGCGAAGTAAGGGAGCAGGCTCTCGTTGCCGCCGTGGCCGTTGACGATCAGGACTTTCTTGCAGCCGTTGCGCGCCATTTCGTCGGTGGTTTCCTGCAGCAACGCGAGTTGCATGGTACGGCTGTAGGCCATGGTGCCTGGTTCGTGGCGAGCCTCGGCGATCTGGCCGAAATAATATTCGGGGAAGACGACGGCATACTCTTCTTCGGCGGCGTGCAGCGCGGCGTAGCGCACGTCGAGCAGGTCAGTGCCGAGCGGCAGATGCGGACCGTGCTTCTCCAGGATTCCGAACGGCAGCAGACACGTCCCCTGCGAACGGCGAACGCCCTCGCGAAAATCAGAAGCAGTCAGTTCTTCCCAGTGCACGGAAAGCTTGGCCGGCGGCGTCTGCGACAGGCTGAGGGAAATGAAGCCGGCCAGAAGAGAAGACAGCAGAGTCCAGCGAGCTATCGTCGTCATCGCGATTTTCTCCGGCGCGAATTCTAGCACGCGAAACGCCCCTATTGAAACGTATCAATAGCCGTTTCGTTTGAACAACACGATAGCATTCCAACCTCGCGACTCTACGGAAAACGCCAAAGGCTCCGATCTGGTGGCTCCAAATTAAAATCCCCACTTCTCGCAAAAAACGCGAGAAATGGGGCACCCAACCTGATTCAGCTAACGGCTGAAAGCTAATAGCTGGCACTCACTCTACGGCGCTTCGATCAACTCCATCTTTCCATCCCGCGTGCGGTGCAGGATCATCACCTTCCCCTTCGGATCGCGGAAGACGAAGACGTCGCGGTCGCGGAAGTGGGCTTCTTTGATGGCCTCTTCCAGGGTCATGGGGCGCATGGCGACGGATTCGTCGGTTCGCACCAGGTGGACTTCGGTGGTCTTCGCCACCGCGGGATATTTGTGAACCATGACCGGGACGGCTGTCTTCTCCGACGTGCCAACTACGGTCTGCACACCGCTCTGCAAGACGTTCTCATCCACGCGCGGCGAGTGGCCATTCCACTTCTTCACTTCCTCGCTCTTGCGGGCCGAGCGCTTCTTCGACATCCACCGTGTCTTGTATTTGACTGCCTGCCGCTCGAGATGGTCCAGAGCTTCGCTGACCGCGAGGGCCATGTCCTTGGCCTGAGCCAGACCGACCAGCGGGCCGTTGCGGGGGCTGATGGTGATTTCTGCTTTGTGGCGGTGCTTCTCGACCGCAAGGATCACCTTGGTTTCAAATTTGTCGCCCAGAATTTTGCGGATTTTGGTGAGACCGGTTTCTACCTCTTTGCGGATGGCGGTGGTGACTGTGTACTGTCTTCCCGTGTATTCCACGTTCATGAGCGCCCCCTCTAAGTCTTGATTATCGGATAAATCGGGCACCGCATTAGGAAGTCAGAAGTAAGAGGTCAGAATGCAGAAGTTAAATCCCTCACTTCCAACATTCCCGACGTGATCCCGCTTCTCACTTCTGCATTCTGACTTCTTACTTCTGCATCATTTCTTCACTCGGCGCTGGTGCGTACTCGGAATACGCATGTCTTCGCGGTATTTGGCCACCGTGCGTCGGGTCACTTGAATGCCCTGCGACTGCAGGATTCTGGTGATCTGCTCGTCGGTCAGCGGACGGCTGGGATCTTCTTCCTCGATAAGCTTTTTCACGCGGCGCTTGAGGATGAGCAGCGAAGTTCCGCCGCCCTCCGGCCCCTGCACGCTCTCGCTGAAGAAGTACCGCAACTCGAATACGCCCTGTGGCGTGTGGGCGTATTTGCTGGAGACTGCACGGCTTACCGTGGAAGGATGCACGCCGATTTCTTCGGCCACCTCCTTGATCATCATGGGTTTCAGTTGATCGATGCCTTTTTCCAGAAAATCCTGCTGACGCGCGACGATGCAGTAGCAGACTTTGGTGATGGTCTGCTTGCGCTGCTCGATGTTCTTGATCAGCTGAATGGCGCTCTTGTAGCGCTCTTTCACGTAATCGCGCGTACTCTTTTCGTTGGTGCCGTCGCGAGTGACCAGTTTCTTGTAGGCCGGATTCAGTCGAAGCTGCGGCAGGTCTTCGTCGTTCATGATCACGAGCCACTCGTCGCCGTGCTTCACGAAAGCCACGTCCGGCTCGATGAGGCGCGGCATCACCTTGTTGTAGCGGAGGCCGGGACGCGGATCGAGCGTGCGGATGTAGTCGAGCGCCTGCTGCACCGCTTCGATGGGGCGGCCGATCGCCTTGCCAATTTCCTTGTGCTGTTTGTTCTGCAAGGCGCGCAGATGATGGTCGACCACGGCCATGGCATCCTGCAAAACTTGAGCTGTGCCGTTGCCGTTCTTGTGCAGAGCTAACTGCGTCTCATGATAACGAAGCTGGCAGAGCAGACATTCGCGCAGGTCGCGACACGCCACGCCCGGAGGGTCAAGTTGCCGAACAACTTCCAGAGCTTCCTGCAGATCGGCGGCGGTGAATCTCGGCTGGTACGTTGGCGCGGTCGGCGGGTTCTGGGCGAGACGGTCGGGCGCGGGAGCAACCGCGGCGGCGGAATCTCCGGAGCGGGCAGCGAACGACGCTTCTGCACGTGGTTCAGGAGCGGACAGTTCAGTGGCGGGCGGCTCGGCGCCTGGTGAAACCGCGGCATCTTCGAGATCGCCGTCGTAGGCGGCCCCGGTTTCCGCCGAGCTTAAGTCCGCCTCGCTTTCAACATCAAGCGAGTCCGCGATTCCTCCTGAATGAGCAAATTCCTCGTCGGTTCCCGGATCGGCGGCGACGTGCGCCAGACCCAAAGCCTGCGCCTCGCTCACAATGTTTTTTGCAGTGACCGCGTCAGCCTCGGGCGGTGCCGGAGGAGCGATGCCGAGCAACTCGTCGTCGCTGGCGATTAAATATCCATCTTCGTTCAGATTCCCGATGATTACGTCGGCGGCTTCGCGCACCTCGCGGCGCAGGCTGAGCGCGCCCAGTTGCCAGGCAAGGTGATCGGTGAGGTTCGTGGGCTTCGAAAGAAAATTCTCAAACGAAGGGCGCTCGATCTCTTCCATCTCGCTGTGGGTGCGGTAGCCGGGATCGAGATAGTCCTGGAAGAACGAGCCGAAGTCGATCTCTTCGAAAGGATCTTTCTTTTCGACCGCGGTGATGGGATTTTCTTCGTTGGAGGCGGTGGCGGCGCGCTCGCGGTCTTCCTCCTTCTTGCCCACTTCGTCCAGCAGCGGAACCGACTCTTCCAGCTCTTCGAGCACAGGATTCTCGACCATCTCCGCAGTGATCATGTCCTTGAGCTCAAGCTTGTTGAGCGCGAGCACAGACACCATCTGCACCAGCCCCGGCGTAAGAATCTGCCGCTGCGAGAGCTT
>Ga0209167_10001501_pt1 | contig 13643 bp, 11 predicted proteins | sample Coa_R1_9_FD_187154 | JGI IMG/M metagenome (GOLD analysis project Ga0209167, IMG submission 187154) | Surface soil microbial communities from Centralia Pennsylvania, which are recovering from an underground coalmine fire - Coalmine... | ecosystem: Environmental > Terrestrial > Soil >... | reverse complement strand
GGCCGCCGAGGCGCGGCTGAATGAGTATCCGCAGTTCACCACCGAGATCGACGGGCAGCGGATCCATTTTCTGCACGTCAGGTCCGGCCGGGCCGATGCCAAGCCACTGCTGATCACCCATGGGTACCCCAGCTCGGTGGCCGAGTTTCTGGAGCTGATCGAGCCGCTGGTCAACCCGGCCGAAGGCCAGGCGTTCCATGTCGTCGCGCCGTCGTTGCCGGGGTATGCCTTCTCCACCCCGCTGGCCTCGGAAGGCTGGACCATGGGCCGCACCGCCCGGGCCTGGGCCGAGCTGATGCGGCGGCTTGGCTACCAGCGGTACGGCGTGCACGGCGGCGACATCGGGGCCGGGGTGTCGGGCATGGTCGCCGGGCTCGACGGTGAGCGTGTCATCGGCATGCACGTGGTGACCGATCCGCTGACCGCCGCCGCCACCGCCACCTTCATCCCCGGGATGGCTGACAAGCTCGATGAAAACGACCCGGTCGACAAGCTGATCGCGGACCGGATGGCCGCCTTCGGGAACGAGGGCTCCGGCTACCTGGCGATCCAGAACAGCCGGCCGCAGACCATCGGTTACGGCCTGACGGACTCGCCGGTGCTGCAACTCGCCTGGATCGCGGAGAAGGTTCACGAGTGGACCGACCTGCCGGTCGGCCGGGACCAGTTGCTGACCACCGTCAGCCTGTACTGGTTCACCGGGTCCGGCGCCAGCGCCGCGCACACCCTGTACGACCAGGCGCACTCCACCGACTGGGGGGCGCCACCGGAGGTGCCGCAGGGCTTCGCGGTGTTCGGTGCCGATGAGACGGTCCGCCGCCTGGTCCCGGCGCCGCCCGGTGCGCACTGGTCGGAGTTCGAGCGCGGCAGGCACTTCCCGGCGATGGAGGCCCCGGCCCTGCTGGCGGCGGACCTGCAGGCGTTCTTCGGCCCGCTGGAGTAGGTCAGGGCCGGCCAGCAGGCTGGATGTCTCCGTAATGGACAATGATGGTCTTCCCGGGGAACCAGCGCCCCACCCCGAACTCACCACACATCATGGCTGAACGAGTCGTCGGCATACCCACCGGGAGCGGACAGCAGGTGCAGGTCGGACTCGACCATCATCGTGACCAGCTCGTCGAACGTGGTGGAGGGTGTCCAGCCAAGCCGCTCCCGTGCCTTCGACGCGTCGGCGCAGAGCTTATCGACCTCGGCCGGGCGGATGAACGCGGCGTCGCACACCACGTGGTCGCGCCAGTCCAGCCCGGCCACCTCGAAGGCCCGCTGGACGAGCTGCTCCACCGAGTGCGTGATGCCGGTGCCGACGACGTAGTCGGCGGGCTCGTCCTGGGCGAGCATGAGCCGCATCGCGCGCACGTAGTCGCCGGCGAAGCCCCAGTCGCGGCTGGCCGACAGGTTGCCGAGGCGGAGCTGCCGGGCCAGGCCCAGCTTGATCTTGGCGGCGGCCACCGAGATCTTGCGGGTGACGAACTCCGTGCCGCGGCGCGGCGACTCGTGGTTGAACAGGATGCCGGACACCGCGTACATGCCGTAGGACTCGCGGTAGTTCTGGGTGAGGAAGTGCCCGTAGACCTTGGCCACGCCGTAGGGGCTGCGCGGGTGGAAGGGCGTTTCCTCGGTCTGCGGCGACTGGCGCACCTGGCCGAACATCTCCGATGAGGACGCCTGGTAGAACCGGATCTGGCCGCGCCCGGGCGTGCGTGACGCGCTGATCCCGCTGCACACCCGGATCGCCTCGAGCACCCGGAGCACGCCGAGGCCGGTGACCTCGCCGGTGAGCTCCGCCTGCTGCCAGGACATGGGCACGTAGGAGATGGCCGCCAGGTTGTACACCTCGTCGGGCTGGGCCCGCTCGACGGCGGAGATCAGGCTGCCCTGGTCGAGCAGGTCGCCGCGGGCCAGCTTGACGTCGGCGAGCAGTTCCCGCACCCGCTGCACCCGCGGGTTGGACTGGCCGCGGACCAGGCCCCAGACGTCGTAGCCGAGGGCGAGCAGGTGCTCGGCGAGGTAGGAGCCGTCCTGCCCGGTTATGCCGGTGATCAGTGCGCGCTTAGCCAGCGGAACCTCCATGACGCTCGGGACCCGAACAGAATTCGGGCCACGTCGCCGGTAGCCTACCCAGCCCCGGCCAGCGCTCCGCCGGGATACCCGCAGGACGGGGTGTACCGGATGGTAATGTTCGCTGCCTGGAGGTCACGCAGCGCAGGCCTCGATCAGCTCGGCACATCCGGTTCTATCAGGCTTCTTACGAGGAAGGGCGACTGCGTGACCAGCGTGCGAGCCCGGCGCCCAGAAACGGCCACGCCGCAGACCACCGTGGCCCGGCTCGGCGGCGCGGCCGAGGCGGACCAGCCGCTGCGCATCGCGATGCTGTCCTACCGGAGCAAGCCGCACTGCGGCGGCCAGGGCATCTACGTCAGGCACCTCAGCCGCGAACTGTGCGCGCTCGGGCACAGTGTCGAGGTGTTCTCCGGCCAGCCCTACCCGGAGCTCGAACCCGGGCCGCAGTTGCGCCAGGTGCCGAGCCTGGACCTGTACCGGGATGACGATCCGTTCCGCACGCCGAAGCTGGGTGAGTACCGGGACTGGATCGACGTGCTCGAGGTCGCCGCGATGAAGACCGGCGCCTTCCCCGAGCCGCTCACCTTCAGCCTGCGCGCGCTGCGGGCACTGCGCCCGCGCAGCGGCGACTTCGACGTCGTGCACGACAACCAGGTGCTCGGCTACGGCCTGCTCGGCCTGGCCCGGCTCGGGCTGCCGCTGGTCACCAGCATTCACCACCCGGTCAGCGTGGACCGCCGGATCGAACTGGAGGCGACCCGCGGGCTGTCCCGGCTGGGCAAACGCCGCTGGTACGCGTTCGTCCGGATGCAGGGCCGGGTCGCGCACCGGGTGTCCATGAACGGCCCGATCCTGACCGTTTCCGAATCCTCACGCCGGGACATCATCAAGGACTTCCGGGCCGTCCCGGACAGCGTCAAGGTCATCCCGCTCGGCGTGGACACCCGCCTGTTCCACCCGCGCCGCCAGCCCAGGGTGGCGGGCCGGGTGGTCGCCGTGGCCAGTGCGGACTCGCCGATGAAGGGCGTGACCACGCTACTGCGCGCGTTCCGGAAGCTGCTGGATTCCGCGGCCGCGCCGGACGCCCACCTGATCGTGGTCAGCAAGCCCACGCCGGGCGGCCCGACCGACAAGCTGATGGGTGAGCTGGGCCTGGCCGGCCCGGTCCGGTTCACCCACGGGATGAGCAACGACGAACTCGCCGAACTGCTCGCCAGCGCCCAGATCGCCGTCGTGCCCTCGCTGTACGAGGGGTTCTCGCTGCCGGCCGTCGAGCACATGGCCTCGGGCACCCCGCTCGTCGCCTCCAGGACCGGCGCGCTGCCCGAGGTGACCGGGGAGGCCGCCGCGCTGGTCGAGCCCGGTGACGCGGACGAACTGGCCGCCGTACTCGGCCGGCTGCTCGCCTCCCCGGCCGAACGGGAGCGGCTCGGCGACGCGGCGCTGCGCCGGGTGCAGGAGCGGTTCGCCTGGCCCGCGGTCGCCCGCGCCACGGTGGCGCAGTACCGCGCGACGATCGGCGCAGTCAAGGGATGCTGACCGTCGAGTTTGGCCGTCTTGCCATCACCGGGGGGACGCGCGTGCTCGACCTCGGCTGCGGCGCGGGCAGGCACGCGTTCGAGGCGCTGCGGCGCGGCGCGGACGTGGTCGCGCTGGATGCCGACAAGGGCGAACTCGACCAGGTGAACGCCATGTTCGCGGCCATGTTCGAGGCCGGTGAGGTACCCCCCGGAGCGTCGGCGACGGCTGTATCGGGCGATGCCACCGCGATGCCGTTCCCTGATGCCAGCTTCGACCGGGTGATCGCCGCCGAGGTGCTCGAGCACATCCCCAGCGACCAGCGGGCGATGAACGAGATCGCCCGGGTGCTGCGCCCGGGCGGCATCGCCGCGGTGACCGTGCCCGCCTGGCTGCCCGAACGCATCTGCTGGGCGCTGTCCGACGACTACCACAACGTCCCCGGCGGCCACGTCCGCATCTACACCAGGGCCGAGATCGAAGCCAAGCTCACCCTGGCCGGGCTCGCCGTCGGCCCGCACCACCACGCGCACGGGCTGCACTCGCCCTACTGGTGGCTGAAGTGCGCGGTCGGTGTGCACGACGACGAGCACCCGGCCGCCCGGGCCTATCACCGGCTGCTCGTCTGGGACATTATGAAGCGGCCAGCCGTTACCAGGTTGGCGGAGCGGGCTCTCAATCCGTTGATCGGGAAGAGCCTCGTTGTGTATGCGGAAAAGAAATTCTCTTGTTACGGCGGTACCTTCCCAGTCAGGGAGAGGGCGAATGCCGGCGTATGAGGGCCTTGCCTTCGGGCTGCGCCCGGCCGGCTTGCCCGAGGTGCCGGGTGTCCTGACCGCCGATCAGCTCCTGGCCACCGGCCGCAGCATCGCGGCCATGCAGCAGCCCAGCGGGGCGATCGGCTGGCCGGACGGTCACGCCGACGCGTGGAACCACGTGGAGTGCGCGATGGCGCTGACCACGTGCGGGCTGACCGGCCCCGCGCGCCGCGCCTACCAGTGGCTGCGCTCGGCCCAGCGGGCGGACGGCTCCTGGCCCAGGGAGACGGTGGGCCAGGTGGTCACCAACGCGGCCGGGGAGAGCAACCAGACCGCCTACGTGGCGGTTGGAGTCTGGCACGAACTCCTTGTGACCGGGGACGAGGAGTTCGCCGCACAGATGTGGCCGGTGGTCCAGCGGGCGATGGAGTTCGTGCTCGGCCTGCGCGCGCCGCGCGGTGAGATCATCTGGCAGCGGGAGGCCGACGGCAGCCCGGCGTCGTTCGCCCTGCTGGCCGGCTGTTCCAGCATCCACCAGAGCCTGCGCTGCGCGATCTCGCTGGCCGAGCGGGCCGGCCAGCCGCAGCCGGACTGGGAGCTGGCCGCCGACCAGCTCGCCCACGTCATCGCCGGCCACCCGGAGGCGTTCGAGGACAAGAGCTGGTTCTCGATGGACTGGTACTACCCGGTGCTGGGCGGGGCGGTGCGCGGCGACGCGGCCCGGGACCTGCTGGCCGCCCGGTGGGAAGAGTTCACCGAGCCGGGGATCGGCGTGCGCTGCGTCAGCAACGAGCCCTGGGTGACCGGCGCGGAGACCTGTGAGCTGGTGCTCGCCCTGGACGCGGTTGGCGACCGGGACACGGCCGGGGAACTGTTCGCGGTCATCCAGCACCTGAGGGACGACGACGGTGCGTACTGGACCGGCTGGCAGTTCGCCAACCGGGCGCACTTCCCGGCCGAGCGGAGCAGCTGGACGGCGGCGGCGATCATCCTGGCCGCGGACGCGCTGTCCGGCGCGACCGGCGGGGCCGGGCTGTTCCGTGACGCCGGCGCCGGGCTGCTCACCGGGAGCCCACCCGCCGACCCGGCCGCGTGCGGCTGCGCCGCCGCCGGAATGTCCCGCTAGGAGCGTGATGAATAATCCTGCCTGCTAGTGGTGTGTTTGCCGGCTTCCCGTTCGAGAATTCGGGATAATGGTCTCATGCAGGGTGAAGAGCGGGTGGACCGGGAGCTTCTGGACGCCGCCGCGCTGGCCGGCCACCTGATCCCGGACAACAGCATGTTCGCGTTCCTGGCCGCCCGCCGGGCCGAGGTGTTCCCCGACGAGGACTTCGCCGACCTGTTCCCCTCCGGGCGGGGGCGGCCATCGATCCCGGCCACGGTGATGGCCGCGGTGCTGACCTTGCAGACCCTGCATGATTTCTCCGACCGGGAGACCGCCGAGGCGGTCTGTTTCGATGTCCGGTGGAAGGCGGCCATCGGCGCGCCGCTGGATTACGCAGGCTTCGACCCGTCCACGCTGGCGTACTGGCGGGGCCGGATCGCCAGGTCCGAGCGGCCGCACCGGATCAACGAGGCGATCCGGACGATCGTGGCGCAGACCGGGATCCTGGCGGGCCGGCGCCGCCGCGCGGTGGACTCGACGATCCTGGCCGACGCGGTGGCCACCCAGGACACCGTCACCCAGCTAATCAGCGCGATCCGGAAGGTGGCCCGGGAGGTGCCCGGCGCGGCGGAGCAGATCGCGAAGGTGTGCACCGGGCACGACTACTCGGTCCCGGGCAAGCCGAAGATCGACTGGGACGACCCGGCCGCCAAGGACGCGCTGGTCTCGGCCCTGGTCAACGACGCCGCCGCGCTGGTGGCGGCGCTGACGCCCGGGGACCCTGATGAGCCGGAGGCCCCGGCGGTGGCGCTGCTGGCCCTGGTCGCCGGGCAGGACGTCGAGCCGGCCGAGGGCAGCGACGGGACTGACGGGCGGTGGCGGATCGCCCGTAAGGTCGCCGAGGACAGGGTGATCTCGGCCGTGGACCCCGATGCCCGGCACACCCGCAAGTCCCCCGAGGCACGGAGAGACGGTTACCGGGCGCACCTGGCCGCCGACCCGCAGACCGGGATCATCACCGATGAGAAGCTGACCAAGGCCGCCGGGACCGAGAACTCCGACCCCGCCATCGCGGAGGAGTTCCTGGCCGCCGAGACCGGGCAGGACGGCTCCGGCTTTGCCGCCGGGGAACAGGGCGTGTCCGCCCGGGCTGGGCAGGGCGATCCCGGTCTTGCCGCAGCGCCGGCCGCCGTGCATGACGGCGAGGGCGGCCCGGCAGCGCGCGGCCCGGCCGCCGCCAGCGACGGCAGTGCGCCGCTTGCCTGGTACGGCGACTCGGCCTACGGCACCGGCGACCTGCGCGGCGCGATCGAAGACGCCGGGCACCAGGCGGTGATCAAGCCCAAGCCGCTGCAGGCCCCGGTAGCGGGCGGGCTCACCGTCGATGACTTCACCGTCGATGAGCAGGCCGGCACGGTCACCTGCCCGGCCGGGCACACCGTGACGCTCAGCCGGACCCGGATCGCCACCTTCGGCGTGGCCTGCCGGGACTGCCCGCTGCGCGAGCGGTGCACCACCTGCAAGACCGGCCGCAAGCTGGTCTTGCACGAGCGTGATGACCTGCTGCGCGCCGCCCGCGCGGACTGGGCCGCTGACACTGGGCTGCGCGAGGACTACATGCAACACCGGCCCAACGTGGAACGGGCCGTCGCCCAGGTGGCCACCTGGCGGGGACGCCGCCTCAAGCTCCGCTACCGCAGGGTGGACAAGAACCACGCCTGGCTCAAGCGCCGCACCGCTGCGCTGAACCTGCGCAACCTGATCGGGCGGGGCCTGACCCGCCGCGACGGGGCCTGGGTGCTAGCCACCTGACCAGGGCGACCAGTACCCTGGCCAGCCCGTCCCTCCTGCCCGGACGGCCAGGCGGGACGGCCGGTACGGGTCGCCGGGAGAGCCAGACCCTAAGCGCCATCGGCTGACGGGCAGCCTGCCTGCAGCGGAGGCCCGGGAGGTTCAGCAAGGCCCTGAGAAACAGGCCTAATTCATCACGCTCCTAGCGCGTCCGCCGTCTTGTCGGACAGCCAGCGCAGCGCGGCGACCGGATCGTCTCGGACGAGCCGTGGCGTTGGCAGGACGGAGTCCCCGGTCCAGTCACGAGAGCGAGTCGCCCACCGCCACAGCCGCGGTTCGACCGGAGCGGACTCACTCAGGTCGGCGTACAGATGGCCGAGGGCCGGCGGGTGCCGTTCGGCTATGTCGTGCAGCGGGAACACCAGCATCAGCGCCAGCGCAGCCAGCCCGAACCGGTCGAGCTCACGGGGATCCCGCCCGGCCGCCAGGGCCGGGTCCGGGTGCTGGTAGCCGGGGGTGCCCATGAACCGCCGTACGTTGTCGATGGGCTGTACGGCTTCGAAGTTGACCAGCCGGACCCGGTCGTCGTCGTCGACGAGCACGTTGGACGGACTGAGGTCGATGAAGACGTAGTTCAGTTCGTGCAGCCGGTGGAGCTGCGCATCGAGCTGGTCGAGCAGAGCCAGAGCGCGGCGGTAATACCCGGCGAACTCCGCGGCGTCCGCCCCGACGCGCAACGCGGGATGGTTCACCACCATCCACCGGTAGAACGAGGTGCCGGGCACCAGCTCCGTGACGAGGAAGCTGTGTTCCCAGTGGTGAAACAGTTCCACCGGCCGCGGGCACAGGCCAGGCTCGCGGGCTTGAATCGTCCGCAGGATCAGGTACTCGGCCTCTAGCCGGGTCTTCGCGTCCTCGCTGTCACCGGTGTAGCCGTTGTGCGTCTTCGCCTCTTTGACGAACACCGGCTCACCGCTGGAGGACCGGAACCGGTAGGCACCGCCGGCGTTGCTGTGCCGCAGCACCGCCTCGAAGGTGTAGCCGTGGAACGCGATCGGGCCCTGCGGCGCCCCGGCCGCTGCGGTGTGGAAGGGATCGGTAACACCGGGCGGCAAATGGAACTCTGGCCTTCGCTCGTCGTCGATCTCCTTCCCGTTCACCCCAGCTATGGTGTCCACCCGGGTGCCGTCCGCGTTCACCCGCATGCGGCCGAGGAATGCCCCGTAGCGGTAGGAAACACATTCGCTCGTCCCGAAACGGCGGTCGGTGAGCACGAAAGGCCCCCTGATCCCCGACAGCTCCGTCTCCAGTCGCCGCAACATCCGCCACGCACATTCCTCGGACTCGGGATACAGGGTGCAGAACTTGCCGCTTTGCATCCTCGGCGCGTGCTTTCCGTGCGCCATCAGGAACATGCGGCGGCCAGCCAGGTGCTTGAACGGAACCGTGAGCTCGGCACATGCCAGCGAGACCACCGTCAGCACGGACTGCGCATTGGCCAGCGAGCTGGATACGTGCACCTTCCAGCCCTGATCAGGAAAAACGAAGCCGGCTGGGGTCCAGTGAGTCCACGCTCCCGCATCCCGCCGGATCCAGCTGGCCGGCATCGGGCCAGCACAGTAACGTGGACCAGGATCAGCGGTGTCCCAGGGTTGGTAGTAATCCCGGTCAGCGACCAGGAATGACATGTCTATGGCCACCAGTCACTCCTTCCCGCAAAGAATCCCAACGATTTGCCAATCGTCAAGAAACGAGTCCCGGAGTCCCGTATCGCGCTGGCCAATGATATTGAAGGGGGCACATGTATTGATGGGAATGAATAAAAGAAATACGGCAGGCACGCGACGGAGTGCGGCCTGGCCGCCGCTTCCGCGACACTGCTGCTCAACCAGCGTCTGTCACCAGCGAGCACGGCGCTTGCTGGCGTGACCAGCGTCACCCCCCGCCAGCGCCCGGTCCATGGGAAATATCCGGGGGTTTTACCGGTAGTTTCGACCGCGGCCGGCGAGGACTGGTCATCGGCGCTGCACCGGGCCGACCTCTTCGGTGACACTCGTGCGCGGGCGGGCCGGTGCCGCGGGGTCATTCGCCTTGGGTGGTGAGGAGCAGGCGGCGCCAGGTGTCGGCGAGGAACCGCTGGTATTGCTGGGGGCTCCAGCCGCGCTGGCCGGCCAGGAGCGGCCACCCGGCCTGATCGCCCACCTGGCCTGGCGCACCCAGACCGGGCTGCGCTACACCGAGGTGTGGCAGGCCAAGGACGACTTCGAGGCCTTCGCCGCCGACCGCCTGCACCCCGTCGTCCATCCGCTGCTCCAGGAGATGCTCGGCTTCGTGCCGCCCGAACCCACCCACACCGTGCTTGACCTGGTCGATGCATGGACCGAGCGCCATCCCGGCTGACCACCTGGCCGATCAGCGGCTACACGCCCACTCATCGCTCCGCGTGACCAACCCTCGGCTTGAACAGGCGCGCCGACCCCGTTAGGGATGGCGATGCGGTCGCTGGTTCGGTGATGGGAAGATGCGCCGGGAGGATCGTTAGGTGCGGCCGGTTACCAGGGGACCGGGGTCCCGTCCCAGGAGAAGAACTCCCCGGAGGGCCCGTCGTCGGGCAGCAGGGCGAGCCGGACCGCGCCCGCCGCCGCCTCGGCCGGGTCGCCGTCGCTGGCGGCGGCGGTGGCGTTCAGGCCGGTTCGGCGCAGCCCCGGTGCCAGCGCGTTCACCTTGATGCCGTCGGCGGCCAGGGCGTGGGCGTAGAACACGGTCAGCGCGTTCAAGGCGGTCTTGGATGACCGGTAGGCGGCATAGCTGCCCCGGTGCGGGAACTGTGGGCCGGTGGCCCAGGTCAGCGACCCGGTGCCGCTGGAGATGTTCACGATCCGCGGATGCGCGGACCGCCGCAGCGCCGGCACGAAAGCGTTGGTCACCGCCACGGCCCCGAATACGTTCGTCTCGTAGATGCGGCGGAAGGTGCTGAGGTCTTCCCGGTCGGCCGTCTTGCCATCGCCGGAGACGCCGGCGTTGTTGATCAGGATGTCCAGCGTGCTGACCTGGCGGGCGGCAGCGTCGATGCCCGCGGCGTCGGTCACGTCCAGGACGAGCAGCCGGGCACCCCCGCCGATCTCGGTGACGGCCTGCTGTCCACGCGCGGCGTCGCGGGAGCCGACGTACACGGTCAGTCCGGCCCCGGCCAGCTGGCCCGCGATCTGTTTGCCGATCCCCTTGTTCGCGCCGGTGACCAGCGCAACCGAGTTCTCCATGCCGTCGAAGCTACCTTGCCGAGCCTGCCAAGGACCGGCCCGCAACTTCGCCAGGCTCGACCAGCCATTGACCGGGGGTGCAGATGTGCTCGTTATGGATGCGGGCGAACTCGCGTCGACTCGGCATAGCCGGGCTTCAGCTCTATGACAGCCGCCGGCGGCACTGGCTGAACTGTACGATTACGCAGAGCCTGGAATGTACAATCAATGACGTGGATGTAGCCATCACCGACCTGCGGGCCCACCTCAGCGAGTGGCTGGACCGGGCACGCTCCGGCAGTGAAGTCATCATCACCGACCGGGGCGTGCCCGTAGCCAGGCTGCTCGGCCTCGCCTCGGCGGCCACCCTGGAGCGGCTGACTGCCGAAGGGGTCATCGGCCAGCCCGCGTCGGCGCACCGGCCGGCGGCGTCCGGGCGGTCCCGGCCGCATCCCCGGCGGCCGCTGTCGCAGGCCGTCAGCGATCAGCGGCGCTGACCGCGGTGGCGCTCATCTACTTCGACTCGAGCGCGTTCGTCAAGCTGCTGGCTGAAGAAGCCGGAAGCGAGCTGGCCGCCGACCTGTGGGACGGTTGCGACGCGGCTTTGTCCAGCAGGCTGGCCTACCCCGAAGTCCGCGCCGCGCTCGGCGCGTCCGCCCGCAACCACGACATCACCAAGACAGAACTTGATGCCGCCGAGCGGGACTGGGACGGATACTGGGCGGCGACCCGGCCGGTCGAGCTCACCACTGCGGTCGAACGCCATGCTGGCCAGCTCGCCCGCGATCACGCCCTCCGGGGCGCCGACGCAATCCATCTCGCCAGTGTCCTGGCCGTCGGCGATCCAGATCTGATTGTCGCCGTCTGGGACCGGCGGCTGCACGCTGGAGCCCAGGCTGCGGGCTGTCGCGTCGCGCCAGCCAAGCTCGACGAGCAATCATAATGCGCGTGACCGGCGGACGCCTGCTGCCGGACACGCAATTCCGCCGGTAGGCGCCAATGCCGGCGGGGTGTCGGCCGGGATGCGAGGCGCTCAGAACTGGACGTTGTGCGGATCATCCGGGTAGCTCGCTGCCAGCCGCGAATGTCGCTGGCCAATAGATGGCGGACCGGCCGGCGGGGAATGGCGCAGAAGCCAGGCCGTGCCAACCCGGCCTGCCCGGCTGTCCCGAACGGGCCTGCCCGGGCCGCCGGCACTGTGACGGCATGGGCCGCCATGGTGCCGCTGACCCGGCGGTGTCATGCACCGCCGCCGAAGCCCGGTATGAAGGACGGATCGTCCTCGCCGGCCAGGTTCTCCGGCGCAGCCGCAGCGCGGCGGTGTGCCGACCGCGTCGATGACCGAACCGGCGCGCCCAGCTGCCGATGCCGTCGGTGCAGTCGAGCATGGCCAGCGCCTCGCAGGCCATGGCCCGGGCGATCGGGGGCTCGCTGGCGGGCCAGGGCAGCCCCCGGTGCCCACTGCGGGGATGGAGATTTCTGCCCTGGTGGCAGAGCCTGCCCGGCGCGGATAATTGCTAGCGCAGCGGGCTCCGGCGGTCGCCGGGCACCATGGCCCGGGGGTTGCCGGCCAGCGAAGATGCCGGCCCCGGCCAGGGGGCGTGAGCGAAGGGACCAGGCGATGGCTGAGCGTCACCGAACGGGCCAGGCCAGGCGGGACGGCAACGAGCTGCGGGCGGGCAGGCACTTGAGGCGCGCCATAGGGTTGCTTGGGGTATCGGCGTTGCTGCTGTGTTCCCCGGGGATCGCCATGGCTGGTGCGGCCCGGGTCAGTCAGCCAGCCAAGGCCGCGGGCAGCACGTGGAAGATCGAGCCGGCGCCGAATCCGGCCGGCGCTGAGATCAGCGTGCTCTCGGCAGTGTCGTGCTCCTCCGGGCGAGCCTGCACCGCGGTCGGCTCCTACACGAGCAGCCCCTCCAAGCCTGGGTTCGCCTTGGCCGAGAGGTGGAACGGCAAGGGCTGGCGTATCCAGCCCACCGCCAAGGTCAAAGGCGCCAAGAGCCCTGAGTTCATGGGCGTGTCCTGCGCGTCAGCGCGCGCCTGCGCCGCGGTTGGCACCGCTTTCTCCGCGGCGGGAAGCCGCGATGTGAACCTGGCCGAGGCCTGGAACGGCACAAGCTGGCGAGTTCAGGCAATCGCGAATCCCAAGGGCGCGGCTGAAAGTGGGCTGTACGCGGTATCTTGCACCTCGGCGCGCGCATGCACCGCGGTTGGCGTTTACGACAACGCCGCCGGGCTGCCCCGCGGCATGGCCGAACGGTGGAACGGTAAGGCCTGGCGCATTCAGCCCATACCGCAGCCCGCTAAACGCACCTGGTTGTTCGGAGTGTCGTGTTCCGGTGCGCGGGCGTGCACCGCTGTCGGCTACCAGAACAATGGCACCGGGGACGCTCAGCCATTGGCGGAAGCGTGGAACGGTGCGAAGTGGCGCGCTGTGACCGTACCGCTCCCCCGCGGCGCCCCCGGCGGCGCCTTGAGCGCGGTGTCCTGCAGGTCGCCGGGCGCGTGCACGGCGACCGGTACCAGCTTTGACGCCAGCGCCCCAACGCTGGCGGAACGGTGGAACGGCAAGCACTGGCGCATTCAGCCCACCCCCAACCCGGCCAGCTACCGCAAGAGCTTCGGGGAGGTCGCGCTGGACGGGGTGTCGTGCACCTCCGCCACGGCCTGCACCGCGAGCGGGGAATACAGCCCGAACGGCGTGGCAGCCTATTTCCTGGAGGCCTGGCACGGCAAGAACTGGCGGCTGGTGACCGCGCCCGTCCCCGCCGGTTTCGTGTCCGGCACTCTGCTCGGCATGTCATGCGCTGCGGCGCGGTGTACCGCGGTCGGCGCCTGGGCCGGAGGGCCGATCCCCCAGGCGACCCTGGCTATGACTAACTGATCAGGCCGCGGGCCGGCACCAGCGCATCCGGCCAGCAGCCCCGCGGCCATCGGCTGCCAGATACGCCGCGGCCTCCGTCAAAAATGCCCAACCGGCCCGGCGCCGGCGCGGCGCCCTCCCACACCCCCCGCAGCGCGGCGCCCTCCCACACCCCCGCAGCGCGGCGCCCTCCCACACCCCCGCAGCGCGGCGTATCTGGGCCGGCCCGCACGGGCGCGTATGCGTTGGGATGGTTCTGCGCGGGTAGCTGGTCCTGCGGCCACAGCGGCACGTGCTCGGCTGGATGA
>Ga0209167_10001500_pt1 | contig 13645 bp, 8 predicted proteins | sample Coa_R1_9_FD_187154 | JGI IMG/M metagenome (GOLD analysis project Ga0209167, IMG submission 187154) | Surface soil microbial communities from Centralia Pennsylvania, which are recovering from an underground coalmine fire - Coalmine... | ecosystem: Environmental > Terrestrial > Soil > Unclassified... | reverse complement strand
CGCCGCCCGTCTTGCGCCGCCAAAGCGTCCACCGCATCCCGCACCCAACGTTGATGACGTTGCGCAACGCCCCTCTTTCGGGACAGGACGGGGCGAGCTTGTAGAGATGATTTGCCCGACGGCGAAACCGAAATATTTTTTTCAAGAGGACTGGACAGGTAGCATCAGCTTGATCGGGAACGATAAATTCGCCGTTAGGCGCAAGGCCTCTGCGTTCATCGGCGCGTCTCTCCGCGGTCATTCCCGGGTCTGGTGCTTGGTGCGCGGTGGAATGTGTCTTCTGGCCTTATTGGCCCGCGTTGCGGGAGAGAACATTTCGATGCGCGTGCCGGCATTGATTGGGATTGCGGCCCAAGTCCATACGACACCACTTGGTCGATCCCTGACATCCCTTGGAATCGAATTAATCCCGGCAGCAGGCTTGTATTTCAGAGCGGAGCATGGGTCGTTACCGATTTTGGTCTTGAGATTCTTTCAGACGTTCGCGAGCGATATGAGAAGTACAAGATCTCCGGGGGTGATCTCTTGCTAAGACGGGGTGGAGTTTACGATCTACCTATTCAAGTTGCCTGTGAGTCCTGGGTCAGTATCAAGATGTTTTCGGATTTTGAGGAGGCATACAAGGTGGCGCTTGAATTGCATTGCCGAAAAGCGCCGCCGCCTGAGCGTCCGAAAACCCTATTGGAATGGGTAATTTGGGACATGAACGGGCGCCCAGAGCCGCGTCGCGAACGACAGCCTTGCCTGGCAGACGAAATAACGCTTGAGACCACTCTTCGAAGAGCTCGTGCGGTCGTTCGCCAGCGGTTGAATCGTTGCCGCTTTGCAGCCGGTCGGGCTGCATAGCATCAATACATCTCGATCCTGTAAGTTACCCACATAAGTGCGTAGGGTGGGTCAGCCGAAGGCGTAACCCACCTCTTTGTTGTCGGCAATCGGTGGATTACGCTTTGCTATTCCGCTCGACGCGCTACACCAATCTACCTTCCACACAATCATCCGATAACGTGAGTTATAGCGCGTTCACCACCTGAGATGGTATCCGAGAAGACAAATGAAGAGTCGATGTGTTCTAATTCAGATGAGTAAAAACGAGTGTGATAAAAATTCCTGAGAATAAATTTCATAAATTTTGCGGGGGCCAAGGGAGCCGAAACGGGAATCCTGCAATTCGGGTATTGGCCCAATGTCATGTGCGATTTTGGATGCTTAACTTCGACGTGCTTCAGTTGGCTTTGGTCAAAGTCAAAACGTATCGGGAAATGCACAACATTATGTCCAACAATGTCAGCATATACTTCATCTCGATCATATGGTTCGGGATCGAAATCGAAGCTATCTAGGTCTGGAGCTGGAAACATGCAGAGCCGATGAGAATCGATATGACCCCCATTGAACCGATAGCACATTTGTATCAGTGCTCCGTCTAGCATCTTTACGTGAAATGCCTTCTCCGCCACTATTGAAGTGTAGATATCCTTATACGGAATGTTTTTCATTGCGGTGCTAAGCGGTGGATTCCCAGTTATCGCAATCTCCTCGATCCCGCGTGGACGGCCAGTTAACACAGGCCAATTTTGCTGAATGGAGAGACCAGTTTTGATAAGTTTTGTGATAATCAGACGAATCTGACTGACGGTACGCTTAGCCGTCATTTCGTTTTTCTCGAAAGCCGCTGGAGCTTCTTTTGCAATTCGCGCGGTAGATCCTCTAAGCTAACCGATCCCTTCTCGATTTCGTCAATGATGCGTTCTAAGTCCGATATGTTCCGGACCAGTGACTGCTTCTGCCCCGGCGTCATATCTCGGTTGATTATGCGCAGCTCCTTTCTCGTCTCCTCATTAGGGTACGTGAAGTCCAGCCGAAAATCATTCTTCTTGATCTGCTCAAATTCGCTTATCAGGCCATCCATTGCATTTCCAACACCTATCACCCTGACCCACGCCTTTGCTCGCGTTATTGCGGTGAACAGCCGGCTTCGGCCGCGCGCGCGCAAGGCCGGAAAGTAAGCGTCGTAACAATCGTCCGCATTGATAATATAGATCATGGCAGCTTCATTGCCCTTGGCCCGAAATATCCCAGTGAACGTCACTGACTCGCTTTCGAAAAAGACGTCAGGGGAGCTTGAGACGCCGGCAAGGGTCGAATTGATTTTCTTAGCGAATAATTTTGCACGGGATTCGGAGACCGCGTTTCGTGTCTTAAGTGGATCGGGGTTGATAACAATAATGTCTTCGGCAAATAGCTCGTCTTCACGAATATTCTTCTCAATCTGACCAACAAGCCAATCATCTTGCTCAGCTTGGGTGTCGAAGCGTTTGAAAACAATTAGGTCATCTATGGGCGAATGAGTCTCTAGGAACCGTGGGCTCGTCTCGTCGGTCCGCATCAAGGACACAAAATGATTATCGATAAGTTCGCCAGCTCTAATTCGATATCCCACATCTAACCAAAGATTGTGTTGATCGAAGAATTGGACCAGCCCCTTTTCACGATAGATACCGAAGCCCAAAGAATGAGCTGTCGCGAGGATTGGTCGTGAGTTTCGGTAACAACGCTCCAAAATTATGTCTTGCCGAGGTTCGCCTCCGGAAGAATTACTAAGTGCGACCGCAGGTTCTCCATTAGCTTTTTTACCGAAGATGTCCTCTGGAGGTGGCATCGAAGCGTTCGTTAGGCTTTGCATTTCGTCGTAAGCATAAACGAGACGTTTTGGCTGGTTGAGAAGCTCATAGCAAAGCCTCAGAAATTCGGGAGGGAAATCCTGCGCTTCATCGACCATGATAGCATCGTAGATTTGTTTCGATATCGGCGCGGCATTGAGAGCTTCGGCGCAAACGCCTTGAAATTCTTTTCCGTCGACAAACCGACCGCGCGCATCTCTAAAATCGTAGTATGTGATTTCATTTGCTTGGCAAAATTTGAAATAAATACCTGTCCGGTCCTTCGGCCCCGGTGCCCCCCAAGCGTTAACAATGTCGATTTTCGTCCAATCAGGCTCTTCGCTTGTCTGTTCAAAAACGAAATTATTGATCAGCCGCTCAAATTGACCCTTGAGGGATCGAGTATTGAATGTGACGGCGATCTTCCAGTCCGGGTTTTGTGCATGCAAATAAGCTACCTTTAGAGCAAGCACGATAGTCTTTCCCGACCCCGCCAATCCTCTGATTCGCTGAACTCCCTGAACCGTCTCGACCACAGCAGCTCCTTGATCGACGTCGAGATTTGCGATGGAATCTTCTAGCCTTCGGATTTTTGCGCCCCTTGTATCGCCGTGCGTCGTTTCACGCTTCCGTTTACCCTTCCTAATCGTAGAAAGGGATTGGATCGCAGAAGCCAGAGCTGGGAAGATTTCCGACTTATCCCAGCCAATACTACTTAGAAAACCAACAAGTGTGTCCTGCGATAAAACTGGATACTCAGAATCCAGGTTGATCTTTTCAAGAGGCGCGGCGGGAGCGAAGGTTGCAACTGTGAGCTTAGCAGCGAGTTCTCTCCTATTCATCAAGCTAGGAAATTGCATCAACCTTGATTGCATCCTCGTGAAAATCTCATCTTGTCGATCTTCGAAACCGTCCGGGTCTCGTCCCTCTACGATATCAAATAGAACGAGACCATGCTCCGGACTCAACAATGTTGCGTCTATCGGGAAGGCGCCCGACGGTGTTCCAAGTATCGGATATCCAAGATACAACGTCCCATCCACTTCGGAGGACGACTCTAATCGCTCAGCCAATTTGCGTGAGGATGCGGGCTTCGGCGTGCTCCCCCAAATTACGTCGGTCATTTGTTTGCTCAGCAAAGTCAGAGAAATGAGAATGCTCTCGTTTGGCCATTTCAACGAAACCAGCCGTTAGCACGCTAACTGTATTACAATCGAATGACGTCGCCAACAGGACCCAAATGGCTGCATAGCGCATCATCTTAGTAGTCCGCGCCGTGTCCCCGTCCGTAAACCGCTCCAGCACCGAGCGCACGGAATCGCGCGTCTTGCGGTCTTTCACCGCATCGAGTAGCGGCGCAGACGCCGGCAAGGACCAGACCGGGAATCTCGAGATTCCGGGTTCGAGGCTTCGACACGCCTCGGAATGACAGTCACCCCGCCGCCACCGACCTCGGATCGCGCACGTTCCAGCGGCCGGCCTCCACCAGCGCGATGAAGCGTTCGACCGTTGCGTTGAACAGCGCGGGCTCTTCCAGATTGAGCACGTGGCCGGATTTGGGGAACATCGAAAGCCCCGATGCCGGAAGATGCTTCTTCAGGAACAAACTCGGCTCGATGCACGCGTCGTCCTCGTCGCCGCAGATGATCAGCGCGGGTGTGGCCACCTTCCTGATGGCGTCGGTCAGGGTGTAGATCGAGGGCCTCGCGCCTTGAAAGCTGCGCATGGTGTTGGCCGAGCCTTTGGCGTCGTGGCGGGCCAGCGCGCCGTAGAAGTCGGCGTGCCCGCGCGGGTCCTTCACCAGGAACGGAATCCGGCTCGGCGCCTCGCGCGTCGCTTTCGCGACATCAACGGAGCCGATCATCTCATATTGGTCGGCATTGGCCTGGCACTGCTTGCGGAAGGCGTCGAGATTTTCGATGGGAGAGCCGGAGCCGACGCCGGCGAGCGTCATCGACAGCGCGCGCTCGGGTGCGTTGAGGCCAACCTGGAGCGAGGAGTAGGCGCCCATCGATAGACCGACGAAATGCGCTTTGGCGATGTTGAGGTGATCGAGAACGGCGAGCGAGTCCGTGTAGAAATGCGTGTAGGTGTAGGCGTCCGGCAATAGCGGCACGTCGGAGGGGGTATAGCCGCGCGCGGAATAGGCGATGCAGCGATGGCCGCGCGAAAAATAGCGCATCTGCGGCTCCCAATTGCTGTGGTCGGCCGCATATTCGTGCAGGAAGATAATCGGCGTTCCGTGGCCTACCTCCTCGAAATAGAGCTGGACTTTGTCTTTGGTGATGGCGTGGGGCATTCGACCTTCCCTCTCATCTTTGGCGTGTTTTTTCTTTCGCGAACCATACACACTTCACGTCATACCCCGCGAAGGCGGCGGTCTCCAGTACGCCGCGGCGTTTGATATCTCACTGAGATTGCGCGGAATACTGGATCGTCCGCCGGAGCCTGTCATCCGGCCGGCCGAAGGCCGGACCGGTTGGCGGACGATGACAGACCCTTGTGTGCATGCCTAGTGCTTGAACTGCTGCCAGCTTGAAACCACTCTGGCGGTCCGAAAATCGCAGTTAATGCTAGCGGCCGCAATAAGGCAGAATCGCTTCTTTTTGGTCGCGAAATGATCGCGGAATCGCCAGGGAAATGATGGCGCGCCGCCGCATCGCGTCTTGCTGTTGCCACATCGAAATTTTTTACGGGGCGCGGATGTCGGCCATCACGAGCCGATGGGGATGAGGGGGTTTAAAAAAAGGTAAGTTGAGTATGCTTGAATCATCTGCGTTCCGCCGGTCGCTTGTCGCGCTGGCATTCTGTTCCACGGCATACGCCGTTTCCGCCACCCCCGCATCGGCAAGGTCGCACCATGGCGCCAAGCGGCAGCCGCATTACGTCGTCCATCACGCAAGGCGGACTTACGCATTTCATCATTATCGCCACGTGGCTCATCGTTACCGGCACATGGCGCATCTGTCGCCCTGGGATGCCGGCGTCGCGCACATGCGCGCGCGTGGCCTTGCCGATGCCTATGCCAGCGCGCCGTCGACAAGCACCCTCGTCGGCGGCGAGAGCATGTCCGGCGGTTTCGGCTCGTCGAACGTGGTGGCTGAAGCGCGCCGCTACCTCGGCGGCAATCCGACCGGCCGCGGCAGCCTGTGGTGCGCGCGCTTCATGAATATGGTGCTTCAGGAGTCCGGCTATCGCGGCACCGGCTCGGATCTGGCGCGTTCGTTTGCCAACTACGGTCAACGTGTGTCCGGACCGCAGGTCGGCGCCATTGCGGTCATGGGCCGGCGCGGCGGCGGGCATGTCGGCGTGGTCAGCGGCATCGACGCATCCGGCAATCCGATCGTGATCTCGGGTAACAACGGCAACCGCGTCAGGGAGGCGCCGATCTCGCGCGGCCGGATCTACACCTATGTGATGCCGACGAGCTGATCGTTCGTCATTGCCTGCGACAAACGCAAAGCGTTTGCGCAAGGGAGCGTAAGCGACGAAGCAATCCATGTGCCGCAACATGGATTGCTTCGCGGAGCCTGTCATCGGGCGCGCGTCGCGCGACCCGTTGGCTCGCAATGACGGGGAGAGAACCGGGGCTGCGTTACAACAACCCTGGCTCTTCCGCTTCGATCTTATCGCCGACTTTGACCGTGCCGCCGGCGACGACCTCGGCGTACACGCCGCACTCGTCATGGCCGAGCCGGCGCTCCAGCGTGTGCGGGATGTCGAGGTCGCGTACCGCGCTTTCGGGATCGACATTGACCGCCGCGCAGCGGACGATGGTCTTGACCACCTTCAACCGGACGTCAGCAATCGCGAGCGTCCGGTTGAGCAACTCGAATTCGTGCCATGCCGGCCAGCCCGAGACGTACAGATTGGCGCGGAAGCGCAAGGGATGAACCGGCTGGCCGACGATGCCTTCGATCGCGGCTAGACTCGCGAGGTTGATGATGGAAACGACCTTGCGGGCGACATCGGAAAAGCTGTGATCGCGGCCTTTAAGAATCCTGGGCGGTCCCTTGAGGTCGGGCGCAAAATTCGTCGCGAAAAACTGCTCGATGGTTGACCGGCCTTCCACTGTTTCCAAATCGCCACGGGCGGCGATCTCGCCGCCTTGCCGAATGGTCAGGAGATTGGTGCGATCCTCGAAATGGGTCTGCAGGGTGGCGAGATGCTCGTTGCGCATCAGCATCAGGAAATAGGATTTTGGCAACCATTTCGGCGCCGTCGGATCGAAGCCGCTCGGGCCATTTTCGATGGCATAGCGCCGGTCGGCCGGAAGGGTTTGGCCGACCTCGAGGGTAACGCGGGAGAGCTGCTCGGGTGAAAGGCCTTTGACGGGGTAACGATAAAGGCTCGCGACTTGGGCCGGGGCAATTTGGGCCGGGGTAACTTGGGCTGAGGGTGCTGACATCGGGCTTTATTAGGGGATTCCGACTCTTGACGCTACCGGACACGAATTTGTGAAATCGCCTCTTCCGTTTCCCTGGCCCCCTTCCCACATTTGCCTCAAGCCGGCGTAAGCGTCGGTGACGGCCGCTCCCGCTTGAGGAATGTCAATGCGCGGCGCGGAAACCCAATGAAGATGCTGTCCTCGTGCTTAGCGCGTGATCCGCGAAAGTGTGGGCGGTTTCGCGACCAGATCACGCGCCAACTAATTAAGGGGGCGCGATCGGACGCAAAACCGCAAGCGCACTTTTGCTGATCGCGCCCACGGGCGAAACGGCAGGCTTAAGGGAATCACATGAATATCGAAAAATATACCGAGCGCTCGCGTGGGTTCATCCAGTCGGCGCAATCGCTTGCCGTGCGCGAGGGCCACCAGCAATTTTCCACGCTGCATTTATTGAAGGTGCTGCTCGATGACAGCGAGGGGCTTGCCGGCGGCCTGATCGACCGTGCGGGGGGCAACTCGCGCGCGATCCTTAAATCCACCGAGGACGCGCTGAAAAAATTGCCGAAGGTTTCCGGTAGCGGCGCCGGACAGGTCTATCTCGCACCCGATCTTGCGCGTGCCTTCGATGCGGCCGAGAAGGCCGGCGAAAAAGCCGGCGACAGCTTTGTCACCGTCGAGCGGCTGTTGCTCGGGCTGACGCTGGAGAAAGACAGCGAGGCGGGCTCCATCCTGCGCAAGGCCGGCGTCACGCCGCAAAATCTCAACGCCGCGATCGAGGGCTTGCGCAAGGGCCGCACCGCCGACAGTGCGACGGCGGAGAACGCCTATGACGCGCTGAAGAAATATGCGCGCGATCTGACGCAAGCGGCGCGCGACGGCAAGCTCGATCCCGTGATCGGGCGCGACGAGGAAATCCGCCGCACCATCCAGGTCCTTTCCCGCCGCACCAAGAACAATCCGGTGCTGATCGGCGAGCCCGGCGTCGGCAAGACGGCGATCGTCGAAGGACTCGCTCTGCGGATTCTCAATGGCGACGTGCCGGAGAGTCTGAAGGACAAGAAACTGTTGTCGCTCGATATGGGCGCGCTGATTGCGGGCGCAAAATATCGCGGCGAGTTCGAGGAGCGGCTGAAGGCCGTGCTGCAGGAGGTCACTTCGGCCGAAGGCAGCATCATCCTGTTCATCGACGAGATGCATACCCTGATCGGCGCCGGCAAGGCCGATGGCGCCATGGACGCCTCCAATCTCCTAAAGCCCGCGCTGGCGCGGGGCGAACTGCATTGCATCGGCGCCACCACGCTCGACGAATATCGCAAGCACGTCGAGAAGGACGCGGCGCTGGCGCGGCGGTTCCAGCCGATCTTCGTTTCCGAGCCGACGGTTGAGGATACCATTTCGATCCTGCGCGGCCTGAAGGACAAGTACGAGCAGCATCACGGCGTGCGGATCACCGATTCCGCGCTGGTTGCCGCGACCACGCTGTCGAACCGCTACATCACCGACCGCTTCCTCCCCGACAAGGCCATCGACCTGATGGATGAGGCGGCGGCGCGACTGAAGATGCAAGTCGATTCCAAGCCCGAGGAACTCGATTCGATGGATCGGGAGATCATCCGCCTCAAGATCGAGCAGGAAGCCCTGAAAAAGGAGAGCGACGCCGGCTCGAAGAGCCGCCTGCAGATGCTCGAACGAGAGCTTGCCGAACTTGAGGAGAGGTCGGCTGCCTTGACCGCGCGCTGGAGCGCGGAGAAGAACAAGCTGTCCGATGCGCAGAAACTGAAGAGCGAACTCGACGCGCTGCGGATCGAACTTGCCAACGCGCAGCGCCGCGGCGAATTCCAGCGCGCCGGCGAGCTTGCCTATGGCCGGATTCCCGAGCTCGAGAAAAAGCTCGCCGAGATCGAGGCCAAGGAGAACGCCGGCGAGATGATGGAGGAGGCGGTGACCGCCAACCACATCGCGCAAGTGGTCTCGCGCTGGACCGGCGTGCCCGTCGACAAGATGCTGGAGGGCGAGAAGGACAAGCTCCTGAAGATGGAGCAAAGCCTCGGTCAGCGCGTGGTCGGGCAGGCCGAAGCGGTGCATGCGGTGGCGACCGCCGTGCGCCGTTCGCGCGCAGGCTTGCAGGATCCGAACCGCCCGATGGGCTCGTTCATGTTCCTGGGGCCGACCGGCGTCGGCAAGACCGAACTGACAAAGGCGCTCGCCGAATATCTCTTCAACGACGAAACCGCGATGGTGCGCCTCGACATGTCCGAATACATGGAGAAGCACTCGGTATCGCGGCTGATCGGCGCGCCTCCCGGCTATGTCGGCTATGACGAGGGTGGGGCGTTGACCGAAGCGGTACGGCGTCGGCCCTATCAGGTCGTGCTGTTCGACGAGATCGAAAAGGCGCATCCCGATGTCTTCAACGTGCTGTTGCAGGTGCTGGATGACGGCCGCCTGACCGACGGTCAGGGCCGCACCGTCGATTTCCGCAACACGCTGATCATCATGACCTCGAATCTCGGGTCGGAATTCCTGGTCAACCAGCCCGAGGGCGAAGACACCTCGGCGGTGCGCGACCAGGTGATGGGCATGGTGCGCGCGCACTTCCGCCCCGAGTTCCTCAACCGCGTCGACGAGATCATCCTGTTCCATCGCCTGCAGAAGAGCGAGATGGGACGTATTGTGGAGATCCAGTTCAGCCGCCTGCAGAAGCTATTGGAGGAGCGCAAAATCACGCTCACGCTTGACGCTGCGGCGCGCGATTGGCTCGCCGCCAAAGGCTGGGACCCCGCCTATGGTGCGCGGCCCTTGAAGCGGGTGATCCAGCGCAATCTGCAGGATCCGCTGGCCGAGATGATGCTGGCCGGCGAGGTTCGCGATGGCGATCGCGTCGCCATCTCAGCCGAGGGCAACGTGCTGACGTTCAACGGCAAGGCGCGGCAGACCGCCGAGATCGCGCAGTTCGAGGCGCCGGTGCCGAAGCGGAAGCTGAACTAGTGTGGTGGTTCAGAAGTCCGCATCATTTTCGCTGCGAGTCCCTTCATGCGGACTTCTGAACCAAAGCCACACTAGAATCAAAGGGTTCTAGTGCCCTTTCGAATCCGAAGTTCGCAAAAGCGGGTGCTGCAAGGGAGTTCGAACTTCGGATTCGGGACACTAGGTCCCCCTCGCCTGGGCGGCAAAAGTCGGTTGTGCCAGGTCAAGTTTCAGCCGACCACCGGGCCTGCTTCCGGGCCCGCTTCTCGGTCGTCGTCCTCAGCGGGGTCGAGTTCCGCAAGGATGTCGATGAGGGTTCGAACGCGCCCGGTTGCGAGCGGCCTCCCGGCATTCATCAGTGGCTCGTCGTTGGCGAGCCAGGCGCGGGCTTCGGCAAGTTCTTCCGTCGTCGCGCCGGTCCCGATAATTTCGGAGATCACCGCATCGTCGATCTGACCCAGTGCGGCGGTAACGTCATCTCGTGTCACGCGCATCAGGTTATCCTTAAGCTCATCGCGAGTTCATCTGCGATAAGACGCGGGCTGTCACGTGGGTTCCCGAAAAGGCCGGTTGAAATTTAATGAAACCTGCAGAAAAGCAGCGCGCTAGCGGTTTCCGATCTGCCTCGTGCCACCCGCGCCGGCGTCGGATATCCGGGCGGCACTGCCGCGGTTGCTCATCATGGCGTCGAGACGATCGCGTTCTTTCTCGAAGCCTGAAAGCAGCGAACCCTCAAGCGACCGGCCGCGCGGCAACTTGATGCGCATCGGATCGACGAAGCGGCTATTGACCAGAATTTCGTAGTGGACGTGGGCGCCGGTCGATTGTCCGGTCGAACCAACGAAGCCGATGACCTGGCCCTGCCGGACCCGCTTGCCGACTTCAAGTCCCTTGGCATAGGCCGACATATGGCCGTAGGCGGTCTCGTAACCGTTATTGTGCTTCAGCTTGACGTATTTGCCGTAGCCGCCTTCCCAGCCGACGGTTTCGACCACGCCGTTGCCCGAGGCGAAAATCGGCGTGCCGTAGGGGGTCGCCCAGTCGACGCCGGTGTGCATCTTGACGTAGCCGAGGATCGGATGGCGGCGGCTGCCGAAGCCGGACCGCATGATGGCATTGTTGACGGGCTTGCGGACCAGGAACTTCTTCGCGCTCTTGCCGGTCTCGTCGTAGTAATCGACGATGGCATCGTCCGGCGTCTGGAAGCGGTAATATTTCTTGGTCTCGCCGCCGACCGTCAGCGATGCGAACAGAACTTCGGATTTTTCGTTGCTGGTGGAGCCTTCGTCGTCGCCGGCGAAGAATACGTCGAAGGAGTCTCCGGGCTGGACCTTGCGCTGGAAGTCGACGTCGTAGGAATAGATGCGAACCATGTCCTCGATCACGGCCGCCGGCACCTTGTTGCGCAGCGCGGTCTCGTAAATGCTCTGATAGAGCCGCACGCCGGACACGCCATCATCCTCGACGTCGTCGTTGTCGGCCGTATCGGTGACGGTGTTCAGGCTCTGCACATCGACGGCGACATATCTACCGAGATCAGACAGCGCCACCACGGCTTCGACGGTGGAATCGTTGGCGACGATCACCCGGTAGGGCTGCAGCCGCTGGCCGGGACCTGCGGGCGCCATCAAGATGCGCAGTTTCTGGCCTTCCTTCAGTCCGCCGTCGCGGCCGCGGCCGCCGAGCGTTGAGGCAATCGACCTGGCATCTTCCGGCGTCGCGCCCTGTTCGCGCAGGATGGAGGCGACACTATCGCCCTTCCTGACAATGTGGATGCGCTCGCCGGTCGGATTGCCGCCGGTGATCTGATCTTTGGTCTTGGGCAGCAGGGTCACGTTTTCCGGAACCACGCGGGTTTCGAAGCCGGCATAGGGATCGGCGACGTTGCCTTCGGCGGCATAGGCCAGCTTGTACCCGCTTTGCGCGCCGCTCACGTCTGCCGTGGCATTGGCAAGTGCGGCGTAGCGAACACCGCCATTGCCGCGCCAGTTGGAGGCGTCGCGCACCCGCATCACGACCTCATCGAGCGCGATAACCGCGGCGAGCTTGGCCTTGGGCAGGATCGGCGCGAGGTCCTTGGTGACGAACGACACCTCGGCATCGGGTTCGGCCGCGTCGGGATTGTTTGGATCGTCTGAGGCGGCAGGGGCGGGGCTGCCGACGTCGCTCAGCATGCGCTGGGCGTTGAAGGGCGGAATCTTGGCGGAAAGGTCGCTCGTCGTCATCGACAGATTGCCGGAGATGCGGACGAACGGCCGCACCCGCATGACGTCGCGATTGCCGACGCGCGTCACCGTCGAAACCCGCACCACATTTCGCGCCGCGGTCGCTTCGCCTGGCGGCGGCAGCCGGTCGCTCTTCTTCAACGAATGGTCGTTGGCGCCAAATGCGCCACGCAGCGCGCCCTCGACCCGCTCCGGGACCTTGGCAAAGGTCATCTCGCCGTCGAGAGACGCAAAAACGGCGCCGCCGATCAGGGCTGCGCCGCATAGACCCGTTAGGATGGTGCCGCTAAACCATTGTACGGAGACGCGGCGGCGGTCGATAACCGCCGCCTCGGAGCCATCAACGGAAAGCGGCGGCTCGTGGCCAAGATCGATGATCCCGGTCTCGCGCCCGTAGCCGCCCCCGCGTGACGTCCTGTGGCTCAAACCACCATCCCCCCAAATTCCTTTGCCATTCGGCGAGACCTGCGTCCATCCTTGAGCCCGCATTCGCCCTCTTTAAGGGGAGATTCGGGAGCACGGCGCACCGCGCTGAGGTTCGTGAAGGAAAGGCCAAATCGGCGCCCAAAGTCACGAACGTTAATGGTTTGCAAATCTCTTCGATGTTACCCGTCCGTCGCGAGAGGCGATGGGCTCATGAACGACCGCCTCCCCGGTACGCCTCGCCGGTAGCCCCCACTGGCAGTCCGACGATTCAATACCTATCTTGTATGCCAGAACGTCGCAGGATTGTGGCTCAAGTACGGCGCAAAGCCCCTGAAAATCGAGACTTCTTTGCGGAGCCAGATTCTGTAGCATGATGCGACGATTTGTTGACATCAACCGTTGACAATGCTGATCGGCCGGGCTTATAAACCGCCCCACTGAGCGCGGCGCTGCCTTGGTCCTCGGCCAAGGCATGTTTTCGTGCCCGTGAAGCTCCTCACTAAGATGAGTGACTAAACAGCCGATCCCAATCGGTTGTCATTTGTCGTCGAGTGAGGCCTTCGGAACGCGTCCTTCGGGGCTGTTCCGCAAGACGAAGCTCCCGCGATGGGAGAGGGGTTTTCGGACCCCGGGCTGTTTGACAAGTGAAGATGAAGAAAGAGAAACGTGGACGGCGGGGTCCTTGCGGATCTCGAATACTTGGAAACTTCGGTTTTCATCTTTCGAGATCGGACGAAAGACTTCGGCGGTACACGTTTTGAAAAGGTTACACCATCGTTGTTCGCGATGTGAATCGCGTTCAATAAATATGGTGGGACCTCGTCAAACGTTGTGATCAGCCGGTTCAAAGTTTCAAGTCCAACTTGAGAGTTTGATCCTGGCTCAGAGCGAACGCTGGCGGCAGGCTTAACACATGCAAGTCGAGCGGGCGTAGCAATACGTCAGCGGCAGACGGGTGAGTAACGCGTGGGAAC
>Ga0209167_10001496_pt1 | contig 13667 bp, 14 predicted proteins | sample Coa_R1_9_FD_187154 | JGI IMG/M metagenome (GOLD analysis project Ga0209167, IMG submission 187154) | Surface soil microbial communities from Centralia Pennsylvania, which are recovering from an underground coalmine fire - Coalmine... | ecosystem: Environmental > Terrestrial > Soil >... | reverse complement strand
AACCAGGTCGCGAGTGCGGCGGGCCTGATTCACAATCTTGCGCAGCAGTTTGTTCTGATCGCTGGTGAGCTTTTCCTGCGCCCAGAGCTGTTCCGAATAACTCATGATGGCGGTCAAGGGATGATCAATTTCGAGCGCGGCTCCAGCCACAAGGTTGCCGAGCGAAGCCAGCTTTTCTTTTTGCACGAGCTGGGTCTGCAGTCGCTTCTGGCTTTCGTAGCTGCGGCGCGACTCCTGCAGCACGGCCATCAAGGACTGGTCCTGGAAATACTGACGCAGGAATAAAATGCTGCCCAGGACCAGCATTGCAACCAAGACGGTGGAAAGACGAAAGGCCCGCGAGGCCGAGGGGGACCGGTCAAAAAGGAAGGTCCACAATCCCAGCACCGGTAAAGACAGCATGGCCAAAGTCGCCAACCGCGGCGCAATGATCCCCCGCTTCCATTTCCTGGCGGGCGCGTCGTTGGCGAGTGGTCCCTGGCGCGCGGTCAGCGCGGTCGCCGCCATCCAGCTCACCGCGCCGATCAGTGGGACGTCGTAAAGGCTTCCGGTGTAGTATCTCCCGTTGGTGAGCGCGAGGTTGACAGCGGCCGAGTCCACCGCGTACACCGCACTCGCGGCCATCAGATTCAGGTACACCATTCTCCAGCCGGCAGACGCCCCTTGGGCGGCGATTCCCAGCGCCGGCACCAACACGGCGCATTCCACCATGTAAAGGACGTTGTAGTTCCGGTCGTAGGACTCCAGGTTCACCGCGACGTATTGCGAAGGGAACACCACGAAGGCATACAGGAATACCCACCAAACCATCAGCAGGAGAAAGTCCAGACTGCTCACGCGGGATCTCGGTTCGCTTTCACTCCGAGTCGGACTCAGCCCAACTACGGCGATCATGGGGATGAGGTGGAGGAACAGAATCACATCCATGAACCAAGGGTCCGGGGGGGAAGTTTGGCGCAACACTTCATAGAAAAAATACCCGGACTGGTGAACCGTCCAGAGAACGCACCCCGATCCCATCAGCGCCCAAAAAAGACGGTTCGCGCCCAGTGCCGAGCGCGCATTGGCCAGCATGATCGCACTCAAGGCCAGGATCAGGAGCAGGTACGTAATATCGGAAATTGCGGTGAGCACATGACCACGCGGCATGGTCAAAGACGCCAGGGCAAAGGCCGAGGTAATCCCGGCCGCTGCGACAAACCAACGGTGGCGTTGAAACAGACTCATCCGGCTTTCATTCTAGGGACTAAACACGGCGATTCCCAGATGGCTCTTGCGTCTGGGGTGGTTACTTTCGTCACACCCCCCCGTCGAGTTTCGAGAAGCGAGAGCGCTTAACCACGGAGGCCACAAAGAAAGCTCACGGGCACGGCTAAACCGTTTGTTGAAAAACTCGGTTCCGCTGCCCTCAGGGGCTGAAGCCCTTGCTGAAAAGAAAAGCTTTATCGCAGCGCTGAAAGCACTGCGCCATCCAAAAGCGGGATCTTCTGCAAACTGTAAGGCCGTGCCCTTGCAAAGCAGTCCCAAGACTGACCCGCTAACGTTTTCCGCGGAATAGGGTATCGGAATGCAAGATGTTCTAGAATCAGGCTTGGAAGGGGTTAGAAATCGAAGCCTTCCCCGGTGACCATCCATGGCATTTCCCTGTAACGCGCCTCGCCGCTTGCGTCGCACGGCCGAGATTCGCAACCTGGTGAGCGAGACGCGGCTCACTCCCGACGCCTTTGTCTACCCCATGTTCGTCTGTCCCGGAGAAGGGGTGCGCAAGGAAGTGCGGTCCATGCCCGGAGTGTTCAATTTGTCGGTAGATGAGGCGGTGAAAGAGGCGCAGGAAGCTCATTCCCTGGGAGTGCGGTCGGTGATTTTGTTTGGCCTGCCCGATAAGAAAGACCTGGTCGCGACCGGCGCCTGGGCCGAGGACGGCATTGTGCAGCAAGCTGCGCGTGCGATGAAGCGTGAAGTACCAGAGCTGATCCTGATGGGCGACGTCTGCCTCTGCGAATACATGAGCCACGGACATTGCGGGATTGTGAAATCGAACCCGATGCCCAAATCGTTAGGCGCGGCGGTTCGAGACACCATGACCCCGGCGCAGCGCATCGCCACGGTGAGGGGCAAGAGCAAAGAAGAGAAAGAGAAAGCGATCAAAGCAGCGGCGGAGCGGATGGCGAAGGCGGTGATGGCGAGTTTCGAAATCGATAACGACTCGTCGCTCGAACTGCTGGCGCGCACCTCAGTGTCGCTGGCGAAGGCGGGGATTGACGTGATCGCACCGTCCGACATGATGGATGGGCGGGTTGCGGCGATCCGCCGCGCGCTCGACGAAGCCGGACTGATCAATACGCCGATTCTTTCTTACGCCGCCAAGTTCGCGTCGGGTTACTACGGACCATTCCGCGAGGCGGCCGACTCGGCGCCGCAGTTCGGCGACCGGCGGTCGTACCAGATGGATGGAGCGAACGTGCGCGAGGCCATGCGCGAAATCGAGGCCGACATTGAAGAAGGCGCGGACATGATCATGGTGAAACCGGCCCTGCCGTATCTTGACGTAATCGCTGCGGCCCGCGCCCGCTTCGATCTGCCGCTCGCGGCCTATCAAGTGAGCGGCGAGTACGCCATGATCGAAGCCGCCGCCCAAAACGGCTGGATCGAACGGGAGCGCGTGATGATGGAATCGCTGGTGAGCATTCGGCGGGCAGGAGCAAGCATTATTTTGACTTACTACGCGAAGGAAGCGGCGAAGTTGCTGGCGTAGTTCGCGGCGTGGAAGTTTGACGAGGGACGGATTCCACTTCTGCAGACCACTTCTGCAGGCCTCAAGATCAAAATCAGCGGGCAGGAGTGCCCGCTCCACATAGCCTATCGCATCGGCGGCAGCGCTGCCCATCCGAAGCTGCAGGGGAAATAGCGCATAGTCAAGCCCCAGAACCTGAACCACAGGGGACACGTGGGACGCACAGAGGCTATGCGCCCGCCGCTCCCTGGCCGCTGGCGAAGCTTACGTCCACAAGTTTGCGGTCCTCGTCGGAGACTTTGAACATGGGGCGCGGCTTCAGGCTCAGGAAGCTGGCTACGAAGACTTCCGGGATTTGGCCGATGCGGGTGTTGTAGGTGTTGACGTCGTCGTTGAAGAATTCGCGGCGGTCAGCGATGCGCTCTTCGAGTTCGGTGATGCGGTTCTGCAGCTTGAGGAAATTTTCGTTGGCCTTGAGCTGGGGATAATTTTCGGCGACGGCGAAGAGTCCGCGCAGAGCGCTGGCCATTTTCAGATCGGCGATGGCTTTCTGGCCGATGCTGGCGGCATTCATAGAGGCGGCGCGGGCCTGGGTGACAGCGAGCAGGGTCTGCTGCTCGTGCTGCATGTATCCCTTGACGGTCTCGACCAGGTTGGGGATCTCGTCGTGGCGCTGCTTGAGCAGAACATCGATGTTGGCCCAGGCGCGGTCGTTCTCATTGCGCAGGCGCACCAGCGAGTTGTACAGGATGACGGCGTAGATGAGTACGCCGGCTGCGAAGAGGAAGAGCGCCAAACCTGTCACGATGCTGCTGTCCATCGGCACCTCAGCGGTAACACTCCAAGGTGCCAGCAGACGACACAGTGGAGCAAGTGCCAGAAGAGTTGCGGCGGGGCAGGCAAAGATCCGCGCGGCTTCGCCAGGCCGAGAACCCCCAACCCATGGGCGGGCTCAGGGCAGGCTTTCTCGCGCAGAGAGCGCGAGAAATTGGGCAGCCCTAGGTGAGTAGCTTCCGGGGGGCACTGCAAGAGGCCGCTCGGCTTCGCCTTCGCGGGAACGGCCGAGGCGACCGTCCCTACACGAGTATCGTCGTTTAGTCTTTGTTTAGTCTTTGCTCGGTTTCTTTGGGGTCAGGTCGCAGGATTTTTTTACCTGGTCCAGGTTCAGACCGGCGGGCGCGAATTCGGCAATCTCGCGGCCGAACCGGGTTGGGGCTTCCACGTTGAAGAGCTGGGCGCCGAGCAGACCGCGGGTGGTGCCTTTGTCCATGGAGAGGAAGCGTCCGCGTACCCAGTTCCAGCCGTGATAGCTGTGGGTGTCGTCGATGCGGACCATGACTTCCAATTGAGGCTGTCCCCAGAATCCGGGGCGGTTGGGCGGGGCAAGGCGGACGCCGGGATTAAAGTCGGCGTATTCGTATTTGCCATTGGTGCACATCAGTTCAACTCTCGGCTTGTAATCCGGATCTTCCTTGAAAAAGTTATTGGAGAGCAGTTCGAAGCGGACCTTGTGGGCGCCGGTCATCTTGTCTTCCGACTGAAACTCCATCCACTTGCCGCCGGCGCTGACGCCGTCTTTTTCATCCTGATAGGGGCTCATCGCGCCCTGAGGCGGACCGCCGGGGGGAGGCCCTGCCGGACCATCCTGAGCGGAGGCCGAGATGGCGGCCGCGCCCACAAGCGTCAGAAGAGCCAGAAGCGCCTTGGCAGCGAAAGCGGTGAAATTGGGTTGATGAGTAGCGCGTAATGCGTTCACGGTTATCCTCCAAACAACTATTCCATCTATATTGAACCCGGAAGCAGGGGAAAAAGTTGCATGAAAAGGTACGGGCTCGGCTAGCGGGTATCGATTTTCAGGTTGAGGTAGACCTGGGACCGGTCGTCAAACTGGCTGACCGACTTGGTATCGCTCTTGTGGCCCTTGTATTGGGCGTAGACCTCGTAATCGACGGCGGTGGAAAGCGAGGGAAAGCGGTAGGAGCCGTCCGGTCCGACAATGTAGGTCTTCACCGCGCGATTGCGCGTGTTGGTTACGTAGACCACGGCGTCAGGCAGGGGATTATCCTGCGGATCGAGGACCTTGCCATAGAGGAGGCGGCCGACGGTCTTGTCTTTTTTGTCGGGCGAAGCACTCGCCGCCGCACCGAGAACGAGCAGAAACGCACAGGTTGCAGCCACAGTCTTGACGACGCATTGTCTTCTAAATCGGCTGCGCTTCGATGGTTGGCGATTCATGCTGGGTGTTATTGTCTCACGGCAGTACTGAGATCACACCACGGCTTAATAAGTCAGATGCAATCCGGTGTCTTCGCGTTCGTCGTTATAAATGTGCACGGTGACCGGCTGGACCAGGTGAACCGGTTTGCCGTCGCCGAATTTGAAACCTTTCAAGTCGGCCCAAAGGATGTAATCCGAATCGCCAGCCGGAACGCGCTGGGCGAACTCGCCATTGTGATCGGAGAAAAGTTCCCAGCGGACCTTCTTGGGCTTATCGGTGGCGCGGCGGATTCTTACGGTGACGCCGTAGACGGGATGATCGTCAGGACCCCAGACCGTTCCAAAGATGAGAGCGTAGGGCTTGGCCGGCTTAGCCGGCCGCTGCGCGGAGCTCAGGGATACCGGCAAACAGAGAAGCAGAGAGGCGATCAGGAAGCGTCGGAAGGAAGACGAAGTTGCAGAGGGATGGCCCAACCGAAGTTCAGGAATAGTCACCGTCTTCGTTTTCCTCTACTTCTTCTTCGTCTTCTTCCACGTAGCCTGCTTCGACGGCTTTCAACTCGAGCGGGCTGGTAGTGATAACTTCAAAGTCGGTGCCGCACTCGGGGCAGGAAATCATTTCGCCCTCGTCGACCCCGTCTTCATCGACGTCGAGATTGGTTTCGCACTCGGGACACAGGACCATAAAGCCTCCCTCGCTTTTAGAGCCTCCTGATAATATTTAGATTCTCTTTGTGCAGTTGGTCAAGGGGCACGGGCCCGGAACGAGAGATTTTCTGGAGAGCCGGGATCGCGCTTGGGCAACGAGATTCTTCTGGACGGGGACCGTCAAAACATGCTCCATTTCCGCTTGAGGTCCGCCGACATGGACAGGCAGAGGCATGAACCACGAAGGACACGAAGGATCATAAAGGCGCAATTGAATTTGAGCCCATATCGACGGCTTCGCTTGACGGTGCTTCTCGCGGCGCTCCTGAGTGTCGCGACCTTCAGCGCGGCGCAGTCTGATAAGTCCACATCGCCGACAGCCGATCCGCAGATTGCGGCGGGGTTGCGGCAGATTTCGGCGCAGCGCATTCAGTCGAACATCGAGAAGCTGGTGAGCTTTGGAACGCGGCTGACGATTTCGGCGCAGGATCCGGATTCGATTGCGGCAGGGCACGGGATTGGCGCGGCGCGGGAATGGATCAAGTCGGAGTTCGAGCGTTACTCCAAAGATTGCGGCGGATGCCTGGAGGTCAAGACTGACAGCTTTACTCAGGAGCCCGCCGACCGCATCCCGAAGGCCACGGAAATCACCAATGTTTATGCGGTTCTGAAGGGCACTGAGCCGGCGAACGCGAAACGGATTGTGCTGGTCACGGGACACTACGATTCGCGCAACAGCGACATGAACGACCTGACCGGCGATGCGCCGGGAGCGAACGACGACGGCAGCGGAACCGCGGTGAGCCTGGAATGCGCGCGGGTGCTGAGCAAGATGAAGTTTTCGGCGACGATTATTTTTCTCACGGTAGCCGGCGAGGAGCAGGGACTGAACGGCAGCGGTCACTTCGCGAAAGTCGCGAAGGCTGAAGGCTGGGATCTGCAGGCGGTGCTGAATAACGACATTGTTGGTGGCGACAAGAGCGCGGAGCAGGATCATTCGGTGGTACGCGTGTTTTCCGAGGGCGTGCCGGCAGCTGCTACGGAGCAGGAACTGCGGCGCATTCGCGGGCTGGGCGGGGAGAGCGATTCGGGATCGCGGCAACTGGCGCGATATATCGCCGAGATAGGCCGGACTTATGACGCAGGCGTGAAGCCGATGCTGGTGTTTCGGCTGGATCGCTACCTGCGTGGCGGCGATCATTATTCGTTCAACCAGCAGGGATTCGCGGCGGTACGGTTTACGGAATTTCGCGAGGATTTTCATCATCAGCATCAGAACGTGCGGATGGAAAATGGCATCGAATATGGCGATACCTTGAAGTTTGTCGACTTCGATTATGTGGCGCATGTGGCGCGATTGAATGCCGCGACCCTGGCGTCGTTGGCCGCGGCTCCGGCGCCGCCGGCGAACGTGCATCTGCTGGCGAAGGATTTGGAGAACGATTCGACGCTGACCTGGGACGCGTCTCCAGGAGGATTGGCTACGGAGTATGAAGTGTTGTGGCGCGCGACCAGCAGTCCGGAATGGGAACACGTCCAAAAGTTTGGCAACGTGACTCGCGCGACGCTGAAGCTTTCGAAGGATAATGTGATCTTCGCGGTGCGGGCGGTGGACGCGGCGGGGCATTGCAGTTTGCCGGTGGTGCCGGTGCCGCAGCGGTAGAGCATCGAACCGAGCGCGCCGCCGGCTAATTCATTCCGGTTAGCGTCCAAAGCGGAAGACGATTCCGGTGGAAAGGCGGAAGTGGTTGCCTCCGCCCTTCGTTGCGAGACCCTGGCCAGCGGCGTTGTTGGTGTTCCGAAGATAGTCGAAGTCGATCACCCGCACTCCGATTCGGCGGCTAAACCAGTAATTTGCTCCGCCGCCTACAGCGGTGGCGAAAGAAGTGGCCGTGAGACTTATCCTCTGGTCCACGAAAGTCAGTCCACCGAACAGAAGATGTCCGTAGATGCCGACCCGGCCGACATCGGTGGAGATGCGAGGTCCGCCCATATAAGTTCGTAGGCTGGTCGAGGGACCGTAGGGCGAACCGTACCCGCCGGTAAAGTTTGCCTCCACCCCGACATAAGGCGCAAGCTTAACCGCCGCCGAGGCTGCCCATCCGTTGTAACCAAACCGCTCCCACGGGCCGCTGTATTGGTCGTAGACGGAGTAGCCGGTGTAGGAATATCCGCCGAAAACTTCGACGCGGCTGGAGCCTTGGGCCCATACTGGCAGAGAGAGCAAGACGGCACAAAGCAACAGCAGGAATCTTGCTTTCATCCCTGGCTCCTTAATTCGTTCTTGATTCTACGCCCGTTCTTGATCGCGATCCCAAACTATCCAACGTTGCCGTTGCTCTGCGCCTAACGCACAGCCGGTTTCCTGATGGGACGCGACCAACCGTTTGGCGGATGCCTGAAGGTTGGTACTTTTTCGTCGCCGAGCGATTAGAATTGGACGAGAGGTTAATCCGTGCGGCGAACCGGCGAACCGATGACGTTGAGTCTACCACCGTTCACTAAGGCGGTGAGGTGGTTGCTGGGCATCAACACTGGGATTTTTCTGGTGATGGCGATTCTTCAACTTCCCGCGCTCGGCCGGATGGGAATCGTCGCGGCTTACGTCGACCTCTACTGTGATTTGACGCCCGTCGACGTTGTTGTTCATGGACAAATCTGGCAGCTCGTCACCTACAGCGTTCTGCATTTGAATATCTGGCACTTGCTGGGAAACATGATTGGCCTCTGGATGTTCGGTTCCGCAATCGAGAGTGCGTGGGGCACGCGCCGCTTTTTGGAACTGTACTGGCTGGGCGTGGTCGGCGCCGCGCTCACGACGGTTGCGCTCTCTTATACGCACGTGCTGGGCGATCCGACCAAGCAAACCATCGGGGCCTCAGGTGGCGTGTTCGCCATTCTGATCGCGTTCGGAATGTTATTCGGGGAAAACGAAATCATGCTGATTCCCTTTCCCTTCATGCTCAAAGCCAAGTATTTCGTCGGAATCTTGATCGTGGTCACCCTGGCCTTCGCCATGTCCGGGGGGGGCAACGTGGCTTACGTCGCTCACCTGGGCGGGTTGTTCTTTGGCTGGCTCTATGTCCGGCGCGGACCAAAACCCGCGCTGGTGAATGTCGGATTTGCGGAACGCTACTACGGGATGCGCAATTCCTATTACCGCTGGAAGCGGCGGCGGGCGGCGAAGAAGTTTGAGGTCTACATGTCGAAGCATGACCGCCAGGTTCACTTCGATGAGCATGGGAACTACATTCCTCCGGATGATGATCCGCGCAAGGGGAATGGCGGGGGGAAGTCGGGGTGGGTGAACTAAAGCGAAACTCGCCACGGATTTTCGCGGATCACGCGGATAGAACAGAGGCAGATCATGGAAGCGTTCCCAGCTACGTCTCTATGACAGCAGCTTCGCCAGCTCTGAAAGTATTTGTTTCGGTAGCTCTTCCTTTCTTGCTTTCCCTTTGAAACCCAGATCGTGACCGGCGCCTTCTACCGTCAGCAGCTTCGTTTTCGCAGGAATCATTTTCAGCGCTTGCTGGAGTTCGGCGATGGAGGCGAAGGGATCGCGGGTGCCGTGGACGAACAGCGTGGGCGTGCGCAGGTCGGGGAGATGCTGGGTGCGCTGCTGGTCGGGTTTGCGCGGGGGATGCAGCGGGTAGGAGAGCAGGAGCAGCGCGGGGACTAAGTCTGGTTCTTCGGCGCAGAGCATGCTGGCTTGGCGTCCGCCGTAGGAGTGGCCGCCGAGAAAGACTTTGCCCGAAACTATTTTTTTCATTGCCGCGATGGCGTTCTTCAAACCGGCGCGATCACGGGCCGCGTCGCCGGGGCCGGGCGGGCCGAAGGATCTCGTCTGGCGGTAGGGGAGATCGCAGCGCAGGACGGTGTAGCCATTTGCGCTGAAAGTTTCGGCGAGAGCGATTAGCAGCGGAGCATTGGCGTTCGAGCCGGCGCCGTGGGTCAGGACCAGAGCGTTGCCGTTGGAAGTTTCGGGCGTGTGGAGGGAGCCGCGGATCGGCGGATCAATCCCAGTCTCCACGAAGTTGCAGACGGTTGGCACGAGAACATTCTAACCGTCGCCAAACCCGTAATGCGATCCTTAAGCGACAGTCCATGAACACACGACTCGCGGGGCAACACCGTGCAAGACGAGTGCGTGTTATCGTTCTGACCAGGAGTCAGTCGAAGGAGAACCACGGGATGCATATTCGAAAAAAGGTCGTTAGCGTCGCGGTGCTCGCCCTGACAGCGATTGCGGCGAGCGCCAAAGCAGACGGGCCGAATTTCTCGCACGGCATTATGCAAAGCTCCTGTGCGCCGTGGGACGGGCCTGCGGTCGAGATCAGGCTGACCACGGAGCCGGCGCAGTGCAAGCGAGTCACCGAGCCGTACATTTCCATCGCGATCTGGCGAGGCCTGCCGATTCATGCCGGCCAGGTCTTCAATCTCGATGCGGGCTCGGGCGCTGGTTCGGTCGCTCGCTGTGCCAAGGAAGGCGACTGCAAACTTACGCAAGCCGCAACGGTTACTTTTGACAAATATCAGGAACGCGCCAGTGCGGCAGGGCATTACGAACTGCAATTCAAGGACGGCGAAATCCTGAAAGGAAGTTTCGAAGTGAAATGGTGCGAGGAGCGCGTGTTTTGCGGATGATCGGGAGATGATGAGCCCGGATTACTTGGTTCAAGCAAGCGGCACTTCCGTTAGCGTTTCATAGACTTTCACGATTTGAATTTCGTTGCCCAGCCTTGCCCAGCAGCGCAGGATGTCGGGATCTTCCTGGGCGGTGCGACGGGCTTCTTCCGACTTCCAGTAGCGCAGAAGGACGTAGTGCGATTCGCCGTCGCGATAGAGCAGGTCGCGGCTATAGCCTTTGGCGGAGAGAATCTTGATCAGTTCGCGAATGGTCGCGAGGGACGCAGCTTCATGTTCGGGTACGGGTTCCCAGACGGCGACCGAGAGGATTTCGTCCGGCATACCGGGGATTATAGCTCGCAACGGGCAAGTCGAGCTGCGCAGACAGCCGATGCCAGCTGCCCCCACATGAATGTTTTTGGCATGAGTGCTAGTTACGGCGGCGGGGCTTTTTTGGCTGGCCCTTCTTTGGACGTGGGGTAGGACGCGAAATGCTTTCGGCTTCCTGCTCGGTAACGACGTGCAGGCGCATCAGGTTGGTGGAACCGGAGAGCTGGCGCGTGCCGGCTACGACTCCGAGGACGTCGCCGGGTTTCAGCAGGGCGCGACGGAGCAAATCCTGCTCGGCCATCGTCACCATTTGTTCGGCGGAGTGGGCCTGGCGGCAGCTCACGGGATGAACTCCCCAGTAGAGATTCATGCGATTCACCACGGGTGCGCTATGCGTGTAGGCGTAGATGGCGACCGGCGGGCGATATTTTGAAATCATGCGGACGGTGTTGCCGGTCTCGGTGAAGACGGCAATCGCGCCCATGGGCAAATCTTCGGCGGCGTGGGCAATCGATTCGCAGATGGTTTCGGCGACCGAAAGTCCGCGGTGATCGCGGCGGCGGCGGAACTGGACGAAGTCGCTCATGTTGCACTCGGCTTCCACCACGATGCGCGCCATGATGGAAACCGACTCGCAGGGATACTGGCCGCTGGCGGTTTCGGCGGAAAGCATGACGGCGTCGCTGCCGTCGAAAATGGCATTGGCCACGTCACTGGCTTCGGCGCGCGTGGGGCGCGGGTTCTCGATCATCGACTCGAGCATTTGCGTTGCGGTGATAACGGGTTTGCGCCACGCCGAGGCACGGCGGATGACGTGCTTCTGAATGACGGGAACTTTTTCCGGCGCCATTTCCACGCCCAGGTCTCCGCGCGCGACCATGACGCCGTCGGCGGCTTCGAGAATTTCCTCCAGATGATCGATGGCCTGTGGCTTTTCGAGTTTCGCGATCACGGGAACGTCGCTGTGATGCGCGGAAATAATTTGTTTGACCATGCGAACATCGGCGGCACTGCGCACGAAAGAGATCGCAACTGCGTCGACACCGTGCTTGAGACCGAATTCCAGATCTTTGCGGTCTTTTTCGGTAAGGGCAGGAATAGAGAGCGCGACTCCGGGAAGGTTGATTCCTTTGTGCTCGCCCAGCAGGCCGCCGTTGAGCACGTCGCAGAGCACGTCTTTGCCGCGAGTTCCGCGCACGCGGAGTTCGATCAGGCCGTCACTCAGCAGGATGCGCGCACCGGGCGTGAGTTCGCGGGCAAGATCGGGGAAGGTGGTGGAGATGCGGTCGGCGGAACCGGGGACATCCTGCGGCGTAATGGTTACGACGGAGCCAGTCTTCAAGAGAACGGGCTCGTGACGATCGAGCGGGCCGGTGCGGATCTTTGGGCCTTGCAGGTCTTGCAGGATGCAGACGGTGCGCGACTCGCGCTCTGCGGCGCGGCGCAGGCGGTGGATGTTGTGGGCGTGGTCTTCGTGAGTTCCGTGAGAAAAATTGAGGCGGGCGACGTCCATGCCGAGGCGCAGCAGATCGCGCATGCCGGCTTCTGTGTTGCAAGCGGGGCCAATGGTGCAGATGATTTTGGCGCGGCGGGACATGGGACGAAGGCTGGGCGCGAAAGTTGGTGCGGACGACGATGGCAGTTTGGGGTTCAATTCATTTCTCAAAAAGTTACAGCAATTCTAGCGACGCGGAAGGCTCGTTTCCACTTGTGGCATTGCTAACGGTGGTAAGAGAGATGTTATCAGTGATGTTTTTACGACTTGGGATAGCTAATCGCGGTCAGCTCTTTGCCCAGCATGGCGCGGGGGAACAGGAGCGCATTGAATTCGGCTCCCACCAGCACGACCAGGGAAATCAGGTACATCCAAACGAGCAAGGCCATGGCGACTCCCAGCGATCCGTAAATGGTAGCGAAGTCGCCGAAGTGTTGCAGGTAGGCGCGGAATCCGACGGTCGTCGAAAACCACAGGACGGTGGCCAGGGTCGCGCCGGGGATGACACTATGCCAGGGCTGGGTGCGGGGCACGCCGTGATGGTAAATGAGCGCGATCACCGAAATGCTGGTCAGGGTGGAGATCGACCAGCGCATCGCGCCCCACAACAGGAGGATGTAGGCACTAAAATCGGGATCGATGTAGGACAGCAGACGAGTTTCGAACTTGCTGCCCACGGCCACCAGCAGAGTGGCGAAGGTCATGGGAATCAGTGCGAACACGACCAGCAGAAATGCGATGAAGCGCTCCTGAATCACTCCCCAGGTTTTCGGCAGTTCATAGCAGCGGCGGAAACCTTCCATCCAGGAAACCATGACGCCGGATGCGGTCCAGAGCGTGACCGCGGATGTAGTCGCCAACAGGCGGCCGGGATGTTGAGCAGGGCCCTTCAGATAGCCAAGAGCCGCCGTCCCGCCCGCGGGAAGGATGGTGCCCAAAGCGTAGGAGAGCTCGCGTAAATATGGCGCGCCCTTTCGCCAGCTGGCCAGGCCCGCTCCGACGACAAAGAGAAGGGGGAAAAAGGTGAGGATGGAGGAATACGCGGAAGCTTTGGCAATAGCGAAAAGATCGTGCAAGAAGGCACGCCAGAATGCCAGCCGTAGAAGGCGGAGGAAGCGCATCGTCCGATGCCTTAGCTTAGGGCCGGGCGGGACCGGGCGCAAGGAGGGAAGTAGCGCAGGTTCCTCGATACGCACTCGCTGGGGGGTAGCGTGCATTCAATTAGAACTGGTCCAAGATTTCCATATGAGCCGGCCGGGCTTCGCCCTGGCCGGGACAGCCGAGGCAGCTGGCTCCACATGATTTCAGCCCTGATTCGGCCCTGACTCGAATCTGGAAGCAAGATCGGGGGCGAAAGTTGCTCGCCCCCGAAGGTCGCTTTGTTCTGATTACTCGGCCGCGGGGAGTTCCGCGGGCAGGTCGTCGGTTTCGCCTTCGTGGCGCATCATCTCGAGAGCACGTTCCGCTTCCTCGTACGCTGCCGAAACTTCGGCTTGTACTTTGGCCGCGGCCTCTTCCATTTCCGGCGAGAGGCGCACGTTGCGGTAGTACTCCATGCCGGTACCGGCCGGGATGAGGCGTCCGACGATGACGTTCTCTTTCAGGCCGCGCAGG